>RCMY010005145.1_pt1 | contig 11147 bp, 8 predicted proteins | sample 2041341 | NCBI WGS metagenome assembly RCMY01 (sample SAMN09708234, study PRJNA481090) | Marine sediment metagenome, whole genome shotgun sequencing project.
CTGTTATGCCGAAAATCTACAATATGAAAAAGCGATTCTTCATGCCAAGCAAGCTGTAAATTTTGATGTCAAGAACGCAACCAACCTTTATATTTTGGGCCAATTGTATGAAAAGGTTAACGATTTCGCTGCCGCAGAAAAATGGCTTACCGAGGCTCTGCTACTTTTAGATCAGCCGTTAAATGTAGAATATACCACCTTGGCAACGGTGTTGAATCAGCAGAAAAAATACAAGGAAGCCATAGCGGTGTTGCAAAAAGCAATCCTTGAGGATCCCAAAGATGATCGGGCAAATTTTTTCTTAGCCCGCACAAAGGACCAGTATTTTGCAGATCGTGATGCCAAAATCAAGGCCTATGAGGTGTTTAGAGAGCGCTTTCCTAAAAGTGTGTTTGTCCACTTCGCCGATAGCAGGTTACGGGAGCTTAAAGAAGAAAAATTCCTGAAATCTGAATAGGTTGTTGGGCTGCTTGCTAGAAAATCTATAACACAATTCGCTGAAGTGAATAAGTTCACTAAAAAAATTGTATTTTTCAGCTTCAGTTACATTATTAAATGAAGCCATTTTTACTTGTTTTCCTTATCTTACTGACCTCCTGCGATTCCTTTCAATCTAAAAAGGTGTCGACAGAACAACTTCTTGAAGAAGAGATGCAAGCCATCAATTGGAATGATGTGGATGACTATCCCACCTTTTCTGACTGTGATGGTGCAAAGACCACGCAAGATAAGAAAGCCTGCTTTGAAGGTTATCTGCACAATTTGTTGGCCTCACATTTAGGTAATCAAAAAATTGTAGTGACTGATGATGTTTCAGATACCGTGGTATTAAAAATTCATATTGATAAAACAGGTCAATTTTCCATCAAAACTATTGATATGGATTCGATGACGCAAGCACAAATTCCGCAATTGGACAGTATTTTAAGACATAGTTTTGATTCGCTACCTAAAATTTATCCAGCCATCAAACGCAGTCAGCAAGTGGCCACCGAATTTAGTTTGCCGGTGATCGTGAATATCAATTAGGCGCTATTCATACTTACTGACGGTAGGCTCTTTCTTTCCATTTATAACCTCTAAAAAGAGCAAGAACCACTACATACACGCTAAAAAAAGGATAGCAAAAAGTCGCTACTGCATAGTATTTGAGTTGCTTTTTTTGATCGAAAAATGCGGCCGCTTTATAAATGAGCAGCCCATCCATACAGGCTTTTACTAGAAAAATAGTGACGAGTACTTCCAGTTTGAATTCGCCAATCAGAATCAAGCATAGCCCAACGATGAGTAGTGCATTTTGTGCAAAGACAAGACTCCCCGCAATTTTGCCAAATCTTGTATTGTAAGCCGTCGCTTTGGCCGCCCAACGTACTCTCTGATGAATTAGCTCAGAAACGGAACTTAGTGCTGAGGTCGTCACCACAACGGAGCGGTTTTTTAAATAATGGACGTGTTCAGGGAAATGAGTGGTCGCCTTTTCCAAGAGAAACACATCATCGCCACTCGCCACATCAGAATTGCCTTCAAAGCCATTAACCGAATGAAAGAGTTGTTGGGTATAGGCTAAATTGGCACCATTACATAAAAAGGGTTTTTGCAACCCAAAGCCTCCAATAGTAGCACCCTGCAAACTCAACACATCCAACAGTTGAAAATTTTCTAGAAATCCTTTGGTGTTATGATAGGTTAGGGGTGCCACAGTCATTTTAGGGTGTTGGTTTTGAATGTAGGCATCAAAACTGTCCAACCAGAAAATGGGGAGCACACTATCGGCGTCGGTGGTGACGATCCATTCATTGGATGCTTGCGAAATGGCCAAGGTAATCGCATCTTTTTTGGGCGATTTTGTACGGCGTACCGTAGTAATTACCTTAATATGTGATGTGCTGACCTCCTCCGATTCTAAAAATTGCTTAATAAGGGCTTGAGAAGTATCGTCTGAATGGTCATCCACAAGTATAACTTCAAAGAACGATTTAGGATAATTCAATTTCAAAATAGACGCTAATAATGCGGGCAAATGCTCTGCTTCATTTCGGAACGGAATAACAATGGTAAAACGCGTTTTTGGGGTTTCACTAGGCAAAACGTTTGTTTTAACACGCTCAAAACCCCAGCAGAAACTTCCAATCAGCAAGACATAGAGCGCGGTAATTATGAGGCTAATGATGATCATGCTTCGCTCTTTGGTAGTTTAAATTGAAGCACATGGTAGCTGCCTATCATACTCGGTAACACCACATTCAAAACCCACATTGTGGTTACCACAGTTAATACTACAGGTTGAGAAATGCCCAACATCCCAAAAATGGTGATGGCAATACCCCCTTTAACAACCACATCAAAAAGAAATATGGAAGGCACGATAGATGCCAATAGATACATCGTGCAGATGGCGGCCATAGTTTCAACATACGCCAATTCACTTCCAAATAAAATGAGTAACAGATAGAATTGATGTGAAAAAATAAGATAACGCGCTCCGGAAAAAACAAATGTCTTTACCAGTGTTTTCTTGGGAATAGATCTTGAAAAACTGAGCAGCTTTTGAAGCGATCGGTGTTGCCTTTTGAGGATGTTTGCTTTCAGAATCCACACGAGCAGTAAAACGATGCCTAACACGCCAAGCCCCCAAATTGCCATGCCTTCATATTTAAAAATTGGTTGAAAATTCAAGCTGAAGTACAGGAGTCCAATGCCGCCAAATGCTGATGTTACTAGCATTTGTGCTGTGTTTCCCACCAAATTGAGCAGCATTATTTTGCTGCGAAGGGAAGGAGGGTAAAACATAGCTTTGGCACCATATTCCCCAATGCGGTTGGGCGTCCATAAGGAGGCGGTAAGGGCGCCCAAACTTTGTGCTTTTGCTTTTTTAAAAGAGATTTTAGCGACTGCAGATACTAAGGTTTGCCATTTTAAAATCTCAAGATACCAATTGCAATAACTTAAAAGCAACAGAAAAAATAAAGAAAAGAGTGACAATGACGTCGAATTAGAGATGATTTGGAAAAAGGCGTAAAACCTAAATGCGGAGTTATGAAATAATTTATGGTAAATGAGATAAAATGCGCCAACAACTATTCCTATTTTTAAAAGTAGAAGTGAGAATTGCTTAGATTTGTAGGAGATAGCCATTAACATGGTTACAAATTAAATGATATTTAGCTTATGGCGACTTATTTTAAAACACAAAACTTGATTTGGGTCTTAGCGCTCACCATGTTGACCACCAGTTTGAGTACAGCACAGAGAGATGTCGAAAGATGGAAACTTCAAGCGAGTTTAGGACTTAATAATCCTATTGATGTTGATGATCATGATGGTTATTTTTCAGAATATGTCAATTTTCCCACAATTAATCTAGGCGTACAACATATGTTTTCTAGCAATTTAGGGGCCAAGCTCGACTTAGGGTACAACAGATCGAAGTCGGCTGATAGATCTAAAGAATTTAAATTGAATTACACCCGCATTAACGCACAACTTGTATACGATTTTAAAGATCTCTTAACTTTTTTACCGGCCCCCATAGGAGTGGTCGGTCATGCAGGTCCCGGAATCAGTATGACAAGGCCTTTAGGTGCTGATACCAATAACACCTATAACTATCCCAATGTTTTGGGCGGATTGGAGTTGCATTATAGAGTGTCAGAAACGTTGTCGGTCTTTGTGGATGGCTCTTATGCGCTCTCGCTTTCTGGAAAGGATAAATACAGGCCCGCTGTACATGGCTATTCATTTAATGGCGATTTAATGTATGTGGCAGTTGGGGTATCCGTATCTTTGAGCGGATGCAACTATTGTTATTAAATGACTAAAGAACGAATTATTTTAGGGATAGATCCCGGAACCACTATTATGGGGTTCGGACTGATAAAAGTGGTAGGTAAATCCATGTCATTCTTACAGATGAATGAACTCGACCTCAAAAAATACGACGATCATTATTTAAAGTTAAAATTGATTTTTGAGCGTACCATCGAGCTCATTGATACCCACCATCCTGATGAAATTGCCATTGAAGCGCCCTTTTTTGGTAAAAATGTGCAAAGCATGCTGAAACTCGGCCGGGCGCAAGGTGTGGCGATGGCCGCTGGCTTAAGCAGGGAAATCCCCATCACCGAATATTCCCCAAAAAAAATAAAAATGGCCATTACCGGCAGCGGAAATGCGAGCAAAGAGCAGGTTGCCAAAATGTTGCAAAGTGTCCTCGGGTTAAAATCTTTACCTAAAAATCTTGATGCCACGGACGGATTGGCGGCAGCGGTTTGTCACCATTACAACGAAGGTCGCGTGGAGATAGGTAAGAGTTATACCGGTTGGGATGCGTTTGTGAAACAGAATGAGAGTCGTGTTAAGAAGTAGGGGTTTCTGTTGTTTTAGGTTTCTATAATTTCATGTTTTTCAGTTTTAGATTTCTGTTGCTTCATGTTTTAGGTTGATATGTTTTTAAAACTTTGAGACCGTTCTAGAGCTCGTTCTAAGATCGTTTTTTACCTTCGTTATTCGTTATTCGTTATTCGTTATTCGTTATTCGTTATTCGTTATTCGTTATTCAAATTAAATGTCCGGAATTTACATTCATATCCCTTTTTGCAAGCAAGCCTGTCACTACTGCGACTTTCATTTTTCGACCTCATTAAAGAAAAAGGATCTTTTGGTCAGCGCCTTGGTTAAAGAATTGGAATTGCGCAAAGACGAATTTAAACACCAGGTCATCCAGACCATTTATTTTGGTGGCGGAACCCCGAGTGTATTGTCGATTGAAGAGTTAAGATTGTTGATTGCTGAAGTTTACAAACATTATGAAGTTTCGGATACGCCAGAAATCACATTGGAAGCCAATCCGGACGATTTGTTTGATGGCGCTTCTAAATCTATATTTGAGGCTTATAAAAATATCGGAATCAACCGCCTATCTATCGGTATACAGTCTTTTTTTGAAGAGGATTTAAAATTGATGAATCGCGCGCATAGTTCAGAAGAAGCAAAAAAATGTTTGGAGGAAGCAACTCAATATTTTGATAACATTTCTATCGATCTCATCTATGGCATTCCCGGAATGACCAACGAGCGTTGGATGCAAAACGTAGAAACAGCCTTATCGTTTCGTATTCCGCATATTTCGAGCTACGCTCTGACGGTGGAGCCCAGAACCGCTTTAGCAACCTTTATAAAAAAAGGCATCATAAAAAACGTTGATGATGACCTGGCCCAAGAACAGTTTCATCTCCTTAAAGAGCATTTGGAAGCTGTTGGTTTTATTCATTATGAACTGTCCAACTTTGGCAAACCAGACTATTTTAGTAGAAACAATTCCGCATATTGGCAAGGCAAGCCTTATTTAGGCATTGGGCCTTCAGCACATTCTTTTGACGGTGAACACCGCGGTTGGAATGTTAGAAACAACACCAAATATATCAACGCTCTAGCGCAAAATAGAGTACCTATAGAAACAGAAACCCTCTCCATAACCGACAAATACAACGAGTATGTGATGACGGGCTTACGGACCATTTGGGGCGTTTCTTTAGAAAAAATAAAAACTGATTTTGGACTGGATTATAAAACATACCTTTTGGAGCAGTCACAAAAACATATTTTTGAACATTTATTGTATCTTGAGGATGACAAATTACTGGTCACCACCAAGGGTAAATTCCTGAGTGACGGTATTGCCTCTGATCTATTTAAAATTAATGCATCTTGAAAACAACCATTACGCATCATTCCAAAACATTCCAGATAGACCTTGCCCAACCACTCGATATTTCCATTCCGCTACGCGCGGAAAAGGACAACGTTAATGCGTGGTATATTGGGCCGCCAACCATCGAACCGGTAAAACATAAAGATTGGATTGGGAGCGTTAAATCTGGCTCTGATGTCAATTTTAATAATATTTATTTCAATCCGCACGCCCACGGCACCCATACGGAATGCATTGGGCACATCACCGAAGAATTCCACTCCATCAACAAAAATTTAAAGCAATTTGTCTTTACGGCGGAGTTGATATCCGTAGCGCCAGAAAATTATTTTAAGGATACCGTCATTTCTAAAAAGCAAATAGAATCGTTGTTGAAAGGTCAAACGCCTGAAGCATTAGTCATCCGGACTATGCCAAATACCAAGGATAAAAAAAACAGGCAGTATTCTGAAACCAATTGGACTTACCTTACTGAAGAAGCAATGGTGTTTCTCAGAGAATTAGGTGTTCAGCATGTGTTAATAGATTTACCAAGTGTAGACCGCGAGCATGATGGAGGCAAATTATTAGCCCACAAAGCCTTTTGGGATTATGATGGAGAACGTCGTATGCACTGCACCATAACGGAACTTATCTACGTGAAAAATAAAATTAAAGACGGCAGTTATATCTTAAATCTTCAAATTGCACCCTTCGTCAATGACGCGTCTCCAAGCAAACCCATTTTGTATAAAATTTTAGAGCACTAGGAAGTTCAAAATTTTTAAATCAGGACGCGTAACAAGCAACGTATACCATATTTTTCGTGTAGAAGTCATCACGATTTTAAAACACTTCTAATCAGATATCACGTTATTTTACTGTATATTTAGGAGTTAACCGACTCGTTTGTACGGGGTTAACTGTAAGGTTCTGTGGTAAGCATGTGTTGCAGTGCTCACCTGTACAACAGATTTAGAATTAGAGGGACATGAAGGTGCCGTTACAATTTAGAAGGCTCACAAAGGCGATAGCGTGCACTACCGTATGCGCTTTTTGTATGGTGCAGCTCCATGGCCAATCTCAAGTGTCTTTCCGACAATTGTCCGTCAATGACGGGCTGTCTCAAAATAGCGTGGTTTCGGTAACCCAAGACAGTATCGGGTATTTATGGTTGGCAACGCAAGATGGACTCAATAAGTTTGATGGCAATAATTTTGAAGTTTTCAAATCGCTTTTTATCGACATTACCCGGCCAAATTACAGTCATCTAGGGCAAGTGTATACGGATAGGAGTGGTGCTGTTATTAGTATACCTATTTCAAAAAAGCCTCAGATTTATAATCGAGAGAAGCACCGTTTTATGCCGTTTACGGATTTAGAAGATGTGAGTGTCGTCTTTCAAGATACCAAAAACAATTATTGGTTTGGCACTTATGAATCTGGCCTATACAGAAAAGACGAAACTTCTACACAATTGGTGCTTACTCCAGAAAACATCAAGACGGTATTTTCCATCACTGAGGCTCCCGATGGAACAATTTGGTTGTCGAGCCTCGGGAAGATCATGAGCATTGATTCTGTGGCTAATATTTCAACATTTTACCCAGATAAAAATCTTCAGTCAGCCGTTAATTATAGCAAAATCATTAGTGATGCCCAAGGAAATCTTTGGCTAGGGTCTTATGGTAACGGATTGTGGTTTAAGCCCCCTAATGAAAACACTTTTAAACGCGCAAATTTTCCGGAATCGGAATTGGATGCACTGCCCAAAAATTTAAATATTTTGGCAATGCATTTGGATAAAAAAAATAGATTGTGGGTGGGCACTTTTGGGGATGGCCTTTATAAAATCAGATTAAACACCAATGAAATTCTCCATTACGAGGTGCGCAAACACAACCCCAGAGCGCTTCATTATAATGATATTTTATGCATTTATGAAGATTATACAGGGACACTTTGGTTTGGGACCGATGGTGCCGGCGTTAGTTTTTACGATGAATATCTTGAAAAATTTAATTTTACCAACAACAGTCAAACGCCAGAGGGCATCAATATCGACCTGGTTAGGGCAATTGCAGTGGATAAGGATAATAACGTATGGATTGGCACTAGCGGTAAAGGATTATCCCGATACACGCCCAAAACGAATGCCTGGAAAACTTACACTGCATCCAAAAACGGATTGACAAGCGATAGGATTGTCAGTTTATTTTTGGATGATGAAGAAGCGCTGTGGATTGGGACACAAGATGGGGGCTTAAACATTTTGGAACCTAGTGGACAGCTGCAACACTATCATAAAACCTCTAGAATTCAATTGTCCTCAGAAACCATTTGGAGTATTTTTAAGGATGATGCCCAACATATTTGGTTGTCTACCCGAGATCATGGACTCATATTATTTGATAAGAATAAAGGTGTTTTAAAGCAATTTGGCCGTTCAAATGGCCTGCCGTCTAATACTGTTAGAATCACCATTCAGGGCGAAAAAGATCAACTATTTATCGGTACAGAAGAAGATGGGTTGTATGCCCTAAATACCAAAACTGATGTTATTACCAATATTCTAAAAGAGTTTGAACTTACCGATAAGACCGCGTTAAAAAAAATAAAATCACTCTATTATGATGGGCGTGGCCTTTTATGGGTGGGCACTAATGGTGATGGATTGCTGCGATTGGATTTTAAAAACAAAACGTTTAAAAACTATACCAACGCAGATGGTTTACCAAATAATGTTATTTATGGGATTCTTCCGGACGCCGCGCATAATTTGTGGCTGAGCTCTAACCGAGGGATCAGCATGATTGTGCCACCAAAAGATGTAAATAAGCCTCCGGTGATTGTAAATTATGACAATTATGATGGCTTGGCCACCGAATTTAATACGGGAGCATATTTTAAAGCAGCCGATAACACTCTCTATTTTGGAGGATTGGAAGGTTATTATTGGTTTAATCCCGCTGATATCTTAAAGAACGAAGTGATCCCAAAAACGGTTCTGACCGGATTTGAGGTTTATAACAAACCATTTCCATTGGTTAAAAATACAAGCTTAAACTACAAACAGAACACGGTAACTTTTATTTTCTCGAGTTTACAATTTTCACTGCCCAAAAAACACAATTACGCCTATAAATTGGAACACCATGATGAGGCTTGGATAGATTCTAAAAACGCCAATAGCGTCAGATATACTAACCTTGCTTCAGGAGATTACAAGTTTTTGGTAAAATCGAGCAATTATGACGGCGTATGGAACGAACACCCAGAAAGTTTCTCATTTACAATTTTAAGACCGTGGTACCTTAGCAATTGGATGTTTTTACTTTACGCGTTGCTTACCATGGGGTTGGTAGTATTAACCTATTACTATTTTAAATGGCGATGGCGCATGCAACTTAACCTAAAGCAAGAAAAGGAAGAATCCATAAGGCTAAAGCGATTAGATGCTTATAAAACGAAACTTTATACCAATTTGGCCCATGAATTTAGATCGCCTTTAACCCTGATTTCAGCACCCATTAAAAAGCAGCTGCTGAACAAGGAGTTAAATCCAGCCTCAAAAAGTGATTTGCAATTGGTGGAGCGTAACACCAATCAGCTCTTGAATTTAGTAGATCAGCTTTTGGAATTATCGAAATTAGAATCGGGTAATTTGCGCTTAAAAGTGAAACACAACGATTTAGGGTTACATTTAAAATTGCTTACGGAGTCCTTTGAGTTTTTGGCAGAGCAACATGATTTGCAGCTCACGGCCTCCATTCCTGATATTGGAGACGCTTGGTTTGATCCGGAAATTGTGGAGAAAATTGTAAATAATCTGTTCTCCAATGCTATAAAATACACGTCCATAGGAGGCAACATCTCTTTTAAGGTTAAAGTTGAGGATTTTAAAGAAGTACACATGATTTTCAGTAACACTATTGACGGCATCGTTGAAGTAGATATATCGAAAATATTTAATCGGTTCTATCAAATAAATGATGCTTCAGAAGGCTCGGGGATAGGTCTCTCTTTGGTTAAAGAACTTATAACCTTATCTCATGGCATCATTGAGGCGTCGTATTTAGGTACTAATAAAATGAAGTTCGTGGTAAAATTGCCAATTGTAAGAAGTGCATTTTCTGAAGCTGAAATCGATTCTTCAACATCTTATAAAACTGAAATTCCAGCTCTGGAGATGGCGGACGTGAGCTCTGAAAATGGCTCAAAACCAATTGCTTTACTTGTAGATGATCATCGGGACATCAGAACATTTATAAAATCATTATTATTACAAGACTTTAAAGTGATTGAGGCAAAAAACGGAATGGAAGGCATTGCAAAAGCCCTTAAAATCATCCCTGATATCATCATTTCAGACGTGATGATGCCCGTAACAAATGGTTATGAATTGTGTAAAACTTTAAAACAGGACGAAAAAACTTCCCATATTCCCATAATTCTACTCACAGGAAAGATTGAAGAATCCGATGAAATATTAGGCTTAAACACTGGCGCTGACGATTATATTACCAAACCCTTTAATCCGCGAGCACTTCAAATTAAAGTCCATAATATTATTGAAAACAGAAACATCCGGCACAAACGTTACCAGCAAAATGATCATTTTAGACCAAAAGAGATTGCCGTAACGTCAGCCGATGAAGTTTTTTTACAGAAAGTACAGCTGGTGTTGGATCAACACTTAAATGACCCTGAATTTAATGCGGAATCGTTTAGCAGACATGTAGCGATGAGCAGAATGCAATTGCATCGGAAAATGTTGGCATTTACAGGACTTTCTACATCTAATTTTATCCGGTCACAACGTTTAAAACAAGCGGCGGCTATATTACAATCGTCACAAGACACCATTAATGAAGTGGCCTATATGGTGGGTTTCAGTACGCCGTCCTACTTTATTAAATGTTTTAAGGAAACGTACGGTAAAACGCCTTCAGAATACCAGCACCAATAGCATTCCGGTCCCACTTCACGGCCAATGTTACAATAGTTCTACAGGTTGTTACATATCACCTATCCATTCTAGAACGTCATTTATAATTTTGTTTCAGCACTTATAAAGAGTGTTTGTGAATTTAAAATTAGGCGTTATGAAAACCAAATATGTCAGCAGATCATTAGTCGTTTGTTTGTTGCTATTTCAATATGCGGAAGCACATGTCAACAAAAATCTTGAACTCCTGCTAGAGCAGAGTCAAACAGTACAGAAAACGGGAGCGGAAACCTCGCCAACTAAGGATTCCATTTATGTGGATGGAAAACGTATAAAGGATACCAATACATCCTCTAATCAAAATAATGGAAACGGAAAAAGCGAGTCGGCTGCGGACGGCCAAAAATCATCTAATGCAAAAAAGTCTAGCGTAAAACAAGAATTTGGGGTGTATAGTAAGTTCACTTTTATTCCGGGAAATAAGCTGCTGTTTTATGACGATTTCGCGAG
>RCMY010005146.1_pt1 | contig 11146 bp, 10 predicted proteins | sample 2041341 | NCBI WGS metagenome assembly RCMY01 (sample SAMN09708234, study PRJNA481090) | Marine sediment metagenome, whole genome shotgun sequencing project.
GGACGTGGCTTCGCTGTGGTCGCTGAGGAGGTTCGAAAACTAGCGGAACAGTCCCAAGGGGCAGCTAAGCAGATTGCCGAAATCATCAACGAAATCCGTTCAGATACGGATCAAGCGGTCTTAGCAATGAATGACAGTGTCAAAGATGTGAAAGCGGGAACGGAAATTGTAAATAATGCGGGAAATAATTTTGAGAAAATCGTCGAACTCGTCACAGATGTTTCCACCCAGGTCGAAGATATATCTGTTGCTGTTCAGCAGATGGCAGGTGGCAGCAAGCAGATTGTAGAATCTGTGCAAAAAATTGCTAATGTCAGTCGTACTACAGTGGGCGAAACACAGACGGTTTCGGCAGCCACACAAGAGCAATCAGCGGCAATAGAAGAAATTGCAACATCGAGCCGCGCATTGGCGCAAATGGCGGAAGAACTTCAGCTTGAAATCCGGCAATTTAAGGTTTAATGGACACATATAAAAGATTTGATTGCAGACAGATGTTGAAAAACAATCTGTCTGTTTTTTTATGGATTAAATTTTTAGAATTAATAATAGATATGATATCATTGCTTGAAATAATGCTGTAAGGATGAATAAAAATAAATACAACTGAAAATTTTTAAAAAAATATGTATTTCAACAATTTTGATAGTTATTGTGAATAAAAAGATAGTTACGGTCTATTTTATCCGGATTTTAATTGGTTTTTATTGATTGACATATTTTTGAATAAGAAATATAATTTAAATAATGAATTGGTATGACCAATGATGAGGAGGCATATAATTGATATACAGAGCTCTGTATGACTGGGAATTTCTATAGTTTGCAAATTATTAAGAAAATTAAGAATTGAAACAAAAAACATGCTTGATGATAACTAAAAAAGGTGGGAATTATATGTGGCAGGTTATAGCGCACCCGTTTGGAATTGGTTTATCGGCACTCGTTGCTTTTCTTCCGTTGTTATGGCTTTTAGTGAGTTTAGGCGTATGGAAGATGGCGGCACATAAAAGTTGTTTTATAGCCTTAATACTTAGTTTGTTTTTAGCGATTATTGGTTGGCAGATGCCGGTGGAATTAGCAGCCAGAGGGGCTTTAGATGGAGCGGTTTTAGCACTTTGGCCTATTGTTTGGGTTATTTTTGCTGCGATATTCACGTATAATATTACATTACAGACAGGAGCTATGTCTAAGATTCAGGGATTGATGGCGAGTTTTTCTAATGACCGCCGTGTGCAGGCTTTGCTCATCGCTTGGGGATTTGGTGCTTTTTTAGAAGCGGCAGCAGGCTTTGGAACAGCGGTAGCCATTCCAGCCTCTATTTTGATTGGACTGGGATTCAATCCTTTTCTCGCTTCGATTTTATGTTTGATTGCCAATACTGTACCAGTGGCTTTTGGTTCTGTCGGCATTCCAGTCATTACACTGGCTAAGGTAGCTAATCTCGATGTGATGAATCTGACCTTAGCTGTAGTTTTACAGCTCACTCCGTTTATCATTATCATTCCATTATTTTTGATTCGTTTGATGACAAAAAGTTTTGCTGCCATGAAAGGTATTATTGGGATGTCACTGGCTGCAGGTTTTGCATTTGCGATTCCACAGTTTGTGATTGCTATTTATATGGGGCCAGAACTTACGGCAATTGTGGGATCAGTAGCTTCTATGCTTACGATCGTCTTATATAACAAGATTTCTCCGCCAAAAGAAGCATGGCGTTTTCCGGAAGATGCAAATGATAAAAGCACGCAGGCGGTATTTAAAACTTCACTGCAGGAACAGTTTGTTGCTTGGTCACCTTACGTATTCTTGTTTGTCTTCATCTTAGGAACAAATGCTGCTGTTTTCCCAGCATTGAGCAAGATTTTGGCGCAGGTAAAGAGCACCGTTTTCATTTATAATGGGCCGGGGGGAAATCCTTTGGATATTGCCTGGATATTGACACCAGGAACACTTATTTTGCTTGGGGCACTCCTTGGTGGACTTTTGCAAAAAGCGTCAGGCTCAGATATTTTAGCTGTCTTGAAAAGAACCTGTATACAGCTGCAAAAGACAACCATCACAGTCGTTTCGATTGTGGCTTTGGCAAGAATCATGGGATATGCTGGCATGGTTGGCGATATTGCAGTTGCTTTAGCGCAGCTTACAGGCGGACTGTATCCTTTTATTGCACCGGTAATTGGTGCTTTAGGGACATTTGTTACAGGCAGTGATACGAATTCAAACGTTTTGTTTGGGGGACTGCAAAAGCAAACGGCTCTGCAAATCGGGGCGGATCCAACTTGGATTGCGGCGTCTAATAGTGCGGGAGCAACAGCTGGTAAGATGATTTCACCGCAAAGTATTGCGATTGCAGCTACGGCTACGGGGCAAACTGGTAAAGAAGGTGATTTGCTGCAAGCAATGATTGCACCTTGCTTGGTATATACCATTTTGCTGGGAGCCTGGGTCTACTTCGTAAATGCGATGCATTGGGTTTGTTTCTGATGCGGTATAGAAATAAAAAACATGTATGTGTAAGCATAGAGAAAAGCCCCGACAATTGACTTGCCCCTTTGGGCGCGGGGACTTTTCATAAAAAAAACACAGGCCAACGTATGCTGTAAAGCAAATGTTGGCCTGTGTTTTTTATCGTAATCAAGGAATCCAGATGAATTTTGCCAAGAACGGATGGTTATTTTGAATGAGATTTGTTTTAAAGGATTGGAGCGGCGCGAAAATCTGTGTGCATTTGAGTCGCAGGCGGAAACGAAGGTAAGTGTGAGAATTGCAGCCAAATACAGGGACACGGTCAAGTGCATAAACCGGATCGCCGACTTTGCTTCGCCCGAAATTAACGGTGAAAGCACCTTTATAGCCAGCAGCTTTGGTCAATTCTATGATATGCCGGTTGTAATTTCCACAAGGATAGGCGATGTATTCAATCTTTTTTCCCAAACGCCATTCAAGAGCTTCTTTTGACTTGACAAGCTGTGCGTTGAGCTCGTCATCTGATTTTGCTTCCGTCAGTACCATATGACTTAAGGTATGGGATTCAAAATCAATGCCGTATTGCTGCATTTCAGCAATTTCCTGCCAAGTAAGATATTTTTCATAGGTATTGACGTAATCGGAAATCAAAAAAATCGTTGCGTTTTGATGGTATTTTTTTAAAATCGGAAAAGCATTCTGATAGTTGTCTTTGTATCCGTCGTCAAATGTGATTACAATCGGCTTATCCGGTAACGGTGCATTATTTTCTAAGTGCGAGATCAATTGTTCTGGAGAAATCGTGTTATAACCATTCTCGGACAAATATTTCATTTGAGCGTCAAATTCACTTGTACTCACCGTAAGTGGATTGAGATCTTTATCGTTTATTTGGTGATAACTTAAAACTGGAATACTGTTCGATGGCGTAAAAAGGATAGTTATAACAGCTAAGACAAGTAAAATAGCGGCTATAACTATCCCTTTTACAAAAGCTTTTTTTCTAAATGTAAACAAAATAATGCAACCCCTTTGTTGTGCTTGGCATCAAGGAAAATTGACACCTATCTCAAAAATATATAGTAAACGAAGATGCTTGTCAATAGTCAGGCAGGTGATAGTCTTGCATTTTTAGCATAGAGCGTTCTATAATAAGAGAAGATACTGAAAGGATGTAAAGAAAATGACAAGAAACGACTTATGCTGGTGCGGAAGTGGACTCAAGTACAAAAAGTGCCATTTGAGCTTTGATGAAAAATTGGATAATATTAAATTCGATGTATTCAAAAGTCAGGTTCGTCCGCCAAAAAAAAGCATCAATAATGAAAAAGACATTGAAGGAATTCGAAAAAGCGGTGTTATCAATGATGCGGCTCTTGATTTGGTAGCAGCTCACATAAAAGCTGGTATCGATACGGAAACTCTCAATAAGCTGGCGCATGATTTCATCATAGAAAAAGGTGGTATTCCCGCTTGCTTGAATTATGAAGGTTATCCAAAGAGTGTATGCATTTCTATAAATGATGTAGTCTGCCATGGAATTCCGTCAACGAAGACAATCTTAAAAGAAGGTGATATCGTAAATGTCGATATTACGACAATTCTTGATGGTTACTACGCAGATGCTTCTAGAATGTTCATGATCGGGCAGGTTTCTCCAGAGGCTGAAAAACTTGTTCAAGTGGCTAAAGAATGCATGGAACGAGGCATCGCAGCAATAAAACCATGGGGATTTTTAGGCGACATTGGTGAGGCTGTCGAAACGTATGCACATGCCAATGGTTACTCGGTAGTCACAGAACTTGGCGGCCATGGGGTAGGCAAGAGCTTCCATGAAGAGCCGTTTGTCCCACATGTTGGGAAAAAAGACACGGGGATGTTGTTGGTTCCTGGAATGGTCTTGACGGTAGAGCCTATGATCAATGCCGGTAAATATAAAGTTGTCGTCGATAAAAAAGATAATTGGACGGTTACGACTAAAGATCACTCCTTATCGGCACAGTGGGAAAAAACTGTATTGATTACGGAAACCGGAACAGAAATATTATCAAAATAAAACAGAAAGAATGGACCAGCTATTAGGGTCTGTTCTTTTTTTTTGCTGCTTTTTTTAACCTTTGCTTTATTATGTTGATAATATTTATCAATTGTCTTGACAAATATGCAGGAATCTTTTATGCTAGTATTTAGTAAGATAATAAGAATCGTTATCAACAAACTGAGGTGAGCATATATGACTTTAAAAGAGGCAAAAGCGGGAATGACGGTAAAAGTTGTGAGCTTGGAGCATTCTGATTTAAAACAGCGTTTGATGAGTCTGGGACTTATTAAAGGAACTGTCATCAAGGTTCTTCGTTCGGCGCCATTGGGCGATCCTATGGCAATTTCTCTGCGGGCTTATAATCTATCTTTACGATTAGCAGATGCAGATAAAATCAAAGTTGAAGTAGTTTAATACCGAGGAGGAATGAGATGATGGCAGTGTTGGCTGTAGCCTTGACAGGAAATCCAAATACAGGAAAATCAACAATTTTTAATGAATTGACAGGGGCAAGACAAAAAATCGGTAATTGGCCGGGTGTTACTGTTGATAAAAAAGTAGGATATACAAATTACCGCGAACGCGCTATTTCGGTAGTGGATTTGCCTGGCACATATAGCGTAGATGCACGCTCACCAGAAGAGAAAATCGTTTTAGATTATTTATCGCAGGAAAAGCCTGATATTGTAGTCGATGTAGTCGATGCATCTAATATGGAACGCAATTTGTTTTTGACGATACAGTTGCTGGAAAAAAGAATAGCACTGATTCTTGATTTGAACATGATGGATGAAGCGCAAAAGCAAGGCTATAAAATCAATGTGAAAAAACTTGGTGAAATGCTCGGTATGCCTGTTGTTGAAACAGTGGGCCGCAGCAAACAAAGCACGAAGAAGCTCCTAGATGTGTTCACCGCGACGGTGATGAGTGATTATCAAAACAGTGAATTGATTGAACTTCATATTTCTAAGGTCAACGATATTCTTGAAAAAACAATAGACAAAGAAGAAGCAGAAGAACAAATTATTGCTTTGCGTTATGAACTTATTGATCAAATTATAAGCAGTACGGTTGTACGACCAGCTGCAACAACTTCAGTTTCGGAAAAAATCGATCGCGTATTAGCAAATAGCTTTATTGCTTTGCCGTTGCTTCTTGTTTTAGTATATGCAGTTTTCCAAATTACATTTACTTGGATTGGACAGCCACTGGCAGATGGAATCGATGATTTTATTGGCGATGTACTGACGCCATGGGCTTCTGATGGGCTTGCTGCACTTGGTGTGGCAGATTGGCTTCAATCCTTGGTGGTTGATGGCATCATTGCTGGTGTCGGCAGTGTCTTGACTTTTGTACCGCTCATATTTACCTTGTTTTTCTGTTTGAGTTTTCTCGATGGCACGGGGTATATGGCAAGGGTTGCCTTCATTATGGATCCAATCATGCGCAGAGCCGGGCTCAGTGGTAAAGGCGTAATGCCATTGATCATGGGGTTTGGCTGCGGTGTACCGGCAATCATGGGCGCAAAAGCACTAGATTCGGAAAAGGATCGAATGATATCGATTTTAGTGACACCATTTTTGACCTGTGGAGCAAAACTGCCAATCATGGCTTTGTTTGCAGCTTTGTTTTTCCCAGACAATGCAGCTGATGTAGTTTTTTGCATGTACATTGTCGGCGTAGTCATGGCGATTTGCATGGCGAAACTATTGAATGCGACGACGTTCAAAGACGAAAAAGCGACTTTTTTACTCGAGCTTCCACCGTATCGTTTCCCGGCAATGAAGAATGTGTTGCTCGAAACATGGGATAAAGGTAAAGGCTATTTAATAAAAGCCGGAACTATTATTTTTGCAATGTCTGTTTTGATTTGGGTGCTGAGCAATTATAATTTTGCCGGTCCTACCGATGATATGGGGGAAAGCATATTAGCTTCTCTTGGTTCAGCTATGGCTGTACTCTTTACTTTCCATGGTTTTGCCAGCTGGGAAAATGGGGCAGCTATCATAACTGGAATCTTGGCTAAGGAATCTGTAGTTGCTACGATTGGTGTTTTATATGGGGTGGCTGATATCTCTACGGATGCTGAAAGTGCAGCAGAAACAGCGGCACAATTAGCTGGCTCAATGACTGGATTTACGGCATTGTCCGCATTATCCTTCATGGTATTTTCTCAGTTGTATACCCCATGCATTACAGCTTTGGGAACAATCAAAAAGGAAACGGGAAAATGGAAATGGGTAGCCTTTGCTGCTGTATACACTTTTGCCGCTGCTTGGATTGTCTCTTTGCTTGTTTATCAGATTGGAAGTTTGCTCGGTTATTGATGCCGGCACGTTTAAACGTATAGAGGAGATGATGGTATGACTAGTGGAGATATTGTAACCTATGTCATAGCGGCGATTATTTTGGTGGTATTTGGTATTGGGGCTAGAAAGATATATCGTAATTTCTTTCGTGGAGAGTCGGAGTGCTGCGGTTCAGATAGCTGCTCTTCGTGCTCAAGCTGCTCTTCAGGGCATGCGAAAAAAAGTTAATAAAAAAATGCATCTCGCAAAAGCCGAGATGCATTTTTTATTGTAACTTCAATGATGTGTAACAGGGCGTGGTTCCTGGATATAGCCGCTTTTTCGAAGTAATGGCAAAACGCGTCTTGCGATATAGGCGATGACAGCACTTTGGAGAACATCAAAAGTTATATAGGGAAGAAAGCCGATCCATAGGGATTGCAGCAAGGAAACGTCTTTATCAAGATAGTAATTCAATATGAGGTAAAGATGCAAGACACCAAATATATAGACGATCATAAGTCCCAAGACGATGACAGCAAATAAAGTTAAAAAATGGAATTTTTCAGCTTGATCGGTAAATCGTCCAATAATGTATGCGCAAAAAGCAAAGCCGATCAGATAACCAAAGGTTGGCTGGAAAATATACATAAGACCGCCGCCTCCGGTGAATACAGGCAGTCCAGCCAAACCGATGAAGATGTAAAGAATCTGTGAATAAAATGCGGCCTTAGCGCCTAAAAGCAAGCCGGAAAAGGCGCAGAAGAAAAATTGCAGTGTAAATGGGACAACAGGTGTCGGAATCTTGATGAAGGCTCCAACCGCAGTCAGTGCTGCAAAGAGTGAAATCAATACCAAAGTTCTAGTCTTTGTGTTTTGCAAGAAAAACATCCTCTCGTCATAGTAATTATAAGCATAGTATAGTTATCTAAAACATTAATGTCAACTATTGTTGTTTATTAGGTTGACAATATGGGCAAAAAGGAATAAAGTGTTTTTGGATTAAAAAGATTTTATATAGAGGGTGACAAAACTTGAAAGGTTTATTCATTACAGCGACGGATACGAATGTCGGAAAAACAATGATCACAGGTGCTATTGCTGCAGCTTGCAAAGAAAGAGGGATAAATATTGGCGTGTTTAAACCGCTTGCATCCGGTGGGATAGTAAATGAAGCAGGAGAATTAGTCTCAGAAGATGCCAATTTTTTGATGAAGGCAGCCAAGATAGGCGAAGAAAAGAGACGAGAAGTCAATGAAGTTTGCCTTGGTCCAGCGATGACGCCAGCAGTTGCCGCAAAAATCACGGGAAAGACGATTGATATGGAAAAACTCGCACTGCATATAGAAGAAAGATCAAAACAATATGATCTAGTTCTAGTTGAAGGTGTTGGCGGGTTAGCTGCACCGCTTTGGCAGGATTATTGCGTGACGGATTTCATCGAGAGACTGGGGTTGCCAGCTCTTTTGGTTGCGGATGCAGGTCTTGGTTCTATCAATCACACGGTACTCAGTGCTTTTTATGCAAAGGAGCATAATGTTCGTTTGCGGGGCATTATTTTAAACCGCTGGGACGATCGCGAAGAGGAAGTCTTAAACGAGACGAATGCCGCTTATATTGAGCAGTTTACGCAATTGCCGATTTGGGGCAAGATGCCGATAACCAACACGATAAGCGTAGAGAAAAATTGCACGGAAAAATTAGCACAAATTGCACAGGCAAATTTAGCGATTGAAAAAATAATCGATTGTATGAAGATAGAGGGAGGAATTCGATGAAAATGGAAAATCCAGTTGAAGTGCTCGATAAAAAGTATGTATGGCATCCGTTTACACAGATGCAGCAATGGCTTACAGCGCCACAAACCGTGATAACCGATGCCGATGGGATACGTTTGTATGATGCCGAAGGCAATTCATATTATGATGGCGTATCCTCGCTTTGGGTCAATATCCATGGACATAAGAGAAAAGAAATCGATGAAGCTATAAAAAATCAGCTAAGTCATGCTGCGCACACGACATCCTTGGGGCTTGCCAGTGTTCCGGCAGCAAAACTTGCACAAATGCTAGTAAATGTTTCGCCGGAAGGGCTTGAAAAGCTATTTTATTCAGATGATGGAGCGACTGCTGTCGAGATCGCTCTGAAAATGGCTTTTCAGTATTGGCAGATTAAAGGAAAATCAAAAAAAACCAAATTCATCACGCTCAAAAGTGCTTATCATGGCGATACCATCGGTGCCGTCAGCGTCGGCGGGATCGATCTTTTCCATCAGGTCTATCAGCCAATGCTTTTCGAGACATACCATGTATCATCGCCTTCTTGTTATCATTGTAAATTGGCTAAACAGGAGAGCTGTCATAGAGAATGTCTCGATGAGTTAGAAAATGTCTTAAAAGAACACGCTGATGAAATCGGCGCTATGATCATCGAGCCATTGGTTCAGGCAGCCGCCGGGATGTTGATGGCGCCAGAAGGCTATTTGCGGCGAGTGCGTGAATTGACAAAAAAATATGATGTGTTATTGATTGCTGATGAAGTTGCCGTTGGCTTTGGGCGGACGGGGAAAATGTTCGCCTGTGAGCATGAGGGTGTCAGTCCGGATTTCATGTGCATATCAAAAGGGATAACGGGCGGTTATATGCCTCTTGCGGCAACGCTGACGACCATGGAAGTATTCAATGCATTTTTAGGTACAGCGGCAGATAAAAGAACGTTTTATCATGGGCATTCTTATACAGGGAATCAGCTTGGCTGTGCTGCAGGAATTGCCAGTTTAAAAATATTTGAAACCGATAAAGTCCTTGAAAAAATGCAAGTGAAAATCAAAGTCGCAGCGAAAAAATTGACGGATATCGCTGCTATGGAACATGTTGGGGAGGCACGTCAGTGCGGATTGATCATCGGCATTGAAATCGTAGAAGATAAAAAAATGAAAAAACCGTATTCTTGGAAAAAAGCAATGGGCGGTGAAGTTTGTTTGAAGGCAAGAGAACATGGCTTGTTCATTCGTCCGGTAGGCGATGTCATCGTATTCATGCCGCCTCTTTGCAGTACGGTTGAAGAAATAGAGGACATGCTGTCTATTTTGAAACAGGCACTTCACGAAGTCACGGAACTTGGTCAAAGCACAGGCTGTGATGGTGGGCTCTTTTAATCCTCGTTGTTTATTTTGTGACATATAGCACAGCCAGTAATCAGGGGGAGCTGTTATACTTGATACAGTATAAAAAGCGGTGGAAAACATGCTATACTTTTACTGCTGCATAAAAAATTACTGGTTACTACTATATCGAAGGACCGCGCTTTAAAGATCTTTCGGGAGATAAACAAAGGAGATTTTTATGGGGAAATGGTTTATTGTGTATTCTTCACTTACGGGGAATACGGAAAAAGTTGGGCAGGCAATTTTGTCGGGGGCACCAGAAGGTTCGATTGCTAAAAATTGTCGCGAAATCGATGACTTTTTATTGGAATCGGCTGATTTTGATGTGATTGTCGTTGGCTATTGGCTCAAAAGAGGCGGTGCAGACCCTCTGACGCTGAAAATCTTGCCGCAGATTACGGGAAAACGAGTCATTTTATTTGAAACGCATGGGACGATGCCAAATACAGAACATGCAATTACGGCCTTTGCCAGAGCGGCGTATCAGCTTGGTGCCGATTGTGAGATTCTGGGAACTTTTGCTTGCCAGGGAAAAATAAACCCCAAATTGATAGCTCGTCGCCAAGATGCTCCGGCCGATGATCCGCATGGTCCATCGGAAAAAAATCAACAACGCTGGGCTGTCGGTGCAGAACGGCCAAATAATGAAGATTTAGAGGCAGCAAAGGATTTTGCCGCTGCGATGCAAAGAAAAATTGAAATTATAGCTCGTTACCGTGAAAAACAAGCATAGTACAGATCGATAGCTGTTTAGTCAGGATACGATGTTATGGCGAAATAAATAGAGACAGCCAAAGATGGCGCCTAAAAGGAAGCTCACATACCTGTGAGAGTATCTTTTTAGGCCGATCTAAAAAGGCGGTCTCTATTTGTTTTACCTGAATAAATATGTTAATATACCTATATACGAAAATTACGATTTAGGAAGTGGCACTATGGAGCAAGGGCTTTCAAGATTGCGAGAAAAAGGTTATAAGATAACGCCGCAAAGACGAGCGGTTTTAACGGCACTTTTAGATGGTGGGCGCTTCGCAACAGCACAACAAGTGCTGGAAAATGTGAAGAAAACCCAACCAGATGTTTCGTTAGATACAATTTATCGGAATTTATCCTTGATGGAAGAACTGGGAATTGTCCATGAAATACATCGCCATATGGGGAACGTTTATGAAGTCATTCGCC
>RCMY010005947.1_pt1 | contig 11145 bp, 10 predicted proteins | sample 2041341 | NCBI WGS metagenome assembly RCMY01 (sample SAMN09708234, study PRJNA481090) | Marine sediment metagenome, whole genome shotgun sequencing project.
TCTCGCTGCGCTCTAAAACGCCCACGCCGTTCACTTCGTTCTCTAACGGCCTTTTCTCGCTGCGCTCTAAAACGCCCACTCGGTATGGGCTGGCGCCGCCTGCTTAGGCCGCTATTCGTTTGCCCGGCGGGCTACTGGATCGCCGTTTCGATCTGCCCGGGTCGGGTTTCGAAGGCAACTGTTGCACCTGGAACACGCTGCCGTCTGGCCGTGTGATCGTCAGGTTCCTGGCCTCGTCGAGATGGATTGACCAGCCACCCTCATGAACTTTGTGATGGTGTTCACTACAAAGCGGGATCAGGTTGTTGAGATCAGTGGGTCCGTTGTGTTCCCATGGCGTGATGTGGTGTATTTGGCACCATGCGAACGCAGTGTCGCAGCCAACGACGCCACACGTTGAGCCGTACATTGCTCGGAGAGCGAGGCGTTGCGCTTTGGTCGCTGACCGATAAGTACGGCCGACATCGGTGACAACACCGTTCGCATCACGGAGCAAGTGTGGATTTGGCAGTCGCAGGCCAAGCGTTCAATCGTTGGTTGCGACAGTGAGGTCCCGAAGTCACGGGTTTCACGCACCGAATTCTTATGGGGGCCGTTGAGCAGCGTTTCGGCGTCGACGATCACACCGAAACTTGTGGTGGCCGATGATTGGCCATTCGGTTTCTGTGTACACAAGGCGACGAGCGCATCGATCTTGAGTTGCTCACCGAACGACGTTTTGTTGTCGCTTTCTTTGGCGAGCTTACGGATCATGGCGTCGAGACTAGTGATGATTTGTTCACCACGGACAGGGTCGATGCTGCCACGCAGGTACGCCATCCCGGTTTTCTTGTTGACGCCGTAGGAGAGCGTGGAGTCTTTGACTTGTTGTTCGTATTCGGAGAGCCCGAAGTCTTGTTTGGCGTGCTCGATCTCTGTTTTCAAATACGGCCCGAAGAGGTTCGGTGGGAGGATCTTCGCCTTACTTCGTCCTGCACTGCACCGAAGCGTTCTTTGGCGTCGTCGTCGAGCCGGTTGTAAGCCGCCGCGATCGCGTCCAGGTTCTCAGTCGGTGCGCCGCCCGAATCGAGCGCATCCCCGAGGGCCGGTAACGCTTTGCCAGCCTTGCGGCGTCGCGTGACTTTCTTCGCCGCACCAGGCGACATTAAACCTGAGTTCATCAGGGTGTCTTCAGGAGACAGGATGTCGCCGTTGTCAGCGAACTCGTCGAGGGTCCGCACCAAAATGGATTCGAAACCAGTTTCGAGTTGGCGACTAAGACGAAGCTGGCCCAACAGTTCTTTGATCGACTCGACGGTCGCCACATCAGGGTCGTAGGTGTCGATCGAGAAAGCGAGACCAGTGAGTATCGACGTATCGAGCTTTGCCATCGTGGTCTCCTTCCCTTGTTGGTGCGTGAAAGCCACTATAACAGAACTGGTGTTCGTTACAACCCGCTAAATGGCATTTATTTACATGCGAGACCGTACTGTTTGGGGCTGTGGTCTGTTTGAGGTGTCGTTGTTGACCTAAACCGCCAGGCTGGTCCGGCGTTCCGCTAAAGAGCAGCGCATGCGGAATTCTCTCGGTGGTGTGCCGGTTCACCAATCGTGTTGCTTGATCTGCTCCTGCCCCGCACCGATGCCGTTGTGTATGTCGAGGCCATCGTTGTACTCATCGCCTGGGTCCTGCTGCTTTGGCGATTTCGACATCGCCGTGAGATCCAACAACTCGTAAGCGGCATCGCCGTCTGCCTGTACGCATGGTTTGCCCTACGGGCTGTGCACTAGGCCGTGGCGGGTCTCAGGAGTCGTCGCCCTACGTGCCGGCGAGGCGCGCCACGACCTGATCGATCTCGGGGCTAGATCGAGTGGAGAAGAACGTGAAGTAACTCACGCCGAACCGTTCTCGGCACGCCACCAATTCATCACAGATCGCATCGACAGGTCCGACCAAAATGAAGGGCGAGTCGAGTACGGCGGCAGGGTCGTTCTCGAAGGCAGGAACGTCACTCGCGATCGCGGCTGCGGCCTTGGCGACGTCATCATCGACCACCGCACGCTGAATCAGCAACTGTCGTTCTGCATCGCCACCGAATGACGCCACGTGGTCGACCCGGTTCTGCAGCCCTACCGATGACATGTGCGACAGCACCGGTCGTTCATTCACTGGGTCGTAGCGGAAGCCGGTGAATCCAACGGTGTCTGCCTTGGTTGCCCCGATCTCGAGTACCCGATCTCCATTGCCGCCGACAAAGATCGGCAGACTCGCGCCCTGCGGGGGGAGTGGTGAGAGCTTGTGGCCTTGCACAGAGCGTTCGTCGCCGTCGAAGCTGACTTCCTCGCCCGCAAACAGGCTGCGAACAATCTCGATCGTTTCGGCCATTCGTTGCACTCGTCGCCCGGCTCGATCGAAGGCCAACGCAGCCTCCAGATACTCCGACTTCATATGCCCTGCACCTATCCCGAGTTCGAAGCGGCCGTCGCTCACCAGGTCGATCGTGGCCGCCGATCGAGCCAACAGTGCGGCGGGATGGAAGTCGACATTAACGACCTGGGTGCCGACCCTTAGTGTTGTGCTCGATTCGGCTGCGGTGGCGCAGCCGATGAACGGATCGATGAATCCCAGGTGATCGGCGATCGTCAGGATGTTGTATCCGGCAGCTTCAGCTCGCTTGGCTTGCTCTCGGATCTCGGCACCGGTTTTGCTGAAGCTGGCTTGAAGTCCGAATCGAAAGGGTCGAGTCATTCTCTCACTGTACGCAACCAAAAGGTTGCATGTCGCCCGCCGGTATCTCGGGCTATCTGGCTCGGGCCGCCCGACCGGCTCTTTCGTGGGCCAGCGAGGCCGCGGCATCGTTGTCGTCGATGTGCCACGCAAACCAGAGAGCCGGTGCGAAGAGAAGTGCCGCGACTGCCATGGAGATCCGGTAGGCGTTGAGGCTCATCTCGACATCGAGATACATCGAAAGCGTGGTCGCAACGACAGCGGTTCCGATGGCGTTTGCCACCTGCCGTTGTGTGCTGAATATCGAGACCGCCTTGCCGGTGTTGGCGATCGACATCGTGGAGTAGGCGATTGTTTGAATCGTTACGAAAAGCACGCCCATCGCCGCCCCGCGAGCGAAGATCGCTCCTCGGAGTAACCATAGGTTGGTGTCATCGCCAACGAAGGCGAAGAGCCCAGAGATCACCAGAGCCGCCGTGATCCCGCCGAGCATGTTTAGCCGCGGACCGAAACGCCCGTAGAGGCGACGGGCCACGAGGTTCGACACTACAAAGACACCAAGCGCCTGTGGTGCTTGGGTTGTGCCAGCCTGGGTCGCGCTGAGGCCTCGGAACTCCTGGATGTACTGCGGGATCAGGTAGATCAGACCGATGAACCCTGCATACACAAAGATCGAGGCCAGGTTGACGTTGCGGAAGTGCGGGTTCGATAGCAGGCGGAAGTCGACCATCGGTTTCTCTTGGCGGAGTTCGAAGACGACGAGCGCCACAAGGCAAGCCACGCCGACTACAGCGCTGGTGAGCGTCTGCCACCCCAACCACCCTTCACGTGGTCCGATCGTGGTGGCGTAAAGCACCCCTGCGAGACCAACACCGGCTAGACCGAAGCCGACGATGTCGAGGCTTCCGGTGCCCTCTTCTTTGTGCTCCTCCAGCCATAATCCGGCGAGGACGAGAGCGGCAACTCCCATAGGAACGTTGACGTAGAAGATCCAACGCCAGCTGAAGTTGTCGACGATGATGCCGCCGAGAACTGGCCCGATGGACGGTGCTATGACCGCCACGCCAACGATCGCAGCGGCCGCTTTCGCTCGTTCTTCCTGCGGATACGCCCGGTAGAGGATGGTGGCGCCGATGGGAGTGATAAGGCCAGCCGGCAGGCCTTGCAAGATTCGGGCTGCGATGAGCTGGTTGAGCGAGAGGGCGGCACCACAAAGAGCTGAGGCGACGACGAAGCCGCCGAGCGCAAGCATGAACGCCCGCTTCGATCCGAAGCGATCGGCCAGCCACGCTGCTGCGGGGATGCCAATAATGAAGCTTAAAAGGTAGCCAAGCAGCACCCACTCGATCTCGTTGGCGGGGACGTCAAACTCCTTACCAAGGGTCGGCAAAGCGACGTTGACAACCGTTGCGTCGAGGATCTGGATGAATACGCCCATGACGTACACGATCGTTACTGCGGTTTTGTAAGACGGACGCATCAAGGGAGACTACGTCTGTTAAGCGCCTGTTAGTAAAGCTCGACCATAGTGAACGTACCGACATCGTTTGATGCGGAGGGAACGTGCTACACCCGGTTTGCGGCGCCGTTTGAGGGACGGCGTCGCTAATCATGGGTCGTTGCGAGTCAGCTACGCTTCGGCGGCCGTGCGGGCGACGGCGGCGATGATGGTGCTGTAACCCGTGCAGCGGCACAGATTGCCCGAAAGACCGATCTGGATTTCTTCCTGTGTCGGGTTGGGGCACCGTTCGAGTAGCGCACAGGTCGACATGATCATGCCGGGGGTGCAGAAACCACATTGCACGCCGCCCTCTTCGAGGATGTTGCGCTGCATGGGATGCAGTTCGTCGCCGGTAACCAGTCCTTCGATCGTGGTCACCGAACGACCTTCGGTCTGAACCGCCAAGTAGGAACACGAGTTGATCGGCTGGCCATCGAGGAGCACCATGCAGGCGCCGCACTCGCAGTCGTCACAACCCTCTTTCGTGCCGGTGAGCCCGACCTCAGCACGGAGCACGCTCAACAGATTTCGTGATGGTGAGATGGTGACGGGGTAGTCGGTTCCGTTGACAGAGATAGTCACTGGGGTCGTGTCGTTAGTCGCTGCAGTGCTGCTCATTTGATTACTCCAGTTGCGTGTTGTGTTGCTGCGCCGACCCCGACTGCTCGGTTGACTGGCACTGCGATGTGTTCACCACTTGCTCGTTTGGCTGCGGCTTCGACTGCCCGTCGTGCCATCACCCCAACGGTGTGGCGGCGATAACGATCACTGGCTCTGACGTCGCTAATCGGTGTGGCTCGCTCAGACGCGGCCGCCGCGACGGCAGCCAAGGTGGCTTCGTCGACCGAGTCCCCAACAACTGCCGAAACATCGACAGATATGATCGTGGGGGCGACCGCGGCGAGGGCGACACGAATCTCGGCGATTGTGCCGTCTTCGTGAAGCTCGACTGATGCTGCGGCGCCAACAACGGCAATCTCCATCGCCCGGCGATATTCGAGGCGTACGTATGCACTGCCGGATCGGGGCGGTCGATGAGGCAGAAGGATGGCGGTGCAAAGCTCGTCTGCCCGGGCACTGGTCTGACCAGGCCCGGTCCAGAGGGCAGCAACCGATACTTCGCGGCTTTCGTCTTCGGCCGACTGGAGCTCGATGCTCGCTCCAAGCACATTTAGCGGGGCGCCAGTGTCCATTGCGGGTGAAGCGTTCATGACGTTGCCGCCGAGCGTGCCGACGTTGCGGGTGGAGGGCGAGCCAACGAGCGCACTGGCATCGGCGAGGGCCGTGTAGTCGCTGATGACGTCAGGATGCTCCATGAGCGTTGCGTGGGTCACGGTTGATCCAATTCGGAGCCCGGTGGGAACCGACTCGATCGTGCTGAGTTCGGCGATCCGGTCGATAGCCACGACAGAGTCGGGGAGCGGGGCCTTGCCGTGTCGTGCGCCGACAACAAGGTCGGACCCGCCAGCCACCGGCCGTGCACCAGCGGCCACAGCGGCAAGTGCGTCGCCGAGGGTAGTTGCAATCGAGAACTCCATTATTGGGCACCTCCTTCAAGGGTTTCCCAGATTCGTTCGGCGGTCATTGGTAGCTGTCTCACCGGTGAACCAACGAGCTTGGCGATGGCGTTTGAGATCGCCCCTGGTGTAGCGACGTTCGGCGCTTCGGCAATGCCCTTCGCTCCACGCGGCCCGGCGTTGGGCGTGTTGATCTGGACGAACTCCAAGCGAATCTCGGGCGCGTCGGCTGCCGTTTGGAGCTTGTACTCGAGCAGTCCAGCGTTGACTTGGCTGCCGTTTTCGGCGTAGGTCGTTCCTTCGGTTAACGCTTGGCCGATGCCCATAAGGATGCCGCCATGCACTTGACCGCTCGCGCCGACAGGGTTGATAATTGTGCCAGAGTCGTGGGCGGCGCTTACGTCGAGCACTCGGACGACGCCGGTGTCTCGGTCAAGCTTGATGTGGACGGCGTGGCAGGAGAACTGGGGAGCCACCCACGCCGCAACACCCTGGTCGCCGACGCAAGTCGTGCCGACCGCCTCTGGTGCCTCAGGTGGCGTGCCTGACCCGTGACCGAGGAGGAGTTCGCCGCCGGCGGCAATGCCGGCGAGGGCAGCAATTGAGATGGAGGCGTCGGGCGATCCCTTGACTGATGCCATGCCGTCTGCAAGCACGATGTCGGCCGCAGCGGCCTCGAGTTCGTTGGCCGCAAGTTCACGGAGCTGTTCGGCGATCTGTTGGCTGGCGCCGATGACGGCTCGGCCATTGTTGAACAGGGTCTGCGATCCGGTTGCGCCGAGATCCCAAGGCGCAGCGGAGGTGTCTTGATAGACGAGTTCGAAGTTCTCCGGGTCCATCCCGAGTTCTTCAGCTGCAAGCTGGCGAAGAGTCATGACAGCCCCAGTGCCACATTCTTGGGCGCCGGTGACGATCTGACCGAAGCCATCTGAGTCGAGCTTGACGAATGCGCCAGAAGGAACACCAAAGCTCGGCCACCAGCCGACAGACACGCCAATCGCTTCGTCGTCGGGGAGGTCAGTGCCGTACCCGGCGAGCGTCGTGGCGGCGTCGATGCAGCGCTGAAGCCCGATCTCGCCATAGAGCTGACCGGTCGGGCCCTCTGTTCCGGTGTCGACACAGTTGAGCTTGCGGAACGCAACCGGGTCGATTCCCGCCGCTGTCGCCAGCTCATCGGTGTGTGATTCAAGGGCCCAGCACGCGGTGGGTGCGGTAGGCGCTCGCACAGAGCCAGACGGTTGATGGTTGGTGTAGACCAACGAGGCATCGATCGAGAGGTTTGGCACTTTGTAAGGGCCAGCGATGTGCATGGCGGCTAGCTGAGGGAAGAAGGCTCCATCAGCGATGTAGGCGCCACAATCGAGCAACGCGTGGCCGATGCGAGCCACGATGGTGCCGTCAGCAGCGAGGCCAGTGGTGATGTCGATGATCATGCCCTCGCGGCGGCGGTCGGGTGCCCGAAACTCTTCTTCACGGCTGAACACCAGTCGGACTGGTCGCTTGGCCGCTCGGGCCAACGCGGCAATGTGGGCTTCAAAGTGGAAGCCGCACTTGCCGCCGAACCCACCACCGAGATGGGGGACAATGATGCGCACACGGCTTGTCGGTAGGCCGAGGGTTTCGCAGACGCCGGATCGAGCGTCGAACGGAACCTGCGTGGAACTCCAGATGGTGACCTTGTTGCCTTCCCACTGGGCGACGACGCCGCGTGGCTCGATTGGTACGGCGTGCGAGCCATCGGCGACGTAGCGACTAGTCACAACCGTGTGGGCGCTTGCCATCGCGGCCTTGGCATCACCACGGTCGAGCGATGAGCGGGACGCCACATTGTGACCTTGGACTGTTTCACCTGATTCGTATGTTTCCCAGCCGTCGTGCACGAGAGGGCTGTCGGCGTGGAGGGCGGCTTCAAGATCGCTCACAACCGGTAGTTGCTCGTACGTGACCTCTATGGCGGCTACGGCGGCCTCCGCGATCTCAGGCGTTGTCGCCGCGACGGCGGCGACCACATCTCCCTCGAAACGAACGACGTCTTTGGCGAACAGGGTGCGATCAGCGACCCCGGGGCTGTAGTGAACATCGGGTACATCGTCGGCGGTGAGGATGCTGACGACGCCAGGCATTGCGAGCGCGGCGGTGGTGTCGATGGCGGTGATTCGGCCGTGGCTAATTCCCGCATACTTTAGCTTGGCGTGCAGCATGCCGGTAAGCGTCAGGTCGGCGATGTAGCGGCCAGTTCCGGTGACCTTGTCAGGGCCGTCGGCGCGCACAAAGCGTGGCATCTCAGCGATTGTCATCGTGGTATTCCTTCGGGCCTCGGAGGCGCTGGCCCCGTGCCAGCCCGTCGATTCTGCCACAGATTGCACCTGCGGTCGTCCTCGAGTGGCTAGACCTCGTCGTTCACTCCGAATACGCCGCCCTGAGGCAGATCGCTGCGAGTCGTAAGGGCATAGAGCTTGGCCCCGACCTCATCAGGATCGGCAAGTTCGCCCTCGATGAACATTTCGCGAAAGCGTTCGACGTTGGGGAAGGCGTCGGTGTCTGATGAGCGAATGTTGGACTGCATGTCGGTGGCGACAACCCCAGGCCCAACCGCAACCACGGTGGTCTGGCTACCCCGTGCCTCTTGTTCGATGCCGGCGGTCCGGACCCACATGTCGCCCGCCGCCTTTGCGGCGCAGTAGCTCGCCCAACCGGGGTATGGATTCTTCCCCGCCCCCGAGCTGATGACCATGAGGACGGCGGGGACGTCGTGATCCTTCGTCGCATTTAGTCGTCTCATCGTGGCGAGGAACGCTGAACCGAGAACCTGAGTCGAGGCAGAATTGAGCAACACGCTTGTGGTGTATTCTGCCGTGTCGATCTCGCCGGCGAAGCCAATTGGGTCGATGGTTCCCGCATTGTGTACGAATACGATCCGGTCGAAGTCGGTGGTCACAAGGTCGTCAAACCAGTCGGCGACAAGTGGCCACGATTCGGGGTCGGCGAGATCGGCGACGACATGCCGGCCAGGGCCGAGTCGCCGACTCACCGTTGCCACGGCCGAGCCAGGTGACGCGTCGGCGAGCGCGGCTCGGGCAATGCCCGCACCTATTCCGGTTGATGCTCCGGTGATGATGGTCAGCTGCGATGTCATTAGGCCACGCTATCTGTCCGGAGGCCTTCGATGCAGCGGACTGCATCGTCGGCTCGACCGATCGGAACGACGATGTGGTCATGGTGGAAGCCAGCAATGATGTTGGCCGGAATCGATTCGGCCGCGAGCGAAGCGCTGACGGCGGCAGCCAATCCGACCGCCTCAAGCGCCGAGAACACGTCGAGTGTTAGCCACGCGCCAACGAAGTTGTACTCGTAGCCTTCGGCGTCAGCATCGGCTCGTGAGAGAACTGCTGTTATGCCCTCGATCTCTTGGATCAACGCGTGGAAGCCGACGGACGGCAGCTCCGAGCCGAGGTTGACGAATACAAACTCACCATCGCGGCGGGTCACCGTGAGCGATGCGAGCATCTTCGCCAGATCAAGCTCAGCCATCTACAGCGTCTCGACTATGAGTTCGTCTGCGGCGTATTGGGCGCGGAGCACCTTCTTGTCGAACTTGCCGACTGAGGTCTTCGGCACCGACTCGATGAAGCTCCAGCGCTCGGGCAGCCACCATTTCACGACACGCTCGCCAAGCCATTCGCTAAGCTCAGCGGCGTTGGCTGTCTTGCCCTCAGCGAACACCACGCAGGCCATTGGTCGTTCGTCCCAGCGCTCATCGGGGACGCCGACTACTGCCGCTTCCATAATCGCGGGGTGGCCCATCAGCGTGTTTTCCAAGTCGACAGAGCTGATCCACTCGCCGCCGCTCTTGATGACGTCCTTCGAGCGATCAGAGATCTGGACGAATCCAGTCGATTCGATCGAGCCGACATCACCGGTGCGCAGCCACCCGTCGTGGAACTTCTCGGGCGTGTCGTCGAGGTAGTAGCTCGCCGTAATCCACGGACCCCGAATCTCGATCTCGCCTTGCGCCTTGCCGTCCCAGGGGAGCACGGTCCCTGCATCGTCGCAGATGCGAATCTCGACGCCGGCGAGGATTCGTCCCGTCTTTTGTCGCCAATCGCCCTCGTCTTCGGGAGCGGTGCCACGCGGTGGCCACGAGAGTGCAGCAAGCGGCGAGGTTTCGGTCATGCCCCAGCCTTGAAGAATGTCGACGCCGAAGGTGCTTTTGAAGTTGTCGATGAGCGTGCGGGGGACAGCGGAGCCGCCACAAACCACATACCGCAGTGAGCTGAGGTCGGCGTTGGGGAAGTTGTGAAGCACATCGTTCATCACTGTCGGAACGGCACCGGAGATGGTTGGCTTTGTTCGCTCGATCATGTCGGTTATCGGTCCGCCCTGGAGGAACTGCTGCGGCATGACGATGTCAGCGCCGACGGCCCATGCGCCATACGGCATCCCCCACGCCATCGCGTGGAACTGAGGCACGATCATGAGGATGCGCTCGTTCTCGCTGAGCTGCAGCGCCTGGGCCGACATGCCACCGAAGGAGTGGAGGAAGCACGACCGGTGGGAGTAGGCAACACCCTTGGGGTTGCCGGTTGTGCCGCTTGTGTAACACATTGCTGCGGCTCCTCGTTCGTCGAGCTCGGGGTACTCAAAGCCAGGCGACTCGGAGGCGATCAATTCTTCGTAGTCGAGGAGCCCCTCGCCTAATCCAGAGGTGTCTCCCTCGCCGCAGACGATGATGTGTTCGACGGTGGTGAGCTGATCTCGAACGGCCGCTAGCAGGGGTGCGATTGAGGCGTCGACGATGATGACTTTGTCGGCGCCATGGTTGATGACATAGGCGAGTTGTTCGGCAAAGAGCCGAATGTTCAGGGTGTGGAGCACGGCCCCCATGCAAGGAATAGCGAGGTATGCCTCCATGTGGCGCTGGTTGTTCCACATGAACGTTCCTACCCGGTCGCCCGACTCGACGCCAAGCTTGGTCAGCGCAGCCGCAAGCTGATCGGCGCGATCAGCGACCTCGGCGAATGTTGCCTCACGAACCTCTGCATCGGGCCCCTCGTAGGTAAGCACTTTCGACTGGGAGTAGACCGACCGGCCGTGTCGAAGGAGGTGCGTGATTGTGAGCGGGAAGTCCTGCATGGTGCTTTCGATCATGCAGAGATGATGCCCCACGATTGAGGTCTAAGGCGAGCCGTCTACCAAAGACCGAAAATGTAGCCAGCCAAGTAGACAACAGCGAGGCCGATGACACCTGCAGCAACGAGCGCCATGGTCGCAGCACCAACAAGTCCAGCGCCGGCGGCGCGAGCGACTTGCTCCCGCTGCGTTGTCTGCGTTGTCTGCATCGGAGCCGCAGCAGGAGCCTCAGAGTGCTCAAACGGGATGCCAAGTTCGCTAAACAGGTCCGCCGTTGGCGACAAGGTCTCC
>RCMY010005149.1_pt1 | contig 11143 bp, 12 predicted proteins | sample 2041341 | NCBI WGS metagenome assembly RCMY01 (sample SAMN09708234, study PRJNA481090) | Marine sediment metagenome, whole genome shotgun sequencing project.
GTTAGCCCCAGCCTTTCGCTGCGCAGTTTATGGGTCCATGAAAACACTGAGGTAGCTCGCTACTTGTCTTACAATTGGTGATTAATTTTTAAAGTATAGACAGTAATGCTCTATTCACTATGACGAAATTCGTGATGGCACACGCATTGATACGGCGGCTTAAAATTCATATCAAGCGCGCTGTAGTTTGGCGCGTAAACAATAACCGGCGCTGTCTCTGTGAGAAAACGCTAAACAGGCAGTCAATTTTTTACGTAAATAACAACAAGCGTTGTAGTGGCTTATAGCTGGCGCGGCCCTAAAATGACGCTACGACAAATATTTGCCGTTCGAAGGGGGTCCACAATGGGGCTTAGCTCCCCCTTATATAATATGCAAGCCAGGCTCAGTCATCGCGAATTTGGATAATAAGTGCAAAATCATGATTTGAATAACAGCTCTCCCGGCATCAGCCTGGCGGGCCAGTACTATTGCGAATTTCACCAGCAGCTCATGCGCTTCCTGCGGCGCGGCATAGCCAATGACGCCGATGTTCAGGATTTGTCGCAGGAAGTGTATCTGCGCCTGCTGCGGGTTAAAAATCCTGAGCTGGTAAATGAGCCGCGTGCTTATGTCTATCGCGTCGCTATGCACGTGCTTGATGAATGGCGCGGCCGGCAGCGCCGTGAGCAGCTGCACAGCAGCGACGCGCTTGAGTTTTTGGAAGGCAGCGAAGCACTGCACCCGGCGGAGCAGCAGCAAATGCTTGCCACCGTGCGGGAGGCGATCAAGCAGTTGCCACCAGCGTATTCAGCCGCCGTTATATTGAAATGGCATTACGGCATGCGCTACCACGACATCGCGCAACACCTTGGTATCTCCGAGCGACGAGTCAAGCGCTACATCGTTAAAGGCTATGCACAACTAAGGGTTCAATTAAAGTCCCGAGGACCTAACAGTAATGAGTAATGAAGATTTAACCGCTCTGCAGGCCGTTGCCGAGCAGGCCGCCGATTGGCTATTGCGGCTTGAAGATGAGGATGCCACTGCGACAGAAGCCGAGTTGCTCGAATTCAGCGCCTGGCTGCAGCGCTCGCCACTACATATTGAAGAGTTTCTACAGGTTAGCGCGCTGCACGCGGAGCTATCTTCTGCCGACGAGGTAGCGTTTCCCGCTGTACAGATCCTGGTCGATGCAGCTCGTCTGAATGTGGTCGATATTGCCAGTACCGACGAGCCCACGCAGGCAGTGCTGCCACCAGAGCGGCGTCGCGTACGCTTGCGGCGCATCATTGGAGGCGCGGCGGGTGCGGTGCTGCTGGCAATGGTCACTCAACATTTTGTTATCGACCCCGCAGATTTTGCCGTGGTAACCACGCCGGGCCAAACGTTTAGCACCGACGTCGGTGAACAGCGCTCCGTAGTGCTTGCCGACGGTTCCGTAGTCAACATGAACACCCGTTCGACACTGAACGTACGCTTCACGCAAGCCAGCCGCGTGGTGGAACTGACAGCCGGCGAAGCAATGTTCGATGTACACAAGAACGCCAGTCGGCCGTTTTTAGTCAAATCGGGCCGTAGCGTTGTTGAGGCAGTCGGCACCCGTTTTAATGTTTATCGGCAAGACAAACAAACGGTGGTAACGGTCGTTGAAGGCAACGTTGCAGTATCCTCACACGCCGCCCGAACCAGCGACAGCGACAACGTCACGCCGATCACAGGTCAGGCGGGAAAAAACAAGCGGGTTGCTGTGGTGCGCCTGCAACCCGGCGGCCAGGTTGCAGTGCTTAAATCCGGCGATATCAGCGCGACCCGGACAGTCGACTCCAGCAAGGCAACCGCCTGGACCGAACGACGTCTGGTATTTGACGCTGAGCCGCTGCAGTTAGTGGCACGGGAATTAAACCGCTACAACCATAGACGAGTCAGCATAGGCGATGTGAGTATTGCGTCGCGCAGCATCAGCGGGGTGTTCAACGCCAGCGACCCGGAAACGCTGCTCGCCTTTCTGAAAACCGTCGGCGATATCAGGGTGGAGCCGGATCCGGCCACTGACGGTTGGGTGCTGTATCAGGCTGATAGCCGCGACAGTGATTGAACGATTAACAGCTCAAAGTCAGTCGCATACGTGTTGGCTGCACTAACGACCGATAATAATAAGCCGTAGGGGGGGGCAAATATGATGGATTGGAAGATCGCACTGCTGCTTGGCAGTGCGACGCTAGCAAGCATTAATACGGCGGCCGAACCGGCTAGTTCTCGTGCGAACAACACAGTAGACGCACAATTCAAGCTAAAAATCGCATCGCAGCCGCTACTTAAGGCGATAAAAGCCTTGTCGGCAACAACCGGGCTGGATGTGCTGTATTTCAGTGATATCGCCGACGGCGTTGTCTCAGCTCCGCTTGACGGCACCTACACGGCGCGCACGGCGCTGGCGAGGATTTTGCGCAACACCGATCTGGAACCCGTAACGGTTGGTAAAGCTGGAGTGGCCGGTATTCGGTCGAAATCAGCACAGGACGATACGCGTCTGGCGCAGCTTGAGGCAACAACGGGTGCCGGCGTCCAGCGAGATCAACCCGATCCACAGCCGGCAAGCAGCGTAAAGAGCGCAGCCGAGCAGTCAAAGCGTGTGCTGGAAGAGACCGTTGTTACCGGCTCTAGAATTGCTAAATCAAACCTGGTGACGGCTATTCCAACACAAATTCTTGGTGCGTCCGAAATCGATGCGGCGGGGTCGGTGGATTTGGCCGAAATTTTGACGCAACTACCCGGTGTGTCACTCGGTTTGTCGCCGGAAAGCACACTAGCCAGCATTCAAAACGCCGGGCTGAGCAGCGTTAGCCTGCGCAACCTGGGCACCAATCGAACCCTGACCTTAATCGATGGACGCCGCACGGTGTCCAGCAGCGGCACGTCGCAGCAAGTAGACCTTGGTAGTGTGCCCGCAGGCTTCGTCGAAAGAATTGAAGTCAGCACCGGTAGCGCTTCTGCCGTCTATGGTTCGGATGCCGTCGCCGGTGTGGTCAACATCATCCTCAAAGACAAATTCGAAGGCGTCGAGTTGGCGACGCGCTATGGTGATTCGATAGACGGCGGCGAACAGGAATCCACCATCGATTTAACACTGGGTAAAAATTTCGCCGCCGAACGCGGCAATGTCATGGCCAGCTTCAGCTTCGATAAGGAAACGGCCGTGTCCGCCGCCGATCGTGACTTCGCTATTAAGCCGCTGGAGTTTGACGCGGGCGAGTTTGTTACAGACCTCAGTTCTAACACACCCGGAGGCGGGTTCGAAGGCGGCGATGCATGGAACAGTGGCGGCGTGTGGTTTAACGATCAATCGCTGGCACCCAACGATGGTCGCGACCCGACCGATGGCTTCGACGTTGACCGCGACGGCTTCAATTTTCGGCCGTTGCAACAGGTATCGCCCGAGCGGGAACGCTTTTCGGCCGCGCTGAAGGCCGACTACGAGTTCGGCCCCGGCTTGAGAGCCTTTACCAGCATGCAATATTCGCGCATCGATACCGAAGCTATTCGGCCGCCAAACTTCGCCGATGATGGTGACACTTTCGGCGCATTCGACGACGAAAACGAAATTGGCGATATTCCGCAAGACAATCCGTTTATACCGCCAGAAGTAGAAGAAACGCGCACCGGCAGCGTCAGCTGGCGACGCCGCTTTAACGAGGTTGGCCTTGATGCGCGCAAATCAAAACGCGACACGTTGCGCTTTTGGACCGGCCTGGAAGGTCAGATCTTCAGCGCCTGGAACTGGTCCGTCTACGCCGGTTATGGCCGTTTTAAGCAGGATCAACTGCGTCGCAACCAGCTCAACTATCAAAACATTCAGTTTGCGATCAATGTCGAAGACGACCCGGCCAACCCCGGCAGCTCGCGTTGCAGCGACGCAGGCGCGCGCGACGCCGGCTGTGTACCGCTGAATATGTTTGGCGAGGGGTCGATTACACCTGCGATGGCAGCCTACATCCGCGCCAATGACCAGCTCGATACCACGCTTGAGCAAACCACGTTTGGCGCAGCATTTACCGGCGACCTGTTCGAATTGCCCGCCGGCCCTGTGCAGACAGCGTTCGGCGTCGATCATCGCCGTGAAGAGCAGCGCACCAAAGGCGACCCGATCACCCAGGCCGGCCTCACAAACTCCGGTGAGATACCCGACATACGCGGCGATTACGACGTCAGTGAAATATACGCGGAGTTTAGTGTGCCCGTGCTCGCTAGCCTAAACGTGGAGACGGCTATAAGGTTTGCCGACTACGACACCATCGGCAGCACCGATAGTTGGAAGCTAAGCGCTTCGTGGGCACCTGTGGAAGATGTTCGGTTGCGCGCACAGGTATCTTCCGCTGAGCGAGCGCCAGACATCATCGAGCTGTTTTCAACGCTGCGCGGCGACTTCGACAGCCCCAATGACCCCTGCGATGGCATCACGGCCGGCTCTACCGGCGTAGTCGCCGATAACTGCCTGGCTGACCCTGGCATAAGCGCAACGGTCAACGCGGAAGGACAATTTGTCAGCTTGGAAGACAGCGTATTCGCGCCCAATAGTGGCAATCTGGAACTGCAAGAAGAAACCGCCAGAACGGTTACGTTTGGTGTAGTGCTGACCCCTACCGTCTTGCCCGGTCTAACGCTGATTGCCGACTATTACGACATTGAAATAGATGACGCCATTGCCTTCGTTTCTACCCAGGAGGCGCTCGACCTGTGTTATGAAGCACCAATTTCAGCCGACAACCGCTTCTGCGACGCTATCGACCGAGGTTCGGCGGGGCAGATCTCACGCGTGATTAACCAGGAAGAAAACCTGAACAAAATTCGCTCCAGCGGCGTTGACGTCACCCTTGGCTACGATTTTGCGTTACCGTTGGTATCAGGGCATTTCAACTTTCAAAGCATATACACTCACATTCGTAAGCTTGAAGATCGATTCGACGGTCCGGGCGGCGAGGAAGTTGTGACGGAACGACGCGGCGAAATCGGCAATTCAATTCATAGCTACCGGGCCGTACTGGAGTGGGGCTATGCGGACTGGCGCGTGCGTTACCGGGCAAACTATATAGGCTCGGCCGTTGACGATATAGAAGTATCCAGCAGCGACGCCGACTATTTCAAAGTCGGACCGATTACCACGCACGATCTGTTTGGCAGCTATCTGTTTGGAGAAGGTAATCGCTACCAGGTGTTCGCCGGCGTGAACAACATCGGCAACGAGACCGGCCCTTTTATCCCCAATGGCCTGAAAGCTGGCAGCAACCGCAACTTTGATCCGGCTTATGACCCGATTGGGCGGTTTTTTTATGGCGGGTTTAAACTGAGTTTGTGATGGTGATTACTAGCGCTTAAACGCGCTATCGAAATAGTCGCTCATCAAACACCAGCGGTTTTGTGTCGACTATCTTCACCTGCTTTGCGTCAACATGCAGCGGGTTAAGCAGGTAATTGTAGCTCTCCGGATACAGTACACTCCTGACCCTGCATACAGCCGTTCGCAACTCGGCAAGCCAGCCATCGCCAAGCTGTTGGCAGGTGCTTTCATCAACCGGGCGCTGCTCGATTTCGCTCATTTCAATACTGTCAGCTATCTGCACTTTCAGCATGACATAGTTCGTCATAAAAGCGACTTCGAGGTCCATATGCACCCTGACCTCCAGCATGGCAAGTGCTGGATGCTCGGCAAAATAGCAGACGGGAGCGTCCTGACTATGCCAGCGACCGGCAACGTGTAAACCGCCAACGCCGCTCAGGTCAGCATAGCGCTCATTGGCTATGCGCCAGACGATCATGCATTGAAGCCATGCATGGTCCTTTCCAGAAACATTTCAACCGCTCGCGAACCTGACTCATTGGTCAGCATTGCAACGGGGGCTTTGCCGGCAAACACCGTGGTGGGTCGTTGCAGCCAGGCGAGCGCAGATTCTTCGCCAAAAGCGTCTTTGGCTTTCTCAACCATACGCAACGTGCGAATTAAGCGTTCAGAGTTCTGCGGGCTGAGTGTATGACTGCTTGAGTTTTTGGCGTGGTCCCAGGTTTTTCTCGGGAGAACAGAATGCGCAATCATCATATCGATAATGGGCTTATTAGCAATGGCCAGCTCAAGCGGCAAGCCTTCACTAACCGCCTGGCTGAGGTAAATACCCGACTCCATCGAGCTTTCCCTGACTGCAAGGGAGACAGAGCGATTTATATCAGAGAGTCCGTCTTTATCTTTTGAAATCTGATATTTCGCTTTCTTCTCCGCGATTTTTGCTGTTGTCGGTGCAGACCTGGCTTGCTTTGAACTTTTAGTGTTCATATGCGCTCGCAGCTAATGCGTACCTGAATTGGCGATATAGCCTATAATTTAGGCGATACCGCCAAAGAATGCAAGCCAGCCTCAGTTATAAGAATTCAGGTCCAGTCCGCAAGACGAAGATTGCTAACGCGCTTAAACTCCTTGGTGTTATGGGTTACCAACGTTGCGTCTGATGAAAGTGTATGCGCCGCTATCAACAGATCATAGTGGCCAATCAGCCTGCCGACTCTTTCCAGGTCTGCTCTGACAATACCTGCAATCTCGGCGCAGGAATCGGTCCACTCCAACACCTGCATATAATAAAATATATACACCGAAAAATGCTGAGGCAAGCAAGCCTCCGCTTCACTGGCATTAACCCCGATTTATTCTATTCTTTAAAGAGGCAACGATTAACGTTCCAATTTTTTTTCAAGCGAGGCGGTAGAGATCACATGGCAGGGCAAGCATCTTCACAAACATCCGGCAGTACCGGATCGCAGACAAACGTCATTTACACCCGCAGCGAGCGTTTTTTCAAACGCGACGATGGCTGGTATTACACCACTCGCGAAAACGTTGATATGGGCCCTTACGGTGATAAGGCCGAAGCGCAAATGGCGTTGGTGTATTTTATTGAACGTACTCAGTGGCCGGATCAGAAACAGTTACGTGCTTATATTAATAGCAATAAGAGTGCGTAGTTAATCGCCCAAGCCAGCGGCATTCTTATGGTTGCAATCGCGTGGCCAACTAAGCAGATATGCGCCAGCCATTTGCAGCATGGAAGATTCGTTTGACACCCAATAATCTTGGGTGTCGCCATTGTACATTTCCAGTGAAAGGCGAGCGCACTACTGTTGTTGCAATTTGCCCAACGAAAACCCAGGCCTTGAACCGAAATATCCGCCGGCTTGACGCCTACTTTCGGTGCAAGATAGCGAACACGCTCGGTTAAGCGCTGCAAACCTTTTTCTGAATAAAAAGCCTCAAAAGCTCGTTTAGCTGCCGCAGTGCCCCCCGTATCTATCAATGCACGTCTCAAGCAAAACCGAGCGTCTTTTAACTTCAAATCAACTGTTTGATCGGACACTAAAGATAGGCGATAAGCCCTGCCTAAATACAAAAATGTTTCACCGTTAACCCATTCACGCGGCACGGCAGTCGCGTTCAAATCGCGCCATTCAGCGAGATTTCGATAGATCCACATACGCCTGCTATCAACCACCGCGTCGACTTGTTCCGCGCTCAAGGTTTTTGGCAGTCGTACTACGACAATGCCGTCACGCTCGATGACAATATCAGTTGTTTTTCGGTCTGTACCGGGTAACAGTTGAAAATCGATATCTCGAATGCGTCTGGCGTTCATTCTTTCGCAGCTCCCCTCCGCGCTCCAAGTAATGCATCATGGCGATTCTTAGCTAATTTCATCACCTTCACAGATGCGTATAAGCTTTTTGTAAAGTTAAGTTACAGGGTATTGAATGAAGATGGGTTCGAAGTTTCGGGCGGCGAACGATCTGAGTACCGACTACTTCAGGAAATCTCGGATGCTCAAAACTGTGATGTACTTCTAATTGACGAACCGGAGTCGTCATGTGATAACATTTTTTTGAACAGCTCTGACCCACGTCACGAGAGCTACCGGCCTAAATCAGAATTCAACATTATGGGCCATATTGATACCAGCAATGACTGGCACGAACGCCGCGAACTAGTGTTGATTAAAGGCACGGTATACGACGATTTTAGCAAGATTCTTGAACGCAATAAGAACAACCATGGATTGTCGCTTGCAACATTCAAACCAGCAGAAATCGTTGGATTCAAAATAGAAGAAGTGGATCGGGACTGGGACCAGAAAAAACTTAAGGAGGTGCAGCAGCGGGCAAAGCAATCTGACCTGTTTCAGGACAACGCCGACTGGTTCAAGATCGTCAATAAGTTACCCTACAAGTTTTCCTATGTGTTTAAAGATATAAAAGGCAAGAAGCGCTCAATGATGGTCAGCGACTGGGAGATTGGTGCGCTGTACTGGAACGAAGTGAAACGACTTGGAGGGAACGAGCAGCGAGCCGTTCAAAGCGTTAAACACAAATACTTTCAGCTTTTAGTCCAAGGCCGCGATATACATTTCTTTGTCGGCACTACTCAAACCTGGGATATGCGCAATGCTCCCAATCCCTTCTTGATTATCGGCGTTTTCAGTCCGCCGGAAATATTCCAAAGCGAGCTATTTTAGATGTCGAATGCAGCGCTGGCTTTACGCACATCGAGAAGTTGCATCACTCGCCGGAAGACGCATTATTCAGACTGTCTATCACTTTTAATCCAGCTTTAGCGACCTTTACATCTTCATTGCCATGCGCACCGCCTACGCCTATACCGCCGACGACAGTGGAGCCGATCCTGATGGGGATTCCACCGTCCATCATTAGAATATTTTCGTCTAGAAAGCGTATATCTTCCGGAATTTTACCGTCCTTAATCCCTTTGGCAATTTCGGCGGTCTCCCTTTTTTGGGAGACGGCAGTGTAGGCTTTTTTATAGCTGGCACGTAACGTATGTACTCCGGCATTGTGATCCCGTAATACCGCCAACGTCTGGCCTGAGCGGTCGACCACGGTAATGGTTACGGCAAACCCGCCCCTGTTTGCCTCCTTGCTTGCGGCATTGACGATCTGCTGAGCCAGATCGGCAGTTAAGACAGGTTCGGTATGTATGCTATTTTGGGAGTGGGCCATAGTAGTGACTATTGATAAAAAGACAAAGGTAATGAGTTTCATATTTACATTTACATGTTTTTAAGGTTGGGTTTTCTCGAAAACTAAATAAGCCGACACACGCGAACTTGTTATTCAGGCGTTAAAAGCGCCTGCCAATCGTAAGTCACATCCCCCAACACATAAAAGCCAGCGTTAATCAGGCTATCGCGCTGATTATAACGAAACGGCTGTTGCGCGAGACTGAACATGCGCCCCCCTGCCGCCTCAATCAAAGCCTGCCCGGCGGCGGTGTCCCATTCGGAGGTCGGGCCAAAGCAGGCGTAGATATCGCCAGCACCTTCGGCCATGCGACAAAACTTGATAGCACTACCAATGCCAAGGCGCTCGACCTGATCGAAGCGTGTGGTCAAACGCTGTTCAAGGTTGAGCAACGGTTGCTTGCTGCGTTTACGGCTAGCGACCAGGGTCACCGACTCGCGGCCCTGCATAGCGCGGCAGGTGATAGCTTGCCGAGTCCCGCCGTTTTGACGCCAGGCAGCATCGCCCACTACTCCGTAATAGGCCGTATCGCTGACCGGAATGTAAATCAAACCAAAGCGTGCTTCGCCGTGCTCAATAAGAGCGATGTTGATACAAAAATTATCGCTGCTGTCTAAAAACTCACGGGTGCCGTCCAACGGATCGATCAGCCACAGCGTTGACCAGTGTTGACGCTCTGCCAGTGCAACGGGTGCGGCGTCCTCTTCAGACAATATCGGAATATCGGCGTACAGATCGCGCAGGCCGGCAACCAGCATACTGTGGGCGGCGAGGTCGGCTTCAGTCAAGGGGGTTTGGTTAGCCTTGGTTTCTACCTTGAGTGCAGACACATCAGCGTAATATCGCAGTAACTCAAGGCCTACTTTGCGGGCCAAAGGAATAAGCTGCTCGCCCAGGCGGGTATAGTCCACGTTACATACCCCTCAGAGCTGGCAGTTACGCAGTCGCTCGCGAATCATAAGCAAGGCGGCAACGGCATAGGCTTCGGAAAAGTCGTCGCTGGCAATCAGCGCGTCAATGTCTGCCATCTTGTAGGGGATGATTTCTATTTCTTCGGGCTCGTCGCCGGGCATGCGTTTCTCGTATAGGTCCTGGGCTAACACCAGGGTAACGTGATTGCCCATATAAGACGGCGACAGCGCAAATTCCTTCATCACTTCCAGCTTGTTAGCACCATAGCCGGCCTCTTCCATCAGCTCACGATTGGCGGTTTCAATTGGCGTTTCGCCCGCATCCATCGCGCCCTTCGGTAGCGACAGATAATAACGCCCAAGTCCCGCGCCGTACTCACGCGCCAACAGCACCGTGTCGCTATCAAGCATGGCGGCTATCATCACCGCGCCGTGTTTGCCCGGGTTCAAACGCTCGTAGATGCGCGTCGCGCCATTGCTAAATTTAAGCTGCTGTTCTTCAACGTGAAACAGACGGCTGTGGCTTAGCCACTGGGCGCTAAGAACTTCGGGTAACTCACGTTTACTGTCGACCATAATGCAGATTATTCACACGCTTTCGGATTAGGTAGAATACACCATAGTCATTTGAATTAAATCGTATGAGCATAAAGAGTTGGGACGCAATCGATACCGTGCTGCTGGATATGGACGGCACGTTACTGGATTTACATTTCGATAATTATTTTTGGGAACACTACGTTCCGCAGCGCTATGCGCAGACCCATGGCAAAACCGCCGCCGCTGCCAGCGCGCGTATCAAAGATATGTATACACAGGTCTACGGCTCGCTAAGCTGGTACAGCGTGGATTATTGGGCCGAGCAGCTGGATCTTGATATCGATGCATTGAAACGCGAAGTGGCGCATAAGATTGTCGAGCGCCCGCACACGCTGGATTTTCTGCGCGCGCTGCGGCAAGCCGGCAAGCGCGCCGTGTTGATTACCAATGCGCATCGAAAAAGTCTGACGCTGAAACTGGAACGCACCGCCATTGGCGAGCATCTCGACCGCATGATTTGCTCGCACGATTATGCCGCACCGAAAGAAGATGTGCTGTTCTGGCAGCGCCTGCAGCAGGATGAGCCATTTGAACCGGCGCGTACGCTGTTTATCGACGACACTGAAAGCGTATTGCAGGCCGCG
>RCMY010005151.1_pt1 | contig 11139 bp, 9 predicted proteins | sample 2041341 | NCBI WGS metagenome assembly RCMY01 (sample SAMN09708234, study PRJNA481090) | Marine sediment metagenome, whole genome shotgun sequencing project.
TCGCAGACTTCAAGCAAAGCATCAGCGACAATCTGGCCACCGGCGAGCTGGGCTACCTGCAACGCCTGATCGAAGAATTTTCACGCGATCATGACATCCCGGCAGAACGCGTTGCTGCGGCACTGGCACGAATGTACCTGGGTGATCAACCGCTGATACTCAACGAAAAGAACGACCACAGTGATCGCAAGCCGCGCAAGGAGCGGGATGATCGTCGTCCAGCAGCCAGCGAGCGTCCAGAGCGTAGCAAGCCAGACACGCGCAAGGCGCAGATTCGCGAAGACCGGCCACAGCCCAGCGAACCACTATCCGATACCAGGGCAGCTCCTGCAGCTCCTCAGGCAGATACTCCACAAGCTGTCGAGAAACGAGCTGACAGCAAGCCACCAAAGGCCGACTCCGGCAAGTCTGCAAAGCCTGTCAATAATACCGAAGCTTCGGATGATTCACGGGGAGCTCGTCGGCGTGCGGCTGATGAAGCCGCGATGGAGATGGAAAATTTCCGCGTCGATGTGGGTGAAGTGCACGGGGTCAAGCCCGAGAACCTGACAGGCGCCATTGCCAACGAAGCCGGCCTGGATGCCGCTTTCATCGGCCGTATCGAAATCCACGACAACTACAGCACGGTGGAGCTGCCCTCCGGCATGCCCAAATTTCTGCTCAAGGATCTCAAGCGTGTCTGGGTCTGTGAACGTCAGCTGAATATGTCAAAAGTATCCGAAGGTGCCGAGGGTGCAGACGGCGGCAGAGCGCCTGCCCCCAAGCGCAAGTCGCTCGGCGGCGGCCACAAGCCACCCAAGAAGGCATCCGGCAACAAGGACAAGTCTGGCAGCATTGAGGCCTCAAAGACCGACGCCTCCAAGGTTGAGGTGCCCCGCAAAAAGGAGCGTCACCGTGACCGCAAGAACAAGGGCAAACCGAAGTAGGCCCTGACGCCCGGACGTTATCTGGCCAATCGTATCCTCGGTCTCAGAGCTGCGGATCGAGCTTTAAATAAGTGAAGCTTGCCGCAGAACGGCTCTGATGGATCACTGAAGCTTCCTTTGGATCACTGAAGCTTCCTTGCACCAGAGGATTTATCACACTGAGCGCTGTATAGCATCGTGCACGAAAATCAGCTTATCGCGCACCGGTTTTGTCAGTACAAACGGGTACAGATCCCGTAGTCCCATGCTGCGATTGAGAAGGTTCAATCGCACACTCAGAGGAATCCACGTCTCCACCATGCTCTGGCCATCCAGGGGTTGCCTGGGTATGAAACCGATTTCCTGCGCGGTCGTCATCGTATCGTGGATGTGCAGATAATGCGCGAAAGTCTCCGCCCAGTCCTCGTGTGGATGCGCTGATGCATAGGCGCTGATATAACTGGACTGCCGCTCAGCGCGGGGACCTTTCTCATAATGGCGGCACAGCGCTTCACCATAGTTTTGCCGCTCATCCCCGAACAGTGCCCGGAATACGTCATGCCCGCCGACGCTGTCCACCAGCAACAACCAAAAGTAGTGCCCGGTTTCATGACGCATATGCCCCAGTGGCGTTCGGTAGTCTTCACCAAGCGCATCACGCCGACGCTCACGTTCGGCATCTTCCGCCTCGGCAATATCGATGGTGATCAGCCCGTCTTCATGACCCGTTGTCACCGGCTTGCTTGCGGTGGCACTCAGGAACTTGAAACGCAATGGCGGCGCGCGGTCCGGAAAGGGTTGCGTACTGGCAGCGATCAGACCAAGTTCGCGCAGTGAATAAAACAACCGCCGCTTAGCCTTTTCCATGGCGCGCCAGCGAGTCAGGTTGCCCGGCGCCGACAAGTCAGGAATAGTCTCATTAGCGTTGCAGGACAGGCAAAACGAGCTCCCGGGTAGCGCAGTCCAGTTGCAGGCGTTGTGGTTTGATGCATTAATGCACAGCGGCGCATCGACACCAGCCCTGACCATGCCACGAGTGTCGGGATCAAACGCCAGGCTCGTTCCACAGCGCAGACAGACGCCATTGTCGAAATAGACAACAAGGGCACATTGCGGACAGTTGAGTAATTCCATGGCTCAGTGTAGTGATCGATCCAGGGTAATCAATGTACCCAGGCTTGAACCCTCGCGCAAAAAACCTGACGCGCGCTTTGTACGTACAGAGCATTGACGATTCACGTGCAAAGCGGGCTTCAGGGCTCTTAAAACGTAAACCTGGTCAGACCAGGGGCTCGGGGAATAAAGACCCTGAGTGAGAATTCTACATTCTCAACTCCGACTACACGGCGGCCTGCAAACTCTGCTGACGAAAATATATCTTCAATCTGCAAATCTACCCTGAACAGGTCACACGGAGAACCCGATGCGCTGGATAGTTCGAATACTGCTTGCTCTGCTGATCATCCCACTGGTCCTGCTGATCGTGCTTGCTCTGTTGCCGGGCGAATGGCTGGCTCGTCAGATATCCGCTGTAGCCAGCCAGGCAAGTGGCCTGAATGTTGAAATTGCAGATGCATCACTTTCCGTATTCACCCTGACTCCAGGTATTTCACTCTCAGACATTGAAGCAACCGACAGGCAAGACGAGCCGGTAGCAAAGGTGAGCCGCACAACGGTGAATGCCAACTTGCGTGCCCTGCTTACCGATGCTCCATTGCTTGATCAGGTGATAGTCAATGGCGTGTCTGTCGAGCTGGCAGTCGACGATGAAGGAGACGGTAACTGGGCAGGATGGCTACCCCAGGCGCAAGAGCCACCCTCGCAGAAAATCGATGACCCGATACCAACCATACCGGCTATCAGGCAGGTCCAGCTCAGTGATGTGCAGATAAACTACAACAACACCCGGTTGCAACATGAGCTTTCCCTGGTAATGAATGCCGAAGGATCAACCAGTCAGCCGACTCAACCGCTCTCGGTTGACGGCAAGGGCACCTTCAACCAGTTGCCCTTGTCTCTTGATTTGACGGTGCAATCACTGCTGGCGGTGGCAACTCGGCAGGATGATGTGGAAATGGACCTCACAGTCGAATTGGGTGACACGGTGGCCAACGTTGCAGGCGTTGTTGGCAATACGTCCACTTTCCGAGAGCTGGATCTGACATTCATTCTAGAGGGGCCGAATCTTGAAGATCTGGCAGTCGTGGCTTCGCAATCATTGCCCGTTCTACCCCCTTTCAGTGTCGATGGATCCCTGCTGCGCGATGGTGATGAATTTGTTTTGCAGAGATTCGATGCTGAGGTGGGTGACAGTGATCTGGAAGGCGATGTACGACTGAATCCGGTCACTCAGCCTGTCACGCTATACGCCAACGTGATATCCACTGTTTTTGATCTGGATGACCTGGCAGGCCTGATTGGTGCGTCACCGGATCCGGATGAAGCCGCAACTGCTGAGCAGGTAGAGCAGCTCGAACAGAGTCAGCCTGCAGGGCGTTTTCTGTCTGACAACCCGATCGCATTGACAACACTTGCTACTCTCATAAACGGCAAGATTGCTTTTCGTGCAAACGAGGTGCGTACCGAGTTGTTTCCGGTGGATTCGATCGATGTACAACTTGATTTCCAGCCACAGCGCTTACTTGTCGATCCTCTGACCGTGGGGTTGGCTGGCGGTGTCGCTGATGGATCCATCGACATTGATGTCAAGACAACGCCCGTCACCAGTACTCTGGAACTGCGTTTGAAGCGGGTCGATTTGCGCAAGGTCATGGCCCGAGCGGGCTTTGATAATGAAGCGTTTGGACAGGTCGGTGGCAGAGCCAAATACTGGCTGAAAGGCGACACCCTTGCCAGCATGGTGGGCAGTGCTGATGGTGGCATGTTCTTTCTGATGACCGACGGAAAGATCGATGCGCTGTTGACCGAACTGGCCGGCATAGACCTTGTCGAGTCGATCACCCTGCTCGCAAGCAACCGGGATGAGAACACCGAAATTCGATGCGCCTATGCAGACATTCACAGTCGAGAAGGGTTGATGACAATCCAGACGTTCGTGGTTGATACGGATGACACCGTGTTTCTTGCCGATGGCACGGTTGATTTCAACGACGAAACGCTCGATTTGACGCTTGAACCACATCCGAAAGATATCAGTTTGCTGGCCGCACAGACGTCGGTCAATATCACCGGCAAGCTGACTGATCCCTCGATACTGCCCGGCAAGTCATTACCCTTGCGAGCAGCGGCGGCAGCGGTTCTGGCATCGGTAGCGGGACCCGCAGCTGCATTGTTGCCATTTATCGAATCCGGATCGAGTGCGGACAGCCCCTATTGCTCGGGACTCATCAACTCACTGGATGATGCTCGATAATTCAAGCTATCAACATCGACATCGACATCGACATCGACATCGAAAATACCAACTGGCGGCACACCACCTCATGATCAACTCAACATTGTCACGTAACGCAATGATTGCCATATTGATGGGCTCGAACGTGGCATGTACGACACTGACCGGTGAAATCGAGCAAGTGGATACCACCACCGCCAATCTGACAGCAGATGTCAAATCGGCACTGGTGAGTGACCTGGATGTGGATGCAGCAGCCATTCTGGTTACTATTCGCGACGATGGCTCAGTCGTGTTGTCAGGGTTCGTCGAATCCGAAGAGGAACGACAGGCGGCCATGACGTCGGCACAAAAGGCGGCATCGGCAGCTACTGTGGTGGATCAGCTTGAGCTCCGCTGACAACATGGCAGCGTTATACACAAAGATTGAAAAGTGCTCTACATCCGTTATTGTCGTACGCCGCCACAAGTTGCAATGATCATCAGCCTGAGCTCTCCTGTTTATCCACAGGCTTGATGCATTCCACACCTTCATTACTGCTCTTGTTAACGTAATTGCTCACTTCGGTGAAAATCATCGCATCGTTGCTCGCAGGTTTCATCAACGCATCCAGCGACGCCCGGTCATTCTCCTGCAACCAGGCCATAGCCTCGTTGGCCGATAACAGCAGTACCGGCATGCGATCATGCACCTCACTCATCGCACCTTTGGCTGTCGTGGTGATGATGGACACTTCTGGCTTGTCTGCCTCCGTGCCAGATGCCTTGTAGATACCTGCCAGAAACATGGCCGACGCCTGTGCCGGTGTCATGTAATACGCCGACACCAGCTTTTTGTTTTCCCGCTTCCATTCATAGAAGCCATTGACGGGGACCAGCACGCGCTGACTTTCCATTAGTGGTTTCCACAAGCGTGAGAGCCAGACTTTGTCATCACGTGAGTTCTGGATTCGTTTGGTTATCATGCCCTTCTTGCCGGGCAAGGTCATCGAAATTCCCCAGCTCATCGGCTGCAAGGACAACTTCGACTCCGACTCAAGCTTGACCACATCGAGTGTCTGGGTAGGCGCAATGTTGAACCGCGGCTCACGAGTAGGCCAGGTCGTCATGCCCAGCGACTCCAGCAACACACGCACACCCTCATTATCGGATACGTTGACTCTACCGCACATGAGATTCTCCAACGGATTGATGAGGTTGACTGTAGCACTGACACTGGAATGAAGACCTGAAAACCGCCCCATGCTGCAAAAACAGCCGAACAATTCGCTGGGTGCCAAACAGGCCTGCAACGTCGTTGATGCCGCTCGCTCGGCGATTATAATGCACCTCGGTTGCGGTAAAGAACCTGCTCGCCGAAGCCCTGATCAGATAGCCTGCTCACTCATGACCATCAGTGGACTGCTGCCCACGGTCAACGCGGCTGCCTGATCACGTTGCCAGGCGGCGAAGCCTGCTACTCCCGATGGCGTGGTGTGCAGACCATGCAACGACAAGGCCGTCACAGCCGCCGTGGCTTCCTCGTCACTAATGGTCTGGTATTGCACAGAGGAGCGCCGCAAGGTATCAAAGGCCAGCAGTGAAGCTGCCTTGCAGTCCAGACGGCCCATGTTCGATACGGAACCCGTCGCCGTGACCAGGTCACCTGCTGCTGCACTCAGGGCCAGACAGTCCGCCACCACAGGTTCCACGATGACGATGCGTGGTTGCACCATCCAGTACTTGCGAATCATGTGCGTAACTGCCGCTGCCATGCCGCCAACTCCGGCCTGCAGATAGACATCGGTTGGCCATTGACCGGAGTTCTCAAAATTCTTCTGCAATTCGGCGGCCATTACCGTATAGCCCTCCATGACCAATCCCGGAGCGTGTGTATAGCCTGCCCATGAACCATCAGCCAACAGTCGGGCCTGCGTGCTCTGGGCGTCGGCTTCCGCCGCCATCAGGCTCTCCTCGTAAGTAGCACCGGAGACTCTCGCTTCACAGCCCATTGCCTGCAATCGAGACACGAATTCGGCTGGTACTTCTGCGGATACATGGACACGGGCATGGGCACCGTAAAGCTGAGCCCCCGCTGCGACCGACAGGCCATGGTTACCTGCACTGGCACACACATACGTCTGGGTAGCGGCAATTTTGCGCACAGTGTCAGACTGGATGTTTTCAATGTCGGGTCGACTGCTCGTCTGCTCTTCCACCTCTTCCAGTATTAGCTGTGCAACGGCATGCACACCGCCCAGAGCCTTGAATGAGCCCAGGCCGAAGCGGGTGGACTCATCCTTGACCATGACGGTCACACCCCGATGCTCAATGCGGATCAGGTCAGTGGGACGATAGTGCGGCCGGGCACGGGCGCAGTGCAAGGCACGTGCATCATCCGGGTTGAACAACGGTGAACTATCCATGAAATTTCTGCCCTGGTTGGGATTGCCAGAGGACCCATTAAAACGGGTGGGTCGCTCGTTGGATCAAACAACGCTACCATAAGACATCGCAGTCAGCTTCACCCACAGTCCATGCAACAAGCCCCAGCCGAACAACTGCATCGCGTGAATGTTGCCATTGCGCCCGTCCTGTGGAATCCGGCCACTGATGCCATTCGCACGAACGAAGCACTGTACGGCGACATGGTTGATGTGCTGTCTCATCAGGGTGACTGGCTGGCCATCTGCCAGCTGCGAGACGGTTACACGGGCTTTGTCGATGCACGACACCTGCAAGCCGTCGACCCAGTTACCCGCCCGCCCAATACGCATTGGGTGACACAACGTAGTACCTTGCTGTTTCAATCACCAGATATCAAGAGCCCGTTGAAGCACCGTATCCCCTTTGGTGCAGAACTCGCTCTGACGGATACGGTGTCGGACTCTTTCAGCCAGTGCGCCTGTGGACATTACGTCTGGACGGCTCATTGCCGGCCCTTGTCGGAGCACTATCCAGCCGGTCCTCTGGAGCTGGCAGAGTCACTGTTTCTTGGTACCGTCTATCTCTGGGGAGGTCGATCGCCGGAAGGCATCGATTGCTCCGGCCTGATTCAGGTTCTGGCTCGCTCGCAAGGGTTTTCTCTGCCGCGCGACAGTGGGGAACAGGAAGAGTTTCTGCGGGCAGATGTACGTGCCGGCGATTACCGCGCCATGGATCTGGTTTTCTGGCCAGGACACACCGGCATACTGACGTCTCCTGCGACAATTCTGCATGCCACCGCTCACTCACTGAGTTGTGTCATCGAGCCGCTGGAAAATGTTATCGCGCGCGCGGGTCCGGTGAGTTCTGTGAAGCGGCTATTCTGAACGGCCTGCCACGCCCAATCGCATCGCCAAAGGCGCGGATTGCGTTTTTCGGATGCGCAACGGCGACATGGCGCCCTTTTCCAGCAGCAGATCAAGCTTCAGACCAAACAGAAATGGATACCACTCGCGCGACAAGGGTGTCTTCCAGCGCCACAGACACTCTTCGATGGCCTCATGGGTGTCGCTTGTCGCAGGCTCAGGTGGTGCAAACGCATCGCCATTGAATACCGGATGATAGAGGAAACGCGCAACGGCCTGAAATGCGGGTGGCACACCATGACGTAGCAGCGCATCCTGCCAGACCTGCACCGCATCAGCTCCCGGCGCGCAGGTACTGGCCATGACATCCAGCAGCAGGCAATCCGTATGCAGCATGCCGGTGGGGTTCAACAGGCAATGCGACGTACGCTTACGCCCCAGCCAGGGTCCAACGAACAGGCGCTGCGGGCAATAATCATTGGCGTACAGATTATCCCAAAGCACCAGAGGATGATTGCTGGCGGGGGCTTGTTCTCGAATAGCGGCGGCATCAGCCAGTTGGGCAACAATGTCCGAGCCGCAATACAGAACGGGGTGTTGAGGCTCCAGCGTGGCGAGTAAATGTGGCAGATAGTCAGGTGCCGACGATGCCAGCTCATTGGCGTAGATACGCGGCGTCACCCACAGTGCCTGCGCCAGGATGTTCGCCAGTGCGTTAGCCAGTTGCGCATGGGCCAGCCCTTCGGAACGAATACCCGCGCTGCGGAGGTGAAAATCTTCGTCGATATCATCCATCAGCAGTGACAGATGATTCGCACCGTCTTCGCGCAACTGCCGGAATTTACTCAGCAACGCCTGTAGATCGGGGCCACCCGACAGATGGTGATAATCGAAGTCGAGACCGGGCGCCACACCTGCGACAACGGCAATACCGTGATGCTTCGCCACCTCACAGAAAGCCCTGAATTGCTCACGCCATGCAGCATCGTAGGGCTTGCGCCAGTGCAGGCGATGCAATGCGTCTTCCTTGGGTGCGTAGTAGTAGGTGTTCTGTCCCAGACTGGCCATGGTCTCGAGCAGCGTGTGCCGATCCTGCCAGCTCGGCAACCGTCCGTAATACCCTTCAGCGTAGCCGCGAATCACCTGTGTCATACCGAGCGTCATCGTTATCCTCTATGCGTGCCAGAGTAGCCGACACCCGTCTCAGGCGCTACAGTCAGGCGCGCAACGAAGGGAAGCCCTGCGTGTGATGCTGCAAGCCAAAGCTGGCCAGCAATCTCACGATCGGCGCTGGCGGGCAGCCTGAGGTCATGATGGCGATATCGTGCTGGGCCTGGCTCCGCGCGACAGTATTGATGGTAGCGGATCGAGTTAGTTCGCTCAGCACATGACACGCGCGTCGGGCCACCGCCTCTGCAGGATCCAGCCAATCCACCGGCCAGGGTGCCAGCTTGCGCATTTCATTCACCAGAAAGGGATAGTGGGTGCAGCCCAGCGTGATGATATCGGTACGCTTGCCTTCGGACTCGATAAAGCAGGGAGCAATCTCGGCTTGCAACACGGCTGTATCGATGGTTCGGCCCTGCATGTGCTCCTCAGACAATCTTGCCAGCCTGGTCGCACCCACCAGATTCACCTGACGGTGACTGGCAAACTCCCGAATCAATTCCAGCGTATACGGACGCTGAACCGTGCCCGGTGTCGCCAGTACCGTAATCAGACCGGACGCGGTCCGCTCGGCAGCAGGCTTGATGGCAGGCACGATACCGACAAACGGGATATCGAATTGGGCTCGTAGAGAGGGCATGATCAGCGTGGACGCCGTATTGCAAGCCACGATGGCCAGACGCGGCTGGTACTGCTGAATCAGAGTTTCAAACAAACCAACGATGCGAGTCGTCAGCGCTTCTCCGTCCCAGTCCCCATAAGGAAAGCCAGCATCGTCGCCAACATACACGAAACGGTGATCGTGCATGATCATCCGCGCTTCGCGCAGTACCGACAAGCCTCCGATTCCGGAGTCGAACACGAGTATTGTCATGAGGGGTTGGATGGCACCGGTGTATGGCGCGAAATAAAGCGTTCGGTTTCCTGTTGGGTGGGCAGCATGCCAGTCACGACTTCGACGTAGCCGGGAGCGCGTTCCAGTCTCTGCTCCAGCGGCTCAATCACATTCATTGCTATATAGCCAATCTGGGTATACATAACGGTCATGGCACGAACGTCAGCCTGTGACTGACTGAAGCCAAATTTCAGAAACAGACGGGCGATTGCCTCCAGGCGCTCCTGATCCGCCTCATCCAGTTTGAGCTGGAGAGCCGAATCATTCCTGGCCCAGCTTCTGATGGCCATATCCAGCTGCGCATCGAACAGGGCATCATCGAACCAGCAATCAAACAGATTCAGCAAGGCTTCGCTGATCGTCTGCGCATAGGTACTGGCCTTCAGCACCAGGGCCTTGGTGTTCTTGTTTTCCCAGTCGGTCACGATGTCATCCAGCAGCGCCTCGCGACTGTGAAAGTGGCTGTAGAAACCAGTACGGGATAACCCGAGATAGTGGGCCAGCGGCATGACCTTCACCGACTCGATGCCATTGCTCTTCAACAACCCGACCGCCGCATCCAGCCAGAGCTGACGAGACCCTGGCAATTTCCGGGAGCGGGTTGCTGTCATGCTGAAAAGGGCCTTTAGTTTTGGTTTGAGAAAATCTTCTTGACACTAGTGTCGCTATTTACGACACTAGTGTCAAGAGCGCAGATATGATGCGCGATTCCATCGCCCGTGAGGTCGTTCCAGATGTCAAAAGATCCCCTGCTTCAACCGTTTCAGCTAAAACACCTGACGCTGAAGAATCGCATCATGACCACCAGCCATGAACCGGCTTACCCGGAAGATGGCATGCCGAAGGATCGCTACCGGGCCTATCATGAAGAACGCGCAAGAGCCGGGGTCGCGCTTGCAATGACGGCAGGGTCGGCCGCAGTCAGCAAAGACTCCCCACCCGTGTTCAATAACGTGCTGGCGTACAAGGATGAAGTGGTTCCCTGGATCAAGAACCTGACCGATGCATGTCACGAACACGGCTGTGCCGTCATGATTCAATTGACTCATCTGGGCCGACGAACTGCCTGGAACAAGGGCGACTGGCTACCATCGGTGTCTTCTTCCAGACACCGCGAACCGGCTCACCATCACTTCCCGAAACTGATCGAAGAGTGGGACATCGAACGCATTATTGTCGACTTCGCAGATGCCGCTGAACGGATGCAGGCGGGTGGCATGGATGGTATCGAATTACAGATCTACGGCCATCTGCTGGACCAGTTCTGGTCACCACTCACCAATGATCTGGAGGGTGAGTACGACGCCAGTTCACTGGAAAATCGCCTGCGCTTTCCCTTTGAAGTGCTCGCTGCCATTCGCAAACGAGTTGGTGACGACTTTATTATTGGTGCGCGCTACACAGCTGATGAGGTGGAAAAAGGCGGAATCACCGCAGTGGAAGGGCTCGAGATATCCAAACGTCTGGCCGACTCTGGCATGGTCGACTTCCTCAACGTCATTCGCGGCAGAATCCACACCGACCCTGCCATGACCGATGTCATCCCCA
>RCMY010005152.1_pt1 | contig 11138 bp, 9 predicted proteins | sample 2041341 | NCBI WGS metagenome assembly RCMY01 (sample SAMN09708234, study PRJNA481090) | Marine sediment metagenome, whole genome shotgun sequencing project.
CAATGCGCTCTGAAGAGGAAAGAAAGCCAGGACGGATCATGTAGAGAGATGAATCTTTTCCAAACCAATCGTCAAGTCAACAAATGCGGATTCTCAAAGACTCCGAGTATAATGCACCAAGACTAGTAAGGTATTTTGTCCGCCGAACTGGTAATCGGATGAATCGTGATCCTGCAATCAGGACGTTGAAGATGGCGATAGCCTTCCGGGCACCTCCCAAAGGATGCATCTATTACCCGGCAGGCGATTGCAAAGTAATCTGCCGAGAGGGCGATCATACGGATCGCGGAAGCCAATATTGCTCCCACGACTACCAAAAGATCCTGCGTCAACATGGGTTCAAAGCGTCAATGAGCAGCAAAGGAAATTGCTATGACTGTGAGTATGGTATTGCGGCTTGATGGCCTGACCCATGGGAAACTGGCAGTAAGGCTGGGATAGCGATCTTTGAATACATCAACGGCTTCTACGATCCACTACGCCGACCCATGGCACTTGGCTGGAAGAGCCCCGTCACTTTCGAACGAAAGGTGGCTTAAACGAACACTTGGGGCGACACAAAAGCGCGACAGGTTCACTGCAGTAGCAGCATAAGGCGAGCAATCAGCGCGCCACATGCGATCACAAACTGTACCAAGGCGCTCGTCTAACCAGACATCGTAGGGTGATAGTTTATAAGCAGCTGGATAAGATTGCCCTCAAAAATACCAGGAATAGTTTTAATGAGGCGCGTTGAAATGCCGTTCCCTTCGGTTGGGCTGCGGCACTCCTGAAGTGGAAATCACAAGGGCCCGGAGGATGTTTGCGTCGTCTATTCGTTGCGATACTCCGCATGAAGCACAAATTACTATACAACCAAAGATTGAATTAATGAATATTGATAGCTGGGCTAACCTCCTGAATTAAAAAGTATTCTCTTGTGTGAGAGTTAAGTTCTGCGGTTCCTTTTGAGCAGCGCGATAGCGAAATTCCACTGAAAAACACAGATCATTCTTGTTTGAAATCTACTCGCGCCTAGAATGAAACCATATTTAGCGAACGAATCAATTCTGTTTTTATACAACTGGAGCGTTCAAGTGAATTTTGAAGATAAGATATTCTTGGCTTTTGAAAACGTGACTGCGACTGCCGCCATTTTTACGAATGAGGCTTTGAAAGCGACCGTCGCCGCTTCTTATAATCTGGCTCCCGGCGCGCTATCTGGTACGCCCACGGCCCGCTTCGATCTGGTAACGCCAGCGCCATTTAGCGGGTCAGCACAGATCAAGCGCGCGAGTGAAATTTATGATGTACAGCCGGGTGTCGGCGCGTCTGGCCGTTTGCTGCGCGCTGATGCGCTTTGGGTGGGGGCGATTACATTAAACGCGGCCTTTCCACGAGCCGAAATTGGTGTGGAGAAATTCAGCACGCCGCTGCTGACAAATCTTGATGCTGATATTGCAGGCCCTGTTCCCGCTGATCCCCTCGCCTTGGAGGCGGCCCGCCGCGAGGTTTTGTTGAATCGCCTGAGGGCGGGGGCGCAGAACCCGGTCGTTGTGACTGATGAGGTGGTTGACGCTTGGATCAGTCGTACCGGACAGGACGGATTAAGTGGCCTTCTGGATGGTGCCGCGACGGCGTCGCTCGCGCAGCTTGTTTTATCGTTTGAAGCGCTACCGGGGACGGCCACGTCTGCGCCTGTCATGTTTCCTGTCGCAGTCACGGCCATGATCCGTGATGTGACACAATCAGACTTCCGTCTCGCTGATTTCATGCAAGCCGCGCAAGAGGTGCTGTTGCGGATGGACTTAGAGGGCATCGCGCCAAAATCTAGTGGTGCTACGGTTCCGCAAGGGCGGTCGGTCGTTGCCTTGATTGTGACGGATGACTGGTTTGACGACGCCGATTGGCCTGGTGGTACTGCGGGTAATGCTGCGGCACGCAAGGCCGATCGCATTACGCGGGTCACAAACTGGCTTGCCACACAACGCATTGTACTGGTTCCCGTTGCCGGATGATCCGGCTGCGGTTTTTACACTATTGGCCAAGGAGATTTGAACATGGCGATTGCTTTTCCATTTGTCGAGGTAGCTATCGATACCAGCGGGTTACAGCCCGAGGCGCAGCGAGCACCGGGTGTTTTGGCCATCGTCGGCAACACAGCGGGTAAGGGCACTGCAACAGTGAACGACCCGATCGAACTGGCGACATTAGGCGACGCCGTGGCCCTGTTCAACGATCTTGACGCGGACGGTATTCCAGCGCCTGAATCCGATTTGTACCGCGCCCTCAAGGCTGCATTCCTGCAAAATCCGCGTCCTTCAAAAATCTACGCTGTCAAGATTTCAGGCACCGGATGGGCTGCTGGTCTTAAGGCACTTGAGGCGACGGACGATGTAACACTTGTAGCTCTGGCCAATGCGCCTGTCAAAACAGGTGCGGCGGGGGTCAACGCGCCGGTTGAAGCCCTTAAAGCACATGTCGAGACACAAAGCGCCGATGGCAACAAACGCATCGGTGTGGCCGCGATTGATCCGGATATTGCGAAGTCAGACACCTACGGCGATGATATTATCGCATTGGCCACACCCTTCAAAGGGTCAGCGCCACGCATGGTTATGATTGCGGCACGCGGGGCAAAAGATGGGGCCTTGACCGCAGAGGTTGCAGCCGCAGCAGCCTCCGCAATTGCAGGACAAGCGCCCGCGAACTCCGTTGTTCTGAAAAAGATCAGAGCTATTCAGATGCCATTGATCTCGCAGTTTTCAGCGGGCGAAATCATGAAGCTGAGCGAGGCCAGCATCATCCCGATTATTGACCCTGCGCTGGTGGTGGGAGAGAGCCTTCATTTCGCCGAGGGTACTTTATACACCACTGATGCAAGTCAGAAATATATCGACATTGTGCGTTTGCTTGATGACGTCGAGTTTCGGCTCAAGGCAGGGTTAATTGGTATGATCGGTGACGCCCGCATCACACTTGGCGGTCTTGCGTCAATTATCCGTAAAGGCGAAGGCATTCTGGGCGTTGTTCAGAATACAGGCGCGATTACCGGCTACGCATTTCAGATTCCGACTTACGATGCCCTGCTCAAACCGGAGGCCGCGCGGTCAGCAACCGAAACACAGATCATCTTTACTGCGCGCTCCGAGCGGCTGGTGGATATGAATGTGACCGTTGTTATTGGTCCGGCAATCCATCGCCTGAAAATCGCGTTACAGCCAAAATTCTAAATGCAAACTATTGTTTTGAAAGGATATCAAAATGCCTTCTTGGAAATCCCGCCTCTCCGTAAAGTATAATGATGGCACCGGAGAGAATTTGATCACCCCGATTGAGAGCTTTCAGCCGAGCTTCGCCATGAATGCGGAGGCTTTACACTCTGTCGAAGCGATCAACATCGGCGTGGTCTACATGCCCGAGCAGCTTAACTTTTCGCTCACCGTTAAGGCAATGGGAACGGCGACAGCGCAACTCACCATGCTCGCGCTGCGTGGCATCCCGTTTTCTATTGTTATGGAAGAGGTTGACGACGGCGATGTCGAATGGTCGCTGACAGAGGTTTTGCTGGACAAGTGTATTATCACCAACGCCGTGCCGAGTTCTGCCGCCATTTCCGGTGCACCCACTGCAACCTTCTCGGGCTTTGCGCTCTCTGGGCAGGTCAAAAGTGAGGCTGATGCGGTGGCGGTCGGCGCACCGCTCGGAGGCTAAGGGCGATGGCCGACGATACCATTGGAATGATCGGGAGCGGACCCCTGCAAGGGCCAAAACGGGTGACCCGTACAGGGCTGGCCTTGGTACACGAAAACGAAATTGTGTACCCCGCTGCTGGCAACACGGCCGAGGCTATTCAAGCTGTGACGGAGGCGAAGGGCGCAGTGCAGGTTTTCTTTCCCGTCCAGATTGAAATCCGAACGGCCAGTCCTGACCGCGACCGTTCTCAAAAACCGCAATCATCGGGTTTGGACGGGCACGCCACCGCACAGGCCATCGCACCCGACTAATTCAAAGAAAGGTTATTATGTCCATCGAGGTCCAAATCCCTTTGTCGTTGCAGATTGATCCGGCTCTTGCCGGCCAACCGATTTCTCACGATGTGTCACAGGCCGTTTCTGCGGCTGTGGCGCGGGCATTGACCGAAATGGACAGTGAACTGATTGCCCCTCGTGGCGGGGATGCGTGGCCGATTTATAACGTCCCCGAGTTCACGTGGGGCGCGCAAGCTGCGGCGCAAAATCCGTTGTGGAAACGCCAGATCGCCGTAGAGGTACACCGCGCTATTTCAGACGCAGTTATGCGCAGCCCGCAAAGTGCCGCTGATGCGGTGCGCGGTGCCCCGAACGTCATGCCAGGCAACCCCTCCGAACCCTATGATGCACGGCGCGTACGCGGCGATAGCTATATGTTGCAAAGCTATAACGGCGAGGTGCCTGCCGCCGATATCCCGATCTCAATCACCCATTTCAACAGCTCCGCCCTGCGTGATTTGCATGAAACTCACGGGCTGACATTATGGCGGTTTGAAGGGTCTCTGGACGCGCTGGGGCGGCGGATCGGTGGTTATTTGGCGGACCAGCCGCAGGGGCTTTTACGCCAGGGTGCGACCCAAAGCGTGCTCTATCTTGGAACCGACGACCGTGGCGAAGCTGGCTGGATCGTTGCCGTTTTTACTGTGGGTGAGATTGCGGAAGACAATGTTTCGATCAACATGATCCGCAGGTTTTCTATAGGCGGCAAGATTACCAATATTAAGCAAGATGGGATCAACAGCGCGAGTGGTAGCATCAATCTGGGGCAGCAATGCCGTCTGCTCAAAGGTCGCCCTGTCGCAAATAGCGAAGAACTTTCTGCCGCGATTGCGGCGCGGTTCTTTCGCGTGCTGGACCTGCCATCACAGGCACCATCAAACGAAACCACGGAGCAGGCAGGACAGCGCGAGATGGCACTACGGTTGGCACAAGAGAGTGCGCAGACCATGGTTTATCAGACGGGGTTTTTGGGTGATTTCGAATATAGCGGCACCTCATTGATGTGCACTTTTCCGCAACTGTCATTTTCTGGCAGTTCCCTGAGCATGATTCCTGTCTACCGCGTCCGCGAGCTACCTGCAGAGGGTGATGGTGAAGGCGGTGGCGCAGGGGGCGAAGATGAAGATGGTGGTGGCAATGCCGGCACCGGAAATAGCGATGCAGAAACCGCTGATGGTGGCGTTGGACAGCGGCGCAGCATTTTAGGCGAAGTTGACCCGAATGCGCCCGCCTTTGATGGTCCGACCCGATTTTACCCCACCTCACCAAATGGCGACGCGGTTGAGATTGATCTTGGGCCGTTTATGGGTGAACCGAGCCTTGATGAACTGGGCGAGACTGGCGACCATATCCGCCGCAAAATCCGCCAGATCGCCTTTCGGCTTGAAATGCCAGAGGGTAATTATTGCGGTGCGTTTTGCATCGCGGCGGCACAAATGGTCGGCATCCGTGCCGCGTCTGTCGCCAACTATACCGAGACCTCAAATCAGGCGACAACGATTGCGACTGGTGACACTGGCAATCTCGGTTCGGTCCAGATGCCTACGGAGCTGACCCCTGCGATCAGGGTCATCCGTTACGTGGCCGAGGTTGTGCCGCTGATGACCGACCTGCAACACTTCATGGTAGACATTTATAACATCCCGCGCATCGCAAGTCTGATCACAGGTCGCCGCGCAAACGACCCGTCTGGGTGGGCGCTGGATTTTTACAAAGCTTACACCCCCGCCCTGAAATCATCTGTCGGGCATACATTTATTCGCACTTGCCAGATCAAGATGCTGGAATTGTTGCGCCATTCCGAAAAGCATATCAACACGCGCCTGCTCAACTTTGACACTTACTATCGGATGGTTCGGAGCCAAATCCTTGGCATGATTGCGACGGAAGCAAAGCTGCACGAGCTTTTAGCTATGCTCACGGAGGCTGCCGCGAAAGATAACGACTTTGGGGCAAATGTCGCAGAGGTTTATAGTAGCTGGCGGAGCGCGCGTCATGCGTTGAGTATGTCATTGTCTGATCAGATATTGAATCTCTCGCAACTTGACCCAAGCGGGCGTGAGGTCGAAGGCACGGTGGCCTCTGTCGCAGGTGTGTTGCGCGTGACGGATGCTGATGGCCGTGTCTGGACAAAAGAGGAGCTTGAGCAGGCGATTGCGTCGGTTCACGGGGCTGCGGCCTCGATTGACCCGTTGATCCACCAGTTCCGCGACATCCCGGAGGTTGTGCAAACATTTCGCGAAAACCCGAGGTTGTCGCGGTGGTATCTAAAAAGCTTGCTGGGTGAAATGAAGCAAAAAAACATGGAGTCGCAGGTGCGGACCAGAAGCGACAACATGTTTGCATTCCGCGCCGGTAAAATTCGCGAAGACCTCCCGAACCGCACTATTCCCCACACAGATATTGCCCTGCAAGGCATTCACTTGATGGCGCATGAAGCCATCGGCGATGCATTTGGTGGCTCGCGTGCTTACGCGATCGGTGTGCAATATGTGATGAATGTTGAATTGGGGCGGCAGGGTCTGATTACGTTTGGTGAAACCGTTAGTGTCATTGCGCTGGCTGTGGTCTGTCCGCCCGCAGCGGCGGCGTTGGGTGCGGTTTACGCTGTAGTGCATTACCAACAAGCGTCCGAGATTGATGATCTCTATGGCGGCCTGATTGACCCTGAACTGATCCTTAATCGGGCAGAGGTCGAGTTTGATCTCTTCATGTCCGAATTCGAAATTGCCCTGTCGGTTATTCCCGAGTTGGGGTCGGTCGTGCGCGGCGCTGTCACGGTCGGGCGCACTGTTGGCCGAAATGGTGCGGTTGCTGGTGTTCGCGCACTTTCAACCCGTGCGCGGCGCGAATTGCTGGTATCGGTGGGGCATGCGGTCAAGGCAGGCATTACCCGATCTTTGGTGCGGGAAGTCCTGATGGATCGCGGCATGGCGCTGATCTTGCCACAGGTTCTTGGCCCGCTGATGATGGAGATCAACCGCACGATTTCTGTGACCACTGGTCGCCGTGTGGCCCCACGCGGAGCGACTGCGCCGCCAGCAGGTGACGCGGAACAGACCCCGCTTCTTGAGGATGAAAACGCCCTGATCGAGCGCCTACGCGAGTATCAGGAAGGTGACCGCGACGAAGACTTACCTGACGCGAGTGAAGCGCCATGACGATCCGGTTCACCTTGCGCGGCATTGCGGGCGAAATAGATGCGGCCGCAATCGTCCGGTCCAACCCCGACTTTCTGCGGGCGCGCAACCGGATGATAAACGAATTGAACATTCCCGCAGGCCGCGCTGACCGCATGTTGGGTGACATGTTGGCCCATGCGGTCCTGCGTCATGCAGATCATTTGATTGCGGGTCGCCATGCCTTGGTGGACCAGGTGATTGACCTGCGCACGCGGCTTGACGGGCTTTATGGCAGCATCCTGAATTACAATCCGCAAGGCGGCGCAATTGGCAACCGCTCGACGGCCAGTGCGATGTCAATTGATGACCAAATCCGCCAGCTTGACCAGCATTACCGCGATTTGGATCAGGCGTTGACGGATCTTGGCAAGCCGCTGGACGAGATTGTGCCACCTGCCAATATGGCAGACCGTGTCCCCCAAGTGATCGCCGACGAGATTGACGGCACCACCGCCAGCACAGCCCGTCAGGACGAGCGGCTCATTGAATACGACACTGAAGTTCCCCCGCGCGAAACGGGTCTTGCGCAAAAAATCCGTATTGAGACTGGTCGTTATGTGTTCAGCCGTATCATTGGTCCTGATGGCAAACCACGCTGGAGCCGCAAATTTGCCGATGATGCCAGTGTGCGGTTTGAGGTGATCAACGGGCGCTACCGTGTTGAAACTTTTGATGCGAGCGGGACGCGGACGTCGCTGTTTGAAGAGTATGATATTTTACATGGTGCATACGCGCGACGCCCGCGCACCACGGCGATCATGCAAGCCCACCACGGCATGCAGAACTCGCTAATGACTCGTTTGTTCGGGGAATTCGGGTACAACGGTGGTGCCGCCCCCACGGTCTGGTTGCGCAACAGTCGCAGAGGCTCGCCCCACGGGACCATCACCGACATTCAAAACGCATCCAAGCCCAGCCGCGCGCGAGACGCAGTGGGTAATCCGCGTGCCGCAGGCGCCGCAGCACCGGGTGCGGCACCTTTGGAAGCGCGGGGGCTTGCAGGGACGACCTATGCCGACATTCGGCGGTGGGCGCTGGAAGACCTGCTGATGACCAATATGCCGCGCAATAAAATCAAAGAATATCTCGGTGTCTTTGATAACTATTTTGAAAGCACAGTGCTGCCCAATATTCCCGCCGATAGACGCGCGGCATTGTTGGGCACCGTGCAACCGCGGATGGATTTCTGATGATGGACACTGATAAGCTGAGTGCCGCAATCGACGCCTACGTTCCTGTCGCCAAACGGGTTCCGGCTACCGATATGCAATTGCAGAAAATGGCAATTGCCACACCGCTGCCAGCGTCTCTGCGCCAGATTTATAAAATGGATTTCCAGCTATTTGCCCCCGGTTTCGAGCTTTTTGAACCGATGATTTTTGTCGATGTGAACAGCGACCGCGAGTCCTTTGATGACTTGAAAAGGATGGTTTTCTTTGCCGATGATCAGGGCGGCGGGTTCTACTTCATGGACCCCGAGGATTTGTTAGGGCTGGGCGCGGATTTCATCTACTGGACAGATCGTGGTCTGATGGATGTGGACGAGGTTGTCCCGCTTGCTGATACGCTGGCTGCATTTCTGGTGCGGGCCAAAGACGGGATCGATCCGGTCGGAGAGCCAACCTTGGGGCAAAGCGCTTTGCGGCGGTTTGCCGAGGCGTTGGAAAAAGCCCCTGCCAGCGTCGATGCAGCCCCCGGCGTTGATCCGCTGGCATTTCGCGCCGCCTTGGAAAACCGTGGCCTGATGCTGACCATGACAACAGGCGATATCCTGATGCGGTGCAACGGGATGATTTTTGTTGATACCGGTCGTAAAATCTATCCACTTGACCAGATTGTCAGCGTTGCAGATGGCGCGGTTGCCGTCATTGGGCACGATCCTCTTCTGGGCCACATCGGGGTGACACTTGGTGGCTGGCAAGATCTTCCTCCCGACCGCCTGTTGGCCTTTCACGATCTCGACCATCCAGAAAACGGTCAGGTTTTGGGCCGCATGGCTGATGTTCTCACATTTTGGATCAAGGAGACTGCACAATGAGCAAGACCGCCACAAGGATGAGTTTCGAACGGGGGATCGGGGCCGAAAGCCACATCAAGGATATCGGGGTTCCGAGCGCCGTCATCGGGATGTTGCCAGTGATTGTGCCGTTGTTTTCCGTATCCACAATCGGGCTGACCGAAAGCTATCATCTGCCGCCTATTGGCGCGGGTGGTGATCGCGTTTTGATGGATACCCATGACGATCAGTTCAGTATTTCAGCCGTGTTGCCGGGACAGATGCGCTTCGTATGGAAGGAACTGCTTGAAACGTTGGCCGAGCTTTCGTTGGGCTGGAACCCCTATCAGGCCGCCACCAACGGAACCTTTGGCGGGCTACAGCTGTGGACCTCGATGACTTTGCGCACGGATATCTACATCCAGAGCTTGAGCTTCACTGCCTCGGCCCAAAAGCGCAAGGCGTTGGATGTGTCGATGACGCTGGTTCACCTGCCGCGCAATCAAAATCACGGACTGGCTCTGGAACTGGGCAACCTCGCCGTGAGCACTGGCCTCGATCCGCTGAAGGGAAGTTGATATGAACCTCAATTCACCAACCACCGCGCGTCTGACACCTGCAATACGGCCTGTGTCAAGCAAGCTTGCCATTGTGCGGGCGACAGTATCGCCAGGATTGCCATATAAGCTGGGGGTGAATTTTGGGGGTTTGCAGGCCATACTGACCTTGGCGACAGGGCTTTTGCGTCCGCTCACAAAAATGGACCCAAGCGCAGTTGTATTGACCTCAGCGGGACAAACCGATCCGCAAGGGAAGGGCGGCACACTCTCTGAAACGCTCCATGAAATCCGTGCGCAGGCCAGTCCGCGCCTGTTGTTTGTCGCGGGCACCAAGCTTGTTGGTCAATGCCCGTTGACGGTTGGTCAGTCTGTTCTCATCCCGACGTCTGATGGTGCCGCTAGCGCAGGTGTGCAGATTCAGGTGACCAGCTTTGCGCTGACTGTTTCGGCACTACTGGGGCAGAACGCCACTGGCTCATGGGTCGAATTCGGATGGACCGAAATCGGCAAGGGTGCGGATACGTTTGACAGCGCAGTTTTAAGGCCGGCCCTGCATGGCCGTGTATTTTACTCTCGGCTGGTCGATGGCACGGTAGAGATAAACCACATCGACGCTGATGCGCCCTCATCTGGCATGACCGTGACCGAGCCGGGCCTGAATTGGAGGATGATGCATGATCGGCTTTGATCCTACCGCCAACATCAACCGCGTGCCGTGTTGGACATTGCGCTTCTTTGGTGAAAGCGATGGCGGCACCCCTGACACGGATAAGCCGCTGCTGACGGTCAACCACCGCAGTCATTTTGCAGATATTTCGATTTCGCTGTCCGGAGGGCTTTCGGCGGGGCGTGTCGAGATTAACCTTGGTCGGCTCATCACCTCGGATTTTGAAAAACTGGTGTTGGCACAGTTAACGGAACCGGATGGAGATAGCCGTCGCCGTGTAACCCGTCCCCGTTCAATCTTTGTTGCAGTCCAGATTTACTGGAAAGACCCGATGAAGGATGCGCTTGATTTTAGCGACCTTGACCCCATCGACGTTTTTCGTGTCACCACTCTCAAGCGCGAAGTGGCCGGACTTGAGGTTATGACCCGTTTCACAGGCCGGCGCGCGCTATACGACCGGATTGCAGCGTTAAACTTGCCCGCAGGGGACGGTATCATTGCCGATGACACGCTGGCGCGCGCTGGCGTCGTGCTTAGCGCTGTTGGCCTGCGTGAAGAGGTCGACTTCAAGATATACGACGGACCACCCGGGACAGAAGTTGAACCGAACCCGCAAACAATGCAACCTGGACTTTCGGTGCTCTCGGCGCTGGCTGACTTGCGCGGACAGATGATCCGCCGCGCGCCATATCGCCGTGGCCGAAGCCTGTATCTGATCCGTAA
>RCMY010005154.1_pt1 | contig 11135 bp, 10 predicted proteins | sample 2041341 | NCBI WGS metagenome assembly RCMY01 (sample SAMN09708234, study PRJNA481090) | Marine sediment metagenome, whole genome shotgun sequencing project.
GTTTCGTCTATTACGTCTCGATCACCGGCATCACCGGCGCCGCCGCGGCCGAGGCGGGCGATGTCGCGCCCGAGGTAGCACGCATCAAAGCGCAGACCGATCTGCCCGTGATCGTTGGCTTTGGTATTCGCACGCCCGAGACATCCCAGGCCATTGCGTCGGTCGCGGATGGCGCGGTCGTCGGATCGGCCATCGTCAGCAAGCTGGCAGCCGGCGACAACCCGGCAAAGGTGCTGGAGTTTGTCAAAGGATTGGCCGACGGCGCGCACTCGGCCTGAGATGGTCAGCGCGTCCCTCGATACGCCCTTGGGGCCGCTCTGCGTCACCGAAGAAAATGGCGCGATCACCGCGCTTGACTGGCACGACGCCTTCATGCCGGACGATACACCCTTGCTGCGCTGTGCGCTCGATCAGCTCAGCGCGTATTTTGCAGGCGACCTGACACAGTTCGACCTACCCATCCGCATTCGCGGCACCGATTTTCAGCGACAGGTCTGCGATGCCATCGCGGCCATTCCGCATGGCGAAACGCGCAGCTACGGTGATCTGGCCCGCGCGCTGAAAGTGCCTGCGCAAGCCATCGGCACCGGCTGCGGCGGCAATCCGATACCGATCATCATTCCTTGTCATCGGGTTCTGGGCACCAGCGGTCTCGGCGGGTTTTCCGGCAAGGGCGGGGTCGAGACGAAGGTCTGGCTGCTTAGGCATGAGGGGGCAGGTGGGTTGTTGATTTAGGGGAAGGTTGATGTCTGCGTCGAGCCCATAGCGCAAGCCTGTTTCCAGCGCTGCATCCGAAGAAAACGGCAGAAATGATCTGTGTCAAAGCGCTGAGCGACCAAGCATTCTACCTTGTGTGAATCTACGTCAGGGAGATATTTCATGTATTGTAACATTCTCGTCCCGACCGTTTTTGATCACGAGCATGATCATTCTAGGGGACTCCGGTTTGCAGCCATTGTTGCTGGGCCGAACGCAAAAATCACACTGCTGCATGTGGTCGAAAAATTACCAACCTACGTGATATCCTATATCCCGGAAAAGGTATCCCAGAGCCTCCGCACCGAGTTGCAGGAGGAAATGAATAGCCTGCTAAAAGACATTCCGGATGCGGAAAGCAAAATCATTACCGGTCACCCCGGCCGTGCAATTATTGATTATGCCAACAAGAATTCGGTGGATCTGATCATTGTTGAGTCCCATCGTCCCGGCCTTGAAGACTATTTGTTGGGTAGCACGGCTGGATATATAGTTAGGCACGCAAAATGCGCAGTGCATGTTATCCGGTAGTCTGAAACCTGAACGTGAGCGCGCTGCACGGCCACGCAGCAAATAGTGCATGGAAATGCCGAATTGGTATCGGCGCAGTTTTCCTTGCTGTGATTGCATCGGTCCGGTTTGTCCGCATAGCCGACCTACGGATCAGCCGAGCGCCCCCTCACACCTCTGGCTTACGCTCCGGCACGATTTGCTGCACGATGCCGGCACCCAGCAGGTAAACTGATGTCACCACCAGTCCCCAATGCGCCCAGCTTTGGGGGTGAAAATCGACCCAGGCGGCCCAACCGGCGAAGAACGTCCATGCGAAGATCATCGGAAGTGATATCGCGCGCCAGCGTTTGGTGCGCACAGGATGCACGAATTTCAGCGGCAGGAACATCGCGACAGCCAGCAACGCCACCAACCCCAGAGTGAACCAAAAGGGCGGCTCGGTCGCGAAAAGGACCAGCACCAGCATGTTCCAGCAGCCGGGAAAACCTTGGAACGACTTGTCGGCGGTCTTCATACCCCGGTCGCAGAAATACATCGCGCTGGCGAAGGTGATCAGGATGATCGCGGCCCAGCCTGTCCAGCCCGGCAATAGCCCCGATTTGAACAAGGCAAAGGCCGGAATGAACGCGTAGGTGATGAAATCGATGATCATGTCCAGAAGGACGCCGTCAAAGCGGGGCGCGTACTGCTCGACATCATATTTGCGCGCCAATGGCCCGTCCGCGCCGTCAACGGCGAAGGCGACGACCAGCCAGACAAACATGAGACTCCATTTTTCGTCCGCGGCGGCCAGCATAGCCAGCATGGCGAAAACGATGCCTGTTGCGGTGAAAAGATGGACGGAGAGGGCTTTGATTTCGCGTGTCATGGCGTCCCTATAAGCGCAATGGCGAGGCCGGGCAATCAGGCTTTGGGGTGGGCGCGGGCGTAGACTTCCATAAGGCGGGCAGTATCGACGCCCGTGTATGCCTGCGTGGTCGACAGGGATGCGTGACCCAAAAGTTCTTGTATCGCGCGCAGATCTCCCCCGGCGTTCAGCAGATGCGTGGCAAAGCTGTGGCGCATGGCGTGGGGCGTCGCGGTGGCAGGCAGGCCCAGTTGCGCGCGAACCTGTTCCATCATCTTTTGCACCGTGCGCGGGGACAGCTTGCCGCCGCGCGCGCCCATAAAAATCGGGCCATCGGCCTCGATAGGGTGGGGGCAGGCGCGGATGTATTCGTCCACGGCATCGCGGGCGGCGGGCAGGACCGGCACCATCCGCTCCTTGCCGCCCTTGCCAGTGATGCGCAGCGCGGTCGGCAGGGGTGCGTCGGCGCCAGCCAGCGACAGCGCCTCGGATATGCGCAGGCCGCAGCCGTAGAGCAGGGTTATAACCGCCCGGTCGCGTGCGGCGATCCATGGGGTGAGCGACTGGAACTCGGCGGTATTGATCACGTTTTTAGCGGCCTCGACGCTGAGCGGGCGGGGCAGCTTGCGCTGGAACTTGGGGCTGCGCGTGGCGAGAACCGAGGTTGGCTCGAACCCCTCACGCTCGGCCAGCCAGCGGTAGAAGGATTTGACCGCTGATAGTTTGCGGGCGAGGCTGCGCGCGCCGACGTCATGCCCGCGCGTATGCGCCATCCAGGCGCGCATGTCTGAGGTCGTGATATCGGCCAGCGCGCCCAGGCCCTGCGGCGCGCCCTTGTGCTGTGTGATGAAGGTCAGAAATTCCGTGACGTCGCCCGCATAGGCCGTGATCGTGTTCGCCGCCGCGCCGCGCAGCGCGCGCTGGTGATCCAGCCACAGCGACAGCGCATCGCGTGCGGCGGGCGAGATCACGACAGCCAGCGGCGCATCGCCCTCTCGAACACGCCTGCAAAGAACGTCAGCAGATCGGTGCCCTGCTGCGGTGTGAATTGGTGCGGATCCTCGGCCCCCAGCACCAGCATGCCAGGCAGGCGGCCTTCGCCGAAATCGAGCCTCAGACACGCCTCAGAGCGGATATAGCCCGCCGCCTCGCCATGCAGCGCACCCGCCCCGCCGCTCAGCTGGCGCAGAGTCACCTGCCGTTCGCCGCTGCGCCCGTTTTCGATATAGCGCGCCACGAACCCTGGCTCGGCGATGGACAGAACGTCGCCCAGACGCTGCACCGCCGGATCGGCCTCGTCCTGTATAGATTCGAGGATCAGGCGCACGGAATCGACGCGCAGTATGTCGGCCACTTCGCCGCCGAGATCGCGCAGAAACGCCTCGAATTCGGTGGGGTCCAGCATCCGCAGAATGGCGCGATGCACCTGATTTGTGCCTGCCAGATTGTCATACGCGGCGGCGATGACGCTGCGATGCGTATCCTCCAGCCGGTCCAGCCGGGCCTCCAGTCGATCCATCGCGATGCCCCGCAGATCCACGACATTGCCGCCCATCGCCCGCTCATTCGCGGCGATCAGGGCATGCATAAGGTCTTGATCTTCAAGGATAACGTCGGGTTGGTTGATGATCCGCTCGCGCAGGTGATCATCCATCTTGGGTATACTGCTCATGCTCACGCTCGTTTTTTGGTTTTGAGGCTGTATAGCATGGGGTTGCGGGGAAATCTTCATCTGATTTGGGGGAGGGGCGGAAAAAACAAGTACCGCTACTTCGTCATTCGTCCCGACGCCAGTGCCGCCGGATCGGAGGCCCCAATGATGGCGTATCTGCCCGGCGCCAGCCCAAGGCGCGCGCAGAGCGCCTCCGATGGAGCGTTTCCGGCCTCGACGCCTGTCATGAAGTTTTGCAGGCCAAAGCCCTCTTCCATGGCTAGAATGACCTTGGCGCCGAGGATCAGCGCCAAGCGCTGACCACGCCGCGCGGGGTCGGTGGCAAGCATGCCCCACCATGCTTGACCGCAGAGGATTGGATGGTCCGGGTGGGCGAATGTCGCGGATGCGGCGCAGGACACGACGCGCCCCGCGCTATTGACTGCGGCGAGGCAGACCGCGGGGATCAGCAGCCCGCGCAGAACCTCTCCGCATGTTGGCAGCACGCCGCATTCGAGACACATCCCGGCCAGCGAGGCCACGAGGCCCGGCGGCGTTTCGGCGTCCAGCCGGACCAGTGTCAGATCGTCGGGCAAGGTCTGGATGCGAACGACGGTCCGGGCGGCCTCCAACACGGCGTCCGCACCTTCCCATTTGACGTAGTGCATGGGCTTCAGCCCTCGGGCGCTTAATTCGAACTTGATCGCTTCGGCGTCCTCGGTCGGCACCGCGCCGTAGCTGGAATAGCCCTGTACGCTACACAGTGCTGCCAGTTGGTCGACATCGCCATCCTGCGGAGTCGCCAGCAGGAGGGTGCGGCCATAGTAGCTGTAGCGCGCATCGTGGCGCATCAGCTCGGCCATGGCGCGCCCGCGCCTCAGAATGGCGCGCTGATCGCCCGTGCCAAAGAATTCCTCTGCCATCCTGCGCCGGTCCTTCCGGTTTGCGATGATCGAGGGTGCGGCGGACGAAGACCTCTGTCAAAGAAAAACGGCGAATTGGCCGGAACGTTGGTTGTTCGCGGAGCAGTTGGGCCAATCAAAAAGAGCTTGGCGAATGCCTCCGCCAAGCTCTTGTCGGTCATTGGAGCGGCGATCCCGTCAAACGATCTTCTGCCCTGTCTTGGCCCAATCCTTCATGAACTGGTCCAGCCCGGCATCCGTCAGCGGATGATCCGCCATCTTCTTGATCACGGCGGGCGGCGCGGTCATTACGTCAGCGCCGATCAGCGCGGCCTGATAGGCGTGGTTCACCGTGCGGATCGAGGCGGCGAGGATCTGCGTTTCATAGCCATAGTTGTCATAGATCTGGCGGATGTCGGAAATCAGCTCCATCCCGTCGAGGTTGATATCGTCCAGCCGTCCGATGAAGGGGCTGATAAAGGTCGCGCCCGCCTTGGCCGCCAGCAGCGCCTGATTGGCCGAGAAGCAGAGCGTGACGTTCACCATGTTGCCCTCGTCCGACAGCACCTTGCACGCCTTGAGGCCCGCCCATGTCAGCGGCACCTTAACCGCGATGTTGCCGGCGATCTGCGCCAGCTTGCGGCCCTCGATGATCATGGCATCGGCCTCCAGCGCGACCACTTCGGCGCTGACGGGGCCGTCGACCATCTCGGCGATCTCCTTGGTCACTTCCAGAATGTCGCGGCCCGATTTCAGGATCAGGGACGGGTTGGTGGTGACCCCGTCCACCATGCCCAGATCGTTCAGCTCGGCGATTTGATCGACTTCGGCAGTATCGACGAAAAATTTCATTGCGGCAGCCCTTCTTGGTGGATTGGAGTTTGCTTGGCCATGGTTTATCCCAAGGGCGTATCCCGTGAAACCCTGAAAGGACCATGCGCGCGTGACCGCTGCCCCCGAATTTTATGACGCAGGCGCGCTGGTCGGCGTTCTGACCGCGCAACCGCTGGACCGGGTGCTGGATTACCGTGCGCCCGAGGGTGGTTGTTTTCCGGGCGCTTTCGTCGAGGTGCCGCTGGGGCCGCGCAAGGTGTTGGGCGTCGTCTGGGGGCCGGGCGAGGGAGGTTATGATCTGACCAAGGTGCGCGGCATCATCCGTGTGCTGGACGTGGCGCCGATGCAGGATGAAATGCGCACCTTCCTGCAAAAGGCTGCTGACTACACCCTGACCCCAATGAACGCGATGCTGCGCCTTGCTACGCGGGCGCCGGGGCTGGGTGATCCGCCGTCGATGCTGAAAGTGTATCGGCTGGGCTATTCTGCGCCGACGCGCGTGACGGATGCGCGCCAGCGCGTGCTGGAGGTGCTGGAGGCGCAGGGCGATCAGGCCTACACGCTGAAAGAGCTGTCTGATGAGGCTGGCGTGACGCCGTCGGTCGTCAAAGGGCTGGTGAAACAGGGCGCAGTGGACGAGGTCGACACGCCGCGCGATACACCCTATCGCCGCCTCGATCCCGCGCTCGCGTCCAAGGAACTGACCGAGGATCAGGCCAGTTGCGCTGCCACCCTAGATACCGCGATCCGCAGCGGCACCTACGGCACGACCCTGCTGCGTGGCGTCACCGGATCAGGCAAGACCGAGGTGTATCTGGAGGCAGTGGCAAGCACCCTGAGGATGGGCCGTCAGGCGCTGGTGCTGCTGCCGGAAATCGCGCTGACCGCCGAATTCCTGACCCGTGTTCAGGCCCGGTTCGGCGCCAAGCCTGCCGAGTGGCATTCGGGCGTGACCATGACCGAACGCCGCCGCTGTTGGAAGATGGTGGGGCAGGGCAGCGCGCAATTGGTCGTCGGCGCGCGCTCGGCCCTCTTTCTGCCGTTCCGCGATCTGGGCCTGATCGTGGTCGATGAGGAACACGACACGTCCTACAAGCAGGAGGATGGCGTGCTCTATAACGCCCGCGACATGGCCGTTCTGCGCGCGTCGATCTGCAGCGCGCAGGTCGTGCTGGCCTCGGCCACGCCCAGCCTCGAGACTTGGGTGAATGCCGAGGCGGGCAAATATACGCGCCTCGATCTCAAGGCGCGGTTCGGCGTCGCCGTCATGCCCGAACTGCGCGCCATCGATATGCGCAGCGAGGATTTGCCCGGCAACCGCTGGGTTTCGCCCACGCTGCAATCCGCCGTCACCCAACGGATCGAAAAGGGCGAGCAGTCGCTGCTATTCATCAACCGGCGCGGTTACGCGCCTGTCACGATCTGTCGGGCCTGCGGCCATCAGATCGGCTGTGATCACTGTGACGCGCGCATGGTCGAGCATCGGTTCCAGAAACGCCTGATGTGCCATCAATGCGGCGAGACGAAACCAATCCCCGAGCGTTGCCCCTCCTGCGAGGTCGAGGGCAAACTGGCCCCCGTAGGCCCCGGTGTGGAACGGCTGGGCGAGGAGGCGGCGTTGCTGTTTCCCGATGCGCGCGTTGCCACGCTTAGCTCGGACATGTTTGCCAGTTCGCGCGCGTTGAAAGAGCAGATACGCGCCATCGCAGAGGGCGAGGCAGACATCATTATCGGCACGCAGTTGGTGGCGAAGGGGCATAACTTCCCTCTTCTGACGCTCGTCGGTGTCATCGACGCAGATTTGGGCCTGCAAGGGTCCGACATGCGCGCAGCCGAGCGGACGTTCCAATTGATGCGGCAGGTGGCCGGACGCGCAGGGCGCGCGGACAAGCCCGGCACGGCGATGCTGCAAACCTTCCAGCCGGAACACCCGGTAATTCGCGCGATCCTGTCGGGGGACGAGGAAGGGTTCTGGCGCGCCGAGGCCGAAGAGCGCAGGCAGGCAGGCGTGCCGCCCTTCGGACGGATGGCGGGTATCATCCTCAGCTCACCCGATATGCAGCAGGCGTTCGATGTCGGCACGCATCTGGCCCGGACCGACGCGCCCCTGCGCGCCATTGGCGCGCAAGTTTATGGCCCCGCGCCCGCACCCATCGCGCGCGTGCGCGGTCGCCACCGGGTGCGCCTGCTGGTCAAGGCACCCAAGGGCGCGGCGTTGCAACCAGCGCTGGCGCAGTGGATCGCAGGCCTGCGCGCGCCGAACTCCCTGCGGCTGAGCGTGGATATCGACCCGCAGAGTTTTTATTGAAAGAGGCGCTTGCCGGGCCAGAAACGGGCCATGCAGAAGGTTGACCTCTCGACCACTCTGAACATTTGTTGGCCGCATGGGTCGAGTTTGAGTGGCATCGTATTTGGCCAGCTTGCGCGAAGCGGACGTCCGTGCGAAGCACAGCGAACGGCTGGTTCGAGCCCTTCACAACCAATGCTGCGTGCCAAACTGATGGTTGCAAGACGCGCAAAGCAGCCATTGGCCGTTAAGACGACAGCCCTAAACGCCGTCATTGTTCTTGGTCGTATTTGTGCCCCAAAACCCGGATGACAGACAGTGCGTGATCGGGGGTACCTCAGTTGCATGGTCTGCCACTGGCATTGTTGACGTTGGCGCGACAATCCGCGCTTTCTTGCCTTAAAGACGCCATCATCGCCCGATACGAAAATCACAACTTTGAAAAAATAGAGAACACTTGCGAGGATTTTGGTAGTGGCCGATACAGCGAACCCTGACCAATCGTATGCGGCTCTGCCGTGGATACGAAACGCCACCTTCGATACGGGGTTTATTTTTGGGCTCCTCGCCCTTTCTTGCGTGACTGTGCTGATCATCGTGATGGAGCCAAGCCTTTTCTATCCGATCCTTGTGATTGATTTATGGTTCTTGGGTTATCATCATGTGATATCAACATTCACCCGTATCTGCTTTGACAAGGAAAGCTTTAAAGAGCACAAATTCCTGATGATCGGATTACTTCCGATTGTAATCGTTCTCACCGTGGGCGTGGCCTGGGCGGTTGGACTTTGGGTGATCGCATCTATCTACTTTTATTGGCAATGGTTCCATTACACCCGGCAAAGCTGGGGCATCTCTCGCGCTTATCGGGGTAAGGATCCGCAGGCAGCCTATGACGACGGATGGTTAGATCAGGCTATTTTCTACTCAATACCTGTCTTTGGGATCGTCAGCCGATCCGCAGAGCAGCACCCAACATTCATCGGAATGGAACTATGGAGCTTTCCTATTCCTCCACAGGTATCTGATTTGTCCGGCTACATTGCTATTGGCCTGTTGGTCTATTGGGTGCTAGCGCGCGTAAAAGCTGCTGCCGAAGGGCGTCTGGCCACTGTGCATACGATGTACATGATCACCCATTTTGTAATTTTCTACCTTGCCTATATCGCGACAAGTGACATCACCTTGGGCTGGTTGATGATCAATATCTGGCACAATGCCCAGTACATATTGTTCGTGTGGATGTACAACAACAAGCGTTTCAAAGGCGGTGTCGATCCGGACGCAAAATTCTTGTCCTATATCTCGCAGTCCGGTCGTCTTTGGCTCTATTTGCTGACCTGCGTCGCCATTACCGGCGTGGTCTATTGGGGAGTTCTGCGCGCAATAGACTGGTTCTTCTTTGCGGGTCTTTCAGCAACAATCGTGCTCTATCAGATCATCAATTTTCATCACTACATGATTGACAGCAAGATCTGGAAAATGCGCAAGCCAAAGGTACAAAAAACCCTGCAGCTTGGCGAATAAGGGCTTGCCGGTTGCTAAGGCTGAGTTCGGCCTTAAAAAACGGTTAGCTGTAGCGCTGGGGCCGCATCCCTCTGACAACGCTTGGTTGGACTTGCTTCGGACGTTGGCAATACTGCTGGTCCTGTTTCGCCACGGTCAACGTATCTTTCAGGCCGGACCGGGCCTGAACCTGCTGGAAACGTTGTTTATCAACGGTTGGGCTGGCGTTGACCTATTTCTGGTACTCAGCGGCTATCTGGTTACCAAGGGGCTTGCGCGCGAGATTAATGAAAACGGCCAGATCAACCTAGCGCATTATGTCAAAAGGCGCATCCGCCGGATTGTCCCCGCATATTTCTTCGTTCTGTTTCTCGTTGTCGTGGGCTACTTCCCCTTCTTTCAGGTCTCGACAGACAACCTTGCGGCGCGAATTGGCTATCATGTCCTGTTTCTTCAGGATTACTTTCCAAGCGACATCAATGTTGTGTTCTGGTCGCTTGGTGTCGAAGCAAAATTCTATGCGCTGGTCCCGCTTCTCGCCCTTCCCGTTCTCCGTCTTAAATCATGGGCGGGCATTTTGACCATCGGCCTAGCAATCGCGGCCGTTTCACCTTTGATCCGTGGCGTGAGTTTTGTCAGCGTCGATGCAACGGCATACCATACATTTTGGAGCTTATTGCGCAGCCCTTTTTATGCTTGTCTTGAGCCGCTCATGTTTGGGTTTCTCATAGCGATATTTGAAAGCCGTGGGTTCCTTCGCCTGTCCGCGCAAAAAGCCTGCTACCTGTTCGCTGCAAGCCTTGCAGCACTCCTCGTTCTTCTTTGCGGGCAGGAATTTCTGGCGGAGATCAATCTATGGGACGCCATATTTCAGCCAATTGTACTTTCACTCCTGTTTGCATTGCTTCTAGCTGCGGCCATCAGCATGAACGAGGTCCACCTCCCTCTTAATGGTGCATTCCGGTTCGGCTCAAGGATCAGCTATTCGCTTTACCTCGTTCACTTCCCGCTGATACCTGTCAGCATAATCATAGCGGAGAATATCGGCCTTGGCATTGCTGGATTCTGGATGATCTATGTGTCGACGAGCTTGGTTCATTCACTTCTGATACTCGCATATATCGAGTTTCCGTTCATGAGGCCGAAAAAAGGGCCTGAAGTGACAATCGCCTCACGAGAGCAATTCATGTAGTAAGAGATATTTACATTCGGAATTGGAATGGCAACAAGTCGGTAATGCCGCTAGGCCAGATCTCGCTCCAGCTGCAAGAATCCTAAGTTAGTATTTTCCCAGATTTGAACTAGGCCGCTCGGTCTATGTACGACAGAAAAGAACGGCGGTTTTGGCTCGATGCAGCAAACTAAATCGGCAGAGGACTGCAACAAACACAATACGGTCATTGGTGCTATGAGAGAATTCAGCTTAGCAAAAACAACCTGAGCCATCTCGACCAGCTATTAGGCTGGTTTTGTTCACTCATAACGACATCAACCAGGTCTCACGACTACCGCTCAAAGTTGAGCGAGTGACGAAGCGCCGAAACCCGCCGTTAGCGAACGTGACGCGAACGGCAAGAAAGTTCCGCACACCCGCCGCCCGGCCTGCCCGCAGCAAATGTCAGCTGTTCAGCAGAGCCGTGGTCCGCGAGATAAACTCTCCATCAAAAACGCCAACCGGTTTCTTCGTAGCCCGACAGCACGAGGCAAGCTCGTTCCCGCTCGCCAAACCCATGCCGCAGGCGTAAAGCGGATCCATGACACGCACCGTTCCCATAGGCGAAGCCCGCCAGATGCCGCTGTGGCGCCGCCCGCGCACGCTGTTGTTCCTCATGGCGGCGG
>RCMY010006771.1_pt1 | contig 11135 bp, 8 predicted proteins | sample 2041341 | NCBI WGS metagenome assembly RCMY01 (sample SAMN09708234, study PRJNA481090) | Marine sediment metagenome, whole genome shotgun sequencing project.
TGCTGGGCATCGCCGCCTTTTCTTGCGTGGTGGTGTTTCCATAAATTACTGGTAAGCTTACAACGTACATGATCATCATTTGAATAAAGTATACATTGAAATAGGATTTTATGAGCACAAACTGATTTCCCCATTTTTTTCGCATAGCAACATAGCGATAATCTTCCGGACTTCCAAGTTTACGTTTGGCAATATGATAAGAAAGGCGTAAGCCCCAGATGGAAATGCAAATAGAGATGATCATTCCCTTTAATCCCTGATCTGGGTTTCTGAAATAATTGTATAACGCGGTGATAACGAATCCAGATCCCCAGGCAATATCAACAATGGAATTATCTTTTATCATATCGCTTTTGCCGATTTTTTCAGCCAGCCAACGCAAACTAGACATGCGATTTTTTATCGTTCCAGTAGAAACGCCGTCTGCTTTCCATTGTCGTATTAGCGCGTTTACGTGTCTACCTTTTAGATCGCTGGGGCGCATCTCATTTGTTTTATATCCCGACTCTTTTAGCTGTTTTGCGAATAAAGATAACATCCTTTGCCGATTGGATCTGGTAGCGTATGAGCCGTCTTTATTGCGATCTAATATATGATTAATTCCATATTCTAATTTGTCCATCATTTTGCTCGTATGGTGAGTGTTATTAAGACAGTATTTAATGAAAATTAAATAGTTTTATAGTCTTAGTTATGCAAAATTTTAATCTGTTTATAGTTATCTATGTATAAGATTCAGTATGTATGATATGAATATTAATAAATAACTAGGCTCTAATATCAATTATTTAAACTGCTGGAAGCTAGAGAGTAAGGGCAGTAAAGGAAGAAATATAAAAAGATTTAAGAAAGAATCTACATTATAGCTATATAAACCAAATCACGCAACAATCACGTAGCGTAATTCACGAAATAGCATATCCTAAAAGTAGTCTGTAAGTCGTCACTACTTTTTAGTAGTGACAACTCACAAACCTCAAGCATCAAGAATATTGATAATTTGTGTCGTAATCAGAAATATAATCTGGCAGTGGAGCGGGTGGCATCATCAGCCAATCTTGAAATAATTGCTCTTGTTCCCGAAAGAATAATTGTTCCTCTTTCTCGTTTTCTATATCCAGAATAATTCGAGCGACAAGCAAAATAAGCTTTGTATTTTGCGTGTTATTCAGGCTGTCTTTTTCAGCAGATTCTAATAATTGGCGTTGATTTTTTCTGTCGGCGGCCGTAAAAAATCTGTTCCATATATCACCATTTATTTTGTAATTGTGGCCTTCCTCGGTATCGTCATCACCTTGTAGTAATAGTTCGTTTTCTTCTTCGTCATCCAGCCAAAGCTCTTTAAATTCGGGTGACCAATGCAGTTTTGCTTTGCCTTTTGTGGCCGCCGCAAATTCACGAAATAACGATTCTGAATAAGCGGCTGCTTGCAGTTTTTCACTATCACAATCACGCAAAATATCCCATTGCGATCTTGAATAGCTCGATTTTTTATTGTGCTCAGAAGTCAACTCATGTGCAATTTTAGATTGTTTAGTAAGGTAGTCTTGAATATCATCTGACTCCCGAAAGTCTACACCATGTTCCTCGCTTGGGCGTTTTAACCCGTGCTTTTCGCACAGATAAGCAAAAACGTGATAAACGTACTTCTGCACCTCGATTTTATGCAGTTCAGTAATGGCAGTATCATTGAGTTTTTTAAGTTTTTTGATCGCATTTTCCTCGCGCTTACTTCCACACTTAGCGTTTTTTATTGCTTTTTTAGTATCCTCAATGGCTTGGTTCAGTTTGGCTTTTTCTTTGGCAATTTTAGATTTATCTGTTTGGGTGGCAATACGATAATAATTGCGTTTAGCGTCATAGACACACTGCACCCTAGTATTAGGGTGCATGTTGGTAAAAAACCCAAGTATGTGATGATGCGGATGCCAGCCACTAGCATAGCTGTGTCTAATTTCTAAGCTATCGACATAACCTTGCCACCCTATACGGGCTTTAAGTTTTTTGATCGCCGAATGAGCATGAAAGTCGGACATGACCGCTGATTTTCTCTCCAATAAATCATCAAGAGTGTCAGCGCGAGTATGCGGAATGGTAAGCGTCAACATCCACGTTGACCAATTCTTGCCCCGGCCAGCAGCAAGGAAGTTTTTTTGGACTTGAGTTATTTCTTTGGCTTTTGTGTCGAGATAGATAGACGAACAGACGGCACAGACCCAAGGATTGTCACAGGTGACAGTGCCAGTGAGTTTGGCTGTGTGATTGCCATCAACGCTAAGCAAGACATAGTTCTTAGCATTTTCGTGTGTCTGCATGAAACGGCGACATAGACTAGTACCATGTTGACGTGTTTCACCCTTTTTATTGACATAATTAGGGAGTATTTTCCCCGCTGTACCCATTGCTCTATATAGCGTTGAGCGTTTTTCATGTCTATGCTCTAATTGTTCTTGCTTCGTATAGCGTCTTTTTGCTCTAGCCCTTGCCATGTATAGCTTTGACTTGGATTTTTTGTTGGGGTAAGGGAATTCCACGGAATTAGCTACGCTAATCCGAGGATTCCCTCTAACTACCAAGGCGCGCAAATCAGCCACCGCACGAATACTTTCAGATATTGCAGACGTGACAATTTTGCCCACACGAGCGTTATTATTTAAAGATGAGTCAGAGTCTAAAATAGGATTAAACTGAGGATAAGATTTTTTAGCAAAATCTTTAGATACGGTATTATGTATACATACAGTAGAATTATTAACTTTTTGAGAAGTTTCTGCTATGATGTTCATATCAAGCCTAGTGTGAATAGGTAAGATCAAGTTGATAGGTGACGCCAATCACGCTAACAACGCTTTTAGTTACAATGTGACGCCAATCACATTGTGAACACAGTTTCAAACATACGCTCTAACCAAGTGGATGTCAACTGATTTGAAAACGAAAAACCTCCAGTCCGTAAGGGCTGGGGGTTTTTTTATTATAAATAAGGTTAGATGATAATTTTACTTATTTACTCATATACTCATTTGTTTAATTTTTCATGAATTATTATGATATAGAATTCAATCATATAAGATGTTGCTATACTCTCAGACCAATCACTTATGACTACTATACGACGGACAAATAGAATATGAACCAAAAAGTCAAAAATCTGATAGAAAAATTTCAAAGCGAAATTAATCACTATAAAAATACTTCATATTCAGAAGCACAAGTCAGATTAGATTTCATTGATCCACTATTCACCCTATTAGGATGGGATATCAATAATAGTAGCGGAAAGTCAGCTAATGAAAGAGAAGTAATAGTCGAAGAGACATTAAAGAATGAAAAAAGTACTCATGGGAAAAGACCAGATTACACATTTCGTTCATTTTCTGAGAGAAAATTTTTTGTTGAAGCTAAAAAGCCAAGTATTGACGTAGTTAACGGTGCTGATGAAGCCAAACAAATTAGAAGGTACGGATTTACAGCTAAGCTACCTATATCAGTACTCACAAATTTCGAATACCTTATTATCTATGATTGCTCTACTCCTGTGGCAGAAGCTGATAGTTCAAGCCATTCTGTTATTGCAAGATATCACTACACAGAATATGCAGATAAATTTGAGGAAATTAGCCTAAAACTAAGTAAAGAAAGTGTATACAACGGCGATTTTGATAACGAATGGAAAGATATTGAAGAAAAAATAGAAAAGTTAAACGTGAATATACTTTTCTTAGATCAGATCAATCGTTGGAGACTAAATCTTGCGGAAAGCTTCATTAATATTAAAGGTGAGACTAGTGAAGATGAGCTTAATGACCTAGTACAATCATACTTGAATAGCATTATATTTTTAAGAGTATGTGAAGATAGAGGTATAGAAAAGCCTTACTCGTTGTTAAACATAGCAAAAGAATCAAGTCATTCAAAGTTAATCAAGAAATTAAGAGAGTCTGATAAAAAGTACAACTCTGGTATCTTTTCTTTGTCATATATTGAAGAACTAATAAATAATGACAATTTTTACTTTTGGACGATAATCAAAGAGCTTTACTATCCAGAAAGTCCATTTTCTTTTTCTGTCCTTCCGTCAGATATATTAGGCCAAATATATGAAATTTTTCTTGGAAGTAGAGTCAGGGATAACAGTGGAAAAATAGAAATAGTAAAAAAAGACATTGATAGAGATGTCGTAACAACACCAACTTTCATAATAAGAGAAATTCTAGAAGAGACTGTATCTTTACACTGTGAAAATTTAGATATCAATGAAATATTAGACTCTAAATTTGCTGATATTTCATGCGGATCTGGCGCATTCCTATTAGAAGTCTTTCAGCTATTACAAGATAAAATAGTTGAAAGACTTCTAACACTAAATGACAAGTCACAACTTCAGGAAGTATCTAGAGGCACTTATAAGCTTAATTTCGACTTAAAAAAGAGAATATTAGTGTCATGCATATTTGGAGTCGATAAAGACTACAACGCAACTAAAGCAGCTGAATTTGGTTTATTACTTAAGCTACTAGAAAATGAAAATGAATACACAACTAATGATATTGTATTACCCAAGCTAGGAAATAATATACTTTTTGGTAACAGTTTAATTGAGATAGATGATGTAAAGGATTTAGAAAATACAGACATATTAAATGATATAAATCCATTTGACTTTAATAGCTTAAAATTCGATGTAATTGTTGGGAATCCTCCTTACTTAACTACAGAGCATATGAAGAATTCAACACCAAAGACAGAAATCGATATATACAAATCAAAATATCAAACAGCATATAAACAGTTTGATAAGTATTACCTGTTTGTAGAAAGAGCAATTGAGCTTTTAAAGGATGGTGGAAGGCTTGGTTATATTATTCCCTCCAAATTCATAAGAGTAGGATCAGGAAAAGAACTAAGAAACTTGTTAGTAAAGAACGACTTCTTACAATCAATAGTATATTTTGGTCAAAACCAAATATTTGAAGATAAAACGACATATACAGCCTTATTGTTTGGTAGGAAAAACCAAGGTTTAGATTGGTATCGCTTTATAGAAGTATTAAATTTCAAAGATTGGCTATTGAAAAAAGATAATAATTCAAATATAACAATTGATTTTACAAACAGGCTAGAAGAAAGAAGTTGGATACTTGGACACAAACAACTTAACATCGTTAACCATTTGCAAAGAATAGGAATACCACTTGAGTTATTGGTAGGCAAGGGACTAATTGGAAATGGAGTTCAAACAAGTTCTAGTAAAGAATATATTCACAAACCTGTAGACGAAGATGACAAGTTTATATTTTTTAACTATAACAATAAAGATTATAAAGTCGAGAAAGAGCTAACAAGACCTTATTTCACTACTGATAGCGACTCAACATTTTATACATACAAAGATTTGGTTCCAAATTCTTTTATTATATACCCATACAAAAAGGCAAATGAACAAGTCTCATTAGTTGATTTACAAGAACTGAGATCAGACTACCCTCATCTCTATAAATACTTGCATGACATTAAGCATATATTATGTCGAGAAAAAAGAGATATCAAACCAGAACCAAAAACAGATAATGAATGGTATAGATACGGTAGACATCAATCTCTAGAAAATTGTGATGTTAGCAAAAAACTAGTTGTAGGTATCTTATCAAACGGATATAAATACGCTATTGATAATAATAGAACATTCATAGGATCTGGAGGTACAGCAGGGTACTGTTTTATCAACGTTCCTGAAAGTACTCCATATTCTATATACTACATACAAGCATTACTAAATTCAAAATATCTTGAATACTTTGCATTTAGTCATGGTGAAATTTTTAGAGGTGGGTATATCGCTAGAGGTACTAAAGTTCTAAAAGATATGCCAATCGTCAAGATTAATTTTGAAGAAGAAGAATCAAAAAAATTACATGACGATATAGCTAACCTACAAGAAAAAATGAATAAAACTTATAGCCTTATACTAAAGGCAAATAACCAACCTAGAGATAGAATACGCTCACAACGCATTTTTGATAACGATGAAATATATTTGAGAGGCTTACTTAAAACACTATTTCGTTTTGGAGATAACGATAGTGATGTACCAGAAATTCAGGACATATACTCTAATTTAAACAAGCTCTCAATCTAAATATATAAGAAGGCTAAGATTAATGTGTTCTTAGCCTTCTTCCTTTTAATTTCTGCCAAATATTAAATAATTTATCACTCTCTTCTTGTGTAAATCCTAGTGCTTTAAAAATCTTGTCTCCCTGAGACTTTAACACCCACTCTAGATTACCTGCCTTTATATCTTTGTTGAGTTCAGAAATGTCATAATCTAAACTCTCTGGTAAAGGAATATAAATTTTTTCTATCTCCGAAGGCACAAGTTCTAAGACTCCACCTCCGTAAGATCGCCCTTCTAACTCAGCAGTTATAGCTGTAAGTGGATTAATAAAGCAATATGTCAAAAGCTCCGGTGATAACTCAGTTCTAATTCTATAAGCAGTATCTGTTGTATAAGCCTCGATTTCATTAAAAATTAATCTTGGAAACTCATGACAGCGCTTCAACATACCAAGATTCGTAGTATATACAGAAGGCACCTTGTACCATGGCTTCCTAATTCTACATTTATATCTAGTATGCAATTCCTGCTCTTCTCCAAATTTAATATAGCCTTGGACATCTTTTGATAATTCATCAAAATTTTCTGTTATATAAAGAAAATTAGTAGGTAACCCACTATCTTTATTTGATTTATGCTGCTGCTCATCATAAATCACCCCTTTACAATGTTGGCTCCTACCGAACATCGGATGCGCATACTGATATAAATTATATTTTTCTACAGTATCATCATTCACAAGAAAAAAAGCATTTGCACCGGTAACTATACCAACATCAACTCTTGCTATATCTGTAAACTGATGAACATCTTTGTGACTAGTCGCTCTGCTTACAAGCAGCCACTCTTCATTCGTGAGTAACCCTTTAGTCCATTTTCCAGATGCCGTTTCACTAGCTATTTTATTTGTATTAATAAATAATTCGTCAGGATCATTATTTAAGAAATCCAATCCCTGTACCTGGTATATACCTATACCTTCAAAAACGCTATTAGCAGAGATTTTTTTCTCTGCAAATATCATAACAGCACCCTGTAAGGTACCTTCAAACCATATTTCCTTAGGGTCTATAATAAGGATCTTAGTACAAGTCTTCTCTAAATATTCTCTTAATGGACGCGCATGAGTAACATGTATTATTTCTGAAGGGATAATCATACCCAACCTTCCACCATCTTCCAAAGCTTCAATAGAAGCTAAGACGAAGGAAACCCATGCATTTGTATGCTTTGTAAATTTTAATTCTAACCTCTTAAAGATCAGCTCAGCTTGCTTCTGAAAGAAAGGTTCTAAAAATTGATATCTGATAAATGGTGGGTTACCAACTACACAAGAAAATTTTGTTGAACCATCAAATACTTCTTCATTAGCCCAGCTTAGAAAGTCAGAATTCACTATATTAGTATTTTTAAAACCTAGTCCAACGCTTCTTAACTTAGATTTTTCTGCTTCTTCATCAACTATTTCAAAAGCAGAAATTTTAATCTTCTTGTCTATATTTACATTATTTAATGCTTGAATAAAAACACCGTCACCACAACTAGGCTCAAGTACAGACTTAGACGAATCTTGGACAGTCCACTTTGCAATATAATCAGCTAAATTCTGGGGAGTATAATAACCTCCTCTTAGTTTATCAGCAGTTTGTTCAGACTTAAATTTCACTATCAAATACCTTCAACTATTAAACATAAGTAATTTTTAAAAAATCAACTGCACTATGATCTATCTCTCAATAACTTTCTCATCGATCATTTCAGTGAGTAATTGCGTTACTGTTTTCCTGCTATCTAATGCATATTTTTTTAATGCAATGTACTTCTCTTCATCTAAATTAAAATTTACTCGTACAGACTTTTTTTCAGCATCTGTGACATCTGATAAACTTACCTTTTTCAAATTTTTACTCGGTCTACCTGTAGATAAACTCATTCTTATAACTCCAAGATTATTTTGATTTCATTTACTAAAGCTGTCATTTCTAAGACTGCACTATTACTTACAGCTTCAATATCAAAGACAGTTTTCCCAGCCGCTGCACTATTTGGATAACTCACACGTTGCATTATTTTCGTATCTAAAACAGGTAAACCATAATCAAGGAGCACGCTAGCTACCTCTTTACCAATATTTGTATTATTGATAGCACGCGATACGACAAAAGCAGCTTTTAGATTGCCATCAGTCATTTCTATACGCTGCTTAACAATATCCACTAAATCACTTGTAGCCCAAACATCATAAGGGCTAGGCTGAACTGGTATAAGTATAAAATCAGAAGCTTTTATAGCTGAAACAGCTAGGTCTGTAGCTTGTGGAGACCCATCAATAACTATAAAGTCTTTGTCTGATAAACTCTTTAAATCTTTATCCAACGTTGGACGATCAAGCCCGATAACTGGTAATGGATTATCTTCATCAACTGCACGCCAATCCCTTGCACTACCTTGTTTATCACTATCTACTAGCAAAACACTATGCCCTTGTAGCTGTAAACCTCTAGCTAAATGCGTAGCTATCGTAGTTTTGCCACTACCCCCTTTTTGATTAAGTACTGCTATTACTTTCATAAGCTACATCTCTTGAATAAATATTTGAGTAAATGAGTAAAAACTCATATAAGTATATAAGTTTTTACTCATTTACTCAAATAAAATAAGTTATTATATTCTATCTATAAACCTATAAATATAAGGGCCCTTACTACTATTAGTAAAGGCCCTTATATTCATAATAAAAATACAATTTACGTTTATAAGATATAGACGTTAACATTATCTAAAGCTAAACACTTAATCGCGAGATCATCAAGCTCTGCTCTATTTTTCGTGAATACTGAAAGAATCAAACGATCAAACATCTTTGATTCTTGGATAGCTACTTTAAAATCACTTTCAATAGTATTAAAAATAGTGCTAGAAGTTGTATCACAACCATTTAAGCGCTGTTTATAATTTTTCATATTTGCATCAATATAATTTGATAGTACATCTCTGCTATCTGAGTAATCATTGTATGAATGAGCAGAAAACAGAAATAAAATATTACTGTCATCATTTTTAGCAATAGTAACAACAACATCTAATATTGCATTATCTATTTGCTTAACCTGTTCATCCGCTTTCTCATTTTTTGAGAATATAGAGTTAATCATTTTTAATTATCCTTTTTTATTAAGGTTACTATCATCACATCATATCCAAAATTATCAAATGACAGCTGTTAATTGTTATGTTGTAGCACACTTTCGCTACCGACATTTTTTTTCTTGAGCAAATATGGGTGCTAGAGTATTGATAGATCATCTTATGCCTTAACGCTTGCCCCCAGGAAAAAGCCACTGGGCGCGCTACAGGCTACTCAAGCAACCTATGACCCCTTCATAGACAAAAGCTGTAGCTGTGACTGGAGGGCGAAAGAGCTTCTGCTAATAGATTGCTAACACTCCAGCATGAGCCATTCGTTAATTATCCAGCGGCGCTATTTCAGTATTTTTCTTCAAATATTCTTTCATAAGTTCACGCAGTACGAGTGATTGCGAATAGCCTTGCTGTTTCGCTACTTTTTTAAACTGTTCGGCCAGTTCACGATCGCATTTAAAATTAATTAGCACGATATCATCTTTTTTTTCTGTCATTTCTTATCCTTTTTTATTTATTTAATTTACCAAAACCACCACAAATACGCATAGAACGATCTAAATCAGATATTACTTCAATACCTACAAGTCGGGCAGCAATCAAGCCCCTAATAAATCCCTGTGTCATTCTGTAGCTATCGCTGAACGATATCACACCATCCATAACGTCGTTATGCACGTCATACAACCACTCACAATCAACATTGGGCGCATCTACATTGATAATACTAATAGCCATAATTTCGGGCGAATAAGCATCTAATGACGGAGCTTGAGCGATCAGATTATCTCTTACCTGCTCATAATCCCCCACCTCGCTAAAATCCCCTAAAATCCTGACAACCATATTGAACTCAATAGCCGTAAGTTGAAAATCACGATCTGACACAATATTTCTAGCAATTCTTTTATAAATAACCGCAGAACTCTCGATCGAAGTAGATGCGATCTGCTCAATTAAAACCTTTAAACACTTAGCCTCACTAGCGTTCAATTGGTAATTAGCAGTCGTATAAGTCATATACTGATTGCTCATAATCTTAATCTCTTTGCTTGTTAGTATGATCATACTATAGCATAAATCTTTACTAAATCTTTACTAAATCTTTACTAAATATTTACTTAATAAAGATTTTTTATATAAAATTTACATAAAAAAATCCGCATATATATGCAGATTTCTAAAACAAAGAGAATTTTAGGGGTTACACGGCAACTTCATCATAGGCAAATTCTGCGAGCTCTGACAATGAGCCATAATTAGCTCTGTCTTGCATAGGGTATACCTCATAATAGCGCGGCATTGGCATCCGCGCAGCCTCTCCCTTATACACAACAATGGCAGAACCAGTCTCCATACCTAGCAGCTCTGACGGCTCTATCAGTGCCATACGATCAGCCGTACTACTAATAGACCGCTGTGTATAGCTACGCCCCGTATTGCTAACTTGTGGCATCTCTGTCGCAGACCAGCGCTCAACCTCCACTTCACCAACTAAATCACTAAATTGCTGTGCTGTATCGTGTTCATTGACTCGATAGCAAATTTTAAGACTACAAGCCGACATAAATAGCTGATCTGCATCACGCCCATAAACATTATTAAGACCGCTTAAAGTCTGCAAATACATGAATAAGGGCATTTTTGCTGAACCCATAGTGTTCAATTTTTGCGCCAGTTTCGGTATTGGTGCACTATTGATAATCTCATCAATAGCCACAAACACCTCATCTCTATCGCGAAAATTCATCTGTAATAAACGCAAGATATGAGCGAGAGTAAAGCCAAATAACTGTGCCGTCTGCTCCTTATATGACTGCTCGAATTGCAAGAAAACCGCTTGTCTTGGCTCGGTTAATACCTCACATAATGACAC
>RCMY010005157.1_pt1 | contig 11133 bp, 11 predicted proteins | sample 2041341 | NCBI WGS metagenome assembly RCMY01 (sample SAMN09708234, study PRJNA481090) | Marine sediment metagenome, whole genome shotgun sequencing project.
ATCGAAGATACGTTGATCCCGTTGATCGACGTGGCGCTGGCCACCGGTTTCTATTCACACAACGCGCTGGCCCGTGCGGTGCGCGATGAGTACGGGATGACGCCTTCGAAAATGCGGGCGCGCAAATCGATCCGGTTGATCCGCCCGGCGGGTCAATAGATCGGCGCATAGCGGATGATGACCGGTGTCAGCGTAATCAGAAACAGCGCGGGCAGCATCAGCACGGACATCACGCGGGCGGTTTCTTGGTCTTCTCCTGTGCGTTCAGCTCGCGCATCTTGCTGGCATAGGTTTTCAGCGCGGTCGTCAGGCTGGTGCCGAATTGCAACGATCGCACGATCACGAGGGCAAAGGATTTCGCCTCGACGGAAATTTGCACCAGATCGAGCGCGTTGGGAAAAGCCTCGCGGATTTTGTTCTGCCGCGCCTTGATGCGGTTTTTGAGCCAGTAACCGGGGCCGTAAAAGCCAATGCCTGCGCCGATGGCCGCGATTTGCAGCAGCCGCAGAGGGGAGGTGGTGAGGAACCTATCGGCCAGCCCCTCGGGCAGCAGTTGCGCACGGGCCAGCGCCACGCCTGTAAAGACGCTGACGGGGGAGACGATGGCCGGAAACAGGCGGATGAGAAAGAAAATCTCGACCACATCGGGGCGCTCGAAGCCCAATTTCCCAAGCTGGAAGCGGATTTACACCCGTTCCGACAGGCCTTCGGGGGACGACAGCGAGGTGGCCAGATAGATCACCACCGGCAGCGCGGAATAGTACATAATCCGACATGCGCCCCTCGGACGAGATTGCCCTGACCTTGCGACGCATGATGATCCGGTCGCGCACGACCTTCGACAGGGTGCCAAGCATATCGGCCAGATTGCCGCCGGTGCCGTGCTGGACCGAGACCGGGACAGAGAGGTATTCGACGTCTTCCTGACCGGTATGCTCGGCAAAATCGCGAAACGCATCGGCAAGGTAATCGCCGTGAGCGCCTCCGTCCGTTTGGCATGGCGGCGCTTGATGATCTGAAGCACGATGAGGCCGGAGGCGAACATCCCTGCGGGCAGGGCAAGCAGCGGCGGCAGGATCATCGTGGCGGCAGCGCCCAAAACGACACCGCCCGCCAGCGCGACCAGCCCCATGATGACCGCGCGGCCCTCCAGATCGGCACGGCGCAGCAGTCGGGGCAGATTGCCGATGATTGGCAGACCGACACCCGACGATGATCGTGCGCTGGATTTGACGCGCGCTTGGGGCCTCGTCCTTTGCCCGTTCGGGGTGCAATGCGCGCAACCGCGCTGCGCGCTTGCGGTCCTGTGCTGTTTCCGGCGCAAAGATCAGCCGCGCCGAAACGACCGCCACCAGCAGACACCCGACCAGACCGAAGACGATCCTCATCAATGGGGCTGTCCATCGTTGTGCTGTCGCGCCCGGTGTTCATCGCTTGCAGCTTGTCAAAGGCTTCGGAGCCGCGCATCTCACCCACCATGATCCGGTCGGGGCGCATCCGCAGGGCGTTGATCAGCAGGTCGCGCTGGGTGATCGCGCCCTTGCCTTGGGCGTTGGAGGGGCGGGTCTCCAAGCGGACGACGTGCTCCTGTTGAAGCTGAAGCTCGGCGGCGTCTTCGATTGTGACCATGCGCTGGCGTGGGTCGATGTAGGCGGACATCGCGTTGAGCATCGTCGTTTTGCCCGAGCCGGTGCCGCCCGAGATCAGGCAATTCATGCGCCCCTTGACTGCGGCTTCCAGAAACAGCGCGGCAGGGCGGCTGAGGGCTCCGTGTTCGAGCAGTTTTTCCATGCGCAGCGGTGTTTTGGAGAATTTGCGGATCGACAGGCTGGGTCCGTCGATGGCGCAGGGACGGATGATCGCATTGACGCGGCTGCTGTCTTCGAGGCGTGCATCGACCCACGGCTGGCTTTCATCAATGCGTCGACCGACAGCGGACACAATCTTGTCGATGATGCGCAGCAGGTGGCGTTTGTCTCGGAAGGAAACGTTCGTGCGCTCCAGAAGCCCCGCGCGTTCGACAGACACTGTATCGGTTCCGTTGACCAGAATATCGCTGATCGAGGGATCGGCAAGCAGTGGCTCCAGCGGACCAAGGCCCAGCACTTCGTCCAGCAACGCGTCGATCAGTTGTTTGAATGCCGCCGAAGGCATCAACTGCCCTTTGGACTTCAGATGCCCGGCGGCGATGTTCGCGGTTTCGCGGCACAGGCCCGTGCGTTCGGTGCAACGGATGCCATTGAGCGCGTCGATGGGCAGCGTGCCAATCAAGCCGCGTTTGTTCGAGGTCGGTACGCCGGAGCAGACAGCGGGACGGACGGTTGCCATGCGCACGGCCTGCTCGGTAGCTTTTTCTGTCCAGGCCGTTGAAAATCCGAGCCGCGCAAAATCAATGACCCCGAAGAGCAACAGAAAGAAAAGCGCCGTGACAAAGGCGAATTCCACCAGTGCGGCGCCGCTTTCATCGTGCTGGAAACGGCGGAAACTGATCTGGGGCGCGCGGATCATCCCAGAATCCTTGTGCTGTCGGAGACGGAGACGGTGGTGGTCACGGTGGCCACGGGGACGGCACCGCCGCAGTAGTCACCCTCGATGCAGTTGAGCGCGGAAGTCACGCTTTCAATGCTGTCGGCGGCGGGGAGCAGGGTTTCTCCCGACAGAACGGTGCGCACGATCCGGGCCAGTGTCTCGTCCCAGCAGGAGGTTGCTGCGGCGCTTGTACAGGCATCGCTGCCGACAACGCGGCTGAGGTAGTACGTCGCGTCGCGCATGCCGGTGATGGTGGTTTGATAGGCCCAGACGGTGCGCCCGCCTTCGACAGCGAGGCCGATAAACAGCATGAATACCGGAAGCAGCGGGGCAAATTCGACCAGGGCGGCCCCGTCTTCGGCACGCCTCATTCGACCAGCCTCACCACATCGCGGACCACGCTACCCAGATTGCCGCGCCCATCGCCGCTGTTGCAGCCACTGCCGAGGCAGTCGGTGATTTCGACGTTCAGCTTGCCGCTGAGGGGGGGGGGCGAGGGCAAATGCTTCGAAGTATTGGGTGACGGAGGCGCTAACGCCGGCCTGCACATCGACGTTGAGACAGTCATTCGCGGCAATCACCATCAGGCGGCGGTTTGGATCAAGCTCGAGGCCAGCGCTTAAGCCTGTCAATTGGTCCACGGTATCGACGACACCGCCAAGAAGGCCACCCCCGCCGACCTGAATTTCGCCGTTGGCGGCTTATTTCCCAGGTGCAATTGCCCTGCAACGCGCAAAGGCCGGACGCATTGGTAAGCCCGCCGAAAAGGCCGGAGGCCGCGCCGAGGGTTTCGCCAAAGTGGGTGTTGACCGCCTGCAACAGGCCGCTGTGATCAAGCCCCACGGAAATCTCCAGTCCGCCGCGCCCTGTGCGGGCGGTTTCAGGTTCGCGCGAGGCGATCAGGCAGGCATTGAGCGCGTCGCCCTGCAGGCCCGCGCAGATGCTCAATCCGTCCAACGCGTTTGTCAGATTGTTCACCACGCCGATGTTGCCGGGTAGAAAGGTGTTCACGTTAACCGCCGCGTCCAGTTCGAACGTGTTTCCGAGCGCCATGTCGGCGAAACGCGCGGCGCGCGGATCGGTTGTTTTAAGAGGGGCAGAGCGTTCGAAACGGTCTTCGGCGTTGGAACGGTAGAAGTCGGGTGCCGTTCAGGGCTTTGTCGCCTACGGCAAAGGTCTGGCTGTCGGCGTAAAGCTTCATTCCGGACTGGGTGGTGCCAAGGTGACCTGCATCGAAAATCAGCCCCATAAGGCCACAAGCGAGAAGGCCCAGAACACCAGCATGTTGCCGCTTTCATCGCGGTTAAAGCTGTGAAGATGTGTGTGGGAAACTATATTGCAACCGTTGAAGCCTAAAGGAAAAGTGAACCCGCCGCGCCGGGGGAAGGCGCGGCGGGTTATTATGAACTCAAGTCGGTTGAGTGGCGTTATTCTCTGCCATCTCCCGTAGCGGTGTCGTCGGCTGTGATATCGGTGAACACGGCGTTCGCGGATTCCATAGAGGTGATGACGTGTCCGCTTTCTCTGGTCCGGCTTGATCATAATCGTGTGCTTTCCATTGCCGCCGCTTCGCACCCCTTCGCACAAAGCGCTGCCGTCCGGATCAGCGGTGCCACCGTGCGCTACCTGCGCGACACGCGGGAGATATCCGCGCTGGTGCCCGGCTCGATCTGGCGCTTATCCGAGTTGAAGCACTAGGATGGGTTTGCGCGGTCGGACGTGGCAGAAGAGATGGTCAGGTTATTGCTGTCAGCACTGTTATTCTGGAGGCTGGGGAGGGCCGGATCGACGCTCTTGATATGCTGTTTGATAGCCCGCCTAAGCCGCGTCCCGAATTGCCGGTCGGGATCATCACGCAGGCCTTGGCCGAAGCGTGGGAGGTGCGTGCGCCGGGGCTTGTTTCACGCCTGATCGGCAGCAAGAAAAGGAGCCGCGGAGGGCAAGCGGATATCCCTGCCGCTGGCATCCTGAGTAAACAGAACCCGAGCGGATTGTGCCGGTCCGAGCAGCGGCTGCGCCAGCTTCTGGTGACCGGAGAGAAGGCCGGGGACATCGCCGAAATGTTGGGAATTTCGATTGCGGGCGGTGCGCACGCATTTGCGCAACATCTATTCCAAAACGGGCGCCAACGGTCAGATCGAACTGAACTCGATCATCAGCACCGAGAAAGGGGCTGGTGCTTCTTCCCGCTGCAGTACGTTTACACATCATCTATTCCGATCTGCACAATCTGCGGATTTCTAATTGGAGCGTTGGCCTGCTGGCGGCGTTTTTTTCGTGACGCAGGCTCCCTTTATCTGGGGCGAGCCTTTGATTTGGTGGCTGGCCATAGCGCTGGCGGTTTTCGCTGTCTGCTTTGTACTTTTCGCGCTCAACCTGTTGGGCGGCGGCGATGTGAAGCTGTTGCCGTGGTATCTGCTGGCATTGTCAGTGTATGTGATCGTAACACTTACGATTATCCGGATCGGGCGCTCTGCTAGGGCGGGCGAGGGCAGCAATTGGCGCGGCCTGTCGGTTCATGCCTGCTATCCACTCGGTCCGGAGATCGCGATATCCGCCTTGATTTACAATTAGATAGGACCGCTGCCGGAACGGATCGTCGGCGGGTAACCGGTCAGCAAGGTTTTACAGGCAATACTCATCTCAGTCGAATGCAGGGAGCCGGAACTGTATGTGTGTCGGAAATGCAATACTCTATTAACCTCTGCGGAATTCAACTTAGACGAACAGCCTTTAAGCATATACAAGGCATAGGTGTTTAATGGCAATGTGCCGGGTTAGTAATTGTTGCGCGGTCTCAAGCCGGATTTGCGTTGAAAGCTTTTTGAGGGGAGGCTGCACGGATTGTCTCGTAAAGTTTGCCTCCTTCTTGTGATGATGAGCCTGCTGATGAGCATGGCTCTTTTTTACTACGTTCGCAAATTCGAGAACCTTAACGCGCAGTCGGAATTTAATGGCATCACGGCTGACGGTATCGCCAGTATCCAAGCCCGTCTCGACAGTTATTCACAGGTTTTGACGGGGATTGCGGCGCATATCAGCGTGTCCGAAGAGGTGTCTCGTAGGCAATATACCGACTATACGGCCGGTCTGGACCTTGGTGAGCAGTATCCCGGGTTGCTTGCGGTTAACGTAATCACTTCCGCTGCGGCGGAAGATGTCCCCGCGCTGGAAGCCGAACTGTCGCGCGAGTACGGGCGCGAGATCGCGGTGCAGCCGCAGACCGATACCGTCGAAAAAATGATTGTCACGCGGGTTGCACCAGAACAGGGCAACGAAGGCGTGATCGGACTGGACCTCTCGTTCGAGAGCGGTCGCCGTATGGCCATGAACAGGGCGCGCGCGACGCGCGCATACGCACTGTCTTCGCGCATCCTTCTGGTGCAGGACGAAACGCGCCAACCCGGATTTCTGATGACGCGGGCGGTGTATGAACGCGATGCGGTCGTGGGAACGGCCCTTATGCAGGAGGGCGCGTTTCTTGGCTGGGTCGCGGCCCCGTTTATCGGTGCCTCAGTGTTTGCCGGCACCACCTCGCAAATGGAGCAAAACTATAATCTTGTCGCCTTTGACGCGGATTCTCCGGATCCAGAGGCGACCATATTCAGCAGTTTCACGGAGTCCGATACCGCAGGGCATTACGAGCGCGGTTATAATCTGTCATTGAACGGGCGTCTGTGGCATCTGAAATTTTCCAGCACGCCGGCCTTTGATGCGCGGTTCAACAGCTATCTACCGCTGGCCGCGATGGCGATAGGGTTGGCGCTCACGGCCTTGCTTTCGCTGACGCTGAAATACCACAATCTGCGCAGTCGTGCACTGGCGCAAGTGGCCGAAAAGCGTGCGCGTCAGTTGGGCGCGAGCGAAGAGGAAAAGCGCGGACTTCTAGAGAGTACCGTTCTGGTGGTGATTGTTCTGGATAGTCAGGGCCGTATTGTTTTTGCCAACGCCGCCGCTGAGCGCTTGTTCAATCGCGAAGAAACAGATTTCATGGGTCGGGATTTTGATGATTTCGTGATCCTCAAACCGGGGCCCAGCAACAAGGGCTATAACGCAGAGGGTTTTTCGGCAAACGGCAAAACGCTGTTGCTGGACGTGGAGACGACGGGGTGGACATCGGCTGATGGTGAGGAGCAAACCACCGCGATCCTGCGCGATGTAACGGAACAGATCGAGGCGCGCCGAGAGGTCGAAACTGTTCGCCGTCGCTATGATCTGGCGCTGGCCGGTGCCGAAATCGGAATTTTCGAACTGGATCTGGAAACTGGCAAATCCATCGTGTCCGAGTCCTGGCACAAGATTATGGGCACAACAGATATTACGGGGAACTTCGACTCGCAGTCGCATTTCCACGAGCGGGTACACCCTGATGATCTGGCGCATTTGAGGGAGGCGAACCGCCGCTGCATTGAGGGGGAAACCAAGCGGACCATAGCGCAGTACCGGATCCGCTTTGGCGCTGACTGGCGCTGGATGCGCTCCGATGCGGTCGCAGTCGAACGCGACGGGTCGGGGCGCGCCACCCGTCTTGTGGGGGCGCAAACGGATATCACTGCGCTGCGCCATGCGCGTAATGCGCTCGAAACCAGCGAGGCGCGATTCCGGATGGTATTGGAAGAGGCGCCTGTCGGCATGGCGTTGATAGGCAGCGACGGGCAAATTATAAGTGCGAATCCGGCGCTCGAAAAGTGGAGCGGATATTCCGCCGAGATGTTGAGGGACCGCAAAGGCGTCGGCGATTTGTTGGACCGTGAAGATTTCAATCGCATGTCAGCCGACGTGCGCGACATTATGATCGCCGGATCGCGCGCGACCTACCAGAACCAGTTTCGCATCCAGACCCGCAGTGGCGAGAAAAGGTGGGGGCTGTTCAACGTCAGCTGGACCTATGACAAGAATGCGAAAGAAAATGTGTACATCGCGCAGATCGTCGACATAACGGACCAAAAAAAGCTCGAACAGATCAAAAGCGAATTCGTCGCCACCGTCAGTCACGAATTGCGTACACCGCTTACGTCGATCAAGGGTGCGCTGGGGCTTCTGGGGGCAACGGATGCAAAGACGATGTCATCCGGAGCGCAGCGTTTGCTGGAGATCGCGCGGGTGAACGCGGACCGGTTGACCACAATTGTTAACGACATTCTCGACCTTGAAAAAATCTCGTCGGGCGAGGTTGTATTCGAGATCGGGAACGAGAGTCTGAACGATATCGTACAGTCCTCTATCAACGAGATGCTCCCTTTTGCCGTGCAGCATGACAATACGCTTGAGCTTGCTGGGACCGACGATGGAATTATCGTCCGGATCGACGCAGGGCGCACAAAGCAGGTTCTGGCCAATCTGATCTCGAATGCATGTAAATACTCCGACCCCGATACGCCGGTGACAGTCCGCGTCGAGCGGGTGGGCGATGCAGCGATCGTGTTTGTCCAGAATTTTGGCCCCGGTGTGCCGGAAAGCTTTCGCGCCCAGATTTTTGACGCATTCACGCAGGCAGACGGGTCCGATACGCGCTCCAAAGGAGGAACAGGGCTGGGCCTGAATATCACCCGCCAGATTGTCGCGCGGCAAGGTGGTCGCATGGGGTTTGAAAGCACAACTGGCGGTCTGACGGTGTTCTGGTTTACCTGCCCTTCGGTCAAGGTGGACGCTTTGGTGACGCCACGCGACAATGTGCGCGTCCTCAGAGCGTTGCCGGCGCGGTTGAGCGTCCTACATGTCGAAGACGATTATGATTTTGCCGATGTTATTAAGGCAGGATTTGGCAAAACAGCGGATATCGTTCACGCGGGAAACCTGTCGCGGGCCCTCGCAGTCATGAAATCAAAGAGGTGGGATGTGGTTTTGGTCGATTGGACGCTGCCGGACGGTAATGCGACCAGTCTTCTGGATGTAATTTCGCGGCATCAGCCGCAGGCCAAAATCATTGGGTTGTCGGCCCAAAATGCACCGATGAACGATCCACGGGTGATTTTGACCATGACCAAGTCGCAGGTTGAAATCGACGCGATCGTGGAGCAAGTGACAACCATCGGCGCAGGAGGCTACGCACCGGTGGGGAAACAGCGCTGACGCGCGATGCGGTGCCTCATTATCGGCGTTTTGATGAGGGATAGAGGAATGAAACGCTTGCGCGGAATTTTGCGCCGGGTCGTCTGGCCATGCTACCCGAAGAGGACAACAAAATGATGAAACTGCTACACGTCGAAGACGATCCGGACATTCGCGAGATTGCCAAGCTGTCGCTGGAGCTGTCGGGCGAATTTGAGGTGATCCAATATGAATCCGGCATGGATGCACTGAAGGGGGTGGCGGATTTTACGCCGGATATTCTCTTGCTGGACATGATGATGCCCGGCATGACCGGTAAGGAAACCTTGCAGCACATGCGTGAAATGCCCCATCTGGCGACTGTACCGGCGATTTTTATGACCGCCCGTGCGCAGGAGGTGGAGCGCGACGAACTCCATGCCATCGGAGCGGCCGAAGTGATCAGCAAACCGTTCGATCCCATGGCTTTGCCGGAGCAGATCAAAGCGGCGCTTAGATAGCGCGCGTCCCATAAGCAGTTTGTAGCAAAGCAGATTTAACGGGGCACATCGTCAACTTGCCCCATCATTAGTAACCGGTCGGTGCTGGTTGGTCGGGGATGTCTCACCCCCGACCGCCTTGATCGGATATACGAGGATCGATCGAAATGACTGTCGTCATCGTGCCTCTACTTGATGCGCTGATGATGACCACATTTGTCTCCGGAACCATGTTTCTGACGTCAGCGGGCTGGCTGGAATATCTGCCTTGGCAGCGTTCCATCTATGGCGTGCACTGACGAGAAACGATGCGTGTTACACTGCATCCGGTAAAGGGCGTTGGCTACCTCGCCGGTTTCTTACAGGGAGATCGTGGCGATCAAGCGGTGATCTCGTTGCAGCTGGCCACAAAGCCGTCAATGCGCCAGATGATTTCACCGGGGCAAACGGCAAGATCTGCATAGGGGCCTTCGAGATGGTCGATGATTTCCTGCTCGCAGTACTGCGCCGTCTGGCCCAGTTCCGGAAATCCGACTGTGCCTGCGGTGCCTGCAATCAGGTGGAGCGTAGCCTTTGCGGCTGTCAGGTTGTCGTTGATTTCGTCCGCCGTCTCACCGTCCCACGCGGCAAGCGCATGTTGTGCAATCGTCGTTTTACGATCGCTGAGCATTTCAACAAATCGATCCCGTATTCTGTCGAGGCCGGGCATCTCGCATAGAGCGGCGGCGGTCATGCTGTTCTCCCGAATTGGAAAAAGTCAGTTTTGAGGCGTTCGTGTTCTTCTGCGGCTACTTCAGCCGAGGATTGGGCCTGGCCAAGCGCATTGAGGATCTGGTCGCCAGACTTCCAGACCAGCCGGATGGCAGTGCCGGTGCTGACGCGGGGGTGCAGCTCTTGTCCGGTATTCGACATGATATGCGCGCGGTTGAGGTAAAGGTTCACCTGATCGGTCAGGCGTTCCATGTCGGGACGCCAGCCGCTTTCCGTGATGCACACATAGGTGCCGTTGCCCGCGTAGGACATCAGAAACTGGCGGCCTATCAACGTATCAGAAATAACCTCGGCGACATCCTCGATGAGAAATTTGAATTCCGCAGCGCTGAGCGCGTTGTAAAAGCCGTCTATCTTGCGGATCGAAAAAGCGAAAACCGTCGAACCGAAGAGCGAGCTGCGCGACAGTTGGGCAACGTAGTTCTCCATTGCGTTGCATTCGATGACATTCTCGACGTCATGCAGGCTGATGGGCGCGTGAAGCTCGATGAAGTCGGCATCAGCACGGTGTTTTTCGCTCAGCGTGTTGGCCGCAAAGACTTTGGCATTCTTTGGCTTACGGTTGCGTACCAGCCGGTCAACAACTTCGATCCGATTCTGCAATTCGGTCACATCGAAGGGTTTGGTCACATAATCCGTCGCACCTGCGCCAAACGCGCCGTCGATATAGCGCTTTTCAGACATCGCGGTAAGCATAACGATCGGGGTTTCCGCATGGGCGGGCAGGGCGCGAATCTGCTGTGTAAGCTCCATACCGTCCATGACCGGCATCTGGATGTCGAGCATAAAGCAATCGAACGCCTGCGCATCATCGCCGCTGAGCAGATCAAGCGCTTCCGGTCCGGAACTTGCCGTGACGAGCGTATGCTGGCCGAAGCCGGCAATGAACTGCGTCAGTAGTTCCAGAATGATTGGATCATCATCTACTGCGAGAATTTTCATTTTTGTCTCCAAACCCGTCAAACACCAACCCGTTGATTGCAACCTGATGGGGAAACATGGCAAAAATTGGACAAATACGCAGCTAATAGTAGGCTTTATACTGCATTGTTTCTAAACGAAGCTTAAATTTTAACGAAGCCGCATTTGCGCGCTGATCGGGAGGTGCGGTCCGATGGCGGCTGGCGTTTGGCGGGTGCGTGGCCCAAGATGGCAGCATGGATATCACATTGATCAAGACGTATCTCGAGGTTGCGGCGTCGGGGTCGTTCGTTGCCGCGTCCGAACGTCTTTATGTTACGCAATCCGCTGTCAGCCTGCGCATACAGCGGCTCGAAGACAGCCTTGGCCAAACTCTTTTCAC
>RCMY010005158.1_pt1 | contig 11133 bp, 14 predicted proteins | sample 2041341 | NCBI WGS metagenome assembly RCMY01 (sample SAMN09708234, study PRJNA481090) | Marine sediment metagenome, whole genome shotgun sequencing project.
AATGATCCGGTGAACCAGCCGCCGCAATTTGCGCGTACATCAAGCGGGGCAATTGCGACGCCCGAAATCAAACGTGCAGGCCGTTGGTTGTTGCAACCTTTGGAAATCCCGCTGTTTTATCAAAACGCTTTGGGTGGGGACTATCAGGACTACTTGGGCGGAAAATACCACGCTATGGAAATTTTCGATTTTGCTTTTGATGCGGAAGAAATGCTGAACACGGCGAACCAGACGGTTTACCCGGTTGTAAGTTGGGTGCGGATATCCGATTGGATGCCGTGGATGAAGATGCGCGACCGCGAAGGACAAATGGTGTTTAATATGATGGGCGGCAAGCTTAAAAACTTTGATGAATTACCTGATATTATGAAGGACGAAATTGCGCTGAATTACCCTGACTATACCGCGCCCCCACCCCTTGATGATACGCGTCATAACGAGACGACTTGGACGGCGTTCAAGAAATGGGTGGCGTTAAGGCGGTGACCTGTCCGTCTCTTCAAGCGCCCGATGTCGTCGCAGATCGCGCATAAACCCGCGCGCGCCATTTGAGGGCTGCCATCGTGATCATAGCGCTTTTCCTGTTCTGAATAGTCTGACCGGCCCCTTGGCTGCGCGTTCAATGAAACCCTTGGCTTCCAGATCAAGTTGCACGGCCTTCAGCCACCAACCGGCCTTTTCGCCATTTGGGAAATGTGCCTCGGATAGGTTCGGCAGTAGTGCCGCTTTGGCGTCTGCGACCTTTATTCCGGGTGGTTCTGTCGGCAGAACCACCAAGAACGCTTCACGCATCGCCATATATTTTGCGCGGTTCACACGCCCCGACCAATCCGGCGAGGTGAAGTTCTTGATCTCGATCATGTCATCTGTTTCAGACATCATTCAGCCTCCTGTTTTCGCGGGCCAGAGAACATGATTTTGGCGCCTTGCGGATCGGTAACTTGGATAAGCCAGCCTTGATTGTCCGGCAATTCATTTGGCCCCATGCGCACTATGCCGCCCGCCGCCTCAATAGCGGCTTTGGCGGCGTCAATGTCTGCGACTTGCAATGCAAAATTCCAGTAAGGCTGGTTGCCTTTTTCAGAATTATCCATCACCGCGCCGATCATGCCGCCATTGTGGTTGAGGAACGTGTAGTTCCCCATTTCGCCCATAGGCATTGCGCCGCCATGTTCCCAACCGAACAATTTGCTATAGAATTCCAACGCCGCCGTTTGGTCAGATGTGACCAGTTCGTTCCAACTGCAATGGCCGGTTTTAGCAGGTGCAAAGGCCGTGCTGTCTTGGTCACTGTCGCCGCGCATCAGATAAAACATCGCGCCTTGCGGGTCTTGCACATAGGCAAAACGGCCCACGCCGGGGATGTCTTGTGGGCCCATGTGGATATTTCCACCAAGCGCCTTAACTTTTTCGGCCATGGTATCAACATCCGACACCCCGATATAGACCGCCCAGATCGGCGTGAAATCCGCGCGCTCGGGTTTCTTCATCACGCCGCCGATGCCTTCGCCATCCTGTGCTGCGATAGTGCGGTAATCCTGACCGGGCGCGCCCGGCATTTTCTCAAAGGTCCAGCCCATGATGCTACCGTAAAATGCCTGTGCAGCGTCGGGTGCTTCGGTCATCAGATCATACCAGATTGGTGTTCCATTGCGGTTTGTCATTGTCTTGCTCCCTTTGGTTAAGTTATCCGTCGCGCGCCGCATCTGCGGCTGATTCCAGTTCTGCGATATTGATTTTCTTCATCTTCAACATCGCGTTCCGTGCGGCGGTCGCGACGGCTCTGTCGCTATCGGATTGCAATTCCAGCAACCGTTTTGGCACGATCTGCCATGACACGCCAAACCGATCCTTGAGCCAACCACATTGACTTTCCTCACCGCCGTCGCTGGTCAAGACATCCCACAAACGGTCGGTCTCGGCCTGATCTTCAGTTTGCACACTGATCGACGTCGCTGGCGTCAATTCATGGTGTGGCCCCGCCGTCAGGATCATCATCGGGGCACCCGCCAGCGTGAATTCAACGACCATTGGATCGTCTTCCTGTCCATAATCGGTCGTGTTATCGATCCGACTATCGGGCAGCAGATCAACGTAGGCTTTCGCGGCATCAATACCGCGCTTGGCAAACCACAGGCAGGTACGCACTTTTACGGATTGGGTTATGGTGTCTCTCCTTGTGTGAAAAGTTGATGGACGTAGCGTTTCAAATGATCGACGCTTTCACGGGCCATATCAGGGTCGCCCGTTGCTTTGGCGAGGATGAATGCGCCTTGAAGCACCGCCTGCGTGTGACGTGCGAGGCTGCTTGCGGTCCAGTCGGCGGTAATGCCGCGCTGCTGCATGGCGGCGGTTATATCCGCCTCAAGCGTGGCGGCATGGCCAAGGATGCTGTCAGCACAGGCGTCGCGGATGGCAGGCGCGGAAGCGTGGACCTCCTGTGCCATGGTTCCGACGAGACAAGTATATTCAAACGTTTCACCACCAATGATGGTTTGGCGAAAATCCAGATACGCCAGAATGCGGTCCAGCGGGTCCTTGGGGGTGTGATATGGCGCACCGGCAAATAGCGCGCTGGTCGTTTCCGCCCAGTGGTTTGCCGCCGCGACACCTAGCAGTTCCTTGGTCTTAAAATGGTGAAAAAACGCGCCCTTCGTCACTCCGGCAGATTGACACAGATCGTCGACGGTCGTGGCTGTGAACCCCTTTTGACGGATAATGTCACGCGCCGCATCTAAGAGCCGTGTTCGCGCATTGCCGCGCTCGGGTGATTGTTTTGTGGTTCTAGACATGTTGACATAGATACCATACGGTTGGTATGTTGTGAAGAGAAAAGAGGAGGAAGACACATGAGTTATTTCGACGGATTTCTAATCGCGGTGCCTACGGCGAAGAAGCAGGACTTCATTGACCACGCAAAAAAGGCTGACGGTTTCTTCATTGAACAGGGCGCGCTGCGTGTTGTCGAATGCTGGGGCGACGATGTGCCAAGCGGTAAGCTCACCGACTTTCTGAAGGCGGTTCATGCGAAGGACGACGAGACAGTCGTATTCAGTTGGGTTGAATGGCCCGACAAGGCGACGCGCGACCGCGTTGGGGAAATGATGCAGGATATGTCCAAGGCGGACGACCGGATCAATCCCGAAAAAAACCCGATGCCGTTTGATGGCGCACGTCTGATTTATGGCGGGTTTTCACCCGTCGTTGACCTCAGGGCATAATTCAAAATAACCAAGGAGCACATCATGCGAAAAATCAAAATCCAGACATTCACAAGCCTTGATGGCGTGATGCAGGCCCCCGGCGGCCCTGAGGAAGATACATCCGGCGGATTTACCCTCGGCGGTTGGTCGCAGCCCTATTGGGACGACATGATGGGCGCTGTGATGGGGCAGGCGATGGAGGAAGATTATGATCTTCTGCTGGGTCGCAAAACCTACGATATTTTCGCGGCGCACTGGCCTAATGCAGGCGATGACAACCCTGTCACGCAGAAATTCAACAGCGCGACAAAATACGTCGCGACGTCGTCACCGGACACGTTGAATTGGGAAAACAGTCAGGCCATTCAGGGCGATGTGGCCGAAGGTATTGCAGCGTTGAAGAAAACAGATGGCCTGCCGTTAAGCGTGCAGGGCAGCAGCCAACTTATTCAGGTATTGCTTGAAAACGGGTTTGTGGATGAGCTGAATGTCTGGACGTTTCCAGTTGTCCTTGGCACTGGGAAAAGGTTGTTCGGGGCAGGGGCCGTGCCACTGGGTTTACAACTGGATAACGTGCAAACCTCGACCACAGGCGTGACCATGGCCCGCTACCGTGCGGCAGGTGATGTCAAACTCGGCTCGTTTGCTTTGGACAGTTAAAGTCATGCCAAACACGCTCATTCCGGTCGCGTGTGTCAGAGTGCGCGTTTAGTTTGCATAGGTAAAATCAATCCCCACGCGGTGTTCTGCGGCGACCCGGAGATTTCAAAACCGACCTTTTTATAGGCCGCAATCGCCCGTTTGTTGTCAGGGTGCGGATCGGTGGCTATCACTGGCGCACCTGCATCAAACAGGCACCGCACCCTGTTCGCGATGAATGCTGATCCGTGTCCGAGATTGATCATGTCAGGTTTGCCGATATACTGGTCGATACCACGAGACCCCTTTGGTAGCTGGGAAAAATGGTGCTCGTCCCAACCATGAACCGTGTAATCTTGCATGAATGCGAAAGGCCTGCCGTCCGTCTCAACAATCCATCTGGAAACACGGTGGTCATTGATTTTTTCCTGGTCATACGGCGCGTCTTCATCCCACCACGCGCGAACATGCGAATGTGACTGCCATTCCTTCAGCAAAGCCAAATCAAGCATTGTAGCTTCGCGGAATTCATATTGTTTTGTCTCTGTCATCCGATTATTTTATCAGCAGTTTGCCTGTTTACTATGGCTCATTCTTGACCCGCGATGCAGACTTTCCAAAGACGGTCCTGATTTTAATCACGAGCACCGCCCGTATTGCTTTGTAGTTGCGCGCTTAGGGTCGCGGATATGACAAAAAATATACTGGAAAATGCCTTTGCCGCGAAATCACATACCTTGCCGAAGGGCAGCCGATTATTGTCGCGCAATGTCACTGCGAAGAGTGTCGCCGTTTGAGCGGAACAGGTCGCACAATAGGGCCATGTTCAAATCAGAAGCGGTCGTCGTAAGCGGACAATTCAGTGAATTCAATTATTCGTCCGGGAAAGATTCAGTGGTTACCAAGGTATTTTGTGCGCACTGCGGTAGCCATATTTACGGGAAAAACACCCGATTATCCGGTCATTTGACACTCACGCTTGGCACGATGGACGATGCGAGCGGGTTGGAAGTTGCCGTCGTCATATTTGAGCGCGACAAGCCACACTGGGACCAGCTTGGGCAAAACGTCGTTTCATTCGAGATCCAGCCTGATTGGAAACCTGAAAACTGAGCCATGAATGTGCTGGGATCGTTTTTGAAAGCAGCTTTGCGCAAATTTTGTGCCGGACCCCGTCAGTATGGGGTGTTGAGTTTGCAGCCCCTTGTTACGGGGTTCTCAATGTCGGCCAACCTCGGCATTGACACGATCAATTTCCGCTTCATACCAAGCTATCGTTTCTTTTGGATGATCCCTAAAGGCTGGTGCAAACGACTTTGGGGCTTCGGTGTTTTCATCATACTGCGTCGACCAGACCATCATGCCCAAGAAGGCGGGTAACAGTGCCCGCGCTTTCTCAGTTGGGATATAACAAACTTTGCTCTTTTTACGTTGGTCAATATGGCGACGAATCATGCCGCTCCCCTCCAGCTTGAGTAGGCGGTTGGCCAGAACATTCGTTGCAATGCCCTCTTCGGATGCAAGAAACTCGCCATAGTATCGCTTGCCGTGCAGCAACATGTCTCTCAACAGAACAAAGCTCCATTTGTCACCAAATATCCCAGCTGCGTATCGCACTGGGCACCCGATCCAAGGAGCTTTAACTGTCTTTGCCATGTCCAAGATATAGCGTCTCTATTTTTGCTTGCAATTCACAAGTGCGATGAATGTAAAAATACTTGCAAAAAGCAAGTTAAATGGAGGAGAGCAACATGACGACACCATTTGCATGGTTTGATAACATTGGATCGGACCGGAGTAAGACGACCGACTTCCTTTCAAAAACATTTGATTGGGCCTCAAACGACATCCGCCTGATGACGTTTCTCACCAAAGGTGAAGGCATTTCTGGTTGGGTGCCATATGTTGAAGTTCATGCGTTGCCAGAGGCAGTTGCTAAAGCAAAAGCGAATGGCGCTGTGGAAACGTGCAGAGGGGTTGTGAGTGATGAAAAAACCTATGCTCACCGTTCTCCCATTCATGCTTGTCTCTTTAAGGGTGCAGGGCTTGTCGCACTTTGTCATCAACGCGGATCATTTCGCGACGATTACATTCATACGTCCTGATCCCGTATTGCCAATGAGATTTGCGGCTATGGTCTGAGGGTGCAACCATCCGGCAAGGTCTAGGCGTTTCCGCCTGTTTTGGCCTTTTTCTGGCATCACACATCGTCTTGGCGGAGCCAGCTAAATACGCGGCTCCTTCAATCTCTGCATGGATGATCGTCGAAGGCATCGCGAGTTTCGTGCAATTCGGCATTTTTAGTGTGCTTCCGGGCTTGATCTATCGGGGTAAAGCCACAATCTGAATGGTGGTGTCAGTGGTATTTACTGGACTACAGATCTTCCCAAACGGCCAATTTCCGCTAAATTCAAGGCTGGGGGTTTGACTACTTAGGGCTTCTTGCAACAATATGCCGTCATAGTGAGGGAGAGGATCGTCGCGCCATGCTAAATCGCCGCGCGTTTCACAGCCGCCTTCTGGCGGCACTTGCCGCCTCTATGCTGCCGCGATCTGCACTGTCAGAGTTTGAGCATTCCTCAAGTGTTTCGGCAGACCTGTATCTAAACCGACTGACATTTGGCGCAACGCCAGCAGACCGCGACAGCTTTGTCGATGCGGCCGTGTGGTTGGAGGATCAGCTTGCACGCCCTGCCACTGACCCTGACTTGACACGGCGACTGTCTGCCGCGCGACTGCGCATTACCTATGAGGCGGATAAGGATGAAAATGGCCGGTCATGGCCCGCTGTGGACCAGTTGCGCCCGTTGACAGCCCTGCGTGCCGACCCGTCCGATTTGATCTATTGTATCGATTGGGAGCAGGGCATGGACTTTGCTGAACGAACACGTCCCGCAGATGAGGTGATTGCCGCCGCAATGATCCGTGCCGTGCATGCGCCCGCACAACTGCGCGAAGTGATGACGCAATTCTGGCATGACCATTTCAACGTCAACGCGCAAAAGGACGAATTCTGCGCCGCCTTTTTCCCCGGACATGATGCTGTGATGCGTGACCATGCCTTTGGCAATTTTCGGGTCCTTCTGGGACACATCGCCCGCTCTGCTTCAATGCTATATTACCTCAACAACGCGGACAGTCGGGCCTCGCCCGCCAATGAGAATTTCGCGCGTGAACTGTTGGAGCTGCACACGCTGGGTGCAGGACGCTATTTGAACGATATTTATGACGATTGGCATTTGGTGCCCAAGGATACGGATGGCATGGCGTTGGGGTATCTGGACCTTGATGTCTACGAAGTCGCCCGCGCCTTTACCGGTTGGTCCGTGGGTGACGGGCGCTATATTTCCGAAGGAGTGGAGGCCGAAAACACTGGGCAGTTTGGTTACATTGAGGCGTGGCACGATCCTTACCAAAAGCGCGTGTTGGGGATTGAATTTGCCCCCAACCGCGCCCCGATGGCAGACGGCGAACAGGTGCTGGACTTGCTGGCTAGCCATCCGGGCACCGCGCGCTTTATCTGCACCAAGATTGCCCGCCGCCTGCTGGCCGATCACCCCGACGCAGGGCTGGTGGATGACCTGACCGCTGTCTTTCTGGCCGCCGACGATGCACCCGACCAAATTGCGCAAGTTATCCGCGCGCTGGTCCTGCACCCCGACTTTGCCAGCACGCCGCCGCAAAAACTGCGTCGCCCATTCGAATTTCTGACGGCACTTTACCGCGCCACGGGAGCTGAGATCACAGGGACCGAAAACGCTCAGCAATGGCAATTGATGCGCGCGGGCTGGCGACAGCATGAATATGGACCGCCGACGGGCCATCCCGACACTGCGGATAAATGGGTTGGGGCCAGCAGTCTGAACCGTGTGGTTGATATGGCACTCACTGCGCATGAGGGATGGTTTGGCGTCTGCAAGATCGATTTTAAAGCCTTGCCCGATGAAACAGTTGACGGCTTTGCCAACCGTTGGGCCATGCGGCTGGGCGGTGCGGCAGATTGGACAGCCGAAGCCGGCCTCGACCCCTTGGCCGCAATGTCCGAATTGGATGAAGAAGAACGCTTGGGGCTGGCCGCTGGTGCGATTGCATTTGCGGCGCTGACCCCGCAGTTTTTGCTGCGTTAGGAGGATGTGATGGGAGAGCCGATCCTTGTGGTGTTATTTCTGCGCGGCGGGGCTGACGGGCTTGGGCTTGTTTGCCCCGCCTCGGACGAAAACCTGATCGCGGCCCGCCCCGAGGACTTGCGGGTTCTGCGCAAAGGCGATGGCGCGGGCCGCATGATTGCGCAAGAGGTGGCCGATGTCGATTTCCGTTTCCATGCCAACCTACAGCCCTTTGCCGACCTCTATGATGCGGGCGATTTGAGCCTGATCCATGCGGCGGGCCTGACCGAAGCGACGCGCAGCCATTTCGACGCCGAGGCGCGGATCGAGCGCGGACTGTTCGGGTCAAACAAGCCGCGGGGCGATCCATCGGGGTGGATCGGGCGTTGGCTGGCAACTGCGGCACCAGAGGGGCCGATGCCTGCGCTGGCGGTCGGCACCCAACAGCCGGCAAGTCTTTTGGGGAGCACAGCGGCAGTCACTGAAACGTTGGAGGATTTAATGGTGGCATCCGGCCACTGGCTTGCGCCCGCCCTGCGCGCGCGGCTTGCAACGGGCTTTGGCGACCATGGGCCATTGGCGGAACCAATCGCGGGCTTGTTGCACCTCTCTGAAATGATTGGCAAACGGCTGTGGTCCGAGAGCGATCAGGCCCTTTTGACCTATAGCCCGAGCACCCCTTACCCCGAAAACCCGCTGTCCCCGTCGCTGATGACCGTCGCGCAGACGATTAAGCAAGACATGGGACTGCGGGTGGCGACGGTGGATTTTGACGGCTGGGATACCCATGTCGCGCAGTCGGGCCAGTTTGCTAAAATGGCGGACTGGCTTGCTGCCTCTGTCATGGCATTCTGGCGCGATCTGGGTGCCTTGCAACAAGATGTGAGCGTGGTGGTGATGAGCGAGTTTGGCCGCAGGCTTCGTGCCAATACGGCTGGAGGCACCGACCATGGGCGCGGCAATGTGATGTTTGTGCTAGGTCCGCAAGCCAAAGGCGGGCGGATGGTCGGACGCTGGCCGGGGCTTTCCAATGACGTTCTGGAAGAAGGCGCCGATCTGGCTGTGATTACTGATTATCGCGCTGTTCTGGCTGAGTTGTTGACAGGGCACATGGGCTTGACGGACGTTGGCTCGGTTTTTCCCGGCTACAACGCCGCGCCCTTGGGCCTTTGGGGTTAAACGCGTTCCCGTCACACTTACGGAACCGAAAAGCCCGTTTTTGTCCATCCATCCGTGCGGACCAACCGGACCCAAAAGAGCCCGCTTGAGTTTCGCAGTCGTTTTGAAACGTGTCTAAGAGCTAACCGCCTTTTCCACGACCTTGTCAAAACGGCTATCCATACAAACGCTCAGGTCGGTGGTAATAAAGCGACCGTCTATGAAGAGACTAAAAATTGTGGCTGGAGTAGGCGCGCTCTGCGCTGCTTTCAGATTACCCAGTTTGATAATTGTCGGCGACAGGTTTCGTTTTTCGCAGGTTTCTTTGAGCGAGGTATTTATGTGGAACTCTGTAAAAGGGCAGCGGTTAGAATAGTACACCGTCACGCCCTTCATTTTCGGGTCTAGTCCTTTCTTTGCACTCTCCGCAAAGCGCGGACGTTCTGCGTCATGGCTCGTTCCTGTTTCCAGTGCCAGTAGACTGAAACCGCTCTCCAGCTCATCGACTTCGTGGAAACCCTGTTTCAAAAGCCACTTACCATCGCTTTGAAAGTGCATCTTTTTCTTCCCCGCGACGGCAACCAGACCAGCCCGCCCCTGTGTCTTGGCGTCTTCCAGCGCGCGCTGGAGAAGCGCCTTGCCATGGCCGTGGCTTTTGAACCGTCCTGACACCCAAAAACAGCCCATGACCATCCAGTCGGGGGCGACAACAGGCATCCAGGCCTGCTCTCCCGGTCCGTATTCGATAAACACCTTGCCGCGTTCATCCAAGCGCGTGAACCGAAACCCCTGCGCATATTGCTCGGATAGCCATTGCTTCTTTGCCGCATAGCCTTTGGCGCATTTCTTGTCGGAAATTGCACAGCAAATGTGTTCTGTCGGCAGAGTGTCTGGCGTTAAAGTAATATATGACACGTCTGGAACCTCCTTTTTACGTCTGCCTAGACTCTAGCACAATGTCGTTTTAGTCGTTGATGCAGGTCAAAACTTCGAGAAGATCGTGGTGTACGGTTGCTATTTCAGCTGTGGAAATCGAACCTCGGCAACATCGGCCATGAAGAAGGGAAAATAGTCGGGTGTTCCGAAAAAATTACCGGCTTCGATATTGGTTGGAAGCCGAAATCCTGCAAATTCCTTGAACTCAGACAGGTATCCGCCAAAGGGCTGAGCGCGAAAAATCTTTTCAGGGTTCGTATCGCTCCAGCGTGGGAAGCTGATTTCTGTCGGCTGACCGTCCGCCGCCACGGTCACATAGATGTCTTGGGTCATTCCTTCGTGATGGATTGTGACCATCGCGGTGTGTGCGCTCACCGCGTGCCACATGACATCCGGCCCTGGCAAAAGGACAGCGGGCGTCCAGAATACGGCCTCGGAGATATAGCGACCGAACGCTGCGCGCTTGTGGTCAAAGTTTCCGCCAGCCCGCACGACAGGCATCAGTCCTGCGACCCAGAACCGTGTCCATCTTTCGCTGTCCGAGCCGGATACGGACATCAGTCCTGCCCCCGCAGACATCTTCCAGACAAAGCCTTCCGGCGCGGCAAGGGTCTGCCGGGCCGTCATCGCCAAGTAATTCGGGGCATCCTTGGTACCCAAGCTGAATTGTCCCGTCATGCGGATATCCGCCACGGTATAAAGCGGGGTGCCGGACAGGATCGTGTAGTCGAAATAGCGCCGCGCTGGGTCAGGGAGGTCTGCCACCATTGCGGGGCCAAAGATGCGGGGGGCGACCGGTTGCAACGCAAACAGACGGGCCATTTCCGCCCTGTCCGCGCGGTGGTCGAGCTGACGCCATACCATCAGCACAAGAAACGCGAAGGCCAGCAGAAGTACAAAAGAGAAAAGAACTGCTTTCATTAAAACCTCCCGCAGTCAGTGGCTCCAAACATAAAGGAGCATTCATTTTCTATCACGTTTGAGCACCGAAGCTTTGTCAAATGTCAATCGCAGAGTAAAAAGGGACCAGATCGCGGCGTAAAACTGGTCCACTGAGTTATCGTTTGTCGTGTGCTTTGGCGCGAGTGCTT
>RCMY010005159.1_pt1 | contig 11132 bp, 8 predicted proteins | sample 2041341 | NCBI WGS metagenome assembly RCMY01 (sample SAMN09708234, study PRJNA481090) | Marine sediment metagenome, whole genome shotgun sequencing project.
ATATATCCTACTTCTATTTCAGTTATCTACTATTAATAAGCAAAAAGGAACAGCATGGCAACGATTTTGACTCTAGCAGGCGATGGTATCGGCCCTGAAATTATGACCCAAGCGATCGATGTGCTAAAAGCCATCGATAAGAAATTTAATCTAGATCTAACGCTTGAGTCAGGGCTGATCGGTGGCGTGGCCGTTGATGCTACTGGTGAACCATTACCAGAAGAAACCCTAGCTCGTGCTCGTGCTGCCGATGCGGTGCTATTAGGCGCCGTTGGTGGGCCTAAGTGGGATAGTATTGAGCGTAGCAAACGTCCTGAGCGTGGCCTACTAAAGATTCGTAGCGAGCTGGGTCTGTTCGCTAACTTACGCGTCGCCAAACTTTATCCGCAGCTGGTCAATGCTTCAAGTATCAAGCCTGAGATTATTCAAGGTCTTGATCTATTGATCGTACGTGAGCTGACCGGTGGTATCTATTTTGGTGAGCCGCGCGGCATTCGTACCTTGGAGAATGGCGAGCAGCAGGGCTATAACACTATGGTCTATAGTACCAGTGAGATTCAACGCATTGGTAAAGTAGCGTTTGATCTGGCGCAAACTCGTGCTCAAGCGTCAGGATTAGCGCCAAAAGTGTGCTCGATAGATAAAGCCAATGTACTAGAAGTCACTGAACTGTGGAAACAGACTATGATAGCTATGCAAGAGAGCGATTATAGTGATGTGACTTTATCGCATATGTATGCTGATAATGCTTGTATGCAGCTGATTCGTGATCCAAAACAGTTCGACGTGATGGTCACTGGTAATATGTTCGGTGATATCTTATCTGATGAAGCCGCTATGTTGACGGGGTCTATTGGCATGCTACCGTCTGCCAGCTTAGATAAAAATGGCAAAGGTATGTATGAGCCCTGTCACGGTTCAGCGCCAGATATCGCTGGACAGGATAAGGCCAATCCACTAGCGACTATCCTATCTGTCGCTATGATGCTGCGCTATACCTTTAAGCAAGAGCAAGCCGCACAAGCGATTGAACAAGCGGTCAGTGAAGTATTAGATGATGGTCTGCGTACTGTAGATATTTTGGATAAAAGTGAAGCTGGCTTGACTCAAGTAGGCTGCATTCAAATGGGACAAGCGGTATTGGCTAAATTGTTATAAGTAGTTTTTAGACAGTTATTATAAAGTCTTATAGTTTTAAAACCTTGTCAATGAAAAACCTATAAGTAGCTTAGCTGTTTATAGGTTTTTTTATGCAAGCTGCAAATCAGCCGCTAGTAACATAGATACTGTAAGGTTGAGAGCACAGTAACACAACACTATTATATGCTCGCTACAGCATATGGCATGATTAACCTCGTAACGAAAATGGACATAAGCAAACGCCAATCATTGACTAATTCAAAATTAAAAATATTAAGTATAATTTGAGGAAAATAATATGCATTCTTTAATTAAAATGACGGGCGCTATGGCGTCAATAGGCTTGTCTACAGTACTATTTATGACTCCAAGTATAGCTGCGACTAATAATGATGTCAGCCCAGTAACTAATGGTGTCAGTCAAAAATTGAGCGGTGATAGCAAAACAGCAAACTCATTAAATAAGCTGCTACCTACTATTAAATACACCACTAAAGATTTACCAAAGTCTGCGCAAAAAGTGAACAACGCCAGCTGGAAAAAAGGCGCGAGTATAGATCGGAATTTAGGTACTAAACTACAAGCGCTACTGAACTGGCATCAAAACGGTGTCGGAGCGGTCGATGGCTATTGGGGTAAAAACACTCGTAAAGCTATGCAAGCCTTCCAAAAAAAGAACAATTTAAGTGTGACCAATGACTTGAATGATGAGACTTGGCAAGCGCTAACGGCAAGTGAGAGATTAACTCGTGAACCAGTGCTGGTAAGCTATCAGCTCAGTAATGACGACGTTAATATAAAAACCACTACTATCCCTGCTGGCGCAGAGGCGAAAGCTAAGCTCGATGGCATGTACTATGAGAGCGTCACTGAGGGACTGGCAGAGAAGTTTCATATTAGTGAGAAGTATCTCAAATCTTTGAATCCTAATGCTAGCTTTAGCGCAGGCGAGACTATCGTCGTCTACAACCCTAGCAATCCCAATACCAAACCGGTCAGTCGGGTAGTCGCTGACAAGACCACTCAAACGCTATACGCTTATGACAGTAGCGGTAACTTAGTTGCTAGTTATCCGACGACAGTAGGCAGCACTTCAACGCCTTCACCTTCTGGTACTCATACGGTAGCCGTAAAAGTGCATGAGCCTAATTATACCTATAGTGGTGATAATGGTAGCCAGTCTATCATTCCACCGGGACCGAATAACCCAGTAGGCTCAGTGTGGATTGGGCTGAGTAAACCTTCTTATGGTATCCATGGCTCACCAGACCCTGAACGTATCAGTCGTCAGGCCTCAGCAGGCTGCGTACGTTTAACCAACTGGGACGCCTTAGCACTATTGGGTACGATTGAAAATGATGCTACGGTTGAGTTTAAATAAAGTTTATTAGGCATAAAAAGCAGTAGACAAAAAAATACCGCTGATTGTTAGCGGTATTTTTATGAGCAGTATAGTTAAACTCTATTCTAATCAATCATCTAAACAATAATAATGAGCGGGTATTTATTATTGATGTTTTTAGTCCATCCAGCTATAAATCAATGGTTGCTGGCAGTACAAACGACATAAGTTAGCTGGATAAAGCGCTCATTAAAATAGAGTAGCTGTTAAGTTTTACCACGATAAGTGATACGACCCTTTGATAAATCGTAAGGAGTCATCTCAACCTTGACCTTATCACCAGTCAAAATACGAATATAATGCTTACGCATCTTACCTGAGATATGGGCGATGATTTCATGTCCGTTCTCTAAACGAACTTTAAACAAAGTATTGGGAAGGGTGTCGATGACTTCGCCTTCAAATTCAATAATGTCGTCTTTTTTAGCCATAATTCTATATCAATCAATGAAAAATAAGCCCACATTATACGTAAGTTAGCGCCTTAACGCAACCAAGCAGATGGTTTTTGCTTGACAGTGTGTAAGTGATATGTATATCTGTTTCTAGAAATATTTTTCGAAGCAACAAAACCTAATCAGGCAGATTTAGCCAGATAGGAGTCAAGGGAGCATCGGGCAGCAGCTGTTGAAAGTGCTCTGGATAATAGGCATTAATAAAGTATAGACCATCACCTGAGGCGGTAGGCGGTGCAATAGTACGATCCTTTGCTGCTATTATCTGTAAAAAACTCTCTGGTGACAACTCATGTCGGCCGATAGCATATAAAGTACCCATAAGATTACGTACCATATGATGCAAAAATCCATCAGCCTGAATATCAAAAACGATAAATTGACCGTGCTTAAAAAGCCTCGCATGACTGACATGGCGTACAGGCTGACTGGACTGACAGGCAGCAGCTCGAAAGCTACTAAAATTATGAGTACCCATTATATCAGCGGCAGCCAGTTGCATAGCTGGCAAATCTAAAGGCTCATAAATATGGGTAACTTGATGATTGAGGATAGCGGGGCGCTGCGGTTGGTTAAGGGTAATATAACGATAACGTCTTGCGATAGCTTTAAAGCGCGCATGAAAGTCGTCAGGCATCGGCTGTACCCAGCGCAGAGCGATATCATCAGGAAGTAGACTATTGACCCCGCGAAGCCAGTTATGAGGCAGTCGATAAGCGTGAGTGACAAAATGGGCGATCATATTGCTGGCATGAACGCTAGCATCGGTACGCCCGGCAGCTACTACTTCAACAGACTCATTAGCAACTTTGCTGATAGCCGTCTCTACTGCTTGTTGTACACCCAATACTTCTTTTTGTCGCTGCCAGCCGTGATAGTGGGTACCCAAAAATTCAATAGCAATCGCCAAAGTATAAATAGGCTTATCTAGAGACTTCTCTTCAATTATGGCAGCGGACTTTGGTTTAATCATAAGCGTTGTAAGTACAGTTATATTGTTTGTGGTAAGAGCTGCTCAGCTCAGTTAGCTATGGTGTCTGATAGCAAAATTTTTGATAATTAAAGCTTAGCGCTTTCTGGTTGTGGTACTGGTCTGATTGACGTCATAAGTCCAGCGTTGACGCCGTCTCGCTGGACTGTCATAGCGCAATAACAGCCACAATAAACGGGCATAAATAGCCGCAATAGTTAAGCGTCCACCAGCGATCACTTGATAGTCATATTGCCAACTGCCAGCAGCATAACTATTGCTGACCCCGCCGAACGGACATTGACTGGCACAAACTACCATATGCCCTTGCTCATAAGCAGCTTGTAGGGCTTTGGCAAGTGCTGATGAATGAGGAACATTACCAGCACCAAAGCCTAATAAAATAATGCCACAAGGCGGCTCAGCCAATAAAGCTTGTAGCTGGTTTTCTAATACCTCAGTATCATTAGGCAAGCAATACAGCGCATGAATACGAGCTTGCTTAGCACGAGTTTCAATATCCGCAGTAATCACCTTCTGATCATCTAGCCAATGTTGACGCCGAGTATCTGCCAGCACTCTAATGTAGCTGTTAGCAGGATAGGCGGCTCGCGTGTGACCCGTAAAGGCCATAAAATCGTGGCTATGAATCTTTTGTACGGTTTGTGCTGGCCAAGACTCCCCGCCAAAGCTTATCTTAACCCCTGACTCACCAGCGCTAGCTACTCTTAAGGATTCTTTTAGATTGTCCCAAGCATCGCCGCTATTATCGACCTCGTAGCTATGTAGTACCTCACTATTAAGCAGCGGGCGCATGCTACCGGTAACTACAATACAGATATCAGATCCAGCAAAAGCTTCTGCCAAAAAAGCCCCTAAATAGCTTAAAGTATCCGTACCAGTAATCAAAATAAAACGACGTGAGCCTTGTGCGTAAGCCTCTAGTAATAGCTTATAAAAATGCACAAAATCATCTGGTGTTAACTGGCTACTGTCTTTGATCAAGGTATTGTCTAACCAAGAAATAGTAGGGAGATGGCTGGCTTGGTCTTGCTCAGTCAACAAGGACTGCAAAGCTGGCAAAAACTCGTCAGCTGCTAATGGGGCAAGCGGACGGCCGTAGCTACCAAAAGTGCCACCAGCATAAATCAGCTGTACAGGTTTAGCGTTCGCTTGGATAGTAGCAGATGAAGCCATAAGAGTATCGCTATAAAGAATAGATAAAAAAGATAATGTTCAGCAAAAAATAGCACCTTGATAACCGATTAACTACTGGGTCATTAGGTGCTAGTTTTAGACAAAGACTTTTTGCCAGATAGTATAAAAAACAGTGGTCAAAATAGTCTAAGTAGTACGAGCCAGTAGCGCTTGGGCTTTTTGTTGCTGCTCACTATTGCCTTGATTGACTACCTCGGTAAGTAAACGTTTAGCGCTATCATACTCTCCCAGCTGTAGATACTGCTCTGCTAAATCTAGAGTGACTTGATGACTATCTAAAGATTTTACGAAATTAAAGTCTGCTGAAAACTGTGAGTCAAAGTCTACGGGTGCCTGCTCATCCGGGTTTTCTGTTGATAACTCTGTAGCTGTAGGTGTAGAGGCCGTTGCCGGATCGGTGTCAACACTATCATCAAAGTTATTGATAATAAGATCATCATCGATTAACCAATCGTCATCTTCAGATGACTGGTCATTGTTTATTGGGGCTGCTGCAGTGTCAGAGAGCGCCATGTCATCAGTATCTAAGTCATCAGCATCTAAATCATCAAATTGAAATAGAGTGTCTTCAAAAGCATTGTCAATATTACTGAGGGCATCATCGTTAAGGATATCGTCATTAATGTTATCAATAGCATCGCTACCATCTAAGCTAAATGTAGAGTCTTCTATAGCTGGTTCAGGAGTAGACGACTCAGTGCCACTAGGGGTCTCTATATCGGCTTTACTCTCTGCACTAGAATCTGTCGCAAAATCTTGTAAGTCTATAACAAAATCATCATCCAAACTAAGCTCATCAGTAGGACTGCTAGCACTTGTATCTAGTGAGTTATCAGCTATTGAAGTATCGTTTTCGGACTGATCATTAGTTAAATTATCACTCTGAGCTTCTGTCGTGTCATCAATGGTATTGTTAGCGAAATTATCACTATCGATATCATCAAAGTCAAAAGTGAAATCATCATCGATATTAGCAGTAGGTTGACTGACAGTATCAGCCAAAACTACTGGCTGCGTATCGGTAATTTTATCATCGCTACCGCCTACTAAAGGCTCGTTAATATTACCTGAATCAGTAGCTTCTAAATCATCTAAGGTTAGATCAAAACTATCATTATCCTGCTCATTATTAATAGTCTCAACAGCGGTAGTAGGATTACTCTCGTCAGTAGCAGTATATGAAGTATCAAAATCTAATGAAAAATCATCTTGGTCAAGCGTATCGATAGGGCTCGGTGTAGCAGGAGTAACCTGCTCCGCCTGAATAGTAGCGTTAGATGTGTCAACTGAGGTCTCGGTCTCTAAGCGCATATTCCTAGAAACAGCACTATCCACTGAATCTGAGTGCTGATCACTCATCGAGTTTTTTAGATGCTGCGCTTGTTCAATAGTTAACTGATCGCTATGCGTCTGGATGGTATTATAAGTACGATAAAAATCATCATTTTGGTTGGTAGCTATATAGACGTCTAGTAGCTTTAATAATAAAGGACTGTCGTAAGGTTTTTCAGCTAATCCGCGCTCTAGAGTCTCAATAGCTTTGTCATAACGTTGCTGATCCATAAAACGTTGAGCAACCGTCACGTTGTCAAACTTAGTTACCCCAGTAGTAGAACTATTAAGAGTATTTTGATTGATACTAGAACGGTCGGTGGTTGGACTTGGTCGAGCCTGAGAGCTCTCAATCTTTCTATCTACGACTGAGGACTGTTGCGCTTTATTTTTGCGCATTACTAAAACTACTAGCAGCAAGATGATAACCAATCCTGCAATGATATATAGCATATTATCCATAAATACTCCCAAGCCTACGAGCGCTGTTTATAACAAAAATACTGAGCAGCTAGGCAATTATTGATTACGTAATTTTTTGAGGCGAGCTTCAAGTTCAGCTAGCTTTTGATTTTGTAGTTGCAGCTTTTGTACATAGCCACTAAGAGTACTGTTCGTCGCTTGTACTTGTTGGGCTGTAGCGGCTGTACGCTGTCGTGACGCTTGTAGCGTCGATAAGATATCGGTACTTATGTTGGTATTGATGCCGCTGCCTGCTTTGGACTGAATGCCGCTAGCACTACCATCACGTCCAGGTGCGAGCACAGAAAACTGAGCTTGTGGCAAGGTCTTAGTAATAGTTTTAGGTTTATCAGCTGTTTTAGAAGTCTCAAGGCTTGCTGACTTAGCAATGGCTAAATTAGTAGCTGTGATTTGATCAGTTGCCACTTCTGTGGTAGTCGGCTTTTTATCATCAGGTTGGTCTGTCGTGCTAGCAGTCAATGGCTTATCGCTTTGTCGATAGTACTGCCTTTGGGCGGCGATTGCTACTTGTAGGCTTTTTTGCGAAGGAGCTGTCTTATAATCAGGAAGACTTAATTGAGCATTGGCTTTTAGGCGATTGGCATCTTTGCCAATAAAAGCACCGGGATTTTGCTGTTGAATTCTGGTCATTACGGCTTGTACATCGACATCGTTTTGTAGAGCAATTTGTTGGGCGATAATCCATAAGTTGTCATTACGTTGTACGGTATAGCTAATCGCAGCAGTTTCGGTACTAGGGCTAGATATTGCATCTTTTGCGTTGGCAGTTAGTGTACTACTAGCAACGGTTTCTGATGCTAGGGCTGCATTTTTAGTATCAGCGTCGACGTCAGGGTCATTGCTATCAATATCTGCTTTTATAGCCGTATTGGCTATCAATGGATTAGGTCGAGCGATAAGCTTTGGCGCGTTATTAGCCAATACTAACGGTCGACTGGGAACAGCGGTAGGGTTACTGAGTCGGATTTGACGAGAAACTTGAATACTAAGAATATTAAATGGCTTGCTTATATTGTCTGTAGTATTAATAGCAGTATTGACGATGTTGGCATCAACATTAGTAGCCGTTTGAGTCACAATAGGAGCGGGTAAGCTGGTTTGAGCGTTATTAGCAAGCCTATTTAAAGTAGCCGCACTACTGGCTACGTCCGAGAGTGCATTGATACTTTGAGTAGGGTTTGACGCTTTTCGACTACTAGTATTGTTATTCTCTGAACTGACGTTTGAGCTATTGTCTAAATTAGAGTTAGTGGCAGAACGAGTAACTGAGCGGGCAACAGCAATGTTAACTGAACCAGTTGCTTGGTTATTGGTAACGGAATTTCTAGTCATTGAGCTAGCAATCGGAATATTAACTGAGCCTCTATTAATAATAGGCGAGTTGATAGACGCAGAAGAGACTGGCATTACCATTTGTGCTTGCGCATTTGCCATTCTAGTGCTTGGCATTTGCATATCGGGTACTTGAGAATTAGGTGATGCAAATAAGGGCGGCGGCGCTCCGCGTTTAACAGTGAGTGGCTGCTCAGTCCGATCGCTAACTATAGGAAGATTAGGTTTTTGCGCTGTCGCTATGACTTGATTAGGCTGCTTGATCGGCACGCTTTTAGCCAGTGGCATCAGTAAAGTCTTAGGTATAGTGTTGCGCTGACCATTGTCATTGATAGCCAGTATCACATCAGCAAAAGGCATTGAGACTGGTTGAGTGGTACTGATGACGACTGTGCCAGTGGTAGCAGAAGTTGGGACGAAGCGTACGGACATTGAGTTGGTCGGGGTAAGCCCCATCTGCTGATAAACCATTGGGTTTGCCAAGCTGGCAGAGAAGTCTTCAGCGTTAATATCAGCCACCGAAATAATAGCAACTAAGGGCTCGTGCTGCGCAGAGGTGACGACGGTCTTGCCCATAGTCGCTGCTTGAGCCATAGGCAATAATACCGTAGCACCAACTGAGTAGAGTATACCGATCGACACAGCTTTATGCATAGCCGTTAAACGCATAGAAGCCAAAGGCTTATTGGTTAAGCGGTGAGATAAATGCCAAGACATGCGCAACCCTTTTATAGTGAATGACGATGACTGATAATAAGCTATTGTTGCTACTATGACAACATACGTTAAGGTTTATCTGCTAAGCGCTTTTATCTAGCAACATAGCATCACCATAACTAAAGAACCGATACTCATGATTGATAGCATGCTGATAGGCTTGTTCTATAACGGCTTTGCCAGAAAAAGCGGCTACTAACATGAGCAAAGTCGATTTTGGTAAATGAAAATTAGTTAATAAGCGATCAATCACCCCAAAGCGAAAGCCTGGATAAATAAATATATCAGTATCTCCTGACCAGCTCGATAAAGGTTGACCATTCTGAGCCGTTTGCTGATAAGCGCTCTCAAGCACTCGCGCTACGGTAGTTCCTATAGCGATAACTTGTTTGCCATTAGCATGAGCCTGATTGATCAGCGCTGCGGTATCTGGCGGCAAGTGTGCGTATTCACTGTGCATAGTATGGTTGAGCAGATTATCCGTTTTAACGGGCGCAAAAGTACCTGCGCCTACATGCAAAGTGACAAAAGCCGTGTTAATGCCTTTATCCGCCAGCATAGCTAGCACTTTATCATCAAAATGCAAACTGGCGGTAGGAGCGGCAACGCTAGCCAGCTTAGCGGGATCATGAAAGACGGTCTGATAACGGGTATTGTCCGTCTCGTCAGCATGACGCTCAAAGTAGGGCGGTATTGGCAGCTCACCGTAGCTTTCTAAATTTGGCAAAATAGGCGCTGTAAAAGCTAAGATAAATAGATTCTCTTGGCGACCGAGCATTACGCATTGCATCTGACCGTCAGCCAAGGATAACTGCTGACCCAACTTTGGCGCTTTACTGGCTTTAACATGGCAAAGCGCTACGTGCTTTTGTGCCAACAATGACTCATGTTGTCTCAAGGTTTCACTATCTACAAGCTGGCTACTGAGCAGGTTATCAATAGCTACATCATCTAATAAACGCTCAATCAATACTTCAACTTTACCGCCAGTATCTTTATTCCCGAACAGCCGCGCTTTCATCACTTTAGTGTCGTTAAAGACGATCAAGTCACCGGCATTTAATAACGAGGCCAATTCGGTAAACAGATGGTCTTCTATCTGTACGCTATTATCAGCAGTCGCTGACAAGTACAGTAGCTTAGAAGCTGAGCGCTGCGCTAATGGGTAACGGGCAATTAAATAGTCTGGTAATTCATAGTCATAATCAGCCACGCTTAAATAGTCTAAAGGAGCTAAATCTTTATCATTGAGCGGAGTGTTTTTATCAGAAATCATAGCGTTAAAAGCAGTCATAGGAGTCAGTAAGTCGAGGGATGTTTTGGCGTAATTGTAGCAGAAAGCGCAGACAAAAGAAGTAGCCTGCCAAGGCTATTTTTGAGTATGTGTCTATTATATTTTCATATTTAAATAATAAAATAGCCTAAGTATTCTGTAAGCAGATTCTAAGTAAGAGACCAATAACCGCTATTCAAATAAGTCTAACTGCGGCAAGGTCTGCGTTGCTGGTGTTAGTGATGAATAGGTAACGCCTACTAGACGAATAGGCAGCTCACGGGGAATGTCAGCAAACAGTTTATTCAGCCAATAATGGGCGGACTCCGCACTATCAAAAGCTGTCGATAAGGTATGTGAGCGGGTGATTTGACTAAAGTCAGCATATTTAATCTTTAGAGTAATAGTATAAGCGATCAGCTGTTTACCCTGCATCTGGGTATAAGCATCCGCATTCTGCTCATAAATCTGCACTAGTAAGTCATCATCAACGGTCAAATTATCATGAAAGGTAGTTTCAGAGCCAACTGACTTATGCTGGCGCTCGGCTTTGACCGGACGTGCGTCACGACCATTAGCGATATCATGATAAAACTGCCCACGCTTACCAAACTCATTGACTAGTAATGCTGCTGGCGCGTGCTTGAGATCTGCGCCCGTGCTGATATCCATAGCATGTAGACGTTTGGCAGTAGCTTTACCAATACCGTGAAAACGCTCGATCGGTAGCGCACTAATAAAAGCATCCGCGTCCTCTGGCGTGATAATCGCGGTACCGTTAGGTTTATTAATATCCGAGGCAATCTTAGC
>RCMY010005160.1_pt1 | contig 11130 bp, 7 predicted proteins | sample 2041341 | NCBI WGS metagenome assembly RCMY01 (sample SAMN09708234, study PRJNA481090) | Marine sediment metagenome, whole genome shotgun sequencing project.
CGTTCGATCTGCGTGATTGAGCCCCCCGCTACGTGACGGCCGAAACGTGTCGCCGCGCACGGAGCCGGCGTCGTGTCGGCCACGGACCGACACCGCCGACGACGTCAGAGTGATGGTTGCCGGATCGATCGACCCGGCATCCAACCAACGCCACGGAGTCCACGATGTCCTTCCTCACCGCTTCACCGTTCACGGCCAACCAGCCCGCTCCGACCGTCTCGGTGCCCACTCGCCGACGTTCGACCCAGAACCCTCTCCGTGCGGCGCTCCTGGCCCTCGCACTGATGCTCGGTGTCGGCACGCTGCTGGGCGGCGGTACCCCGGCCGGAGCAGCAACGAGCGGCAACGTCGCCTTCTGCCTGAAGTACGCCAACGGCACGGCCTACGCCAACAAGTCGGTGTACCTCTACCGCTGGAACGGTTCGTCATGGGGCGGGGTGTACAAGTCGGGATCGACCAACGCCCAGGGATGTGCAACGTGGAAGAACCTGCCGACCAACTCGCACTACGCCACACAGGGCTACTGGACCTACAACGTCGGCTCGGCGATCTACGCCTACAACGGCTGGACCGGCAGCGCCTACCTGAGCACGAACGGCGGCACCGTCAATCAGTCGACGGGAACCGTGGGGCTCGTCCGGCTGTACTGAACACGAGGGCCGAACAAAGCAAGTGAGGGGGGTGTGGGATCGCCACACCCCCTCAGTCGCGTTCAGCCCCTGCGTGGCCCGAACAGTGGTACTGTCCGCCGATCATGGGGCGGCGGAGCCGAAGCTCGATCGCCACCATCAAACCACCGAACCCAGTAGCAGTACTGGACGAGAATCCTGGCAGGTGCGCTTGTCTTACGATGCGTTCGTCTCCTACAGCCATGCCGCCGACGGCCGGCTCGCGCCGAAGCTTCAAGACGGTCTGCAACGGATGGGCCGGGCCCTGCTCCAACGGCGAGCGTTGCACATCTTCCGTGACGAGAGCGCCCTCTCGACCAGTCCACATCTGTGGAGTGCGATCGAATCATCGCTGCTCGACTCCGAGTGGTTCGTCTTCCTCGCCTCTCCCCGATCCGCCGAGTCCGAGTGGGTGCGACGAGAGGTCGACACGTGGCTGGAACACAAACCGATCGACAAGCTCATGATCGTCGTCACCGACGGCACGCTCGCCTTCTCAGAAAGCGAAACGGTCGACCTCGCTGCGACCGACTGCCTCCCGCCAGCGCTGGCAGCAGCACTCGTCGCCGAGCCGAGGTGGCTCGACCTTCGTTGGGCTCGCGACGACGAGCATCTCGACCTGCGCAACGGTCGCTTCCGGGCGGCGGTCGCCGACCTCGCCGCACCGATGCACGGGATCGGCAAGGACGACTTGGAGAGCGAGGACGTGCGCCAGCAACGGCGAGCCCGTCGCCTCTCGGTCATGGCCGGTGCAGTCGTTACGGTATTGGCCGTTGCGGCCACGGCATCTGCCGTCGTCGCCGTGGGTCAACGCAACGCCGCCGACGATGCCACACAGCTCGCCGTCGCCCGTGGATTGTCGGCCGAGGCTCGTGCGCAGGCGCCGATCGACATCGACCTCGCGATGCTGCTGGCAGTCGAGGCGTTCCGAAGAGATGACTCGGTCATGTCTCGAACCAGCATCCTCACGGTGCTCGAATCGGGCCGCCGAGTCGAGCGCTTCGTCGACGATCTTCCTGCAGACGTGAGCCTCGTCAACTTCGACGAATCAACCCAAACGCTGTGGATCCTGACCACCGACGGGACCCTCCAAGCCATCGACCCCGACACCTTCGAGCCAAGAGGTGCACCCTTGCGGGACGATTTCGACGTTCCGTACGATCTGGACGTCAATGCTGGAGGCCAGGAGCTTGCCGTCTCCGACAACAACGGCCTACACGTCATCGACTCCCGATCAGGCGAGATCGGGTTCCAGACCGACATGGCGAGTACCGGACTCGAGTTCGACGACACCGGCAGATGGCTGCTCCTGACCGGCGTCGCCACACCCGAGATCACGCTGGTCGACCTCGATGCTGGCGAGATCGTGGGGCGCCTCCGACAAGCAGACCAGTCGATCGCACAATGGCCGGCGGCGACGTTCCTGGGCGACGGGATCCTGGCTTCGACCAACGGTTTCGAATTGCAGCGCTACGACCTCACCCTCGAACCAGTTGGTGACTCGGTCGAAGTCTCGAACGAGGCAGGGGCGTGGGGCCTGCAGGCCTCGCCCCAGGGCGACCGAGTGGTGATCGACAACAGCGAGGGCGATCTGACGATCGTCGATGCCGCCACGCTCGAACCGGTGGGTCAGGGCATCGATGTCCGCGGGTCACGCGTCTCCGACGTCGTCTTCTCGGCAGATGGCTCTCTGATGGCCGTCTCGGCCGACGATGGCAGCGTCACGGTCCACGACAGTTTCGACCTTGCGGTGATCGCAGAATTCCAAGGGCTGAACGGCGCAATTGGAACTGCGCTGCTGCCAGACGGAAGGGCCCTGTCGGTTTCCTACACCGACGGACAAGCGGTCGAATGGAACACCGGCACCACCACTGCAGCGGGAATCTCGATCGACGGGCCCGGACCGGTGATGGCACTGGCCAACGATTCCGAGTCTGGACTCACGTACTCGATCCATCCTGACGGCACGGTCCGAGCCCTCGACGAATCCGGAACCGAGGTTCGCTCGACCACCTTCGGACCATCCCTCGCCACCGTCTGGTCCGCTGATCTTCACGTGGCAAGTCACAAGCTGGCGATCGGTGCGGTCGAACTCGACGAAACCGCAAGCGAGGTCCTCTCCCGACGGGTGCTCATCGTCGATGCCGAGACACTCGACCTCGAAGCCGACGTCGAGATCCCTCAACTTGGTGACGGCAAGGCATACGCCAGCGCTCTTCGATTTGATCCCACCGGTTCGAAGTTGGCCGTGGGAAGCGGAGTCGGCACCTTGTTGGTCATCGACGCCGAGAGTGGCGAAATCGTCTTCGGTCCCGAGCAAATCGAGGACGCGCAGTGGATCATCGGATCGCTGAGCTGGAGCCCAGACGGCAGCGCACTCCATGCGGGCGGACAGGATGGCATTCTGCGCACGTTCGACACGGCGAACTGGTCGATCACCAACGAGCTCTCATTGACACCTGGCGTGTCGCTGATGCGTTCCGCCGTCTCCGATGATGGCGCCATCGTCGCGATCCCATCAGAGAGCGGCGAGCTGTTTCTCTTTGACGCCGTCGCAGGCGAAGTGGTCGGCGACTCGCTGACCGCGGGCGGTACCCAGCTCCAGGCTGCCGCCCTGAGTCACGACGGGCGCATGGTTGCTGCTCTCAGTCGCGATGGCTCACTACGCCTCTGGAACCTCGAGACGAGGCAGCAGGTGGGACCCTCCCTGACGAGCCACCCGGGCTTTGCGATCGCGCTCGCACCGTTCGGGGCAACTGGCTTCGTGAGCGGCGGGTTCGACGACGGCGTAACCGTCCTCTGGAGCGGAGATCCACGTCACTGGATCGAGACCGCATGCGCTCGAGCGGGACGCAACCTCACCGCCGCCGAATGGCGAACCTTCGTCGGCGACGAGCCACCTGCCGCCACGTGCCCCGAATGGCCGATGGGCTCCTGACCCACGCCGTCCGGAGCCAACCGAGAAACCGGATCGGCCACCATCTCGCAAGACCATCTCGTCGGAGCGCCTGATTTGACGAACGCCCCCAGGGCCGGATCGTTCGGACGGCTCGGCTCCGCCTATCGGGCGCGTCGAGCGAGCGCCGTGGGATCGGTGACTTCGATGCGGCCACGACCCAACGCGACGAAGTCGTTGGTCACCGCCTCTTGGAGCACACGGTTTGCCGTGGGGCGAGTGGTTCCCGCCATCGAGGCAAGGTCGTCTTGGGTGAGGTTGATCGAGACCGGTTCAGCCGGATCGGCGCCCGGCACCCGGTATACCTCGCAAAGATCGACCAGACGACGCAGCACACGCTTGTCGGCCGGAAGGTACAGCGCCTCGATCAGTGATTGCGACAGGCGCCGCACCTGACCGGTCAGGATCGACACCACGAAACGCTCCACGCTTGGATGCTTGGTGCGCAGCTCATCGAACTCGGCGCGTTGCAGCGTCATCGTCTCCACCGGTTCGAGCGCAACCGCAGTGGCGGTGCGAACAACATCATCGTTCAGCAGCGCCTGCTCGCCGAACACGGCGCCAGGACCCATCACGGTGAGCGTTGCCGTGTCACCCATGGGCGTGGTGATACGGATGGCCACACGGCCTTTGGCGAGCAGGTGAAGCGCATTCCCTGGGTCGCTCTCGTGGAACACGGTTTCGCCCTTGCGGTATTTGCGGCGCACACAATGACTCAAGAGCTCCCGCTGCTGCTCCTGCGGCAGCCCCGCCAAGATCTCCCACTCCATTTCGTTGTCTCCCTCGTCTCCCAGGCCAGGCAGAGCGTACGCCGCGTTCGCATCCCGTGCAGCCCTGCGGTCACTCTCGAAGCGTGGATGCAAGCGGCGGCCGTTGCGGCGCATGTGCATCGTCGACTCACCGCGCCCGATGGCGATCTCCTCGGTGTCGGCCAAGTCGTGTGGGTAAGCCGACCGCCCGACGGAGCCGCTTCGACGACATCAGACGGGGCACGCCGACTGAGGCTCGCCGGTCGGGTCGACGAACTGTCGCCACTCCTCGGTGGTCAGCTCACGCCCAGCGAGTCGACAAGCCTTTGCGACCAAGTCGTCGGTCCGGAACGACCATCGCAGAAGGTGGTCGAACCCGTCAGCGGTGATCAGTTCGCCACCGGGGAGAAAGGCCATCTCGGAAAAGAAGGCGTATGACGATGCGTGAGCGTGGAGAGCATCGGCGAGCGGCAAGCGACTCGCGCCGTCCCACAGACGGAGGGTTCCGTCACGGCTCAACGCAGCAACGATCGAACCGTCGTCGCTCATCGCCCCTTGCTGGAGTTGGGTCCCTCCCCACTGGTACGGCTCCCCGATGGTCGTGTGGGAGTCGGGGTCGATCAGCCACACGTCTCCGGACTCGCTCGTGACGAGCAGTCGGCCGTCGGGCGTCGCTTCGGCGTCGACGACACTGAAGCCTGGCGAAAGCTCGAGGGTGGCAACGACCGTCATGTCGACGCTGTCGACAAACGTGACGGGTCCGGATTGCCCGAGAAGGACGAGTTGTCCATTCGGAGCCCAGCGAGGTGGCCCGTACACGTGCCGGTCCGGACCGAGCTCGACCGTCTGACCTGTTGCGACATCGATCACTCCCAAGGTCCCCGTATCGTTCCCGAACAAGATGCGATTCGCGTCGGGTGACCACGTTGCCAGGGTGATCTGCGACGTCGGATCGGAGTTTGCCAGCCGGATCTCGCTGATGATGCGCCCGTCATCGGTGGCAACCACGAGAAGTCTGTTCGGGATCGGGTCCGGGGTCGAGATCTCGTCGATCGCAACGAAGGTGCCGGTCGACAGCAACAGCCGGGCACCGTCCGGACTCAGGGCCGCAGCGAGGATCGCCGCATCTTCGATCGGGCTGAACGTGCGGACCACGGAGCCGTCGATGAGGGACACGACCGTGATCTGACGGGGAGGTGCTTCGCCTCCGACATCGAACGGTGGCGGAACTAGGTAGGCCAGGCCGAGGCGTCGATCGATGACCGGCGACGGATCATCTACGATCTCCGTACCGATCACGGTTCTCTGACCGAGATCCCACTCGCTGACGGCGCCGGGCGACCCGAGGAGAAGCCGAAGCTCCTCGATCGGTCCCGGGTCGGGGCCGAAATCCTGAGTCGTGTTGCGGATGAACCCGAGTCCGATGACGCCTTGCTCGAGTCCCGTGATGTCGCCAACCACTTCGACACCTTCGTCGAACGGCCCGACGAGATCCCAGATTCGAGCAGTCCCGTTGTCGCCACCGACGGCGAGAAACCGGTTGGTGGAGTCGATCGCGATGGAGTAGGCCCGCTCGCTCGGCAGTTCGAGTGCGGCGAGCTGATCGCCGGTTGCGGAGTCGACGATCGTTCCGGAGCCGGAGAAGTCCGTGACCACGGCCTGTTCCGCTGTCGGCGAGAACCCACCGTTCGCCCATTGACCATCGATCGCGGCCAGAAGCGATGGAGAGTCGGGGTCGTCGAAGTCGATGTCGTAGATCAAGCCGCCCCCGGCTCCGCAGAGAACGAGCGTGCGGCCGCTCGCTGCGAGTTCGTGATCGAACAGTCCGCCGAGCTGCCTCGGGCATTCGGGCGTGAAGCGCCACCGCTCCCGGCCATCGGAGGTGCTGCCGACCACCAGGTCCATGCCGCCGATCGAACTGGCGGCGAACCAGTTTCCGCTGGGATCGACCGAGGTCACCACGATCTCGGTATCCGTTGCCGAGTCGATCCCGAGAACCGGTGATGACGCCTCGAGTGTGGCTGCGCTGGAGACCTGCGCTCCGTTGTCTGCGTAGACGACAACGAACTCGTCACCGTCGCCGTAGGTGACGTCGTACGGGTTCCGCAGGTCGGCAGCCGTCCCTTCGGCGAGCATCTCCCATGTCTCGGTCGACCGTCGTCGTATCGTCCCGTCGGCCGTGACGGTCACTGCCTCGCTGCCATCAGATGAGACGGCAAATGCCGAAACTTCCGCCACTTCGCGATGGAAGCCGATCAGAGGCCCCGCGGCGTCGAGTGCCGTGAGCAACCCTCGCCGGGTGCTGTTGTCGTCTTCGAGCCCAACGGCGTACGCACCGAGCAGGAGTGAGCGGTCGACGCTGACGGGTGCGTTCGCCACCGCCTGGGCCGACACGGCTCGCGCCTGGGATACGCGGGCATTGGCTTGCGCCCGATCGCGCTGACGCAGCGCCACCACTCCGGTTGCGGATGCGGCCACCGCGAGCGTGAGCAGTGCGACGCCGGCCGCAACCGCCGTACGCACGGTTCGACGGTGTTGGAGGATCTCCTCCGACTCGAGATCGTCCTTCGCGACACCACGCAGCGGCGCAGCCACATCGGCGACCGCAGCGCGGAACCGGGTGTTTCGCAGATCCAGATCGACATCGCTGCGGGCCCAGCGAAGATCGACCCATCGAGGTTCTGCGAGAAACGCTGTCGCAAGAGCAGGAGGAATGGCAGTCGACCCAAGCGGGTCGAGCCGGTCATGCTGCTGATCCCAGACCAGATCACCATCGGTGACGATCGGCAGAATCCGATCCGGACCACGATGCTGGATCCACCAGTCGACCTCGCGGTTGACCCATTCCGATGCGGCAGCCTCGGGTGAGGCGAGCAAGACGAACCATTCCGAACTGCCCAGCGCTTCCTCGATGGCAGACCAGAGATGCGGGTTGGCCGACAGACCGGTCTGGTCCCGAAAGACCCGCGACGCGCGGCGCCGCCACCATGGTTTTGCGATTCGCTGAACACCGCTCTGCAGGGCTGGAGCCAGCTGACCGTCGGCGGCATGACTGTAAGAGAAGAACGCGTCGTATCCCACCGGTATCAGCCTGTCGAGAAGGCCCCGTAGGCCCGGGATCCGGAGCCTTGCGTTGTGCGGCCAATCCATGAAGGTTAACGCCAGCCACGGCATGGCGCCTGACCGACGATGCGACCGTCGAGATGCTGCGCTGGTGGTCTCCGACGCTGGGACCGGGAGGCCGTGGATCCGGACGCGGATCCGAACGCACGATCGCTGAGCCGATCGAGAACCATCACCCGACGGCATCGTCGAGTACCGCTTGCACGCCGTCGCGGCAATCAATATGATCCGGCTCAGCTCGGGGACGGCGGCTGTCCGTGGACCCCGGCCAGGGGCACGGTCGATGACGGCGAGCACCATCTCATGAGCACGGCTGGGGGCTTCGCCGGCGCCTGGCGTCACCGCCGTTGGCGGTGGATGCTCGCAAGCTTCACGGTGTCACTCACCGGCGACTTCTTGTACATGGTCGCCCTCGTCGTCTTCGTGCTGGAGGCAACCGACTCCGCTGCCTGGGTTGCGGGCGCCGCGGTCGCACGAGTCATGGCCTACGTCGTTCTCGGCCCCATCGGTGGCGTGCTGGCCGACCGTATGGACCGCCGTCGTCTGATGCTGACCCTCGACCTCGTCCGCTTCGCCATCATGGCTGCGTTGGCGCTGCTGGTCTGGGCCGACGGGCCGCCCGCCATCGTCGTGCTCGGCACTGTGGCAGCAGCGGCGGCATCCACGCCGTATCGACCAGCCGCCGTAGCGGCCACGCCGGTGTTGGTGGCCGAAGACGATTTGGCCGCCGCGAACGCCGCCGAAAGCATCGTCGGGTCGTTGGCGTTCTTCGCCGGCCCGGCCCTCGGCGCGGCGGTGGTGACGATCGCCAACCCCGGGGCGGCGTTCGCGGTCAACGCCGCGACCTACCTCGTTTCGGCTGCGTTCATCACCCGCATCGGCGACGCAGGCGGCGGCCCACCCCCAACCCCCACGCCGAGCAGCGGCGAGACGAATCAAACAAACGACTCAGGCGACGTCGACCGCGACGACGCGATGGCTGCGGCGCAAGAACCATCGACCGGCGGCATCGTCGCCGCTATGTGGACCGACATCCGTGAGGGCGCCGGCGTGATGCGCAACAACGCTGCGGTCGCCGCTCTCACCGTCCTTGCGGGCGCGGTGGTGTTCCAATACGGCGCCGAGGCGGTGCTGTTGCCGTTCGTTGCAACCGACCGATTGGGTCTGGATCTCGCCGGTGTCGGCCTGTTGCTGGCCGCCCAGGGTGTCGGCGGCATCATCGCTGCCCCGTTCATGGGTCGTCTCGGCGCCCGACGCAACGCCGGACAGCTGCTCGCCGGATCTGGGGTGGTGGCCGGGGTAACGATGGCATTGCTCGCGGTGACCTCGTCGACCTGGGTCGCGATCACGCTTTTCGCCGTCGAGGGCGTCTCGACGATCGTGTTCGAAGTGCTCCTCATCACGATGCTGCAGCGGGCCTGCCCCGAAGGAGTCCTCGCCCGCGTCTACGGGCTACAGGACTCGCTGACCGCGGCGACGCAACTCATCGGCTCCGCCCTGGCGCCACTGGCCCTGTTGTGGTTCGGCCTCGAAGGCGGGCTCGTGTTCTTCGGGATCGCCGTCGGCGCCATCTCGATCGCCACCGCACCAGCGCTGGCCCGGGCATCCGCCGCCAGCGACGAGGAACGTCGTGCGCTCGCCCCGCTCACGGAACGATTCGGAGCGCTTGGGATCTTCGGCGACGCCTCTCAAGCCGCACTCGAACGGATCGCACGAGCAACCAGCCCGCTACATGTCGCAGCGGGGGAGATCGTCTTCGTCGAGGGTGACAAACCCGACGACCTCTACGTGGTGGATGCCGGCACCTTCGACGTGACAACCCAAGCCCATGGTCTGATCAACAAGATGGGACCCGATGACTGGTTCGGCGAGATCGGTCTGCTGCGCGGCCTCCCACGCACCGCAACCGTCACCGCCACCTCACCAAGCAACCTGCTCGAAATCCCGGGCCAGATCTTCCTCGACGCACTCGCCTCACCCGACGTCCTCCCCGACCCACTCCGGCGCACCATGTCACGCCGCCTCGTACGCACCCATCCCTGGCTCGACGACCCCGAACCCGACGCCGAGGCGATCACCGCGTGAACGGTGTGTGCGCACCGACACACACCAGACGTCACCTCGACCACATACCCAAGCGGCCTCATCCGCCACGATGAGGACACCAACAACAACCGCTCCGGCGGTCCCAACCAAGGAGAACCCAATGACCGACAACGCCGACAAGACCCTCGAAGAAGCAGACACCGAAGGCCACATGACCAGGTCGGGACGCAACAAGCCCGCCGAAGCTGACGCCGAAACCGAAGGCCACATGACCAGGTCGGGACGCAACAAGCCTGCCGAAGCAGAAACCGAGGGCCACGCCACCCGACCGGGGCGGTAAGGATCCGAGTATGAGCAATGATGATCTGGTGGCCCGGCTCGTGCGGGCGGTCGATGATGCGGGGCCTCTCGGGGCGCCGCCATCGGCGCGTCGACAGTTGACGGCGGTGTGCGCCACCCTGCGTGTCGCACTGGGTGCGGCAGCGTGTTCGGTGGCCCGCCTCGAAGACGACCAGCTGGTGTATGAGGCAGCTGATGGTGCCGGTGCCGACAAGATCGTCGGGACCAGACTGTCGTTGCGTGTCGGCATTGCGAGTTACGTTGCCCGCACGGGTCGGGCGATGGCGATCGACCAGGTGCAGGATGACCCCCGATTCGCCCGTGACGTTGCCGAGCGGACGGGCTACTCGCCAACCTCGATGCTGGTCGTCCCGGTGATCGGCGGCGACGGCGCCGCGTTGGGTGTTGTTTCGGTGCTCGACCGGACCGCCGGTGATGGTGATCCGTTGGCGGTCGCCACCGCCGCAGCGGCGCACGCTGCGTTGTTGTTGCCGTCGATCGACGCCATCGTCCGTCTCGGACCGGGGCTCTTGGCGGCACTCGCCGCACTGGTCGAGAGCGGCGACGGCGATCTGGCGGCTGCGCTCCGGGTCGCGGCCGACAGCGAGGCCGAGCGAAACGCCGACCTCGACGACGACGAGTTGTCAACGTCGTTGCTGGGTGTCGTCGCTGCAATGGCCGAGCTACGCACCGCCGGTCCCCGCACGGCGGCCGGCGCCGAACGAATCCTCGCCGAGGTGGCGGCACTGATGCGAGCTCGACGTTGAGCGATGGGCCGAGCGGGTCGATCCTGCCCGCGTGGAGCGAGCCGTTCCATACCGACCCTGCGCCGGCAGCACCGGCTTTGGTGTTGCCCGGCGAACTCACGGCAGCGTGGGCGTATGGCGACGGATCGGGTCGAGGTGTTCGTGTCGCGATCCTCGACTCCGGCGTCGAGGAAGGCCACCCGCTGGTGGGACCGGTGTCGGAACACATCGCCATCGAGCGGGACTCGTCCCAGCCCGACGGCGTGCGCGTCGACCTCGGCATCCACGACGATCTGTACGGGCACGGCACCGCATGCGCCGGCATCATTCGCGAGCTCGCTCCGGAGGCTGAGCTCGTCTCGGTCCGGGTGCTTGGTGAGAACCTCAAGGGCTCGGCCCGGGTGTTCGCCTACGGGCTCGAATGGTGTATCGACAACGGGGTACAGGTCGTCAACCTGTCGATGTCGACCTCGAGCGATGATTGGGCGCCGGTGTTCTGGGAC
>RCMY010005161.1_pt1 | contig 11127 bp, 10 predicted proteins | sample 2041341 | NCBI WGS metagenome assembly RCMY01 (sample SAMN09708234, study PRJNA481090) | Marine sediment metagenome, whole genome shotgun sequencing project.
TACCGAGAGTTCATGTCCGCCGAACTCGGCAACCCGGTGCCCGACCTGGTCGACCGCTACGACAACCTGTGCGTGTTGCGAACGTTTTCGAAGGCACAGGGGCTGGCGGCACTTCGCGTCGGCTATGCGATCGGACATCCAGAGCTGATCGAATCGATCGACAAAACCCTGTTTCCCTTCGCGGTGAATGGTTTGGCACAGGTGGCCGCCATCGCCTCGATCGAGGCGCACGATGAGGTGATGGAGCGGGTTGGTCGGATCGTGTCGGAACGAGACCGCGTGGTTGCTGCCCTCCAGGCGGCCGGATGGCAGATCCCAAAGCCCGAGGCCAACTTCGTCTACCTCGATCTTGGTGCCCGAACCGATGACGTCTACCTCGATCTCGAACGCGCCGGCGTCGTGACGCGCCCGTTCACCGATGAAGGCATTCGCGTCACGATCTCGACATCGGAAGAAAATGATCGCTTCCTCGCCGCCCTTCTGGGTTGAGGCTGCCGAGTTGGGGTTCGGTCCACTTACTCGCTACTGCTCGTGACCGGTCGTAGCAGCCCGGGTTCGAGTCCGTGCAGCCGCCGGATGGCAGCGATCATGATCTTCTTGGCGAGTTTGGGGTTCGAATCGAGGAGGGCGGAGAACTCACGTCGGTCGAGCACCTCGGCAACAACGTCGGTCTCTGCGGTCACCGTCGCACTGCGCGGCAAGCCGGCGAGCACGGCCATTTCACCAAGCACCTCACCGGGGCCAACCGTTGCTACGAGTCGGCCGTTGCGCCGAACCGTTGCCGAGCCTTCGAGAAGAATGAAGGCCTCTCGCCCGACCGACCCCTCGGTGATGAACTCCCGCCCAGCCCGAAAGTCGACGGGCGTCATCAGGTGCTCAATCGCTTTGAGTTCTGTCTTCGAAAGGTCGGCGAACAGATCGATCCGTGCGAGTGTCTCTCGGGTGTTGCTCACGGGTGCTCCCTGGTGGTGGTGGGACGGTGGCGGTGTCGATGGTGGCGGTGTCGACGGAATGAAGCAGGCGAATCGGCGGCAGTAGTTTCTATCACGTATCCCGTCGGCCAACGGCCGAAGTCGATGAGCTGCCGGCCACCGGTAGCGTTCGCTCATGGGGATGATCAATACCTTCCGCTCCGTCGTTCGGTTCAAATCGTTCGAGACCGATCCGATCGAGCGCCGCCTCGCCGGATGTGCCGATATCAGCGACCTGCGTGCGATCGCAAAGCGGCGTCTGCCCGGTGGCGTCTTCGACTACATCGACGGTGGGGCTGAAGACGAACGTGCCCTGCGTCGCAACTCATCGGCCTTCGGTGATCTCGAGTTCGTGCCACGCGTGTTGCGAGACGTCTCCGATATTGACCCATCAACGACCCTCTTCGGTCGGTCCATCCCATACCCGCTCGTGTTGTCGCCCACCGGATTCACCCGAATTGCCAACTCCCAGGGCGAACTCGCCGTCGCTCGGTCCGCGGCCGAGCGAGGTGTTCCCTATGGCCTGTCGACCATGGGAACTCGGTCGATCGAGGAAGTGGCAGCGGTCAGCGATGGACCAAAATGGTTCCAGATCTACACCTGGCGTGACCGAGGGCTGGTGAAGGAAATGGTCGACCGATCGGCGGCGGCGGGCTATGAAGCCATCATGTTGACGGTCGACACTGCAGTACTCGGTCGCCGTGAACGAGACGTCCGCAGGGGCTACACACTGCCGCCCAAGATCGGGTTCGACACGCTCATCGATGGCATGATCCACCCCGGTTGGTCACTCGACTTCTTGCGCAACGACCCGATCACCTTCGCCAACGTCGACGGCAACAACGAGGCGGGCGATGGCTCCAGCGCGGTGAACCTCTCGGAGTACATCAATGCCCAGTTCGATCAGGCGTTGTCGTGGTCCGACGTCGAATGGCTCCAGTCGATCTGGGAAGGCCCCATCGTGTTGAAGGGCGTTCAGAGTGTCGCCGACGCCACCATTGCCGCCGACCTCGGTGTTGCGGGCATTGCGTTGTCGAACCATGGTGGTCGCCAACTCGACAGTGCCCCGGCGCCGATCGACCTCGTCGCACCGGTCGCCCAGGCAGTCGGTGGGCGGATCGAGATTCTGTGCGACGGCGGTGTGCGTCGGGGAAGCGACATCGTAAAGGCCGTCGCCTTGGGAGCGACGGCCTGTATGACCGGCCGGCCCTACCTTTACGGTTTGGGGGCGGCGGGTGAGCGCGGTGTTGACTTTGTACTCGACTTCTTCGAACAGGGAGTTCGTCAGACGATGGCGTTGACCGGAGCGACGAACGTTGCGGCGCTCACACCGGAGCTTGTTCAGCAACGTCGACGATGAACGAGCGGTAGACCGCGAGGAGCGCATCTTTCTGCTCGCCGCTGAGGTGGGCATCGGCGCGAATCGCCGATTCGGTGGTTTGCTGTGTATCCGGCCGTGGATCAGGATCGATCAGTCCAGCGTAGGACATCATGTTCTCGGCGCTGATGTCGAGTGCGCCTGCGAGTGCACGAAGTACCCGAACCGACGGGGCGTGGAGGCCTCGTTCGATCTGGCTGACATAGGGATCGGAGAGATCGGTGAGTTTGGCCAGTTCGCGCTGAGACAGCTGAGCCAGCCGGCGTTGAGTTCTGATGAACTCGCCGAGCTGGCTCAGCTGGTCTTCGTGATCCGCCGTGCGCTTACTGGACGAGCGCTTCTTGGCAGCTCCCATGGCGGGAGGTGCTAGGACTTGGCAGCGGTCTTGGCTGCTGTGGTCTTGCGGGCGGTGCTCTTGCGAGCGGTTGCCTTCTTGGCGGGCTTGGCGGTTGCCTTCACCTTGGTTGCCGGAGCGGTTTCGGAACCGATGATCCAGGGCGAAACCAGCTTGATGGCGAGCTCACGATTGCTGGCGGTGATCCGCTCGATCGTGTCGAAGTACGAGGTGACGACCTCGGTCGGCTGCGGGAGGCGCTCGGCGCCGGGCAGGGAGCCCACACGGCTGGTCACGGTCTCGGCAACCCACTCGTTGGCTTCGACGAAGCGGTTGGTTGCCTCTTCGAAACGCTCGTTGAGTTCGTTCTGCGCTGTCTCGAAGCGCTCGTTGAGATCCTTCTGAAGCGTTTCGAAACGCTCCATGACCTCTTCGACGGTAGCATTCTCGGAGATTTGTTCTTGGGCCTTCTTGACCTGATCCATGAGCATCATGTTGGGTTCCTCTCGGGTGGGGGATTCTCTTGGTGAGATTGTTGGCTGGTAGCCGAAGCGTTCCTGCTAACTGTTGCTAAGCATAGTACGCATTGCGTACTTCGTCTACCCTTTGCTTGCAAAAGCTAGCACTTGGGACACATGTCACTGTCGTTGCCGTTCGTCAGCCCTGGCGGGCTTCCTCTCTTACGGAGTTGCTCGCTGCGCTCGCAACGTCCCCGCTCGACCTCGCACCACGCTGGGCCTTGCTGGGCGTCGGACCTCCGCTTCTGGCTAGGTTTTGGCGATGACACTTGAACAGTCGCTGGCCGAAGCTCGGGTTGAGGCCGTCGCGCTCGACGCTCGGGATCCGCTTGGCTTCCTGCGGGATCGGTTTGTCTTTCCACAGACCGACGGGGTCGAGGAGAACTACCTCGTCGGGAACTCGCTCGGTCTGATGAGCAGCGACGCTCGCTCCGCCGTCGAAGCCGAACTCGATCGCTGGGGAGCGCTCGGCGTCCGCGGGCACTTCACCGAGCCGGATGCCTGGTGGCAGAGCCATGACGCCGTGAGTGAGTTGATGGCACCAATCGTCGGAGCCTTCCCGCAGGAGGTGACGACGATGAACTCGTTGACGATCAACCTCCACCTGTTGATGGTCTCGTTCTACGAGCCGACCGCAGCGAGGCACAAGATCCTGATCGACGATCATGCCTTCCCATCGGACCACTTCGCCGTCGAATCCCAGATCCGTCAGCGAGGTTTCGATCCGGGCACCTCGCTGGTGACGGTTGGGCCACGCGACCGCCAACACCTGATCGACAACAGCGACATCGTGGCGGCAATCGATCGGCATGGCCCGGAACTTGCGCTCGTGATGTGGCCGGGTGTGCAGTACTACACCGGGCAGGTCTTCGATCTCGAGCGCATCGCGGGCGCCGCCAACGCCGTCGGCGCCCGTGTCGGCTTCGATCTTGCCCACGCCGTCGGCAACATCCCGCTCTCACTACATGATTGGGACGTCGACTTCGCCGCATGGTGCACCTACAAGTACCTCAACGGAGGGCCCGGTTCGACTGCCGGTGCATTCATCAACGACCGGCACTTCACCAACGATGAACTCCATCGATTCCTCGGCTGGTGGGGCACCAAGCCCGAGACTCGTTTCGAGATGGCGACCACGTTCGAGTCGGCCGACGGCGCCAACGGTTGGCAGGTGTCGTGTGGGTCCGTCCTGTCGCAGGCGACGCTGATCCCACAACTGCGCCTCATCGAAGAGGCCGGAGGGATCACCGCGCTACGGACCAAAGCCGAAGCACTCATCGGATTTCTCGACCGCCTGCTCGAACAGCGGTTCGGCGGGCGGATCCGTCAACTCAATCCACGACCGATGAACGAGCGTGGCTGCCAGTTCGCACTGGAGGTCATCGCTCGCGCAGCGGACGGAACTCCCGTCGACGGCCGAGCCATCTTCGAGGCGCTCGAGCGTGACGGTATCGCATGCGACTGGCGCCATCCGGACGTCATCAGAGTTGCCCCGGTCCCGCTGTACACCCGGTTCGTTGATGTGGTCGACTTCGTCGACGCTCTTGATCGCCTCATGAGCGAGGCTGGGGCGCCCGCGTCGTCATGACCAGTTCAGTCGTGACCAGTTCAGTCGTGACCAGATCAGTCGTGACCGGGTATACGGCGCCCACTGACTTCAGACGGATGAATGCGGACGAAGCGAGTCCTGTCTCGGTCGGCCCACGAGCGGATGCCGAGATCCTCGGCCTCCAAGGTGGCCTCGACGCCCTGGATCTCCTCGGCCTTGCCATGCACAACGATGCTCCAGCCGGTGTGTTTGTCGGCGTCGAGGCCATCGACCTCGAACGCAACGGCCGAACCGAGAATGGCCGCCGCGAGCTTGGTTCCCGCTTCGGTGTTGATCACGATCGTCTCGTTGTCGACGGCGTAGTTGATGGGGAAGATGTCGGGTTGGTTGGCAATCGAGACGGCCAACCTGCCGACCGACGACGCGCCGATCAACCGCCAGCACTCCTCGACGGACAGTACTTTCAGTCCAGTGCGCTCGAAGATCCGCTGGCTTCGAGCGTCGGAATCTGTCGGTGTGTTGTTCATGACGGCTCCAATGGTGAGGCGTGATTACGCTTCGCTGTGGTGTGGGACGACGATGGTCGGCACGAGCGGCTGATGGACGAGACCGGTAGCGACCGAACCCAAGAGCAGGTGAGCGACGCCGCGGTGGCCACGGGACCCCACGACGAGGAGATCGGCTTCGCGGCTCTCCTCTCGAAGAATATTGCGCGCATCGCCCATGACGACCTTTGTCTCGAACCGTCGAGCGCTGACACCCGCACATTCGGCTGCCTTGGTGACGGTCTCGTCGGTGAGACGTTCGGCATGCTTGAGAAGGTCGTCGATGATGGTCACCGAAGACTCGAGCGCCCCTGCCGGCATCGAGCTCCATGCGTGGATGACGGTGATGTTGGTGTCGGCGCTGGTGAGCTTGGCCACCCATGCGAGTGCGTGCACTGACGAAGGCGAACCATCGATACCAACAACCACTTGGTCGAACATTCGATCGGTCGGAGCGTTCTCGGGAACGATCGCCACGGGACACGCTGCGTGCGATGCAACGTGGGTGCTGACCGAGCCAAGAATCGTGTCGGCCAGAGCGCCTCGGCCGCGGGTGCCGACGACGAGGAGGCTGGCATCGTGGCTGATATCGACGAGCGTCGGTCCTGGCCGCCCATGTGTGACGACCGACGGCAGCAGTCGGGACGAATCGGTCGATTCGAGCTGTGTTGCGAGTTGCCCCTCCGCCTGCAGCTGTAGTTCGACGGCGGGCGGGGGAGTGTAGGCGCCGGGTGATCCAGCGCCGCTGGCCCACCAGGGAAGCAGCCAGGTCATGACCGGCTTGATGTTGCCGAACTCCTCGGTATGGCGCAGTGCCCACTGCAAGGCGGCACTCGATCCGGCTGAGCCGTCGAGACCGATCACCATGTGATGGTTGCCGTCGGGACGTTGAGGTGTGGTCATGCCTCGATCGTTGCCCGTGCGCTGGGAAAAGTCGAGGGCCTTTGGTCCCGCGACTTCCACAGCAGCCGTCGGATGCGTGCTCCTCACGGCGGGTTTTTGCTGATCGGATGGGCATCGAGCGCCGGGTGCACCCGATCACGCCGAGGACTCGATGCAGGATATTTTCAAGAAGGTTCGAAAGCGTGTCGATGTCCTCGACGTACGTTGAGGACCGAGAGGACTACATGAACGATCATCAGCAGCCGGGCCAGCCGCAGAACGGCCAGCCCAACCAGTGGTCGCCGCCCGCTGGCCCGCCAACCGGTTCGACCGACTTCGCCGTCTTCGACACCGCGCAAGCTCCGGCTGCGCTTGCGCAGGGCACGGTCCAACGAGGGCCGAAGAACCTGGGTCGCATGGGACTCGCCGCTGCCCTGGTGGTGACCGCCGGCGTCGGTGGCTATGCGGTCAACTCCGCCCTGTCGGAGCCTGCCGGCCCGCAATCGCCGGGTGAGGCGTTCGAGAGCTTCTTCGTTGCGGTCGACAACGAAGACCTGGCGGGCGTGCTGGAGCTGATGCCTCCCGGCGAACGCGAAAGCCTCGTCGAACCAACTGCTGCGGTGATGCGCCAACTCCAGCGGCTCGACGTGCTCGACGCCGACGCCGACACCAGCAGTCTGGGCGGGTTCGATCTCACGGTCGAAGGCGTCACCTACTCGGTGGAACAGCTCGATCCTCGGCTTGCATGGATCACAACGACCGGCGGCACCGTGACCACCGCCGATCTCGATCTCGACCAGCTGCCGTTCGGCTCGCTGATCGACGATGCCATCGAATCCTCCGACGCCACAATGGCGCTCGACAGCGAGGTGGAGGCAGCCGACGGCGAGACCACCGACCTCGGTCGAGACCCGTTCTCTCTTGCTGTGGTCGAGGATGACGGCAGCTGGTACGTCAGCCTCATGTACACCGCGGCCGAGTCCGCCCGCAACGACGCCAACGAGGCCTTTCCCGGTTTGGGGAATGGCCCCACCCCCATCGGGGGCGCCACCCCGGGTGATGCCATCAAGGGCATGGTCGAGGCGTCAGTCGACCTCGACCTGGCCGGTGTGATCGCTCACCTCGACCCGGTCGAGATGGCCGCGCTCTATGACTACGCACCGCTCTTCCTCGATGAGGCCGAGGCCGGCGTGCAATCGTTCCAGTCGGAGGTGGGAACCATCACCGTCGACCGGATCGATACCCGGTCGTGGGAACGCAATGGTCGCACGATGGTCGGCATCGACGGCTTTGCCGGCAGTTTCGCCGGCACCGACCCGTTCAGCGGTGAGCCGACAAGCGGCTCGGTCGATTTCGACGGTGACTGCTATGCGCTCGAGTTCAACGGCGAGACTCAACGTGTTTGCACCTCCGACCTCGACGCAGCAAACGCTGACGCGACCACCGGAGCCGGCGAGATGGCGCAGGCATACAGCGACATCATCGACGAGCTGGGTATTGATCTGTCAGCATTCGAAGATCTCACCTTCCCCGAGCAGGGGATCACCGTGGTCGAACGCGACGGTCGTTGGTACATCAGCGTCGTGCCGACGATGATGTACCCGATCGCCGAGACACTCGAGCAATTCGAGGCCAACACCTTCACCGACCTCGTCGACTCGATCAAGGCAATCGCCGAAGAGGGTGGTGACGCACTGTTCGGAATGGGTGGGGACGACTGGGACACACTCCCGCAGGAGCCGTTCCTGGGTGAGGACGAGGACTTCGAGGTGCCGTTCGAAGAGGACGCGCCGTTCGAAGACGACGATGACTTCTTCAGCACCGCCACCAACAATTACGTCGTCGAGCAGATGATTCCTGCCGGCACCCCTGCTTCCGAGCTTCTCGCCGGCGGCTATATCAGTGCCTTCGAGGTCGCCGACGAAGATCTCGATTTCGACACGGTGTGGTATCTCGAGTCGGAGCTCGGTGGCCTCGCCGCCAACCGCGATCTCCAAGTCGGAGAGATCTTGAAAGTCGACGACTTTGGTTAGTTAGCACATCTACGGCGCCGTTCTTCCCCTTGGCGTCGTGATTGTGCGATGGTTGAGCCATGCGGATCGCCATTGGTGTTGGAAGTGCCTACTACGACGGATCGAACTGGGAAGAGATCGTTGAACTGGTCTGCCAGGCCGACCGTCTGGGAGTCGATGTCGCCTGGTCGGCCGAAGCGTGGGGGATGGAGACCATCGCCCCGCTGGCCTACCTGGCGGCATTGACCGAGCGGATACAACTGGGCACCGGAATCATGCAAATCAGCGCCCGGGCTCCGTCGATGGCCGCAATGACCGCCCTGGCCATGGCTCGCATCACCGGCGATCGCTTCCTCCTTGGGCTCGGCGTCAGCGGGCCGCAGGTGGTCGAGGGTCTCCACGGTGTTCCCTTTGCCAAGCCCCTGTCTCGGCTGAAGGAATACGTCGCCATCATCCAGCTGGGATTGCGGGGCGAGCGGTTGGCGTACGATGGCGACCACTACGTGCTGCCTCGTCCCGGTGGCGAGGGCAAGGCCCTGCGGCTGTCGATGCCGCCAAAGCCGGACCTTCCGATCTATCTGGCGACCCTCGGACCAAAGTCGCTCGAGTTCACCGGTGAAGTCGCGGCGGGCTGGCTCGGCACCTCGTTCATTCCCGAGGCAGCGGAGATCAGTCTCTCGCACCTGCGCATCGGCGCCGAACGGGCCGGCCGCTCGTTGGCCGATCTCGACCTCCAGGTCGGCGGAGCGTTCGACATCGATGACGACATCGACGCCGTGATCGACCGGCACCGGCCAGGGCTTGCTTTCTCGCTTGGTGCGATGGGCTCGGCCGACACGAACTTCTACAACGACGCCTACTCCCGTGCGGGCTGGGCCGAGACCGCAGCCAAAGTCCAGTCACTGTGGGTCGACGGCAAGAAAGACCAGGCCATCGCGGCGGTCCCCGATGACTTCGTGCTCGCCTCGAGTCTCATCGGCGACGAGGCCATGGTCCGAGACCGGGTGCGAGCCCATGCCGACGCCGGCATCACGACCCTCCGTATCGGGGTGAGTGGCAAGACCCTGCCGGATCAACTCGACCATCTCGAGCGGGCCATCGCCATCATCCGGAGCGCCAGCGATGACTGACATCGAGCAGGCGCCAGACCAGACGTACGCACCGGAGACCGCTCTGGTCGTCGTCGACGTGCAGAACGATTTCGCCGACCCGAAGGGTTCGCTCTATGTCGCAGGCGGCGACGACATCGTCGCCGAGATCAACGACCACATCAGCGCCGCTCGAGCGGGTGGGGCAATGGTGGTGTTCAGCCAGGATTGGCATCCGCCGGTGACGCCGCACTTCGTCGACGACGGCGGTGTCTGGCCCGTGCACTGTGTCCGCTCGACCTGGGGTGCAGCCATGCATCCCGAGCTGTCCGACGACGCCGACGCCATCATCCGCAAGGGCACCGGTGGCGAAGACGGCTACTCGGCGTTCGCCCTGGCCGACCCGGTGACGGGTGAACAATCGAGCACCGGGCTCGAAGCCCTCCTACTGGCCAGGGGCATCGCCACGGTGGTGGTCGTCGGCCTGGCCGCCGACGTCTGTGTGAAAGCAACCGCGCTCGATGCCAGGGCCGCCGGTTTCGACACCAGCGTGCTCTGGCGGGCCACCCGGCCGGTCGAGATCAACCCCGGTGATGGTGAACGAGCAAAGGACGAACTCGTTGCCGCCGGTGTCGAGGTGGTCGAATGATCGAGCTGGGCAGCCGGGGTGCGCTGTTCACCGATCACTATCAGCTCATCATGGGCCAGCTCTACTTCCGGGAGGGACTGGCCGATCGTCTGGCTCAGTTCGACTATTTGTTTCGCAACAATCCCGACTACGGCACCCATCAGGCAGGGTTCTGTGTTGCCGCCGGTCTCGAGACACTGCTCGACTGGCTTGACAACACCTCGTTCGGCGCCGACGAGATCGACGCATTGCGCCCCCTTCGTACCGCCGGCGGCGACCAGCTCTTCGATGACGACTACCTCGACTGGCTCGCCACATCGTGTGACTTCGCCCGGCTCGAGCTGACCTCGGTTGCCGAGGGGCGAGTGGTCCATCCTCATCTGCCGGTGATGTCGGTCGTCGGGCCAATGGCGATCGCCCAGATCGTCGAGACAGCACTGCTCAACCACCTCAACTACCCCACGCTGATCGCCACCAAGGCCTCCAGAATCCGCCAGAGCGCCCACAAGAGCCCGGTTCTGGAGTTCGGGATGCGGCGTGGAGCGGGGGCAGCCGTCGACGAGGGAGCCCGAGCCGCGCTGATCGGTGGCTGCAACGCCACTTCGAATGTGGAGGCCTCGGTCGTGCTCGGCATCGACCCGAAGGGCACCCACGCCCACAGCCTCGTGCAGGCCTACATCGCCACCGGTGGCGGGGAACTCGAAGGGTTTCGAGCCTTCGCCCGAAACTATCCCGATGACTGCATCTTGCTCGTCGACACCATCGACACCCTCCGTTCGGGAGTGCCGAACGCCATCACCGTCTTCAACGAGTTACGGGCAGCAGGACACGAGCCGGCTGGCATCCGCTTGGATTCTGGCGACCTGGCCTACCTCAGTGTGCAGGCCGCTCATCAGCTCGATGCCGCCGGTTTCGAGCAGGCTTCGATTGTCTTGTCGAGCGACCTCGACGAGCTCACCATCTGGCAGATCCGCGCCCAGATCAATGAAGAGGCGGAGCGGATCGGACTCGCTTCCGCTTCCGTGCTCGACCGGTTGGTGTACGGCGTCGGGACCCGGCTGATCACCTCGCACGGCGACGCGGCGCTCGGTGGTGTGTTCAAGCTCGTCGGTGTCCAGAACGAGGTAGGGGAGTGGCAGCCCGCCATCAAGCTGTCGGAGAATCCGATCAAGATCCCGATTCCCGGTGCCAAGGCGGTATGGCGACTCTATGACCAAGCGGG
>RCMY010005162.1_pt1 | contig 11126 bp, 8 predicted proteins | sample 2041341 | NCBI WGS metagenome assembly RCMY01 (sample SAMN09708234, study PRJNA481090) | Marine sediment metagenome, whole genome shotgun sequencing project.
GATTTATTCAAGTAAAATCGAATACTGGAAGAGTTGTTATTGTCGATTTGTGTATATGTTTTCTGCTGAAATAATTCAGTAGTACGCCGCCGAACTGATGGAATTACAAATAGGATTGCCAATAGAAAAATTGTGAAAGGAATTACTATTTTTTTAAATCCTTTTCGAATTAACACAAAAATAGCGATAAGTAGAAGTGCTAGAATTGTGGCTTTACCAACTAGCATGAAAAGTAGTATAACGAATAGAATTATCGGAACTAGGTATATTTTTTTTTGAGAAGTATAGAAAAGATAACTGCTAAAAAGTACTCCAATTGCCAAATAAATAGAGCTATAAATCGCATGCTGACCAATATATGGAAGGTGCAAAACGGAAGCTCTCACATAAATATTCATTGGGAAAGTGGTGTATGGGTCTTTAAAAATAAAAAAGTTTATTAGCATAAAAATTGAAAAAAGTAATGTTGCAATTAGGTAAGAATGAAGCACATTATGTTTTAATTTTTCGATTTCACTTGGTTGAAATTGTTTGCCCCAAACGAACCAAAAAAACAGCAATGGAAATACCAAAAAGGAAACACTTCGCTCTAGCAATTGAAATGCTTTTGTCAGGTTTTCGCTATAAAGTAAGCTGGTCAAATAGAGAAAAAGAATTCCACTATTGATAAGAATTACTTTGAAATTGCTTTTTTTTTCTTTGGTTTTGATAAAAATAAGAAGAGCGCTAAAAGCAAATAGAAAAACAGGTAAGCCTTTAATTTTATTCGGAATTATAGGAATAAAACATAAAAATGATATGGAAAAAGAAAACAATTTATTCATGTGCCAATTGTTTTAGTTCTTCAAGAAACGATGTGAGTATGTTATTTTTAGCATATTTTTGAATGATATAATATCTTGCTTCTTGCTTCTTTTTATTCGAAATATTACCTTGATTTTTATACAATGAAATCCCATTTAGGACTCCTTCGAAATCGGATGCCTCATAAAAAATCCCGGCATTTGCTTCTTGTATTATTTGGGCGACTTCAGAATGTGTGTTTCCGGTAATAATCGATGGTTTTCCGCTAGCCAACATGCCCAATATTTTGGAAGGCATTACCGCATTTGTAACCTCTTTTTTTTGAAAAAATAGGTGCAGGTCGGTAGAACATAATAAATCGTTCAATTGGTTGTACGGTACGTTAGGTTGGTAAGTTAAGTTTTTGAATTTCTGCGCTAAAGTTTCTATGAAAGCTCTTTTTGCTCCATCGCCGGCGACGATAAATTCAATGTCATTTTCTTTTTCAAAATGTCGGACAACTCGTTCAAAAAAATTCCAATCTTGTTTAGCACCAATATTTCCCGAATATAGAATTTTAAATGATTTTGCTTTTAAATAAGAATGTGTTTTTGCCTTTTCGGGATTGATAAAATCAGCATCAATCCAATTAGGGAATAGGAAGGTTTTTGTATTTGTTTTTTCTTTTAATTTTTCCAACATCGTTTCGCTAATGGCACTTGTTATATTGGCAGAATTGAAAAGTGAGCTTTCAACCTTGTAAAGAAATTTGGATAAAAGGGTTTGAAAACTATTTTTTTCGGCTAAACCGGATTGAAAAGCGGCATCAAATTCGAAATCTTGAATATGAATCCAATGTTTTGCATGTAACCGTTTTGCTAATTTTTTTCCGAGCCAAGCAGAACTGGTAAAAGGAATTATACTCAAAACAATATCAGCTTTTTCTACTTTTTTTATGTTGCTTAAGCTACCCGATGTAAAATCTAATATATGAATTATTCGTTTTAAAAATGTTGGGTCTGACGGAACGAATTGCTTAAATCGAAGAATTCGAACTCCGTTAATTTGCTCTTCCAGGTATTTATTTTTATTTTTATATGCCTCTGAAATTTTCCACTCTGGATAATAAGGAAAGCCTGTTATTACAGTTACATCCCATCCGTTTTGTACTAAAAACTCCGCCATTTGTGTGCTGTACAGCCCAATAGCGGTATCTTCAGGATAGTAATTTAAACTTATGATGGTGATTCGCATACTTCATTTATTATTTTGAAAAGTCGCTCAGAGAATATTTTTTCTGTAAAACTTTCTAAAATACGGTTATAATTTTTAACGCAAAAACTTGTGTAAATCTCTGGATTTTTATAAATATTTTCTAAAACATCTACAATTTCTTGCATATTTTTCTTTTTTATGAGAAAACTATTTTCGTTATTAATCAATATATCTTGTAAACCTGGCAAATGGGTTGTTATAATCAGATTTCCATTCGCCATCGCTTCTAAAACTGCTAACGGCATGCCTTCGTTATATGAAGGTAGAATAAATGTATTGTTATTTAGGAATGCATTTTTCTTTTCCTTATCGGATACCATTCCTTTATAAGTAACCAAATTCCCTAAATTTTTAATCATCGAAAGCAGAGTAACTGCTATTTTTTTATCCATTGTTCCATATAGCTCTGTTGGTATAAAAATTCCTTTTTTTTGTAATAAAGTTAAAGCCTGTAACAACTCAAAAATTCCTTTTTCGGTCATTAAATTACTTAAAAAAAACAGTTTTATGTGAGAATACTCTTTTTTCGCAATTTCTTCTCTGGTAGCAATCATCAAATCTTCAGAGAAATTCGGTAAAACTGAGATGTTCTCCTCCTTTAAAAACGGAAGTAAATTATGTGTTAAGTGTGGCGAAAGTACTATTGCTTTGTTAGGTAACTTTAACAGGAATTGAAATATTTTTTTTTGAAAAGAATTCGCTTTTTGATAATTACTTCCCAATTCATTTCCGTGAAGATGCACGATTAATTTTTGGCGAAATAGTTTTGCCAAAAGCATTGGAATCGCATTTTTTAAAATTCCTAAATAGGTTTGACCAATCGAAATATATACAATATGAACTCCTATTTGCTTGTAAATATGAAAGTTAGTACTTACATAAAATAAAATTTTTGAAAACGAAATTTTTCCATTTTCTTCATTAAATTCTGGATACGAGGTATTTATTTTTTTTACCTCATAAGAAGGGTTTTGTGCTAATTTTTCAAAAATCGTATCGTTTACAATGGAATTTCCTGTTATGGGAACAGAAAACGGACCAATAAAAATTATTTTTTTCTTCAAATTTCAATTCTTTTTTTCGGCAATTTTTGGAGTACAAAGATGATAATTTTTGGAATAACATATATCCCAATCGCAGTGCCAATAAAATAAGCCCAACCATTTGTAAAATCTCCTCTTAAAAAAAAGATGAGATGAATCGAAAAATAGATGGCTACAACTTGTTTGAATAAATCATTGGAATATTGCCATCGCAACATTTTAACGATAAACCATGCTAATAAAATCGGAAAAAGCACGATACTCAGTAATCCGAAATTGATGATACCTTCTGATAAAAATGGGTTGGAGATATTGTCAAACCACATGTTGTAATTTTTCATTAAATATTGTCCGATAAATTGTCCGGTATTTTCAGGTTTCGATTCCCAAATTGACCTAGGAATAAAAAAGAATAAACCCGAAAAAAAGTGTTTTCCATAAACAATTCCGTTATTGGTAACATAATCCATTGTGGCTAAAACATTGGCATAAGCATCGTAATGTAACGAATTAAACTCCAATAAAAAGTCTGTTTTTTCAAAAGATTGAAAATAGATTTTCGGATTTTTGAGAAGAACTGAAACTCCAACTTTCGCATGTGTTAAAATCGATATCAGCGGAAAAACAATAATCATGGACAAAAAAAGAAAAGAAAAAAATCGCTTGTTTGTGCGAAAAAATTGAGGAATACTAAACAATAATAAAGTTATAAAAATTGGTCCTAAGGCGTTTCTTTTTTCCATTGCTGGATTTTTGACAAAGAGAAAAAGAAATAGGAATAGTATCAATGAGCTAAAAATAATCAAGGTGTTTGCCGATACTTTTTTAGTATTTCTTAAATAAGCAACAGACATAATCAAACCAATAAACGGAACGCTAAATAAGGTTTTGGTAAGGATTAAAAGTTTCGAAGTAGAAATTTCTTCTTCGCCAAAACCGTGAAAAAATATTTTATTTATGATAAAATCATATTGGCTTACGATAATAAAAAAGGATAAACATAAGACAACTATAATTGCCATTGGAAAGACTCCTTTGGTATTTGTGGAAACATTCCATTTTTGAATTTCTTTAAAACTTTTGTTCTTAAAATATAGATAGAAAATATAGAAAAGAAGATTCCAAAAAGTAATAATCACATTCAATTTGATGACACTGATAGCCTCGAATGGAAATGTATTCGGAAATGAGTTAAAGAATAGTTTTTCTTGTAAAAAATCTTTTTCTGGTAAACTGATAATTTGGCTAATAGGCGCGATAAAAAAAAATAAATAAGAAAAAATTAAAAAGGATGAAATATATGGGGAGAATTGTTTTTCTTTAAACAGATGTAAAAAGCCAATAATACAAAGTGAGGCAAAATTTAGAAGAAAAGAAGCATTTACCAAAATAGTGGTGCTACTATACGAAAAGGTAAAAAAAGCATTTAATAATAGAAATACTATGAAAATATAATGTCCACTTCGCATAACTTCTTATTTAATTAAATCGATAAAAATTTGCGCCATGTTTTCAATGCTGTATTCGTTTTGGCAAGATTTTGATATATCTATTCTTTTTTTCAACCAATGTTCTTTATGTTGAAAAAAATTCGTCATTTTTTTACTTAAGTCGTTTTTATCACCCGTTTCAAAATATATAGAGTTTTCATTTTCAATTACCGCTTCAATTTCAGGAGCATGATTTTCATCTTTCGAAATCAACATCGGAACACCGAAACCAAAACTTTGAATTATCGATAAACCGGCATAACCTGGCGACACACTAAACAAACTTTTGGCATAATATTTTTTTAAATTTTCAGCATCAAAAATTCCGCCAATTATTTTGATTCGGTGTTCCAATTTGTTTTCAATTACCAAATTTTGCAAGGTTTGTTTTTCTTTTCCTTCGCCAATCAAAATAAGATTGGTGTTTGTTGGCAAGATAGAAATAGATGCTATAAAAGCTTCTGTCAAAAGCTTTATTTTTTTAGTTTTGGTTAATCTACCAACATATATGATATCGGTTAATTCTTGCTCTGGTGGAGTAGAAGCTTCCATTTCATGTTTATAAAGAAACGCATTTGGTGCTGCTGTGATTTTTTTGGAAGGCATTTTCTCTTGCAATTCGCGAGCTTGTTTTTTTGTGTAAACAATAATTTCATCGCCCAATATTCGCATGAAATGCCGTAAGAAGTCACTTTTGCTGTTTTTGCCTTTTCTTGGCCAGGCGTGTCCCCATAAAACGGTTTTTCTTGCATTTAATTTTCTAAATAGCAACAATATCCAATGAGAAATAATTCTGGGATTAAGTTCTAAAACCAATACATCAGAAGTCAATGTTTCTTTAAACATACCGGTTTGAAAAAGAAACTTTCTGTTGAAAAAATAATGATTTTTAACCGGTTTTAAAAAATCAATAGTTTTATCTGTTGTGATAGAATTTTCAAAATAGCCCATTCCGCTGAAAAGCGAAAAGTTATCTCCCAGATTTTTCTTGATCGTTTGAAAAACCTTTTTTCTATAATCAGGTGTCGCTGTTTGTAAGATGGTTAAGGTCTTCATTTTTTAAAACTTTAAAGTATAAAAATCCGAAAATTAATAATAAAAACTCGGTAAAAGCTACGGAAATACCAATGCCATAAACACCAAAATAATGCACTAGGATTAAAGCCAAAATTACATTTGTTATCCCTGAAATCAGCATGATTTTCATTCTTTCTTGATACATTTTCAGGGCAGTAAGCAAGACGGTATTAAAAAGCATATTCAGAGCAGAAAATATTGCAATTGAGCCAAGTAGTTTAAATAGATTGCTATAATCGGAGATAAGTTCATTGTTGTAAATAAGGTTTAAAATGGTTTTTCCGCCAATAAGAATGGTAAAGAATGCTAAAAAACCAATCGTAAATAGGGGTAGAATTAATTTTTTTACGATTGCAATTATTTCTGGTTTATTTTTGGATGCAACCCAAGGAAAAATCGCTTGAAAAAAAGGAGTGTATAAATTTTTAATTGCTAAAACAAGTTTTTCCATACTTGCATAAATTCCAACCATAGTATTATTGGTGAGTAACCCAAGAATCAAAGTATTGGCTATGGTATATAGAGATACCGATAAGTTAGAAACAAATAATTGCGAGCTTTCTCGAAATAATTGGATGGTTTCTATTTTTTTTGGCTTTAAGATAGAAAGGTTTTTAAGAGCTAAAAATAAGCCAATAAGTCCGCCAATGATAAAACCAATAGAGTTAATAACGGGAACTAAAAGATAATCGGAATCATCTTTTATCACTAAAAAAATAAGTACGGTAAAGATTGTTTTTGCAAAAACAGTAATGAATGTAATTATTTTCATTCGTTCTATTCCTTGAAAATACCAAACAGGAAATAAAGCCTGACCGATAACCATACCGAAGCTTAAATAGTAAATTTTCCAATCCATTTGAAATCGAGGAACTAACAAAATCAACACGGTTATTAAAAAAAGAGATAAAACAATTAAAAAAAACTTTATGGTCAAAACACTTGAAAAAAGTTGTGCTATTTTTCTCGTATTATTTCTATGAATAGATACTTCTCTGGTTGCGCTTAAATTAAATCCGAAATCGACGATAATATTAAAAAATAGGGTAAACGATTGGGCGAACATCACTAAGCCAAAAATATCTGTACCTAAAACTCGAACTAAATACGGCAGAGTAATTAAAGGCAGAAGAAAATTTGCCGCTTGTAAAAGTGTTAGAAAGAAAAAATTTTTCCCAATTCTTGAAGTATCATTTGATCGTTTTATTTGACGGAAAAAATTTGACAATTCCTTTTATTTAGAGGATGATTATTTTCTTAAAATACCGTTTTTACGGATAGAAATTTAGTAGCAAACTGTGTTAATTTTTTTAACAAAAAAATTGAATTCGAAATTTTACTAGGTTTAATAAAACAATATTAAAACTTAATTGGATAGTTTTCTATTATTTTCGTAAACACTTAAAAGTCTATTCAATTCTTTAAAACAGGAAAATAATAAGACCAAACCTAAGCCAGCGAGAAAGCCCAAAACGATTCCGTTTCTATACCATCCTCGAATTCTCATCCCGACAGGGTTGAAACTGGAAACAATATTAATTACTTCATTTTCTTCTGTAAGTTGTTTGTTTACACGGATCATTTCATCATTCATAACCATGTATTTATCAAAAACCACCACTTCTTTGTCATTTTCATTGGTGCTTGACATGAATATATTTGTTCCGGAATTTATTTTTTTACTCTCAGCTAACATGACTTCTTTGTACAAGGCTTTTAGAGAGTCAAGTTCACTCATCGAAGATGTTAACGCATTTTTTTTAGAAATTAAATTCGAAAAAGAAGTCGATTTTACTTTATCGTAATAGGTGTTTTGAATGATAGACGAAATAATCGGGATAGGTAATTTGTTAAAAACAAATTTGTCTTTTGATTGAACATTTACGATGTGGTACCGAAAAGATTCTACTGGTTGTTCTTTAGCAAAAGTTTCATAGTCAATCATTTTTACGGTTGAACTATCTAAATCGGATATAAAATTTTTATAGGCTAACAAAATTTGATTCTTATTTGCATAAGGTTTTGCCTGAATGAGGGTAATGTTTAAGGCTTCCTCTTTACTAATATTTAAACTACTTGCTAAACGTTCCGCATCTTTTTGTTTTACTAAACTTTGAAAAAAATCAATGTTTTTATACAATTGTACCGCTGAACCAAAGTTTGGCTCAACCGTCATGGAAGATTCATAAGTAGGTGTTTTTAATAGAAATTCGTACGCTCCACCAAGTAGAATACCCAGAAGAGAACCTAAAATTAATAATTTAACATTTCTTCGGATAAATAATAATAAAGATAGAAACCAAGTAAAAATAGTTTCAAAAATAGATCCAATGAAATTGAAAAGATTAGAAAATCCTCTCCCGATAAGGATAAATATATGTCCGAGATCGATTTCTTCTTCTCTGGAATTTATGTCTTTAGAATTTTGAACTTGACTATTATCTTTCATGACTTTTCAAAATAAAATATGAGGTAAAAATATACAAATAACTTAGTAACACAAATTATAGTGCATAACTTCTTGGTATTAAAAATAACCTACTAAAAAGTATGAAATAGATTTTAGTAGGAAGAAAAAAATCACTTTAGAGGTAGCCTAAAATAATAAAGCCTCTATCTTGCTAGTTTGATAGAGGCTTTATTATTTTTTTCTTACTAAATTGTTAGAAGCTAATAGATAAGGTGGTAAAAAACCTATCGTTGTTAATATCAATATTAGCTGGATTTACACCATCCAAATTTAGAAAACTATACTGATCAGAATAAGAAGTATTATCATAAGCAAAATCTAATTTGACTACGCGATTGAATTGAATTCCTAAACCTAAAGAATATCCTGTTCTGTCAAAAGAAGAGTCGTCATTGGTATATGGACTCTCACTCATATTATAACCACCTCTAAAACTCATGCTTTTATAACGCCACTCAGTACCAATTTTAAAAGAAGATGTGTTTGTCAAACCATTCGATAAATTTTGATTATCATCGATAAAAGCACTAGATGGACTAAGTTTTGTGCTCGAAAAATCTTGATACACATAATCAAAACTTAATAAGCCTGATTTTCCGAAAACATAGGCAACACTTCCGGTAACTTTACTCGGTGATTGTAGTTTGTAATCAAAGAAATTTGGGTCGTAATATTCTGTATAGAGTTCCGGGTTATTACTTACATCAATTTCAATATCTTCAACAAATCTTTCTGAAATATCATACCAAATAGGAGATTGGTAAGAAAGGCCTAAGCGCAGATTTGTAATTGGTTTGAGTATCGCACCAAAACCAAAATTAAAACCGTTACCATATGTTGTTAAATTATGAGAGGTATATCCGTTAAGGAAATTGCCATTACCATCATTGTTATCCTCTTCATATATGGCATTTTGAAAATAATCTAGATTTTGAAAAGACATCGATAATCCTAAATAGAGTAATTCTTCATACTGTGTGGCCAAACTAAAAGTGAACCGATCATTGATTCCAGAAGTAAAATTACCGAAAAATTGATTGTCTACATTATCATAAAAAACATCATTATTCGGATTTTCATCGTAGTTTAAATAAGGATCATTGTCAAAATCAGAGATACCGCTATTGCCTTCCACAATATAATTATTATCAAAATCTTTAATCACATTGTAATTAAATCCCAAAGTAAATTTATTAAAACCAGAATCGCTATAGGTGTCAAAAACAAGAACTGCACCTGCTTGTGAGAATTTGAAATAATCATCTTCACTCGTTATAGAAGGCCCATAAAAAGAGGTTTTGTTTTGGGTGTTTCGGTAGCTAAGAGTCGTTGAAAACTCAGTTCGATTAAATACAGCAAGTCCAGCAGGATTGATATCCGCTGCTGTTAAATCTCCTCCAAGGGCGCCAAAAGCACCAGCCATTCCCACGTATCTCGCAGTACCATAATTATCATCTGTAGAAAACAGTACGGCAGCATCTGTATAGCTTATTGATTGTCCTTTTGCCAAAAATGCAGACATAACGAGGCTAAAAAGTATTATTTTTTTCATAGTATTTTATTTTTAATTTCTAGATGAAGATCTCGAACTACTTGAACTTCTAGAACCACCACCAGAAGATGAATTAGAACTACTGGAAGATCTGCTATAGCCTGACGAACTTGAACTACTTCTATTGCTGCTACTTGATGAGCGATTTGATGCGCTACTGCTGCTATTATTCGAAGAACTTCTTGCAGATCTTTGATAGTTTGAATTATTTGCGTTGTTTGTTGAAGATCTATTCGAAGATTGTCTTGCGTTATTACTTGTGTTTGTCTTGTAGTTTGCTCTATTGTTTGAATTAGAGTAAGTTGCAGGCGCAGTTGAGTTCGGGCGATTCACCACTTGTCCGGTGTTTCTGTTTACATAAACGGTATTTCGTTTTACGTTTCCATTATTCAAATAAGCCGATTGTCTTCTTCCCGTGCTACTTCTTACATTACTTGAACCGCTACTTCTATAAGTAGGTGTTGCTCTTTGAGTGGAAGAATTACTTCTATTATAGGAATTATTTCTAGTCGCATTTGTATTCCTGTTCGTACTTGAATTACGAGTTGAAGAGCTATTTCTACTATTGTTAGCATTGTTACGGGTAAAATTTTCATTTTTTGTTCTGTACACACCTGTGTTGCTTGACACGTTTCGTGTGCTAGCATTCGCTCTGGTTAATGAATTGGAGCGAGTATTGTAAACACCTCTTGTGTTTAATCTACTGGTATTGTAAGCAGATCGTTTTCCGTAGGTATAATCTCCACCATAAGAAGGTCGATAGTATGGAGGGTAATATCCGCCGCCGCCGCCCCAGTAGCCACCGCCGTACCAAGGAGAACCCCAGTATCCGCCACCCCAGTAACCGTTACCGTACCAAGGAGAACCCCAATATCCGCCACCCCAATAGTTGCCTCCATACCAAGGAGAACCCCAGTAACCGTTACCGTACCAAGGAGAGCCGTAATATCCACCACCGCCGTACCAAGGAGAGCCGTAATAGCCATTATAAAAACCACCGCCGTAAAAACCACCGTAGTAGTTTACACTCACTTCAGTTGTGTATTCCCAAGGAGGTGCTCCTGTACCATATTGATCATCAACATAAATGGTGTCAGTATCTTCATAGCCGTAATCATCGATGTTGACAAAAATGTCATCTTCTTCAATGTCATAAAGGCTGCTTTCTTGAGAAAAATAGTTTTGATAATAATCAGATTTAGAATCTTTCACAATCACTACTTCTCTAGTATTGTTGTTTGTACCATAAATTCCATCGTCATAACCATATGCGGTTTGAGAAGAACTACAAGAATTTAAACTTAGAACTAGAATTCCGGCTAAAAATAGGGTGAAGGTTATCGATTTAATTGACTTTATATTTTTCATAGTGAGCTATTTTTATTGTTGGAAATTAAAAAAAAGTTAGATTTGCAACTTATTCTAATTTTTATAGA
>RCMY010005163.1_pt1 | contig 11125 bp, 9 predicted proteins | sample 2041341 | NCBI WGS metagenome assembly RCMY01 (sample SAMN09708234, study PRJNA481090) | Marine sediment metagenome, whole genome shotgun sequencing project.
CACCACGTATTAGACTGCCATCGTGCCCAGGACCCCACCATGCTGGGATCTGACCTGCAATTAACCACTGATTGGCAAAGCCACCTGCCACATAAGAGCCCTCAAAACTCACATCAGAGCCGTCTTCAATCAGATTATCATTCTTCAGATTGACTTGTAGATTGAACTCTAAATCTTCTTCGCTAAGTCCTACAGAACCACTAACCTGCTGTCCTGCCAGCTTATCTTCACCAAAGGTTTGTGGCAGCTGCTGACGATTGGTTTGCAAATTGACTTCAAGATCAGCATGGACTAACGAGTTAGGGTTTTGCTTGAGGGTAGTATAGACCGATCGAATCATCTGCTGCTGCGCAGGTGTTACGGCATTAGCAGTACTAAGACCGCGCTTAATCTCATTAGCAGTCAACGGCCAAGTGCTGGTACTGATCTGCGTCACCCCTTGACTATTAAGCCAGTCGATATCAGCCTTTAAGCGTAAATCATTCATATATAGATTTTGCGCGGATGCCAACATAGGAGCTGATAACAGGACACCAAAACCGAGTAAAACACTTAGTTTTTTATACATAATAAATTAATTCCAATTACTAAAATTCATTGAGTTTTATTTAACGGCGTCACCGCTACCTTTGCCTAAGGCAGTCCTAATAATATAGGAAAAATAGTCTTTAAGAGTAATATTATCAATCATCTCTTTATCTTTTTTTGCTAAATGCTCAGGCGTGGACATATCAATACCACTCAATTGAGCTAGACCTGTAATGCCTGGTAAAACATTATAAACACCCATCTGCTCTCTAGCTTCAATAAGATCATTTTGATTAAACAGATTAGGTCTTGGACCTACCAAACTCATCTCACCTTTTAGCACATTTAGCAACTGCGGTAATTCGTCGATTTTAGTTTTCCGTAGGAATCTACCAAGTTTAGTTATTGACTGATTATTCGCCAAATGACTGGCTACAGACTCTGTATTCACATTCATAGTACGAAATTTAATCAGCTTAAAAGGCTTTTGATCTTTACCCACACGCTCTTGAATAAATAGAGGTGAGCCTGTATCAAAGTAACCGATGACCGTAGTACCAATCAACAATGGTGAGGCTACTATTAATCCTGTGGTCGAAAATACAATGTCTAAAGGTCTCTGTAGAGCTATAGATTTGGAAGCGGTTAGATTTGATTTATAGAATTTAGCAGTTTTTTGAATCGATTCGCTAGCAGAGCGCTTAGGTTTCCATCCTAGTAAATCTTTAGCTTTGCTAATGTCCACTTGTAATGAGCCTGATAGTCTTTGAGCCACACCCGACTTACCAAGCGCTCCTGCTGCTGTATTAATCAATTTAGGCGGAATATTAACTGCTTTATTTTTAACGCCTAAGCCTTTTGCTATCTCATTTAATAGATCAGCTGTCGAAATATCATCATCATCGGATATTAGAAATACTTCATTCCTAGCTTTAGGGTGGTCAATACAGGTAATAATAAAGTCGGTAAGGTTATCTAATGAAACTAGACTACGTAGATTATCTTTGATGCCACCTACTGGTAGCGGCAAACCTTTATAAGTCCATTTCATTAAAGACTGAAAGTTACCTTTAACGTTTTCACCATAGACCAATGTCGGACGAATTATCACAACTTCTAACGAGGTGGTCTCTGCTAGATTAAGTAATCCTTGCTCAGCCTCATATTTGGAAATACCATAAGGGTCAGTAGGGTTTGGTTTTGATTCTGCAGTATAAGGACGACCTAATTCAGTACCTTCGCCATTAACTTTTATAGAGCTAATAAATATAAAGCGCTCAACACCTGCTTCAATAGCTTGACGTGCTAAATTCAAAGTTCCTTCTACGTTAACTCTGCGAAACTCGGTTAAAGGATCAGCAGACTTATCGTCCATAACATGTACACGAGCGGCCGTATGTATTACCACATCGATATCTTTTAGCATGCCAGATAAATCAGTATTTCCTTCTAAATTGCTTACAACTCTGTATTCACAGCCCTGTTGCAATTTAGGTAACTTACGCACGCCAGCTATGACCTGATTGTTCGTAGTTAATAAACACTTAACCAATGACTCTCCTACGAAACCATTAGCGCCTGTTACTAAAATATTCATGCTTAACCCTTTGTAAGACATAATTTATTGAGTGTCTAATAAATAAGATTGATATTATTCTTGATGTATATGAGAAAACCACTATAACTTCGATTTTGAAGTTAACAGCTTGCTTCTATAAAGAACGAATAATCGTTAGTATTTTTTTCATAGCCAATTTCTCTGAATATTTATCAACTAATATCTTCCGAGGTGAGTTGAATTTTTTAGTTTTAAATTCTTCAACGGCTAGATCAAGTTTTTCAGCTATTTTTTCTAAGTTTTCAGGCTCCACTACCCATCCTATATCGTTATTACTAACCATCTGGGCAACTTCAGAATTTTTATCCATGATAGCAAATATCAGCTTGTTTGCAGCCATTGTATAGTAAGCTTTGCTTGGTACTCCTAAGCCCAACATGCCTTGTGCTAAAGTAACTATTGATACATCACAAGCGTTAAGACCAGTTGACTTCATACTTTGATCTAATTCACCATAATAAACAACATTGTCTTTATTTAAGTTTTTAATAGAATCTTTTAATTCTTGCACATAAGCGCCTTTGCCAATAAATACGAACTGCGCATCTTCAATGCGCTGCATTAAGCCAATAGCTTTAACCAATATATTTAGACCTTGAACCCTACCAATATTTCCAAAAAACTGAAATACAATTTTTTCATCATTCTGCCAGCCCAATTTAGACAATAAGCTATTGTCGTTTTTCTGCTCTACAAAGACGTCATTTTCATCTATCCAGTTTGGCACTACCGTTATGTTTTCATTTGCTGTCTTTTTATATACTAAATCTTTCATATCTTGACCAATGACGATAACCTGATCCGCACTAGCATAAACATGATCAAATAAAGTCTTTAAGAGCTTGTATAAGATATTACTCTTACTCATAATCTTGGCGGCCACCATGTTTTCAGGAAATACATCATGGACTAGTAATACCCACTTAAAGTTTATAAAATTCTTTAAAATGTACATATTTAATAATAGCAATATAGGAGTTGTACCAGTAAAAACTAAGTCATCACGCTCAATATGTTTTGCGCTCTTATAAAAAAACTTCGCACTTACCGCAAATTCGTAATATAGTCTTTTTAGGAGCTTGCTTTTATCGACTTTAGCATGGTTTACGTATAAAGCGTTAGGTCGTTCAGCTAGACTAGCGTCACTCTTCGCGATTAATACGACGTCTAAATCATGTTGCTCTAAAAAATTCTGATAGAGCTTCTCAAATAAATAACCTGTTGTATTTTGAGAAGCATCAAAAAACTCAGTAATAAGAAACACTTTTTTAGACATTATTAGTTCCTAATATTTTTTCCAAACAATACGATTAACATAGTCAGTATAGCTCAAGATGATACGCACTACCTTTTCGCTAACGTTAGGCATGCTGTAGTCAGACACTAAGCGTAATAGGCGCTCATTACCACGACCTTGACCTTCTAAGATCTCTAAAGCCTGTAGCACACGCTCAGGGGTCAACCCTACCATCATCACCGCCGCTTCTTCCATGCCCTCTGGTCGCTCATGAGCCTGACGCAGATTGAGTGCTGGGAAATTTAAAATAGAGGACTCTTCATTGATAGTGCCACTATCTGATAGCGCCGCTTTTGCAGAGAGCTGCAATTTATTATAATCACTAAAGCCGAGAGGCTTAAGCAATTGTACTAACGGGTGAAACTTGATGTCTAGCGCTTCAATACGGTTACGTGTGCGTGGATGAGTGGAGACAATCACTGGGAACTGGTACTTTTCTGCTACAGCATTCAGCATATCAACTAAATCTAAAAAATTCTGATCTGAGTTGATATTCTCTTCACGATGAGCACTAACGATAAAGTATTGATGCTCTGTTAACTCCAATCGCTCTAGTATGTCAGACGCTTCGATCTTAGCATGATAATGATTTAACACTTCAAACATAGGACTACCCGTTTTTATGACCAAATCGGCAGGTAGACCCTCGGCAAGCAGATAATCACGGGCGATAGTACTATAAGTTAAATTCACATCAGCAGTATGATCAACAATGCGGCGGTTAATCTCTTCGGGCACGCGCATATCAAAACAGCGATTGCCCGCTTCCATATGAAAAGTTGGAATCTTACGGCGTTTAGCAGGGATAACTGCCATACAGCTATTCGTATCCCCTAGCACTAACAGTGCTTCTGGCTGTACTTCATCTAAGACTTTATCAACACCAATGATAACATTACCAATAGTTTCAGCACCTGTCGTTCCAGCAGCATTTAAAAAATGATCTGGCTTACGAATACCTAAGTCGGTAAAGAAAATCTCATTTAACTCATAATCATAGTTCTGACCTGTATGTACAATAATATGATCAAAGTACTTATCACAGGCTTGCATAACCCTTGATAATCTAATAATCTCTGGACGGGTTCCTACGACGGTCATTAACTTTAATTTCTTCATAATCAACTCTTAGTCTGTTATTGGCATAGCATAAGTGTCAGGCTTTTCACGATCGAAAATCTCATTTGCCCATAGCATAACGATCATTTCGTCCTCACCAATGTTAGTAATGTCGTGAGTCCAACCAGGTACCGTCTCGACAATTCTAGCTTCATCGCCATTGGTTTCTAAGTCGTAGTATTCGCCCGTAACAATATGCTTAAATTTAAATAAAGCCTTGCCTTTAATAACTAAAAACTTTTCAGTCTTACTATGGTGATAATGTCCGCCACGAGTAATACTAGGATGCGCAGTAAAGTAGGAGAATTGACCTGCATCAGGTGTTTTGAGCATCTCAACAAATACGCCGCGCTCATCACCATGCATTGGTACAGTATAATCAAACTGGCTAGGCTGTAAAAAGCTTAGATAAGTTGAGTAAAGTGCTCGAGTAAGACCAGTACCTACTGGTAACGTGATTAATGTTTCACGCGATTGTTTAAAATCTCGCAAAGTATTCGCTAAATCACCAACGCTAATTTGATGTTCAGGTTCAATGGTAAAGGACTGCTCAGATATAAGCGTACCTTGGATTATTTGCCAAAAGGTTTCTACCACATCATCAATGTAGACCAAGCGAATCATAGCATCGGCATTATCGATCTGAATAGGCAAATTATTAGCAACGTTATAACAAAAAGTCGCTACCGCAGAGTTATAGTTAGGGCGTGACCATTTGCCAAATACATTAGCTAAACGACAGATGTAGACGGGATTAGCTTGTACTTGGTTTAAATCAATCAAAACTTGCTCACCGCCAAGCTTGCTTTGTCCATAAGCATTGTCACGATCGGCTTGAATAGAAGAGGACAAGATAATAGGCGTGGCTTTATTAGCAGACTTTAAAATATCTGCTATCTTTTGCGTTAGGCTAACATTACCCTCAATGAACTCTTCATCATTAAGCGGACGATTAACCCCTGCTAGATGGACAATCCAGTCTGCTTTAATAACTGCATCTTCTAGATCAGCTTGACTAGAGCTACGATTAAAACATAAGACATTAGTATCGTCTTGTTCGGATAAAAACTGAATTAAGTTCTTGGCAATAAATCCATTAGAGCCAGTGACTAAAATGTTCACAGTTATGCCTCCGGATCAATATGTTTGCCTTCGGTTAAAGCACGAACAAACCCAAGCTTAAGAAGTAATTTTTTCATGCCCTCAACATCTAGGCGCTCTGTATTATGAGAGTTGTAATCTTCAATCTCAGTGATATGCAAATCACCTTGATCAACATATTTCCCGTAATTAAGGTCGCGCTGATCTGCTGGCACTCTATAGTAATAGCCCTGATCTACAGCTACTGCCATCTCTTCACGGCTTAAAAGAGCTTCATAGGCTTTTTCGCCATGGCGGGTACCCATAATGACAATAGGATGCTCATCAAGATTCATAAGCTCTGTTAAGGCTTTTGCTAGCACTTCAATAGTGGCAGCAGGCGCTTTTTGAACGAAGATATCACCGTTTTTACCATGCTCAAAGGCGTAGAGTACTAAGTCTACCGCATCCTCCAAGGTCATCATAAAGCGAGTCATATTAGGGTCAGTAATAGTCAAAGGTTTACCCTTTAAAATCTGATCCACAAATAGTGGAATAACTGAACCACGTGAAGCCATTACGTTGCCATAGCGCGTACCACAAATTACCGTATCTAAACCTTCTAAATTACGAGATTTAGCTACCATGACTTTTTCCATCATGGCTTTAGAAATACCCATCGCATTGATAGGATAGACGGCCTTATCAGTACTTAAGCAAACCACACGTTTAACTTTGTTTTGAATAGCAGCTTCTAACACATTCTCTGTACCGATAACGTTAGTCTTTACTGCTTGCATGGGATGAAATTCGCAAGAAGGTACTTGCTTAAGGGCGGCAGCGTGATATATATAATCAACACCACGTGTCGCGCTTAATAAACTGTAGTAGTCACGGACATCACCAATATAGAATTTAAGCTTAGAATTGGCATAAGCTATACGCATATCTTCTTGTTTTTTTTCATCACGACTAAATATACGTATTTCAGCGATATCGGTATCTAAGAAACGCTTTAGGACAGCGTTTCCGAATGAACCGGTTCCACCTGTGATAAGAAGTGTTTTATTTTTGAACATTACTTTTCATTCCATAAAGATAAACCAGAAATACAAAGAGTGTCTCTCTGCTGCGGGTTAGGATAATTGATTAGTACAGCTCTATAAACACCTTTGAAAACAAATAAACTACCTGCAGAAGCTCCAATTATGCCGCATAGGCTCACTAACTTCTCTATATCTCCTAAGGATCCAGCTCCACCTAAAAAAGTTAGCGGTATACTCAAAACCTTTTTCAACTTGACAGCTAGCTCATAATCATAGCCTTTCATTTTTCCATCGTTGTCAATAGAATTTATGACAATCTCACCTGCACCAAGCTTCTGCATCTTTAAAGCAAATTCAATAGGATCAATATTATGCTTAACTTTGCCATTTTGTGTACAAACCTCATATCCTTTATTAAATATTCCAGATTTTTTGAGTACATCAATGACTACTACAACACTCTGACTACCAATCTCATTAGCTATCTTTGAAACAATTTCAGGAGAATCAACTGCTATAGAACTTATTGCGATTTTTTCAACACCTAAACCAATAATCTTTCTCGCTTGTTCCGTAGTTTTGATACCGCCCCCATAGCAAAGCGGCATTCGACATTCAGCTGCTAGGTTAGCAATCATTCTAAAATCAGGATCAGCTTTATCTACAGTAGCATCAATATCTAAAACCATAAGTTCATCAGCTTCCTTTTCATTAAAGATCTTTACCGCATTGATAGGATCTCCAACGTATTTAGGCTGCTTAAAATTTACAGTTTTTACAAGTCCTCCTTGATGTACAAGCAAACAAGGGATAATTCGTGGACGTAACATCTATAACTCCGCAAAGTTCTTTAAAAGTTTAGCACCCCAATGGTGGCTTTTCTCTGGATGAAATTGAACCCCATAGATATTTTCGAACGAGACAGAGCAGGTAAAATCAATACCATAATTAGCAGTAGCTAAAGCATTTGCAGAATTCTCACATTCAAAATAATAAGAATGCAAAAAATAAAAACGCCAATCATCACTGTCTGCATATAAAGGCGAAGATAATTCAGGCTCAATATCGTTCCATCCCATATGTGGTAGAGGAAGTTGAAAGTCATCATTATCTCTGAATGAGCGGACATTACCTGATATCCAACCTAATCCAGGAATTGTGCCTTCACTGCTGCTCGAAGCAAGCATCTGCATACCAACACAAATACCTAGTACAGGGCACTTATCTACAAGAACAAGTCTATCAACAGCCTCCCTCATACCAGAGTCGTTGAGCAACGTCATAGCATAATCAAATGAACCTACACCTGGCAAAATCAATTTTTTTGCATCAATAAGTTGATCCGCACTAGTCGCTCGGGTTGAATCGAAACCTAAGCGCTTGAACATGTTAACAAAAGCTTGTGTATTTCCTAAACCGTAATCTATTATATGTATCAACGGAAAAGCCTCTTTTCAAGTCCCATTATTCGCATAACGTTTGCACCCAAACCAATAAATCGTCGCTTGTTCTTATAGTTATGAAAAGTTTTATTTTCACTCTCGAAGATATTCTGTAATTCACTCACTGTCAAATCGAGCTTATTGGCAATATATTCAAACTCTTGATTTAAGAAGTGCTCATCCATTTCAGGTTGGGATATACGTTCTAGAGCCTCATCCCTTGTCATTTGACCAGTCATTATTAAGCTCGAAAAATGAGCGCGACGCTTGTGAAAACCGAACTTGCGAGGCAGCCAGTAATCTTCATAAAAACGAGTGAACCTTGATTCATGATGCTTATGTTTAAATGATTGCCACCCAAAAAGATCATGCAGCTCTTTTTCAGCGTCTTTTTTAATGTAGGGAACTAAATTAAGGGGTTTTATAACCTTCATTCCCATTAGACGTTGATATATGATCTTATATACAAAAATGTCCACTAATGGAAAAGAAGTTAATTTACGTTTACCAAATTTCTTATGAATATCGTTGAACAAAGTCAAGTCTATACCTGGATAACCGCCCCATTCTTCTGGCTCACGGCAGCACTCAGTAGAGTAATTACCACCTGTAATTACATGCTTGATTTTATGTTCACGAGCAAATTTATAAAGCGCTGAAAAAAAGGCCGCATCCTGAGGCAAGTCTTGATCAGGTATACCTGATTTTAAGAAAGCCAATTGCAAGTCTTTCATTTCCTGCCAGTTTATAACTTCAGTATATAAGTCAAGATCCAAGCCATCGACAAGTTTTTCAATATTGCCTACTGCTTGGTCAGTATTCCATCCAGCATCTACATGAAATAGTAAAGGCTTTAGGCCCATTTTTTCCACGGCTATATAAGCGGCATAAGAGCTATCTAATCCGCCACTTAACCCAATAATGCAGTCAAAATCTTTACCTTTTCCTTCATTTTTTATTTTAGTAGCTAATTCAGCAAGCTCTGCTTTGCCCTTTTCGCCAGTATCCCAACTGGGCTCAATAGTAGTAGTGAAATTATTACAATAGTCACAAACACCCTCACTATCAAAACTGATACGGGGGTCTGATGTATCCATAATACAGTTAGAACATATCTGGTATTCTCTACCTTTGCTAGCCATTTTATTCGCCCTTATCATTAATTTTTTGATATAAACTCAAATAATTTAAGTACATCCGCTCTTTACTATAATTTGCTACAGCATAGTCTCTACATTCAGCAGGACTTTTAAAAATTGATTTTCCATCATAAAAAACCCGCACCAATGACTCAAGGGAGTTAAGATCACCATGAGGTACAAAGTAGCCATATTCATTAGGTGCTGTTTCAGCTGTGCCACCTTCATCAAAACCAATAATAGGAGTACCACACGATAATGATTCCAAACATGTAGTTGGAAAGTTCTCCCTCTTGCTACATATCAAAAAAATATCGGCTAATGAATAATACTCGGCAAGCTCGACCTGATTTTCAGTTCTTTTAATACCTATTACATTCTCAGGTGGATTATCAATATCATCTTTCAAGCCAATCATAATAAATCGATAACTGTTGTCGAACCTCGCTGCAAGCTTTAGAACCCAATCACCACCTTTTCTTTCATCCATAATATCAGGAGCAACAGCTACTATTACCTTTTTGCCTGTAAGATTATGCTTTTCGATAAGATACTTTGTTTTTCGTGGATAAAAGATATCCTTTGTATCAATACCATTATGTATAACAGATATTTTTTTATCTTTTAAAAAAGATAGTTTCACACGATCTGCTAACCATTTAGAAGGAGTCACAATTTCTAAATTGTGAAAGTTATCCATATATACTTTTTTTTGATTAAACATAAAATTAGTAAAATCAAAATATATACTTGCAGGGTACTCTTTTAGCTGGGGACATTTGATACATTCTGTCTTCCATTGCTCGCACTCATAAGCATGACCACACTTTCCCGTATACATAAATTCACAGTGAAAGGTCCAAACAACTGGGATATTACTTGCTTTCAAGTGCTCAATTACTTGTTTGATATTAATGTAATAACCATGTAATTCATGCAAATGTACCACATCAGGTTCATAACTCTCAATTTCGTTAATTAGCTTATTCGTTGAAAAATGAGAGTGATTCCCGACTAAACCTGTAACACGAGTCATTAAGGCATCAAAGTACACCTCAGGAACAGAAGCAATCCTATGTGCAGAATCATTATCAACAGCCACACCTCTACCGAACAAAACCTTAGCTTGATGTCCATTCTGTTTTAGCTGTTCCGATAAATCATAGACAATTTTACCTGTACTAGAATTTTTATAATTCACGTCAACAAATAATACTTTCATATTTACTCATATTTTTATCTATATAAACGGGAAGCGAGAAGCTTGTAATCAAGGAGATCTCGGGCAATATTGTAAGAAGCTTCACTCATATTAGTTAAACTTTCTGGAGCAGATAATATAGACTCAAACACCTTGATGTAATCGTCTTTATTACTTACGAAAAACCCATTATTATTGATATAAGGTTTATGGCTACTATAAGGATATAAAGCAACGGGCGTTCCACAGCAAATCGCATTTTGCATGGTTGCTGACTGTGTTCCTGGCTGAAAGTAAATATCTGCTGCACACAAATACCCAATAACTTCAGTTGCTTCCTTCCATCCTACAAAGTTTATACGATCATCACTTTGAATTAAGTTGTCTAGTATATGAGAGTTTTCTCTTGGAATTGAGCCTAAGATTATAAGCTTTAAGCGAGGGTTAGTCACTGACTTAAAAGCCGTTATTAACTCTTTAGTCTTTTTAGCAGGGACTAATTTACCAGAGTGTAATACTAAGATGTCATCCTGAGTATAATCATATTGAGCTCTTATTTCCTGAGAGAATTTTTCCTTATTATCTTTTTCAACGATATTACCACCTAAGGGATAGAATTCCAATTTACTATCCTCTAAACCATACATCTTTTTTA
>RCMY010005166.1_pt1 | contig 11118 bp, 10 predicted proteins | sample 2041341 | NCBI WGS metagenome assembly RCMY01 (sample SAMN09708234, study PRJNA481090) | Marine sediment metagenome, whole genome shotgun sequencing project.
GCAGAATAAGCAGGGCAAGGGCATCGCGGCGGTCTTGGGCAATCATAGATCGGCTCCTTTGCCGATCCCTTATCGTAATTCCCCTGCCCCGGCAGCCGCCAACAAGGCGAATACACGCAAGTGTGAGCCGCCACTCTGGCCGCTATCCGATCATCGCCCCGCCCGGACCGACGGTTTCATCATAGTGCCGGTTGAGCCGCATCAATGCGATCCGCAGCACGATCTTGCCCGATCTTGCGGACCAGCCAAGGCGTTTCTCGGTGGTCTCCAATCCCTCCAGATAGCAACAACACCGCAGAACCACGTCGGCAAGTCCTGCCCCCAAATGATCCAACGCCATTTTTACGCGGGCGCGGGCTTCGGCGGGGGCGCTTGATCCTTCTGGCGCACCGGAACTGTTGCCTTGGGTGCCTGCGGTCAGGAAATGATCCCAGTTTTGCGTTACCGAACCGTCCATCTGGGCAAGTTCAAAATCCTCGCGCAGGCGTTCACCTGCATGCACCAACGCCTCGGGTAGAAACGGCTTGCCCTCCTTGTCACGCCGCCGCGCCAAAGCGCTCAGCGGGCTTTCCCCAATGGCGTATCGCCCCCGCGAAGCGCCCTGTTCATCGTCCCCTGTGCCTTTGTCGGTGCTCTCGAAATGAAATGGAACAGCAACCTCAGGAAAACCACCTTCAATCGCGGATTTCATTCCAGAGCGTTCCAGAAATTCACCCAAAGCGCTGCGCCCTGCAGCAGTGATGTGATAGCGGATAATACGGCCCGTGTTCGCGGGTTTGATCCAGTTCTTAAGCGCCATTGCTTGCGCAACCGCCGCGTCGACCACAGCGGTACGGGTGCTGTTGCCCTGCGCGCTGTCGCGCACAACAACCGCCTTGTCCAGATCCGCCGCGACCGCCAAAACCGCCCCGTTTTCACAGAGACGGCGCAACACGCGCATCGATTCACGCGCCAAAGTTGCATCATCTGGTATGGCATTGGCAGGCGTATCGTTCATTCTGGCGGCATCCTTTTTTACAGCATTTGTTAGGTGTTTGTTCATCGGCGTTTTGACATTGCCCAACCTGCGCAAGGCTGCATCAACAAGCGGATCATCGCGGCGCATCTCGATCTTGCGGATCTGGCGCAGGACTGTGGAGGCGTGACAGCCCGCCGCGCGCGCCAAGACCCGGATCGGAGCGCCGTTTTCCGTATGAGCAATATAGTGCATCGCCCCTGTCGGCACCCAATCCGGCAATTTCGCGGCGGCATTTAAACGGCTTATCTCAACATGTTTACCCATCACCATTCCTTCGGCATGATCTGAAAATCCGACTTATCCACAGGGTTATCCACATAATCGCCAACACAACCTAGAGGTGTATTTGTTACCTGTTCGTTAAAATCCCGTGGTTTGCCGAGCATTGTTTCTAAATCGTAAACAGTTATGAAAGGTCCGTTCGCCGGGTATTGATCTGCGCAACACCCCAATAAGTTGTGTCATGATGTTTCAGAAGAGAGGCCGCTCTGCCTTTCAATTCACAAAACAAGGACATCTGACATGCAAGACTTATTGACCATGCTGAACGCCCTGCACCGCCCGCGTCTGATGATGCGGGCCGCACGGATCGGGGCGCAGGATTATCGACGCGCAACACATCTGCCACGCCTGTTGGGATATGGTGTGCTGCCAGGGCACGGCGGGGCGCTTATCAAACTGATTGAGATGGAGGCGTTATTGGAGGACCAGCGCACAGATGGCGATGCAAGCTATAGCCTGATCCGCCATCTGGACGTGCTGATTGCTATGGTCGGCGAGGCCCGCGTGCTTAAAGCAGCACAGGTCTCAGCCTGACTTAGGTAAAGCCGATCTTTACATAAAGCTGTCTGGCTCGGCGCTCTTTTTCTGAGCGACAAAGGCATCCAGCGCTTCGCGGATCGCCGGATCAAGCGCCGGGGCTTGGTAGTCAGCCAGCATTTTTTCAACCCGAATGGACGCAAGCGTTTGTGTGTCGCGCGCGCCCTCTTCTTCCCAGGTTTCAAAAGGTTTGTAATCCAACAGGTCGGACTTCCAAAAAGCCGATTTGAAGTTGGCTTGGGTATGGGCACATCCGAGATAGTGACCACCCGGCCCGACTTCGCGGATTGCATCCATCGCCTGCGCATTCTCGTCTATCGCAATGCCGCGCGCCAGATGGTGCAAGGTGCCCAGTTGATCCGCATCCATTACGAATTTCTCGAACGAGCTGACCAGCCCGCCTTCAAGCCAGCCGCAGGCATGCAGCATAAAGTTCACGCCAGACAAAAGCCCCATATTGAGGCTGTTTGACGTCTCATAAGCCGCCTGTGCATCCGGCAGCTTGGAGCCGCAGAATGATCCAGCAGAGCGGTAAGGCAGGTTCAACCGGCGCGCCAATTGACCCGCGCCATACGTAATATGTGCAGCCTCAGGTGTGCCAAATGTCGGCGCTCCAGAGTTCATATCAATCGAGGTCACAAATGCCCCCATGATGATCGGCGCACCGGCTTTGCACAGCTGCGAATAGGCAATGCCTGCAAGTGCTTCGGCCAAAACCTGCGTCAGGGTGCCTGCCACTGAGACCGGCGCCATTGCCCCCCCCACAATGAACGGCGAAATGATGCAGGCCTGGTTGTTCTGCGCATAAACCTCAAGCGAACCCATCATCACATCATCAAATGTCATCGGAGAATTGATGTTGATCAGCGATGTCATCACGGTGTTGTCGCGCACAAATTCCTCGCCAAAGAGGATCTTGCACATATCAACCGAATCCTGCGCACGTGACGCCTCGGTCACCGAGCCCATAAACGGCTTGTCGCTCAATGTCATATGCGCGTGCAGCATATCAAGGTGGCGTTTGTTCACCGGAATATCTGTTGGCTCGCAAACCGTGCCACCCGAATGGTGAAGCCATTTGGACATATAGCCCAGCTTCACGAATTTGTTGAAATCCGCCATCGTCGCATAACGGCGCCCACCAGCAACATCACGCACAAACGGCGGGCCATAGACCGGTGCCAGCACCAGATTCTTGCCGCCCACCACCACATTACGCTCCGGATTGCGCGCATGCTGGGTGTATTGCGCAGGTGCCGTGGCACAAAGTTTGCGCGCAAGCCCGCGCGGAATGCGCACCCGCTCGCCGTCAATTTCTGCACCGGCGTCGCGCCAGCGCTGGATTGCAGGAGGGTTGTCGAGAAAATTCACACCGATCTCTTCAAGCAGCGTTTCCGCATTATGCTCGATGATCTGCAACGCTTCTTCGCTCAGTATCTCGAAGTTGGGGATGTTGCGTTCAATGAACTTTGCCGTCTCGAAAGACACTGCACTGCGTTCTGCGCGCCGTGCAGCACCCCCGCCACCCCGTCCGCGCCGTGCTGTTTCCGTCATGATGTCTTCCCCGCAAACCAGATGTGCTCAAGGCCTAACGCACCTTGGCAACCAGCCTTGCGCGGATTGCGTCCTTGGCGGGCAAAAAGCGACATCAGTTGTAAAGCAAGGGGTTATTGCCCCTTCGAGTGAGGTCAGGACCCTAGTAATCTGTCATTCCGCAGGTCGCCACCAACATCAATCCGATGAAGGGATTGCGCTGCACCACCTCCTGCATCAGGCGCGATGAGTAAGACCGCTGTGCGATGTCGGGAATCACCTGGCGGGCGACATTGGCCATGCAGGTGCATTTTGTTTCGTTGTGGCGGTTGCGGCAGGTTCTGACAAATCCGCTGCCGCTTGCCGAATTGGCAGCAATCACTTTGACAAGGTTCTCGCCCAGAGTGTTGAGCCCTTCCGAGCAGCCCAGCGTATTGATAACCAACACGCCGGAATAGAGGAGCGTTTGCTGGCGCCCCATTGACCCGATGGCAGCGCCAAGATCCGGATTAGAGAAATCAAATCCGGCCATCGCGCCAAAGGCCGAAGAGGCTGCAAATCCACCCAATTTGACGCGGTCAACGCGGTTGCGCGGCATCGCGCAGCGCTCCATCATCGCCGTCGCCATGCCTGCCAGAAACGGCGTGTTTGTTGTATCAAGTCGGAAGGAACGCCCTTCGGCCAAAGCCTCAAGGGCGCTAAAGAGATCGGCTGCGATCTTCGGTCTGACCGCCTCCAGTGCATTGGCAGCAGGCGGTTTGGGCTTGAAACGGTCCCCCAATGCAGCGGGTGTGATGGGGGCGAATATCTTGGTCCCGATATCAGCCGCCAACGGTGTGTCATCCTGCATTTGAACGATGCCGGTGGAGAGGACCTTCATGCCGGCCCCGAACATCGAATTGGAATAGTACAGTACCGCGTCGCACCGATAGCTTGATCCATCAGCATCCTTGCGACACGACAACGGTGCGGGAACATCTGCCAGCCGGTCGTAACCGTCAGCCCATGTGCCACCATGTTTTTCAAGGTTCTTGGGGATAAACGTGTCTTTGTCCGTTTCCACAACAAGGAATGGCCCCTCCTCGCCCCGCACGAAAAAACCGAAGAACCAGAGATAGGGACCAATTGAAGTGTTGCTCAACTGTGGCGGGAAGGCCTTGTTAAACCCATGTATCGGCGGTGACGTGCCATCAAGATGAATAAATTTTCCGTCTGGCTGACGCAGGAAATAGATCAACAGGTTGTTGGGCTCCCAGCCCGCCGCAGAACGGTAAATATATGCGCCTTTCCTCCATGGCAATTCCTGCCGATCCATCAAAACCTGACTTTCCTCAATCCCGTGTTCTTCATAGAGGTTGATCGCGGCCAGAGCTTCGCGGCGTTGCGCAACCGTCAGCGTGTCGAACGGGCGTTCCCATAAACCGTTGTTGCCCAAGGCAACCGACAGTGTCGGGATCAACCCGAAGATGAGCGGGATCAGAAAAAGTCGAAGGAACGGCCGGATCATGCGGGACTCCTTGTTGTAATCAGGCAAGCCTATGCGATTCGCGCTGTTAGGAATAGATTTAGCCGCGTGGCGCATCCGTGACCTTGCCACGCCCCGCATCCCCGCCTAATCAGGCGGTATGACCGAATTGATCTCCCCCACCGACCATGACCGCCTGCTGATTATTGATTTTGGCAGCCAGGTAACCCAGCTTATTGCGCGCCGCCTGCGTGAATTGAGCGTTTTTTGCGAAATCCACCCCTTTAATGTGGTGGACGAAGCCTTCCTGACAGCGTTCAATCCCAAAGCGGTGATCCTGTCCGGCGGTCCGGCTTCGGTCTTTGACAAAGGTGCGCCGCGCCCGCCGGAAAAGGTATTTGACCTCGACGTACCGATCCTTGGCATTTGCTATGGTCAGCAGGTGATGATGGAAATGCTGGGCGGCAAGGTTGAACGCGGCCACGGCACCGCCGAATTTGGCCGCGCTTATGTGACCCCTGAGGCCGAGAAACTCGACCTTTTGCAAGGCTGGTTTAAGACCGAGCGTGAACAGGTCTGGATGAGCCACGGCGACCACGTCAGCAAAATTGCCCCCGGTTTCAAGGTCTTCGGCACATCGCCCAATGCACCGTTTGCCATCACCGCCGATACATCACGCAATTTCTACGCCGTGCAGTTCCACCCTGAAGTCCACCACACACCCAACGGTGCCAAACTCTACGAGAATTTCGTGCGCCTTGCGGGCTTCAAGGGTGACTGGACGATGAGCGCTTACCGCGAAGAGGCGATTGCGGCCATTCGCGCGCAAGTTGGCGATGAAAAGGTGATCTGCGGCCTATCCGGCGGCGTTGATTCGTCCGTGGCCGCCGTGCTGATCCACGAAGCGATTGGCGATCAACTCACTTGCGTCTTTGTCGATCATGGATTGCTGCGCAAAGGCGAGGCAGAAGAAGTTGTCAAAATGTTCCGCGACAATTACAATATGCCGTTGATCCATGCGGACGAGCAGGAATTGTTTCTGGGCGCGTTGGACGGTCAAAGCGACCCTGAAACCAAACGCAAGATCATTGGCAAGCTGTTCATCGACGTGTTCCAAAAACACGCCAAAGCGGTGGGCGATGCAAAATTCCTTGCCCAAGGTACGCTTTATCCTGATGTCATCGAATCAGTCAGCTTTTCCGGCGGCCCCTCCGTGACCATCAAAAGCCACCACAATGTGGGTGGTTTGCCAGAGAAAATGGGTCTGAAACTGGTCGAACCCCTGCGCGAATTGTTCAAAGACGAGGTCCGCGCGCTTGGCACCGAACTTGGTCTGCCAAAGTCCTTCATTGGCCGTCACCCTTTCCCCGGTCCCGGCCTTGCCATCCGTTGTCCCGGTGAGATCACCCGCCCCAAGCTCGACATCCTGCGCGAGGCGGACGCGGTCTTTATCGACCAAATCCGCAAACACGGACTTTATGATGAAATCTGGCAGGCTTTTGTTGCCATTCTGCCGGTGCGCACTGTTGGCGTGATGGGAGACGGGCGCACCTATGATTTTGCCTGTGCGTTACGCGCGGTCACGTCCGTTGATGGCATGACAGCGGATTATTATCCCTTCACCCATGAATTTCTGGGCGAAACCGCTACACGCATCATCAATGAAGTACCGGGCATCAACCGCGTGACCTATGACATCACATCAAAGCCACCGGGGACCATCGAATGGGAGTGACTTTGCATGGAAACCTACGCTGCGCGGAAGAGGCTGAAGCCGCTGGCGTGCGCGCGGCCCTGACCGATCACATTCGCCTAACGCGGGCCGAGGCCGGGTGCTTGTCGTTTGAGGGCACACAAACGGAAGACCCATTGGTCTGGGACGTTGCCGAAGAATTTACTGATCCCGCCGCCTTCACTGCGCACAACACCCGCGCGGGCACCTCGGCATGGGCCGTTGCGACCAAAGGCATTGCCCGCGAGTATACAGTCACAGGCATGCCATGAACCCCAATCTGCGCGCCGCGCTCTGGATGCTGGGGGCGATCTTCAGCTTTACCACCATGGCGGTTGCAGGGCGCGAGTTGAGCGGCCGCTTCGATACCTTCGAGATCATGATGTACCGCTCCGCTTTCGGGGTGATGATTGTGCTCACCATCGCCTTTGCCAGTGGCAGTTACCGCCAGATTGGCACCGGCGCGATGGGCACACATTTCATCCGGAATGTTTTTCATTTTACCGGCCAGAACCTGTGGTTTTATGCTGTCACCGCGATTCCGCTGGCGCAGGTCTTTGCGCTTGAATTCACCTCGCCGCTTTGGGTGATTGTTTTGTCGCCGATATTCTTGGGCGAACGGCTGACGCTTGTGCGGGGCATCGCAGCACTTATGGGGTTTGTCGGCATCCTGATTGTTGCACGCCCCGACATGGCAGGGTTGAACGCGGGTATCCTTGCCGCAGCCGCCTGCGCGGTCTTCTTTGGGCTTACCTATGTGTTCACCAAACGCCTGACCCGCACGGAAACCATCACCGCCATCCTGTTCTATTTGACCTTTCTCCAACTTGTTTTTGGTTTGATTGCAGCAGGTTATGACGGGAATATCGCTATCCCCAATCAAAGCGACCTGCCGCTTTTGCTGCTTGTTGCCATTTGCGGATTGTTTGCCCATTTCTGCATCGCCAAGGCCCTGATGCTGGCCCCGGCCACCGTTGTTGCGCCCATTGATTTTGCCCGCCTGCCCATCGTCGCAATCATCGGGATGCTGGTCTATAACGAGGCGCTGGATATTTGGGTATTTGTTGGCGCACTGGTAATCTTTGCTGGCAATTACCTCAACATATGGTTCGAAACACGCAAATCTGCATGAATCGGTCAAGCCGCATGAATCGGATCGTCTGTCCCTTCGTCTCAGGCTAAACCCTAACCATGAATGCACAGAAAACCATATCGTCACGCGCATGGATCGAGATGCTGCTTTTGGCAGCCATTTGGGGCGCGTCCTTTGTTTCAATACGTATCGCATTGGACGAGATCGGCCCTCTGACTGCCGTCGCGCACCGCGTTGGTTGGGCGGCCCTGGCGCTTTGGGTCGTTGTGCGGATGATGGGTTTGCCCGTCCCACGTGATCCGAAAATCTGGATCGGCTTTTTGGGCATGGGGCTGTTGAACAACGTCATTCCCTTTGGATTGATGGCTTGGGGGCAGTTACATATCGAAAGCGGCCTTACCTCGATCCTCAATGCCGCGACAGCCGTATTTGGTGTTATCACAGCGGCGATTTTCTTTGCGGATGAACGGATTACCCTGCGCAAGGTTGTTGGTGTCTGTCTGGGCTTTGCGGGGGTCGCTGTGGCCATAGGGTTGGAAAACCTGCGCAATTTCGATCTGCGGTCCCTTGCGCAACTGGCGGTGATCGGCGGTACAGTTTCTTATGCATTGGCCTCTGTCTGGGCGCGCAAGAGGCTATCAGACCAACCACCACAGGTTGCCGCCGCCGGTATGGTCACAGGCGCATCGGTGATCATGCTGCCGCTGGCATGGGTCGTCGAAGGGCCGCTGACGTTGGATCTGCAACCCCGCACGATGATGGCCATCGGGTACTATGCTTTGATCGCTACGGCATTTGCCTATCTGCTTTATTATCGTGTGTTGGCCATGGCGGGCAGCGGCAATTTGATGCTGGTCACTCTGCTTATCCCGCCGTTTGCGATTGTTCTGGGCGCGCTGATGTTGAACGAAGCGTTACGCCCCGCAGCCTATGGCGGATTTGCACTGCTCGCACTTGGGCTTTTGGTGTTGGACGGGCGCATCTGGCGTCTTTTCCGCAGGCGGGCTAGATAGGGTTAACACCACCCATTCACGGAACCTGCCCCATGCTCTATTCCACAGCTTCCGATTGGCGAGATGCACCGCGCCGCAAAGTGCTTGTTTTCGGGATGTCAGGACTGGGCAAGACCCATCTGGCCGGGCTGTTGCGCGATACCGGTGACTGGTTTCATTACTCCATAGATTACCGGATCGGCACCCGGTATCTGGGCGAGATCATTGCCGACAATGCCAAGGCCGAAGCGATGAAGGTGCCATTCCTGCGTGACTTGCTGATGAGTGACAGCATCTATATCGCCTCCAACATCACGTTCGAGAACCTTGCCCCCGTCGCCACATGGCTTGGCAAACCGGGTGATCCGGCCAAAGGTGGATTGGCAATGGCCGAATATGCCAAACGACAAGAAGCCTTCCGCCAAGGCGAGATTGCAGCCCTCCAAGACACCGCACATTTCGCATCCCGCGCAAAATCGCTTTATGGCTATGACCACTTTATCTGCGACACTGGTGGGTCGATCTGTGAATGGGTAGATGCGGATGATCTTGATGACGCATTGCTCAATGAACTGTCCAGAGAATGCCTGCTGGTCTGGATCAAAGGCGACGCGGCCCATACCCAAGAGTTGATCCGCCGCTTTGATCGCGCCCCCAAACCGATGGCCTATCAGCCCGCGTTCCTTGCCCGTGTCTGGCAGCAATATCTGAGTGAAAACAACATCTCCGAAGGCGACGTTGATCCTGATACTTTTGTGCGCTGGACCTATGCCCAAGCGCTCTCGCACCGCCAACCGCGGTATGAGGCAATGTCAAAATGGGGCGTGACCATCACCCCCGATCAGATCAGCACACTCAAGACCGAAGCTGATTTCGTTGACCTGATTGCAAGCTGTCTGGACATCTAACCGCCCCTTGGCGAACACCACGCCAACGCCTCTCTAATCCCTCCACAATACCGGACCTGTTCTCATGCCCATCAAGCTGCCCTCGACCCTGCCTGCCTTTGACGTGCTGACGCGCGAGGGTGTTATGGTGCTGGATGAAGATCAGGCCGCAACACAGGATATTCGACCGCTGCGCATTGCCCTGCTAAACCTGATGCCAAAGAAAATCCAGACCGAGAACCAGTTTGCCCGCCTGATTGGTGCCACACCTTTGCAGATCGAATTCAGCTTGCTGCGCATGTCTGATCATCAAACGCGCAATACGGCGGCCGAGCACATGGAAAGCTTTTACCGCCCGGTCTCGGAGGTTTGGGACGAAAAATTCGACGGGCTGATCATCACTGGCGCGCCCATTGAGCATTTACCATTTGATGAGGTCAGCTATTGGGAGGAACTGTCGCGCGTGATGGATTGGACCCAGACCAACGTACATTCAACTTTTGGCGTCTGTTGGGGCGGAATGGCGATGATCAACCACTTCCACGGGGTGGAAAAACACATTCTGGATCACAAAGCTTTCGGTTGTTTTCGCCACCAAAATCTGGATGCATCATCGCCCTATCTGCGCGGTTTCTCGGATGAATGTGTGATGCCAGTTTCGCGCTGGACAGAGATGCGGCAGGACGAGGTGGACGCAAAACCGGCGCTGAAAACGCTGCTGGGCAGTGATGAAGTTGGCCCCTGTCTGATCGAAGATCCTGATCACCGCGCGCTATACGTATTCAATCATTTCGAATACGACAGCGATACCCTCAAGCAGGAATATGACCGAGATGTTGCCAGCGGTACACCGATCAACGTGCCATGCAATTACTACCCGCAGGACGATCCATCCCATGCACCAAGCAACCGTTGGCGCAGCCACGCACATCTGCTTTATGGCAATTGGATCAATGAGATATACCAAACCACCCCGTTTGATATTGAGCAGATCGGCAACAGCTAGGGAACGACATGCCTCCGCGTTTGCGTTAATCGCATTAACATCCCATATAGAGATGTAAGTTGTGTGATTTGGAGGCCCTATGGAATTGCCTTTTGACGGTGCGATCAGCGCCTATTTCGAAAACGATGCTCCCGATAAAATCCGCGCGGCAGTCAAACGCGCGGAAAAAGGTGATATCCTGACATCCAGCTATCCACATTCCGAACGAATGGCGCGCAAGGTCTATGACAAGGAAATGGCGCGGTTGCAGATCGAACTGGTCAAATTGCAAGCATGGGCACGCGAAAGCGGTACGCGCATTGCCTGTGTATTTGAGGGCCGTGATGCGGCGGGCAAAGGGGGCACCATCAGCCGTTTCCGCGCCAATTTGAACCCGCGCGCGGCCCATGTCGTCGCCCTGACCAAACCCACCGAAACCGAACAGACCGAGTGGTATTTCCAGCGCTATATCAAACATTTACCTTCCGCTGGTGAAATGGTTTTCTTTGATCGTTCCTGGTACAATCGCGGCGTTGTCGAACATGTGTTCGGCTTTTGCACACCGCCCCAGAGGGAGCATTTCTTTGCCCAGGT
>RCMY010005167.1_pt1 | contig 11117 bp, 9 predicted proteins | sample 2041341 | NCBI WGS metagenome assembly RCMY01 (sample SAMN09708234, study PRJNA481090) | Marine sediment metagenome, whole genome shotgun sequencing project.
GCCCCCACGAGTAAAGAGCTCAACGCGTTGGTAGCCACGATCAGTGAACGCGTTGCCCGGTATCTGGAGCGCCGAGGGCGCCCAGCCAGGGGCGCCCGGCCAGGGGCGCCCGGCCAGAGACGAGCAGAGCGATCATCTGACATTAGCGTTGGACGATGAAGAGGGCACTACGATGCAACAACTGCAGGGCCACTCGATAACGTATCGGATAGCTTTGGGACCGCAGACAGGGCGCAAAGTGCTGACGACCTGCGCGGCCCGTTGCAAACGATTCCTGCCTGGGGGCAGGATGACTATGGCAACGATCAGCTCGGTAGGATCGGAGGATTCTCGTTGCATGGGGGCGGCCTTCCGCCTGGGGTGGCAGTGAAAACGCGGGAGTGCAAAAAGCTGGAACGTATTTGCCTGGGCGGCCCCGTCGGTATATTTCCCGCCCCGCACTATCAGAAGCGCGGCTGGAGCTGACAAATCTGGGGATGGTCAGATATGCCCTGAAGAGTGCGTACCTGCGCGGCCCGATCGGGATGGGACTACGCATGTGGTATTCGAGCGGGGCGGCCTTCCGCCGAATAGCCGGTACCGCGAGCGCATAACACCGACACGTAGTGTCAAGGTAAAAAAAACCACTACTGATGAAGAGGCCGATGGACGAGAAGGGCTGGATCAGACAGCGGGCAAGCGCAAAGGAATGTGTTGCACGGTAGGCCGCCCCGCACAGAGGCTGAAGCGTGTTTTCAATCGGGCCGCGCAGGTGGGGCCGCCCAGGTATTGATGTGAGTATCTGCAGTGCTTGTGGGCGGCCGGCCAGGTCGGTCCAATGAAGACTGCGCGTCCCGGATCATTGCCGAAAGTCGGACCACAGTATTGAGGATCCGTTTGTGATCGACAAGATCCTGTCTCACCTGGCGGGTAGATGGGGTAGAGGAGTCAGCGACTCGTCGCCCCCTGGAGCACGCGCACCGCCGCCAGCGGTTTGCTAGGTAGCTGAAGAGCCACGGGCGCCCGGCTAGGGCAATGGCTGCGCGGTGGAGATTGATCAGGTGCCAGATGTGTGATGGAGTGGGCTGATGGGTCGCAGCCGGTGCGTCAAACAGTAGGTGGGCGGAAAATGGGTAGCCGTCTCACTGTTAAAGTATCGTGATTGTAGGTATTTTGGTGTGGCGGTTTGGTGGTAATAGGCAGTTTATTCTTCTTATACTCGTAATTTCTTGACTTCATGTTTGATAACCCCGAACCATAGATTGAAAAACAAGCGACCTGAATGATAGATCGCCCATGCATTTGGGATTAAATGCCTAAATTGGCAGTTCGTCAATGAATATTCGGCGTAACAGGCTTCGCGATGGCGGGAATGTCAGAGCATCCGCTTGACCAGTTAGTTGCTGAGAGAGCCTTTGGCCGCGGGTATTGGCGATGACAGTTATGGTGCAATACCTGACTCATCAAAGGTGAAAGGATGAATTCGCCGCGTGTAAAAGTTGCTCATTACCAGGCAAGCGGCGTGCTGCTGAATTGTCGGGCTACCATTCTTCGCATAAAACGTCAGTCACCGCTCATCGCCTCCACTTGCTTTCTGTAGTAATGGCGCCATTGACTCGGCATTGACATCCGTTAAAGACATGGCACCTGGTGCTGCCATGTCATACGCAATCTGAGGAAATTTCATGAGCCACAAACTCTTCTCGCCTGTCACCGTTGGTGATGTTGCATTGGCGAACCGTCTCGTCATGGCGCCACTGACACGGAACCGTGCCGATGTGGATGGCGACGTTCCACACGAGATGCACGAGATCTATTATTCTCAGCGAGCCAGCGCTGGACTGATCATTTCGGAAGGCGTTCAGATTTCGCCCGAGGGCAAAGGCTATTATCGTACACCCGGGATTTACAGCGAGGCACAGGTAGAGGCGTGGAAACGAGTCACTGATGCGGTGCATGAAAAGGGTGGCAAGATTTTCGCGCAATTGTGGCACGTCGGTCGTGTATCTCATACGTCGCTTCAGATTGACGGTCAGGCACCTGTCGCCCCATCTGCCATACGTGCAGAAGCAAAGACGTATGTCGAAGAAGGTTTTGTCGACACTTCTGTTCCTCGTGCACTGCGGACCGATGAAATTCCTCGGCTGATTGAAGATTTCGTCAAAGCTGCGCGCCAGGCCAAGGCAGCGGGTTTTGATGGGGTGGAATTACACGCCGCCAATGGTTATCTGCTTGATCAGTTCATGCGTACATCGGCGAATCATCGCGACGATGCCTATGGGGGTTCAGTGGAGAACCGTACACGCCTGTTTGGGGAAGTCTTAGATGCACTTGTTACCGTATGGTCGCCAGGTTGTGTGGGCGTGCGCTTCAGTCCTTTCTCTCACGCAGGTGGTGTGGAGCCTGATGATCCGATGCAAACCTTTCTGGCGGCAATAGCCCATGCCGAACGTGTAGGCATTGCCTACGTACACATGATTGAAGGTGAGACCGGTGGAGAACGCACGGCGACCGCTGAGCAACTGTCAACGCTGCATGCCGCCTTCAGTGGCACCTGCATGGTTAATAATGGTTATGACCGTGAGATGGCGCTACGAGCCATTGAAGAGGGTGATGCCGACCTTGTGTGTATGGGCCGTCCCTTTATTTCGAACCCTGATCTTGTCGAGCGACTGATGGATAACAAGTCGCTTAACGAGCTTGATCCGAATACCTTGTATGGCGGGGGAGCTGAGGGCTATATCGACTATCCATTTCTGCAATCGTCAGCTGCCTGAGCAATTGACGATTCCGAGTCATGGATAGTATTGCACATGATCTGTCGAGCTTACGCCCTGCAGAAGCCAGGGGCGAAGCTTTTGTCGCCTGCAGATACGGGTGCAGTACAATGAGGCCAGTTCTGCGTAACTGTGGCATTCCAGTGGACAAATATTTTCCTCCGGTTCGCCATCATCAGAAGCAAAGCTCGCTGCACATGTGTGCCATCAAATAACCAAGGGTTTTTTCCATGATTCACGTCGTTGCCATCCTCACAACCAAACCCGGCAAGCGGGCTGAAGTTCTTGAAGCGTTCGCGAAAATCGTGCCTTTGGTGCATGCCGAGTCCGGTTGTATTGAATATGAACCGGTGACTGATGCAGATGATGCAGGTTCCAACCAGGCACCGTTGGGCCCTGACACCTTTGTCGTGGTGGAAAAATGGGAAAGCATGGACCAGCTCAAGGCACATTCAGCCTCTGCGCATATGGCAGAGTACGGCAAGTTGGTTGGCAGTTTGATGGCGGATAGAAAAGTCCACGTGCTGGACTAGTCATTCGTTTGTGTTGTCAGAAGGTCTGCTCCGGCATTGCCGATTTGTCAGCATGCCGGAATATCAGAACCGACTATCGCGCAGTAGCGATTTCTGCTGGCACATCGGACTGTGCTGTTTGGGCAAACGTTCAGATGGCCGCTTTAGGTGATAGCGTTGAACGATATGGGGAGTAGTCCCGTGCGGTATCTCTGGTTGGGTGTTTTCTTCACAGTGCTTGCATGGTCCGGCTATCAGCCGAAAGATCTATACACATGGATGCTGGAAGTAGCGCCCGCGATTATCGGGCTGGGGGTGCTGATTCGAACGCGTTTGTCGTTTCCGTTGACGTCATTGGTCTATGGATTGATATTACTGCATTGCGTTGTTCTGATGGTCGGTGGGCACTACACGTACGCAGAGGTTCCACTATTCGACTGGATACGCGATTTCACCGGGGGAGACAGGAACAACTACGACAAGGTTGGGCACTTTGTGCAGGGTTTTGTGCCAGCGATGATTGCACGCGAAATCATCATCAGGAAACACCTGGTTAATGGTGAGTTATGGACAAATTTTTTCAGCGTTTGCTTCTGCCTGGCGTTCAGCGCGTTCTATGAGCTGGTCGAATGGTGGGTTGCCCTGCTGTCCGGTAGTGGTGCCGAAGCCTTCCTGGGGACTCAGGGATACATCTGGGATACCCAGTCGGATATGGCAATGGCGTTGCTCGGGGCGCTGATCGCCATCGCCACTCTGAGAGGGCGGCATGATCGATTGCTGCGTGCATCAGTCAACTCCCAGGTCGCGTCAGAGATAGTCTGATGTCTCGGTTCTGCACGGCCTTGATGATTGCTGGAGTCGCCTGCAGCTGATCGCTATCCAGAGTTTCTTCATTGATATCGAAGTCACCGATCATCTCGATCATGAAGGGACCGGCGTTCGTGTTGCCGTTGAAACCACTGGCGCTGGCAGGCGTCCAGTTGAAATTACGACACAACCAGATCGCACCGTCAGGGGCTATGGTCACGTGCTGGCCTATGTCGTGCCATTTGTTGGTTTGCGTGTGATAACGCCATATGCCTTCAATCGTCGCCAGTCCCTTGTAGTCTTTTTGGCGGGGCCGCCCCGTATGGTGTAGATGAACGTCGGTAATACGGCGTGAAAACGGATATGTTGAAACAATATCCTGAATTTCTTACAGATTTTCTGACTTGAATTCACGCGCCATGATGACTGACTCCTCAGTATCGATGCAGCAGCAGATTCTCGCTATGAAACCGAGTATTCAGAGGTAGCTGGGATTTTTGTTGTAGGGGTGATCAAAGGTGATTTAACCTCCATGTACTCAAGAACGTGGGAATATTCAAGGCAACTAGCGGATAGTTCAGTGTATTGTGTGGCCACGTGACGTTACATTGACGAACGCCATGCGTATAAGCGTTGAAAACGTCGGATATTTTCCAGCAACGGCGCCTGTGACATGAAAAAAGCAGCGGTCAACGCTATTCGATCAGCCAATAATGCAAGGGTGCTATTTTGTTGTTCTGCGTGCTGATTTTCACTGACAGCATCCCATGCAGATTGCTGTTCCTGATTCGTGCACTCCGTGTCGTTGACCGGATGCCTGTTGCTCAAGGACGATAGATAATGGTGCAATACAAGGCGTTGGCCGATGACCTCGTGCAGTTGATCGAGGCGGGTGAGTTACGTCCCGGGGAACGATTACCGTCGTTGCGGGAATGCAGTCGTCGGCGTGGTCTGAGTGTCTCCACGGTACTCAAGGCGTATCACCTGCTTGAAGCGCGAGGCTTTGTGCAGGCTACTCAGCGCTCTGGGTTTCACGTCAGTGCCAGGGCTGATCACTATCCTCAGCTGCCCTCATCGTCTCAACCTGATCTTGGCACAATACAGGTGGACAAGAGCGGACTGATCGGACAGGTGCTGCACGGCTTGAAGAATGAGAACGTCGTGCCGTTGGGCTCAGCCTTTCCCGATCCGGCACTCTTCCCCATGACTCGCCTGACGAAATCCTTATCGCGAAGCATGCGCAAGCTGAATCCGGCACGAACGGTCCTTGACATTGCTCCAGGTAATCCCGGATTACTCCGGCAGATCGCCCTGCGTTATCACTTGCAGGGTTTTGAACTGGATATCAACGAGCTGCTTGTTACCAATGGCGCAATGGAAGCATTGAATCTGTGCCTGCAGGCAGTGACCAGACCGGGTGATGCGGTGGTGATCGAATCGCCGAGTTTCTATGCCTGTCTGCAAGCCATTGAACGTCTGGGATTGAGAGCGATTGAAGTAGCAACGGACCCGGCGCAAGGGATGGATCTTGAGGCATTGGAGGAGGCAATAGTCCGACACGGGCCCTCTGCGGTGTGGTTGATGAGCAACTTTCAGAATCCCCTGGGCAGTCTGATGCCAGAATCTCGCAAGCGTTTGCTGGCTGAACTACTGGCGAGACATCAGTTACCGTTGATAGAAGATGATGTCTATGGTGAGCTGTATTTTGGCGAACGTCGGCCACCTCCCGTCAAGGCATTCGATAAAGAGGGTCTGGTGCTGCACTGCAGCTCGTTCTCGAAGTGTCTGGCTCCCGGCTACCGCATAGGCTGGGCCGCGGCGGGACGATTCAGTCAGCGGGTCCAGGAGCTGCAGTTGGGAACAAGCCTGTCGGCCGCCTTGCCATCGCAACTGGCACTGGCGGACTATCTGGAAACCGGTGCGTTTGATAGCCATCTGCGGGGTCTGCGAGGGGTTCTGCAACGACGGCGAGATGCCATGCTCGATTGTGTGCAACGATATTTTCCGACAGATTGCCGAGTGACGCAGCCGCAGGGAGGCTATTTTCTATGGCTGGAGCCGGCAGCTCCGAGCGATAGTTTCAGGCTTTACAAGGCGGCATTGAAGCAGGGCGTCAGCATCGCTCCCGGCAATCTTTTTACGGCCCGCGATGACGCAATATCAGGTTTTCGATTGAATTATGGGCACCCGTCGCCTGAAGAGGTTGAACGGGCCATGCAATTGCTGGCAGGGCTGCTGCCTATGGATGAGGTGCATCAGAGCAGCTCGCCGGGCGCACGGAGCGTTCGGTAAGTGCACGTTAAGCAGGGTCCGGCGCGAGGCCAGATCGAGCAAGTGCGTGAAATGTGGATCGAGGCATAACAGGTGGTAGTGTTCTGGTAATCTGTTATGCATTCTTGAGCGATGATTGACCCTGTCAGGCATTGCGCCTCTGGCAGATAATGACCCCATGAACAAAAATCCATTCAAGAACACCATGCTGATGCTTTTGCTGCTCGGTGTGCAGGCAGGGGCTAGTGGCGTAGTGGCCGCACCAGGCCCTGATGATATGCGGGACAGATTGCAGGCATGTGCCGGTTGTCACGCTCTGGCAGATCAAGTGCCGGCTCAGGATGAAGTCTACTATCCGTCAATTGATGGCAAGCCGGTTGAGTATCTTTATCAGCAATTGCTGAATTTTCGCGACGGACGCAGGGATAACCGGCTCATGGCGCAGATGCTGGCGTATCTCAATGCCGATTATCTGCATGACATTGCAGCCTATTATGCACAGAAACCGTTGGCGCACTCGGCGGATGCCTCCACAAGTCGCGGCAATTCCGCAACCGATTCAGAGCGGGGACGGATTCTGGTGGAGCAGGCCGATGGAAGACGACCTGCCTGTACGGCCTGCCATGGTGAAGACCTGAACGGGGACGGTGTCGCCATTCCGGGTTTGCGCGGTCTGGGTGCCGTTTATATCACCGCTCAACTGGGGGCCTGGCAGGCTGGCACTCGTCAGGCTCGAAAGCCGGATTGCATGGCAGAAGTGGCAAATGCACTGGATGGGGCAGATATCGCTGCCATAGCGCAATGGATTGCCCGCGCACCGGCCGTGCCTGCGAACCCGTCTTCGACACAACCTTCCGAGCTGCCTATCCCTTGCGGGGCCGTGCAATGAGCCGCCATTTGATAACTGCAATGGGTACGCTCTTGATGTCGCTCCTGCTCAGTGGGTGTGGAGAGGAGCAACAGCCAGAGACCACCATCAGTCCGTTGACTGCACAATCACAGAACCCGATAGAACGCGGGAAATATCTGGCGCGGGCCGGTGATTGTTCAGCGTGTCATACACCGATTGGAAAACCGGACTTCAGTGGGGGCAAGGCGGTACCAACGCCGTTCGGGAAAATCTATAGCAGTAACCTGACCTCTGACGGACGCACGGGATTGGGTGCATGGACTGCTGATGATTTCTGGCAGGCGATGCATCACGGTATATCACGCGATGGTCGCAGTCTGTATCCGGCTTTTCCCTACACCAGTTACACCCTGATGACTCGAGATGACACCGATGCCTTGTTCGCTTATTTGCAATCCATACCGGCTGTAGAGCAGGCGCCACCCGAGCATGCGCTGAACTTTCCCTATGACACGCAATTGGCCCTGAACATCTGGCGTGCCTTGTTCTTCCGTCCTGCCACTTTCAAACACGATGACGAACAGACGGAATCCTGGAATCGTGGCGCTTATCTGGTGCAGGGCCTGGGACATTGTGCTGCCTGCCATACCCCTCGTGGAGCATTGGGGAATACTAAAGCTGATCTGAATCTGTCTGGGGCGTATGTGGAGGGGCTTGGTTGGGAAGCTCTGTCTATATCCCGCGGCACCCTTGCAGACAGTGAGAAAGAGGAGCTGATAGATCTGTTGCAATCAGGCGTCAACCAACGAGATGTGATGTCTGGCCCGATGGCAGAAGTAGTTTTGCATAGTCTGCAGTTTCTGAGTCGAGAAGATCTGGGAGCCATGGCGGATTATGTGTCGACACTGCCGGAAATGAGCAACACCTCAGGCAGGCAACTGGGTGTCAGTGAGTCGTATGCGCAGGAGTTGCGAGCAGACGGGGAATTGATCTATACCGAGCAATGTGCTGACTGCCACGGAAGCGATGGGCAGGGTGAGCCCTACGTGTACCCCGCGCTTGCTGGTAATCGCGGAGTGACTGCGGCGTCTCCGAACAACGCCATCCGGATGTTGATATCCGGTGGATTCGGAGCCAGTACCGAGCAAAGGCCAAGACCGTACGGCATGCCCTCATTTGCACACCAGTTAAGTGATCAGGAGTCGGCTGCTGTGCTCAGTTACATACGAGGCGCCTGGGGCAACTCTGCGTCAGCCGTGTTACCCGAAGCGATTCGTCAGAACTGAGTCGTGTTCTTTCTGGTGGCGTTCGGCCATGCTCATCAGAACAGCGCAAGGTTGGACATGAGGCGCAACCTGATCAGACCTTATCTGCCTGTAGCGCCTCGACAACCAGGTCACGCAGGCGCGTGGCAAGCGGGCTCACCAGCTGGTCTTTCTTCTGGATCAGGTAGTAAGGCTCGATGGTGATCGGATCGTTGAATCGTATGATGGCCATACCACCGGCTTTTGAACTCAGCAATAGATCTGCAACTTCACTGGAGACGGGTGAGATGGCATCCGAGGTCTGCAGGTACGCGATCATCACTAGCAGTGACGTTGTGTTCACGATCTCGTCGGGCAGCGGAATGGCGCGTTCGATGAAGGCCTGTTCAACGGCCTCACGCATCGGTGTGCCAGGGCCCTCTATCACCCAGCTGTAATTACGCAGGTGCTCCAACCGTCTGATTTTCAGCGTCAGCAAGGGGTGTTCCGGACGCACAATAAACAGCACCGTTTCGGATCGACCGTGCATGAATTCAAATTGGCGCCGGTCATGAGCCGGAGGAATTCGGGAGAGAACAAAATCGAATTCGCCGCTCAACAGCCCCTCGATCAGTGTTTCGCTAGGCGCGACAGCGATGTTGATGTCAGCGCCGCTGGCGTCATGCTTCAACTTCTGCACCGACGTCACCACGAAGGCGACGGCGGCTCCGGTGACGGAGCCGACACGCACACTACCGGTTTTGCCGGCGCCGAAGGCATCCACCTCATTAGCGGTCGCAGTCAGACCGCGTAGCAGCGAAACCGTATGCCGGATCAGAACTTCGCCGATAGGCGAAGGCGTCATGCCTTTCGGGTTACGGAAGAAAAGTGGCTGTTCAACCATTGCTTCCACATCGGCCAGCACTCACGAATATCCTCATTCCGCCAAGGGAGTGACCATGAGAAAGGTTATCGCGGATCTGTCGAACATCGTTTGTCTGGCAAGCCTGATGCTGTCGCTCGCCGCAATGATTTTCGACGTCTACAACAAAAAGAAGCAGGGCTGAGGTAGCGACACATGACTTTCAAGCAAAAAACCTGGCCCCGCAAACTTCGGTCGGCCGAATGGTTCGGGGGTACGTCGCGCGACCATATCTATCACCGCTCATGGATGAAGAATCAGGGCTTGCCCGCCGATCTGTTTGATGGACGACCCGTGATCGGAATATGTAATACCTGGTCAGAGATGACGCCGTGCAATGCTCATCTGCGTGATCTGGCGGAACGTGTGAAACACGGCATCTACGAGGCCGGTGGACTGCCCCTGGAATTTCCTGTGTTTTCTCCGGGTGAAAGTGCCTTGCGACCGACCGCCATGATGTTTCGCAATCTGTGCGCGATGGATGTCGAGGAGGCGATTCGCGGAAATCCCATGGATGGCGTCGTGCTCCTCGCGGGCTGCGACAAGACCACCCCTGCGCTGCTCATGGGGGCCGCGTCGGTGGACTTGCCAGTAATCCTTGTATCGGGCGGACCTATGCTCAATGGCATGTTTCGTGGTGAACGCGTAGGTTCAGGCACCCATCTCTGGAAATTTTCGGAGGCGGTCAAAGCCGGCGAGATGACTCAGGGTGAGTTTCTTGAAGCTGAATCTTCCATGAGTCGTTCGTCGGGCAGTTGCAATACGATGGGCACCGCCTCGACCATGGCGTCCATGTCTGAAGCGCTGGGTATTGCCTTGTCGGGCAATGCTGCTATCCCTGCTGTTGACAGTCGTCGCCGGGTAATGGCACATCTGACCGGACGGCGCATCGTTGATATGGTCAAGGATGATCTGAAGCCATCAGATATGCTGACGAAAAACGCGTTCGAAAACGCAATCCGCACCAACGGTGCCATTGGCGGATCGACCAATGCCGTGGTGCATTTGCTGGCGATAGCCGGTCGCGTCGGCATTGATCTGAGTCTGGATGACGGGGATCGATGTGGTCGCGATGTGCCAACTATCGTGAACCTGTTGCCTTCGGGTAAATACCTGATGGAGGAATTCTTCCATGCGGGTGGACTTCCGGTTGTCATCAAGCATTTGTGCGAATCCGGTGTCATGGACAAAGATGCATTGACCGTCTCGGGAGAAACATTGTGGGATGGGGTCAAGGATGTGCGGAACTGGAACGAGGACGTGATTCTGCCGGTTGAAAAGGCGTTGACCCGTCAGGGAGGCATTGCTGTGCTGCGTGGAAACCTGGCTCCCCGAGGGGCGGTGCTGAACCCGTCAGCGGCAACGCCTGCACTGCTCGTACATCGCGGACGGGCTGTGGTTTTCGAAGATATCGATGACTATAAGGCCAGGATCAATGACGATGCCCTCGACATTGATGAAAGCTGCGCGATGGTCTTGAAAAACTGTGGTCCGAAGGGCTATCCGGGAATGGCAGAGGTTGGCAACATGGGATTACCTCCCAAGGTGCTCAAGAAAGGCATCACCGATATGGTTCGGATCTCCGATGCGCGCATGTCTGGTACCGCTTACGGTACGGTGATTCTGCACACCACGCCGGAAGCTGCTCATCCGCAGGTGATGGGCAGGCATTAAGCCGACGGGAATTGGCCCATACGATTTGCGAACACCTGAAATGGTGCACGCCAACGGGCAAGCACAAGATTCAGTCCTGCC
>RCMY010005168.1_pt1 | contig 11117 bp, 11 predicted proteins | sample 2041341 | NCBI WGS metagenome assembly RCMY01 (sample SAMN09708234, study PRJNA481090) | Marine sediment metagenome, whole genome shotgun sequencing project.
AGCAGTCGGCGTACTACTCAGCGACCGCCCAGCCGCCGCTGCATTGCGCAAACTGCCGGGGGACGTGTGGCATCGCCGGCCCGGCACGCTCGACGGATTCAGCACGCTCGTGAACGACAACCCACCCGCGGCGCGGATCGTCATATGGACTGTCGGGCTCTTCACCGTTCTTGCATGGTCCGAGCTCAGCTGGCGTTCGCTTCTGACCATCATTGGATTGACCGCCGCTGCAATGCTCTTCATTTGGATGGTGACGAGCAAAAGCGATCGTGCCTCCGAGTGGCGAGGCTCACTCAACATCGGTGCCCTGACCGACCGATACGCCGACGAGCTCAGCGCAGACCAAGAACTCGCCCGGCTTCGGAGCAACGTCGCAGTTCTCTTCGGTGCTGCGCTGTTGTTCTGGCCAGACTGGAGCCGACAAACGGTGGTCACCTTCTTCATCACCGGCGCTGGCGTCCAGGCCCTCATCAACATGCCTGCGGCTCGGCGCTTGGCCCGCCTCAGTCAGGCCGGCGAGCGTGACGATCTCGGCTCGAGCGCCGCCGCGCAAGTCTCTCGACGCCCACGGTACGTAGTTGCTGGGCTGGCGTCGATGGCGGCGGTCACTGCTGGGGTCCTGATCACGGCGTGGTCAGCCGAGGCGGCGGAGGCCGCCGTTGGGTGCAATGGCAACGTCGACCTGTGTGATCGCCGAATCGACGAGGTCGTGTTCGCCGGTTCGCACAACTCGATGTCGTCATCGGATCTCGGATGGGAACTCGCGCTGCAGACAGGCGACATGGTCACCCAACTCGACTACGGGATCCGAGCACTTCTGATCGATGCCCACTATTGGGACAACGAGGGCACGATCGAGGGTAGTGACGACCCTGCCGCCGGATTCCTGATCGAGGCTGCGCTCAGCGACGACCAGCCCCAGCCGGGAACCTGGCTCTGTCACGGGTTCTGCGCGCTCGGCGCCACCGACCTCACCGGCGGCCTGGCCCAAGTCGACCTGTGGCTCCAGGAACACCCAACGGAAATCCTGCTCATCATCGTGCAAGACGAGATAGATGTCGACGACCTCACCGCAGCTTTCGACGACAGCGGCCTACTCTCTCGAGCACACGTCCACCGCAACGGAACTCCATTCCCGACGCTGCAGGAACTGATCGACGTCGATGAACGCATCCTCGTCTATGCCGAAAACGCCGGCGAACCCGACACATGGCTACAGAACGGTTACGCCGACACCTTCGGCGAAACACCGTTCACGTTCGCACTGCGTAGCGAGTTCTCCTGCGTTTCGAACCGCGGCGACGCCGACAACCCGCTGCTCCTCATCAACCACTGGCTCACCACCGGAATCCCGGTCCGCGAAGCTTCGGCGGCAGTCAACAGCCGCGCCGCCTTGCTGGAACGAGTACACGACTGCGAGGTCGAACGAGGCCGGCTGCCGACGATCCTCGCCACCGACTTCGTCCAGACCGGAGATCTCATCGACGTCGTCGACGAACTCAACCGAACCGGTTGAGTCATCTGCACGCCGGTAAACGCGTCATCGGGTCGCCGTAATAGTGGCTCCGCCCGCCGTCATGATGGTCAGACTTGCGCCATCGATCTGGACGGTCGCCTCTCCATCGACGATCTCATTCATGACGGTCAGGAACGTCTGTTCCTGACGATTCGATGCTGGATCGCAGGCCATCATTGTGACCGCAATTTGGCCGTCAACCTGCAGGGATGCTCCGTCGATCCGATACGTCGTGGAATAGCTGTTGCAGCTGGCATTTCCACCAGCCGGATCGAGCGCCAGGGGATCGACGGCCAAGTCGAACGGAATCGGAACCTGCCGGTCTTTCAGTTCGACGATGGTCTCACCAACGACCGGGGCGGCGACGTCTTGCGGTGAGACGTCGTTCACGGTGATGGTGGCGGTGCCGCCAGGGGTCAGCATGATTCGTGGGAGGTATGTCAGCTCGCCGGTGATTGTGATCATGGGTGTTTCTCCAGTCGCATCGACGGTGGCGTCGGCCGCTCCACAACCCACGGCAAGAAGTGCTGCAAGGGCAAGGACGATCGGGGTTCTGGTCATTCTGGGGATCTTTCGGAAGTAACGGTGTACTTCCATCCTCACGCCGAGCCTCGACTGTCGGTTCCGCGCGATCGCATGACCCTTGGCACATGTTTGAAGTCTGTGGATCGGTCGCCAAGAAAGGCAACCGATGCTTACCTAGTCCGGCGTATCGAGTGCGGAGTGGTGCCAAGCGATTGCAGTTGAGGCGCGATGGAGTTCTCGGCGAGCAAGTCTCAGTGGGATGCCTTGGTTTGTGAGGTCGTTGAGGTGGCGTGGGAGCCCGGCGATGAGGAGAACTCTGGATCGGGTGGTCTCGTCAGGGATCTTGGCGGTGTCGAGGATGGAGTGGAGGGTGGCGTAGAGGTCGCGGTGGCGTCTTCCGATGGCTGTTCGGATGTCGTCGGGCATGTCGTCGATTCCAAGCGATGCCCGGATCATTGCGTGGTTGTCGGGATCTGCGAGGAAATCGAGTTGAAGGTCGAACCATCGCTCGAGTTTCAGACTCGGACGTGTCGAATCGGCGGCGATGGCTATGGAAGCGTCGATGAGCGGTATCATGGCCATCTCGAACCAGCGAAACACGATGGATGCCTTGGTCGGGAAGTACCGGTAGAGGGATGTGCGAGCTAGTCCGACTTCGCTGGCGATATCGCCTGTGCTGACGTTGGTAACACCTCGCTCGGCGAACAAACGGATGGCAGCGGCGAACACCGCTTCCTCTTGTGCCGCAACATGTTCAGCGATGTTTGGGCCGGTGATCTTCGGCATGGTCAGGTCCGCGTTGGTGTTTGGTCGTGCTCGACAAGCCCGCCACCAGCGATGGTGACATATCGGGATGCGACGACTTGGTCCGGGAGGTGAGCAACAATCAGGGTAGCGGCGCCCACCGTGGCGGCTTGTTGAACTGCACTGGGTCTCGGCCATGACGGCGAGGTCACGATCCTCACCCACTTCACCACCTATGAACGCATCCGCACATTCACTGAGAACTTGTCCCTTGCCAAGCACTTCGAGCGATTCGCCTTTGCAATGACCGACGTCAAGGACCGCTACCGCCCCCTCGACCTGCCATGGCTGTTGAACACCACTCGTGCCGACATCGCCTGGCTCCTCGGCAGCGTCGCCGTCCTCACCACAGCGATGCGACGCACCTTCCGTACGCAACCCCCCCATCACCCAACGAGCAAACCAATGACAAACACCCCCCGAAACCAACCCCGACGACTACGATGACCGCGCCTGCTGTCACCAGCCGACGACTTTCCTCGGCGACTTTTTCGGTCGCATCATGGGGTACCTCATCGTCGCAATCGGACTCATCTACGCGCTCGAGGGGCTGGGCATTGCGATCGCGCCGCTGCTTGGAGCGCTCGGTATCGCCAGTATCGCCATTGCGTTCGCGCTCGAAGACATTCTCGAGAACGTTGTGGCAGGGATCATCCTTCAGCTACGCCGGCCCTTCACCTCGGGCGATGAGATCGAGTCGGGAGACCACGAAGGAACCGTGACCTCTGTCGATGCCAGGACGGTCACCGTGCGAACTCCCGACGGCGAGACGATTCGCCTACCGATCGCCGGGGTCATCAAGAACCCGATCATAAATCACACGGAGAATGGCAGACGTCGGACCACGATCGATGTCGGCGTGGCCTACGCCACCGATCTGAACCGCGCCGAGCAGGTGGCTGTCGATGCCGCGTCCAGGATCGAAGGGGTCTTCACCGACCCGCCCCCCGAAGCGCTCGTGCACACGTTCGGCGATTCGAGCATCGACATTCCCGTCCGTTTCTGGCATGAGCCCTCGATCGCCACTCACTGGCGCCTCCGTGACGCTGTCGCTCGATCAGTTGCTCAGGCATTCGCCGAGAACTACATCACGATCCCGTTCCCACAACGTATGGTGCAACAGGTGCCGGACGCGTCCTAGGCAGCGATTGACCCATCGGTCGGTGGGGACTCGGCGCCGTCCCGGCTGCTGGCACGGACGACGCAACCCCCGGACCAGGCAGCCGACGACCGAACTCGCCAGCGTCACGGTCGTGGGTCCCGATCTGACGATCGCTGACGCTCAGCGGTCAGCCGGCGAAGGCGTTGTAGCCAGTGTTCAGCAGCTCGATCGTCGGTAGCTGAACGTCTTCGTTGCCGATCGTGACCGAGCCCGATTCGAAGGTGGCCGAGACAACAGCGGGCGGGTCTTCGCCGCTCGAGACGGCATCGTGCACGGTGACCATGCCCGAGATCGGGAACGATCCGACCTCAATCCGCTCCGGCACCCATTCTTCGACCGCATCGTTGCAGTGACTCACGAAGAGGTGTTTTCCGACCACCACTTCGGCGTTCCATCCCGCATTCGGGAGCTCGAAGCCTTCGCCAGACTTCGGCTGCTGATCGTCGGTTTGGTAGATGAGAATTCCGACACGCTGGTCGGCTGTCGATGTTGCCCAGCCTCGACCACACGGCCACTGCTGATCGAATACTGCCGAGCCGACAAGCTCGGCCATGTCGGCTTCGCTCAATGTGGTCGGGTCGAACGAGGGCGTCATCGTGTCGAATACCACGAGTTCGAGGAGCATCGGATCACAAAACGTGAGGTAGTTGGCCCACTTGCCCGACGGACCGCCAGGCAATGCCGATTGGCTGTTGTCCGGGCCAGCAAATCGGAAGCTCGCGACTCCGTCGATGACGTCCCCGGTACGAAATTCGACGCCGTCGCTATCGATCAGTGTCGTGCTGTCTGAGTCGGCGAACGAGAACCCTTCCGGGAAGGCGAGGAGGCGTTCGACACCATTGAGCTCGACATACCAGCATCCGTTTTCTGCCAGTTGTAACGAGCCGGTCAAGGTGTACGGGGAGTAGGCATCGTCGAATTCTCCGGCGGCTTGACTCGGGGCGCCGAAGCCGCCTTGGTTGTCTGGGGTCGTATCGGGGGTGGTCTGGGGAGGTGCAGTGGTTTCGATCGGGTCAGCCTGGGTGTTGGTGACCGTCTCATCGACGCCGCACGATGCTGCGAATAGCGCTACCGGGAGAACTAGCCATGACTTGTTCATGATGGTCTTCTTCTGTTGGTGGCTCAGGATGAGCCGGTTGTCACTTTGACGATCGCCGAGGCACTCGAGTTCCCGTCATCGAGACATTCGTCGAACCGTCAATGACCAGGTTTTGGCTAAACGGCGCTCGCGACTCGATCGAACGAGAACGACGACAGCGCTTGTCGGAACTGTGCATCGAGCTCCGGATCCGACAGGCTGTTCGTGTCTTTGTCGAAGTTCTCGTAGAAGCTCGGAATCGACAGGCTCGCTTTCACGTCGTTTCCGAAGAACTGTCCAGAGAACACGGCCGATTTCAGTACGTTGGCACCACCGCTTGGGCCGGCCGAGGTCGACAGGAGGACGCTGGGCTTGTCTTGGTAGACGCGCATGTCGATGCGTGACGCCCAGTCGAAGATGTTCTTGTATGCCGCTGTGGTGAAGCCGTTGTGTTCGGCAAACGAGATCAGTACCGCGTCGTTTCGGCCGATCGCATCGAAGAAGTCTTGGGCTTGTTGGGGAATCCCGTCATCGTCCTGACGGTCGATGCTGTAGATCGGCATTTCGAAGTCGTTGAGATCGATCGTCTCGATGGTCACATCGGGGACGAGTCCGTTTTCGAGGAGCCGTGCGGCATACCCGATGAGTTGTTTGTTGATCGAGTTCTTGCTGCTCGTGGCGGCAAAGGTGAGGATTTTCATGTTGGGGGTCACTTTCTCTTGGTTGCTGGTTGCTGGAAAAACGGGTCAGAGGGTGCCGGTCGCCGCGAGGGAACCCATACGGCCGGCGTTGTAGTCGTCGATTGCCTCTTCGAGCTCTGCAGTCGTGTTCATGACGAAGGGTCCGTAGCGAACCATTGGTTCGTCGATGGGTTCACCGGTGAGGACCATGCAGTCCAACGGCCGATCGGCTTTGGCCAACACGGCGATGGCGATGTGGCCAGTGGAGCGTTCGAAGATCGCGAGGTGTTGGGGTGTCAGTGGCTGATCGTCATCGCCAACGGTGCCGCTGCCACTGAATGCGTAGACGGCGGCGGTGTGGCCGTCAGCCACCGGAATCTGCACATTCGTTCCGGGTTGAATCGTGAGCCGGGCATAGCCGACTGGAGTATGCGTTTCGGCCGGGCCCTCGACCCCGAACATCGAACCTGCGACGACTTCAGCTTTCCAGCCATCGCCTCTGGCCGATGCGATCTGGCCGGCTGGCAATGCTTGGTATTTCGGCGCGGTCCGTCGAAGCTCCGCTGGGAGGTTGACCCACAGTTGAAGGCCGTGACCAACGCCGCCTTCGGTCTGGATTCTCTCGCTCGGCATCTCTGAGTGCACAATGCCGTCACCGGCGGTCATCCACTGGACGTCGCCTCGGCCGATGAGTCCTTCATTTCCTGCCGAGTCTCGGTGTTCGACCTCTCCCTCGAGGATGTACGTGACCGTCTCAAAGCCGCGATGAGGGTGCGGCGGGGCCCCAACTGCCTTACCCGGCGGCCTGACGTTTGGAGCGACCTCGTCGAGCAAGAGAAAGGGGTCGAGCCAATCGAGTGTGTGGGTGGGAAACGGTCGGTAGACCTCGAAACCGGCGCCCTCCATGGTGCTGGTAGCCCGGATGATCTGACTGAGCCGACGACTCGGATGGGTAATTGTGGTCATCTCGGATCCCTTCTGCATATGGTTGACTGTTCAAGTAAATTGCTTGATGGGTAAACTATACAAGGAAAGTTGACTCGTCAAGCACTACGCTTCGTTTCATGACGGAAACGCGGTGGCTCGACGACGAACAGCAACAGGCATGGCGTGCGCTGTTGGTCTTCATGAACCGTGGTTTTCCAGAGATCGAGCGCACATTCAAGAAGTACGGGCTCCTCGGCGTGCACTACGCCGTTCTCACCGCTCTCTCGGAATCGTCCAATCGGACACTTCGACTCTCTCAGCTCGCCGACATCGCGAACCTCTCACAGAGTCGGCTGACACATCGGATGCGAACGCTCACAGAGCGGGGATTCGTTGCGATCGAACCCGACCCCGACGATGGACGTGCAAAGAACGCGACACTGACCGATGAGGGCTTCCGTTTCCTCGAAGTCATCGCTCCGCTACATGTCGAAGATGTGCGGCGCCTGGTCTTTGATCACCTCAGCGCCGCCGAGACCAAGGCGTTGGCCCGCGGTCTGAGCAACGTCGCAAGCAACCTCTGCGACCACGAACACTTCCGACATGACTTAGCGGGTTCTGACCACCTCGAGTAGCTGTTGGGAGGCGATTCTGATGGCTCTTACGTGAGGTCGAGTCGGCGTTGGAGTTGTGCAACTCCTGAACCCGATAGCCCTGTTAGTCCGGCAGCGCGTCCGGTTGCTATCAGCAGCAGATCGATGACCGCCCCACCAGCGTGTTGGTCGCCGCTTCCGGACTTCCATGTGGTGTCGGTCGCGTCGAGCGTGACGTCGGCAAAACGTTTGAGTCCGCCGTACCAGCGGCTCCCCATTGCGTGGTCGAGTGCGGGAGTTACGTGCGCTGCACTTGGCGTGTACTTCAGCCCCAGAGGTCGGGTGATGTCTTGTGTGTGCACGATGATGTCGACGAGCGGGTCGAGCGGACTGCTCATTGGGGCACGACGGGTTGAGCTGGCGGTCGCTCTGATCTTTTCGATCAGGACTGCTGGGTCGAACTGCTGGGCCTGAGCGATGGCCGTGTCTTTGATCATTCGGTCGAAGTTCCCACGGGCCTTGATCATGCCGATGGCCATGTCGCGAAGTGTCTCGTGAGTGGCGAGGACGAGGTGGCCAACAACGTGTTTCACTGTCCATCCATCACACAGTGATGGTGTGTCCCAGTCCTGTGGGTGGAGCCGTTCGAGCAGGTCACACAACACCAAGCGCTCGTCGGTTGTTGCAGCCTCGATCAAACTCGACATTGTTGCTTCCCTCCGCTGCGTCCAGCCCGAACTCTGAACCGTACGGTATCCACCCTGTTCGAAGACGCTCACGAGTAGACGGCCGAAAGCAGTTTGTGTACTGGGCGATCTCGATCGTCTTCTTTCACCTGCCTCCAGGGCGGACCGATCGCCGCAGTCATCACCCGCTGCCCTCGAGTGCGTCGAGTGCGGCGGCCACGCGCTTCACCCTCGTCTCTTCTCGTTTGGCCGAATACAACGGGTAGAGAACCGCCCGCTTGGCGGAGTTCGAGAGCGCCTCATATGCCTCCCGTGCCCGCGGGGTCCCTCGAAGGGCGGACTCCAAGTCTGCCGGAACAATGAGTGCATCGACCGGCTCGAGCAACGACCATGCACCGTTCTCCTTGGCCAGATCGACTGCTCGTCGTCCTGCGTCGGTCATCAGCTTTGCCTCGGCGAGCTCGGCGACGTGCTGCTTGTTGATCTTCGACCACACGCTTTGAGGTTTCCGCGGCGTGAATATCTGCTTGTAGCACTCGCCGTCGATCGGCATGACCTTGCTGTCGATCCAACCGAAGCACAGCGCCTCTCGCACAGCACCTTCCCAGCTGAGGCGACGTTTACCGGTTGACGCGCGGTAATAGATCAGCCACACGCCGTCGCGCTTCGCGTGGTTCTTCTCGAGCCAGGAGCGCCATCCAGCACTAGTCTTGGGATGGATCTCTTGTAACTCCGAGTCGAACGAAGACATCCTCAGCTCCGCTCTCGATCCATCCCCGGACCTTACTGCCAAGAGATGATTCATCCGATGAATTCGGTGCACTCCCGTCCTGAACCACTGCGGAATTCGAGATCGGATCGCGTCCAGGTCACGTATACACATCGCCGAAACCCAAAGAACACTGCTGGCCAACGGACTTCGATCTGGTCATCGCTGTCACGCTGCCCGTTCGATCGAACCGAAATGGCTCCGTAGATTTGCGCTGGGTCCGCGAATCGCGCTCCTTCATCGAACTTTTCAGGGCTGTCGGGGTCGACAAGCAGTACTGCGGCAATGTCATCGTAGGTCGTGTCGCTGAATACGGTTTCCAGTTCGTTTTGGATGTTGCCTTGTCTCCTGTCGGCCCCAGTGAACAACGCCGTCAACGTGACCACGACCGCCACGACGAAGCCAGCGGCTATGAGCGCCCGGCGGCGTGGATTCGATTTGTTGCCGGTGGCGAGGCCAGCTCGAACCAACACAGCGGTCACAACTGCTGCGGCTCCGACGCCGATCGAAGCGCCCAAAGAGTTGGCGGCGACGTCGGTGATGTCGGGACCGCCGGCGCCGGTGACAGCCTGGATGCTCTCAATCACCATCGTGAGTCCGACGAGTCCACCGAGCGTGCGCCACGGACGGTTGGTAGCCCACGTCCAAGCCAGGCCAGCCGGAATGAAGAGCGCGACGTTGAGCAAGAACTGGCTGCTACCGAAAATGTCTTCACCCGCGAGCCGATCCCACCCTGTCGTAGTCCACGCAAAGACGTTCAAGGGCTGGAAACCTGTCGGCAATCCTTCCCGCAGAAGGGTGAGGGACACGCAACCAGCGACCGAACCAATGGCGGCAAACCACGCAACGGCACCTTGACGGGTGTCGTGCCGCCGCGTGAACCATCGAGCTGCGATCGCCGACGCTGCCAGCAGGATCAGCACCCCAATCACAGCTGTGAAGGTGACATTGGCAGCGATATCGCGGCTGGCGTCAACGGCGATGGTTGGGAGCATTTGGCCAATCAGTCCTTGTTCACTGCCGAGGTGTCGACGCACAGAACTCCCCTGTTGCCATCCTGATCAGCGATCACGGTGAGCGAGGGAGTGTTGCTGTCGTCGACCACGGTTCCACCTGCGGCGATGGCAGCAGCAATCCGCTGCTCGACCACCTCGGCCGCCACATAGACCTCCACATGGAATCGCTGACGCACGGATTCGTCCTCTGAAGGCCCCCCGAACCACAGGTTCGGCACCCGAGCTGTGGCGTCCCGGATCTCGTCGCTTGGCGACCCGTGGCCCTGCGACTCCGCGTTCCCGGTGAGCAGAGCAGCCCAAACCGGGGCGATCGTCGCAGAGTTCGAGGTATCGAGGCCGAGCTCGATGACGCTGACTGAGGACGGGTCGGCGACGAGCTCGTAGTCGGCGGCGATCTCGGTGATCCGTCGCGCGAGATCGACGTCCTGCTGGGTCGGCCATTCGAGTACATGTTCAGTACCGTCGTCTTCGCGGTAGATGGCGTCGTCGGTGATCAGCTTGAGGTCGACATATCCGTTACCCATCGAAACGCTCGGGTGGTGTTCGATCGCGTCTCCCGCCTCGCCCACGGCAACCACAAACCGTGCACCGGCGGCGAAGTCTTCGACCACGTAGCGAGCATGCAGTCCCTGGGCCAACTTGCGCCAGTCGGTCAGATTCGCCTCGGCGATCGCCTCGCCCATCAACATGTCCATGGTCGAGAACTCTATACGTGACTCAACTGCAGCGCCGGTGCCCGCCACCTGGCATCGTCGCATGCGGACCAGCCGGACAGATTCGCAATCGAAATGCGCTGTCAGTCGCGCGCAGTGGCTTGGTTGGCGAGTCGCAGCCAGGCGACGGTCGTGACGACGCCGATGAGGGCGAGCACGATGAAGTGGAGTGGTGTGTCGGAGCCGATGTTCAACCAGGGCTCCTGGATCGACCTGACGACATGGGTGGTTGGCACGAAGTTTGCGATCGTGTGCATCACGGCTGGTTGTACGTCTGGCGGCGGTCCCGCTCCCCCGAGAAGGAACGACGGAAAGAACAACGCCAGGCCGACGCTTTGCGCAGCACGCGCCGTTGGCAAGGCGAGTCCGAGTGCAATGCCGGTGTTGATCGTGGTCCAAATTCCGAGGGCGATGCCGAGAAGGGTGAGAGGGAGGTTGTCGACCGCTGGTATGCCAAAGACGAGCTGTGTCGTGAGCAGCAGTGTCGTGATTGCGCCGACAGCGAGCGTCGTAGCCACTGCGATCCAGGCAACAGGCAAGGCCCATGTCGGGAAGTGTGACGCCTGGAATCGACGCAGGACGCCACGCTCTCGGTACGAGGCAAGGTGCACTGGCAGCATCACCAAACCGACCGCGGCGAGGACGACG
>RCMY010005169.1_pt1 | contig 11116 bp, 7 predicted proteins | sample 2041341 | NCBI WGS metagenome assembly RCMY01 (sample SAMN09708234, study PRJNA481090) | Marine sediment metagenome, whole genome shotgun sequencing project.
CGCCGTAGCGGCTACGGGCTTGCTTGCGGTCGCGGACACCGGCGGTATCCAGGGTTCCTCGAACGATCTTGTAGCGAACACCAGGCAAATCCTTCACACGCCCACCACGAACCAGCACGATGCTGTGTTCTTGGAGGTTGTGGCCCTCACCGGGGATGTAAGCCGTTACCTCGATACCGCTGCTCAGGCGGACACGGGCCACCTTCCGAAGCGCAGAGTTGGGCTTCTTCGGAGTAGCGGTGTACACGCGGGTGCACACCCCGCGGCGCTGGGGCGATCCCTTCAGAGCGGGTGTGGTGCCCTTCTTGGGCTTTGATTCACGGCCCTTTCGGACCAATTGCTGAATTGTGGGCATACGACTTTCGAGGCTCTTGGGAATCGATCGGGCTGGTTAGACGAACTTCGGTAACTGTTTCGGGGCAAGGCTCGCCTACGGCCGTGCCGACTGGACAGGCTACCCAGCGCACCGGGTTATCCCACCTCGTCGATCATTACGAGCGCGAAACTTCGAGAGCAAGGATTCCGCTCAGGAAAACTAGGTGGGATCGCCGGTCATTTCCCAGTGCTCGGGACTGCGGAACAACGCGGACCGAATGAGGTCTCGGATGGCTCGCATCTCGCCGGGCAAACGATCGTGAAGGCGGGTGAAGAGCTCTTCGTGGGCAAGCAGCTCCTCGTTCCATTCTCCGCGATCTATGGACATCGCCTTGAGGAACTCGGCTTCGCTGAAGCTCTCGAGACCCTTCCAGGTGATGTCTTGGTGACGAGGCATCCACCCCAGCGGGCTTTCCAGACCAAAGGCCTCCCCCTTGGAACGCTTGACGATCCACTCGAGAATGCGCATGTTCTCGCCGAAGCCGGGCCAGACAAAGCGGCCCTCATCGTCCTTGCGGAACCAGTTGACACCAAAGATTCGGGGCGGGTTCTGGATGTTGCGACCGAAGCTGAGCCAGTGGTTGAAGTAATCGCCCATGTGGTAGCCGGCGAAAGGCAACATGGCGAATGGGTCTCGCCGGACAACCCCGCGCTGACCAAAGGCCGCCGCAGTGGTTTCGGAGCCGCCGGTGGCGGCGAGGTAGACGCCATAGGTCCAGTTGAAAGCCTGAACCACGAGCGGCATGGTATCGGAGCGACGGCCCCCGAAGATGAAGGCGTTGATCGGCACGCCCTTGGGGTCATCGTAGTTGGGGTCGATCACCGGGTTCTGTTCGGCGGGGCAGGTGAACCGGGAGTTGGGGTGGGCCGCATTCTCCTCCGAGTCCGGGGTCCAGTCGTTGCCGTGCCAGTCGATCAGGTGGGCGGGCACGTCCCCGTCCATCCCTTCCCACCAGACGTCGCCATCATCGGTGAGAGCAACGTTGGTGAAGATCGTGTTGGACTTGATCGTGACGACCGCAGACGGGTTCGTAGACATCGACGTGCCGGGGGCCACCCCGAAATACCCGGCCTCGGGGTTGATGGCATACAACTTGCCATCTGCGGCCGGTTTGATCCATGCGATGTCATCCCCGACCGTGGTCACCTTCCAGCCCTCGTCGGCGAAAGCAGCCGGCGGCACGATCATGGCGAAGTTGGTTTTGCCACATGCGCTGGGGAAGGCGGCGCCAACGTAGGTCTTGTCGCCGTTGGGCTCGGTGACGCCCATGATCAGCATGTGTTCAGCGAGCCAGCCGTCGTCGCGGGCCATGGTGGACGCAATCCGAAGCGCCAGGCATTTCTTACCGAGCAGCGCATTGCCCCCGTAACCACTGCCATAGCTCCAGATCGAACGCTCTTCAGGGAAGTGGACGATGTACTTCTCATCGGGGTTGCAGGGCCATTCAACATCGGCCTGACCCGGTTCCAGCGGAGCACCGATGGAATGCATGCAGGGAACGAATTCCCCGTCGGTGCCCAGGACATCCAGGGCGGCCCGTCCCATTCGGGTCATGATCTTCATGTTGACCGCAACGTAGGCGGAATCGCTGATCTCCACGCCGAGCTGGGCGATATCGGAGCCGAGTGGTCCCATGCTGAAGGGGATCACGTACATCGTGCGGCCCTTCATCGAGCCGGCAAAAAGTCCATTGAGGATCTCCTTCATCTCATCGGGGTCCATCCAATTGTTGGTGGGACCGGCGTCACCCTTGGTACGGGAGCAGATGTAGGTGCGACCCTCGACACGAGCGACATCGCTGGGGTCGGTCCGGGCCAGGAAACTGTTGGGTCGTAGCTCGGGGTTCAGCCTGGTGAAGGTGCCAGCGTCCACCAGTTCCTGACAGAGACGGTCATATTCCTCGTCGGACCCGTCGCACCAGTAGATGCTGTCTGGTTGGCAGAGCTCCGCCATTTCCTCGACCCACTGCTTGAGATCGTCATGCTTTACATACTCCGGTGCACTCATGCCCCCCTTTGTAGACTCCCAAGCGACGCAGAAGAAACCCCGGAACCCAAATTGAGCTGATTACTGCCGCGGTTTGGGACGAAAGTCCCACCTCCAGTGATGAATCAATCGAGTGGGTACTCAAATGCGCCGATATCTGGAGCGGAGTCTCGAGACCGGTCTCTCCCGGCGAAGTCCCGATCCACCACATTGACAAACCGCGTGCTCCCGGCGTCGATCGCACTGGATCCCTCCACCAGGTCATAGGCAAGAGCGTCCGACGCCGACCCGGCGGCAACTACGAGTTCTCGATCGACATCGGTGACGACAATTTCTCCCACGTGTTCGGCCCCGCCATAGTTCCCTGGACGGGAACCCACATACAAGTTGTTCTCGAACACGATGCCGGTGGAGTCTGCAGAACGGGCGGGAAACAGACCATCCTTCGCGAATACGAGATTATTGGCGAAGACGACGTCACTGGATTCGAAGGCGCCAAGATCACCGCCACGGGAAGCGATCTCAGGAGTCTTGAGGTTCTGATAGAGCGTGTTGTGGACCACGTCGACCTTGGAGGACTGGTACACCTGAACACCCCGGCCCCCGTTGTCGTAACAGACATTGTTGGCGATCAAGGTTCGGCCCTGGTAATCATTGACTCGCAACCGGTCCATGATGATGCAGTTTCCGTCGGTGAAGCGGCCATCCTCACTGCGAACCTTGTTCTCCACCTCATAGACAACGTTGCCGGTGATGTAGTTGGAGTAACCATTGGCGTCGTCACCGATGCCAGGGTTCGTTGGCTCGAGAATAGAGATTCCCGAATGCTGCGTTGGCTCCACCGCGGCAACATCGAAGATCACGTTGTCACGGATCTCGAGATGGCTGGTCCCGGTGACAGGAATTCCACCACCGCCAAATCCGGAAATCGTGTTTCCGATGATTCGAATGTGATGGTTGTTGGCCTGCACCACATACCTACCATCTACGTTGATCCCCGAGCCGCTGTAATTTGGATTGCCGGGCTCCACCGCTCCCTCGAACGTGAGATGGCTGACCTCCACATAGCTGGCACCCTGCACCTGCAAACCGTTGGAGTGCACAGTGCGGATCACTGGACTTGCTCCCGGGTAGGCGGTAACCGTGACCCAGGCGTCCTCGGTGCCCGACACGCTGAGCGCGATTCCGTTCCCGTCGCCAGCGTCCTCGTCGTACACACCATCGAGAACGTAGAGCGTGACACCCGGGCTCAACTGCTGTGCGCCGTGGTCGATCGTGCGGAAGGCGTCGCTCGGGCTCGTTCCAGAATTGGCGTCATCACCCTGGGGTGAGACATAGAGTCCCGGTGGGGCGGTGGGGTCCTCGATCGGTGGCGGGACCGCCGTTGTTCCGGTGGCGTCCGTTGCGGGCGTTTGAGCGGTGGAACCGGCGCTGTCCTGGGTGACAGAAGGGAGAGCGCCATCTGCACCGCTGCCGCCGGAGGAACAACCCGCCAGCAAAACGGCTGCAGCCATAAGAACCCTTCGCCGACCACAACCACTACGCATCACCGCCATGGTGCCACGGATCGGCCCGGGAACAACCGCAGGCAATAGTGCTGACTGAGCGGCAGGTCTGGCATGGTGCCGGCAGCGCGGCAGGGGCTGGCTAAGCGGGCTCGTCGAGTTTGTCGTGGAACCAGTCCAGGATTATCTGGGCCCGCTGGACCCGGTGAAAAGGTGATCCCGAGCGTGACAGTTCGTGGTTCTCGCCTGGGAAGCGGTAGAAGTCAACGTCCTTGTTGAGGAGACGCAGAGCGACCCACAGCTCTTCGGCCTGGCCGATCGGACAACGCCAGTCTTGCTCGGAGTGAATGATCAACATGGGGACGTTGATGTCTTCCACATACGTGATCGGTGATCGTTCTTTATAGAACTCGGGGTCCTCCACGTGCGAAACGCCGTGTTCGAGCCGGAAAAGCGTGGCGATGTCAGAGGACCATTCCAGCGACGTGAGGTTGTTGACCGCCCGCTCCGAGCAGATGCCCTTGAATCGCTCTCCATGTTTGGCGGCCAGCCAGGTAGCCATGTATCCGCCGTAGGATCCGCCGAGCATCCCCACCCGATTGGCATCACAGAAGCTGAAACGCTCCAGCGCCCCGTCGAGGATGGCGAGCACATCGTCCACATCTACAGAGCCCCAGCCGGTCCCGTTACCCACCGGGTGGTTGGGTCCCAGGATGGCCTGGCCCCAGTCAGTATGACGACCGCTTCCACCACGGGGATTGCCCATGAGGACCACAAATCCGGCGGCGGCCTGCATTTGTGCTTCGTCGAAGAAGTACTCCCCGTATTGAGTGAAGGGCCCACCGTGGACATTGAGCAATACGGGGTATTGGCGTCCAGCGTCGAAATCTGCCGGCCGCATGATCCAGGCATCGATCTGGTCAGTGCCGTCGGCGGTGTCCACCGAGAACTTTTCCCAGCCCCGGGCCGAACCGGCGATGGCGGCACCCACGACGGTGACCTGCCGATCGCCGCTGAACAACTCCTCCACCCGGTCCACCCGGGTCTGCACGGTGGCCAGGGTCCCGGCAGCCCACGAGACTCCGGTCACGGTGACCGGCCCCGACGTCAGCTTCTCAACCGGATCGGTGTCGCCGGGGCATAGGCGAAACACGTGGGTTTCTCCCCGATCCTCGGCCACCGCTAGCAGCGACGTGTCGTCTTCCCAAATGGGGGCAGGAGCGCCAACGGTGGGATCGAACGTGCGGTCCACCGTGGCGTTGGCCACCACAAAAGTGGAGCCGGGTTGTTCTGGAGTAGTTGCCGAGCCGATCAGGACCTGGTCATTCACCGGAAACACTCTGTTGTCAGTTGAACCCACAAAGGCAACTGTGGATCCGTCGGGTGAGACGGATGGGCGGGCATACCGGCCAGCTCCGTCGGTGAGACGGACCGGCTCTGTCTCCGCCGTGAGAGAAATCAAGTAGAGGTCTTCAGCGTGGTCGGTGTCCCAGGTTTCGTGGCGGGCCGCCGATGTGATGATCCCTGACGAATCGGGAAGCCAGGCGATCCCGCCATGCTGATACGGACCCGGTGTCAGGTTTCGCGGTGAGCCGGTCCCGTCGGCGGCAACGACATAGAGGTGCATCGGGCGATCAAAGATCCACCCGTCCCCATTAAGGCGGCTGACGAACCGTTCGATTTTGCGGGCGGGCTGCAAGCTCTCATCGTCGGGTTTTGCGTCCTCGGACGGAGTGCGACTCAGAAACGCCAACCACTTTCCATCTGGAGAACAGCTTGGCGCGTCAATTCCCTCAGCCAGTGAACAGAGCGTGCGCACCTCACCCGGTCCTGTGATTGGGAGCACGTGCAGTGTGCTCTCACCGTCCTTCTCTCCCCGCCGAGAAGTGAAGAACAGTGCATCACCTGTTGGGGACCACGTTGGCGAATTGTCGTGGTCGCCACCGGTGAGGGGCGCGCCGTTGAGCCACACCTGGGAGAAGTTCTTGTTCTTCTCCAGACTCGTTGTGTGCACTACACACGCAACACTCTTACCTTCGGGGGACACCGCCGGTTGGCTCACCCAGCTTCGACCGTCGATGAGTTGCTCGGCGATCAACTTGTGTTCTGCCATTCGAGCAGGCTAGCCACCCACACAATTCAAACGGAGGTACGGGGGGCCAGCTTCGCCGAGGCGACGCCGGCCCCCAGTAGCTTTACTTGCCCCCGTAGAGGTGATTGTCACGGAACTCGGGGTTGGCGGCGATCCAGCGAACCACTCCGCCCCGGTTCAATTGACCGTCGTTCAGAAGGCCCAGCCAGTATTCGAAGCCTTCGTTATCTGGCGGCCGGTTCAGTACGTTGGCGTAGATCACCGTTACGTATTGACGGTTGTCCAAGGAGCCATAGCGGTTCTTGAACTCGTCGGAGACTGCGAACTGATAGGCCAGCGTGTTTAGGGACGCACCTTGGCGGGTGAGATCAACCCAGTAGTTGGCTCCACCGATCTCCGGTGTTCGCAAGAAGAAGGCGTTATAGAGGCGCAACGTGTTTGCATCAGCGACGGAGAACTCCGGAGCCGCGGTCATGGCCTGCAATGTGGGGTAGCGAACGCCGGGTCCCGGGTCGGGATCCGGATCTGGGTTCGGGCCCGGGTCAACCGCGTCCACCCCCACCGAAACCGGCGTGAACTTGTCCACGGTGGTTCCGTCGCCCAACTGTCCATCGTTGTTGTCGCCCCAACAGAAGATGCCGGCCGCCGCCACCGCGCAGGTGTGATGGTCGCCGGTCGCTACGGCTGCTCCGCCGGTGAGCGCTACCTGGAACGGAGTCGGCTGATTGAGATCAACTCCCGGATCAAACGTGTTATCGCCGGCCAAACCATTGCCGATTTGGCCACCTTTGTTGTCACCCCAGCAGGTGATCGCACCGCTGCCCGCCGAACACGTGTAGCGGAACCCCGCCGCAACCTGGGTTACACCTGTGACGTTGCTGACCTTGGTGGGCGTGTTGCGATCCGTTCCCAAATCACTCCGGCCGAGCTGGCCAGATTCGTTGCGGCCCCAGCAGTGCACACTGCCATCGTTCGTTGCAGCACAGGTATGGTCGAAGCCGGTGGCAATGGAGTTGACCCCGGAAAGGCCAACGACTGATTGAGCGGTGAGAGCATCGGTATTCGTACCGTTGCCCAACTGGCCCCAGGTGTTCTGGCCCCAGCACGCCGCCGAACCATTGCTGAGCGCAGCACAACTGTGGAACTGACCGCCGGCGATGGTGACGGCGTTGGAGACACCGGTGACTGCTGATGGGATGGTGGAGTCCTGTGTTGTGCCGTTGCCGAGTTGACCTTGGGCGTTCTCACCCCAGCAGAGCGCCTGCCCGCCGCTCTTGACCGCACAGGTGTGCAGATCGCCGGCAACGAGCGAGATCACGTTGTTGAGCCCGCTGACAACCACCGGTGTGCTGGAATCGGTCACCGTGCCATTCCCCAACTGACCCTGGCTGTTCTTGCCCCAACACCGGACAGTAAGGTCGCTGAGCAGGGCACAACTGTGGTCCTGACCGGCAGTGACGGCAATGGCAGTGCTGATGCCAGTGACCGCAACGGGTCGACTGGCGTCAACGATGGTCCCGTTGCCGAGTTGGCCGCTGTCGTTGTCGCCAACGCACACAACCGTCCCTGCCTCGCCAAGGAAGCAGTTGTGATCGTCACCTGCGGCGATGGTTTTCACCGCCGCCGGCTCCGCGGCCGCTGCCGGGCTAGCCGTCAGCGACAACAGCATTGCCGCAATCATCACGACCGCCGTACCGATGCGTAATAGCACCTCAAATAGGCTCTTCATTGATTTCCCTTCATGGTTTACAAATTGGTTTGTTAGTTGGGCGTTCTGATTCATTGCTCTCCCGCCTTGGCGAGTTCAGTGACTAGATGGACTTCTGCCGGCTGATGAGGGCCGGGTGGCACCGGCAGCCCCATCAGGGAGGCGGCCCGTTCGGCACTGACCCAGGGTTCCTGGCACGGTGTGTGGCTCACGGTTACCGCTTGACCTTCAGCGGCGTAGCTGGTGGCAAGGCGACGAATCGCTGAGTCAAGCGGAATCTCCGCATGAGGCACTCGTAGCCGAATGCCGCTGCCCGGCCGCCCACAGAACCAATCCGAATCCCAACCTTCGGTCGATCCGAAGACCAGCTCGATGGCTACTTCATGACGACGATGGAAACGATCGGCGGCCTCGATGACTCGCGGGCGGCGATCCTCAGTTGCAAGTTCCGGCCAGGCGACTGCGCCAATGGATTCGCCGTCCAGCACCAGGGTAGATCCGACCTGGGTGATCAACTGAACATTGTGGATGTCCGGAGCAAGGCGTTGCCGCTCGGTGGCCACTTCATCCTCGAGAGACGCCAACAGATCGCGTAGATCGGCGATCTCCCGGCGAGCATCGGCCGCCAGCATGCGACCGTTCTCAGCGGCTTCATCGCTCTCCGCCACCAGAGCGGCCTCACGGTCGGAGTGTTCGGATCGAAGCTTGTCCATATCGATTTCCAACTCCGCAATCGTCGCGTCCCGGCGGGCAACGGTCGCTTCGAGGCGCGCCGCTTCGCCTTTGGTGGTTGCCGCCCGCTTCTTCGCCAGTAACTCGGCGCGGCGGAGATGCAGAATTCGCTTCTGAGCGTCGGTCAAGGCATCGGACAGGACTTGGTTGTCCTGGCGCAGCTGGTCCAACGCGCTACCCACCCGCATGAGGTCCGCAGCAGCGTTGTCGGCAACGTCCAGGCTAAATCGTTTGGACGTTTGCATCGGTTGAAGGTCAGTCATTTCGTGTTTTCCTCTGATTGGAGGGATGGTTGGGGGGCGGATTCACTTGGGAGGAGATGCCGGACATCGGGAAGGATCGAAGAGCTCACCTGAGCGGGTCCGATCCAGTCATGGCGGCTTCGCCAGAAAGCCGGAAGGCATCGCTGCCGAACGCAGTAGATGTAGCGCTGCGCTCCGGCCGCACCAAGCGCCGACAAGGTTGCGGAGCCAATCGGGAGCGGCAAGAAGACGACGGTACGAGCGAGGTGTCCAGGAGGATCCACATGCACGAGAGCGGTGATGGCGTTGGACAGGTTCGTGGGGCTGGTCCCAGGCGCGATCCACAGGTCCGCCAGTAGGTGCTCCCGCTCGCCAACCTGAGGCACGAAACTACCAATACGCTGCCGAATCGTCGCCTGAGTCTTCAATCCGCCCGGTATGCGGAGACAGGCCACGAGAGGCTCGCCGCCGGGGCCGCACACCATGTAGCCAGGAGCCACTCTGTCGGCCAAGTGACGATGGAGTCGCCGGAGCTGACCCCGACTGCCCAAAGCGGACCTATTTCCAGCCATGGCCCGAACAAAGCTTTCCGCATCGACTCTACGCACCGTAAGCGTTTCCGATTCGGTGGGATCCATGGACGACGGCACGATCGAGAAGCCAACGTAGGTGCGGAAAGGCCAACAGCTACGCGCTGGAGATTGGAAACGGCGGGTGTTCACGAGGTCGTCCCCAATTGCCGCAGACCGAAACCCGTGACCGACAGTGCCAACAGAGGGTAGAGAATGTCGGCGGTTCCGCGCAGCGTCATGTGGGGGTCGAAGGTCTGCGCAACGTTCACCGTCATGAGCATCGCGAAGCATGCGGCGGCGGCGATCCCCACCGGCCCGGCCCGGGTCCGCATCACTTTGCGAGATGTGACAAGCCCAACACCGATGAGCGCGAACCAGGTAATGAAGAGCGGAACACCGCCGGTCCAGAGAAGCCACAGGTGACCGGACTCGATCCATATGAAGCTCTCACCGACGCGAGGAGACGGCACCCGCGCCTGGGGACTCACGCCCAGCCAGATGTTCTCCTGGTCCTGGAAAGAGGGAAGGAAGAACTTCTCCAGGTTGTAAAGGCGGACCTCCCAGCTGGAGCCGGGATCGGCGTCGAAGAGGAGGCGGCCACCCTCCATGCCATCGGTAGTAGCGATGGTTTCGCGTTTGGCGGAACTGATCTCCCTTCCGCCGAGGCCGTCTATGCGGCGCATGGCGAGCGGCACCGCCACAATCGATGCCGCAAGCATGATGGGAAGCGACCAGCGGAGAATCTGGCGACCGGAGCGCGTGACAAGTGCGAGCGATGCGATACCGACGCAAAATGCCAGGACGGGTCCGATCTGGCCGCTTCCAAACACGCCCACAGTGCAGATGATCGCGGGGATCGCCAAGAGGCGACGGGGCCGTTCGCCACCCAGCAGCATTGCCGCCGCGAGAAGTGCGTTGATCGCCTGATAGACACCGAAACCGATCGGGTTACCAATCGAGGCAGCGCCGCGGCCGTCGTCTGTCAAGAAATTGTCGTTGGGGAAGTACGGGTTCAGCTTCTCCGCCGTGTCGAAGATGTTGGTGCTGTCCATGATCCCGAGGATCCCAAGAAAGGTTGCGGCGAGCAGACTGAACCCGATTGCAGTCCGCACCTGTCCTGGGGTGGTGATGGTGTGCCGAACCAGACCGTAGAGCATGCCAATTCGCACGAACACCAGGCTGTAGAAGATGTCGTCGGTGCTCAGCGGCCGGAGCCGGCCCAGTTGGAGAAGGATTGGGACAACGAACCCGAAGAGGACCACCGCCGCGATGGTGAGATCCAGCCGGTTCATCTTGAACACGATCCGGCGGGAGTACAGCAACCAGCGGACCCCCAAAATGGCACAGAGCCCGAAGAGCAGCGCTTCGTTGGGTCGCAGGATCGGGAGGACCTGGCCTCGACCGAAGCCGACCACCACCGGGCCTACCGCCACCATCGCATAGGCGGCGACGGGTGGATGATTCCACGTCAAGATTGCAACTGCAATGATGCCGATGAGAGAGACACCGACCGGTAAAGAGACGATCGAGGCTCCTACTCCCCCGAGGAATGCCAGGATCGGCGCAACCCAGAGCAGCCATCGTCGACTTCCCGGCGCCGAGACGAAGAAGCCCAGAAGGTGGTCCACCCACCGGCGCAGCTGTTCTACCGGAACCGGTTGAAGGTCATTTCGAAGTGCAGTGAACGGAGCCTGGACCGTGGGAGATGTTGATTCGGGATCCGCACTGCGACGTGGCCGACTAATTGTTGCCTCCATCAGCTTTCTCCCCTGGATCGAAGCTGCTGGAACAGCTGGGTGACCTCGTCATCCATACGGGAGCGAAGGGTCAGGAACGCCGCCATCGCCGGGCCGAGGATCAGCAGAACGGCTACCGCTCGCTGGAGCGGCGATTCCACCAAACC
>RCMY010005171.1_pt1 | contig 11114 bp, 13 predicted proteins | sample 2041341 | NCBI WGS metagenome assembly RCMY01 (sample SAMN09708234, study PRJNA481090) | Marine sediment metagenome, whole genome shotgun sequencing project.
GATCAATGCCCCAGGTATCATCTGCAAAAACCTCTCTTATCAGCAAATTTTGGGTGACGTTTGCCATTTCAGGTGAGCCTTTGGCAGGATACTTCACCTGATAGAGCTCTTCAGGAAATCCATACATATCATAAATCTGTTTCGGCTCGCCTGCTGTAGTAATCCTAGTACCATCTGTGTACCAATGCGCTGAAATCGCTAAAATCGCTTTAGGCTTTGGTATAGAATCCGCTAGATGGCTCCAAGCCAGCGAATATTCATTTTCTTCTATCGCATTCAAGGGGGAACCATGCCCCACGAATAAAACCGGCATTTTTTTCATCCCAATCATTCCTCTCTATTTTAATCCTTGTTGTTTTTACTGCAAAAATATCCTAGCACTGAATTATCAAGCGCGTATAGACGGCTGCCCGAAATGATCAAGGCAACTGCGGCGGCGATGATCATGATATCGTATTCATAACCACCAACGAAGCCGGCACTAAATTTCACGGTGAATATCGCCCCTAGCATAATAGCGCAAATACCAAGACTTGCCAGCCTCGTCAATAAGCCAAGCAGCAGGCAAATTCCCGCTCCAGTTTCAATCGCCGTCACCATATATGGCAAAAATACCGGTAAACCACTAGCCGCAAAATATTTTACGATTCCATCGAACCCCATGATTTTTTGTATTCCGTGTGTAATAAAGGTAATCCCCAATACCAACCTGATAACCAACAAACTAACTTCATAATATTTTTTATCCATTTTAAAAAACCTCACTTTTTATAATTTTATTTCAAAAAGATTCAAAAGTCACATACTCACCAATTGGTTTGCGATAGCCTCTCAGTCTCTTTTTACTTTCATCTTCCTTGCCCATAGTAATGAGCAGCACCGGTTCTAAATGCTCAGGTATATGAAACAGCTCTCGCATCTTGTCTGCATCAAAACCAATCATCGGGCAGGTATCCCAGCCTTTATCTTTTGCCAGCAGCATAAACAACATTGCCGATAGAGATGCATTGCGGATCGCCTCATCTTTTTGGAAACGAATACCGCGGCTTTCGTATAATTGATTGATATCATCTAAGATTTTCTGATATTCAAAGTCTTTATAAATTCCGAGGTTCAACATACCAGAATAAATATTTTCCGCTTTTTTATAGGCAGCTTTATCACCCAAAACTAAAATTGCCGCAGAAGCTGTGTGGATTTTATACTGCTTGAACGCTGCTTCTCGTAAAAGTTCTTTGCGTTCATTGCCCGTAACAACGAGGTAATGCGCATGCTGCAAATTAAAACAAGATGGTGCCAGCCTAAGCTCTTTAAATATTTCATCAAAATCTTCTTGCGGAATTTTGACTCCTTCAAGAAAATTATTGGCAGAACGCCGCGTCTCAACAATCGTTTGTAAATCAGCCAAAATCAGCACTTCCTTTTTGTTTTTTAATAACTTTTAAAAACTTAATAACTTTATGTAACTATAATATACCAGCATACTTACTTTTGTCAAGTAAGTATGTTATTATTAAATAAAGGAGTTGAATAATCGTGGTTAATTTTTCCTTATGTCCTAGATATGAAGTTGCCTTTGATTTATTGGGCAAGAAATGGACAGGGCTCATTATCCGCTCTTTGTTAGATGGTCCGAAACGCTTCTCTGATTTGACAGAAATCATTTCCAACATCAGCGCAAAGGTATTGGCTGATCGAATGAAAGAGCTGGAACAGCTAGGCATCATAACAAGGAATGTCTACCCTGAGATCCCGGTAAGAATCGAGTATGATTTAACCGACAAAGGACGCGATCTCAAAACTTCCCTTGATGAAATACAGCAGTGGGCCGAAAAATGGATTGTCCTCAAAAACAACTAAAAAACAGGCAGATTACCTAAAAAGCTGTACAGACTCCCAACGGGGTCGATACAAGCAACGAGGAAATCTGCCTGTTTTTAGTTATTACAGAAAAATAGAGCCAGTCTTCAATTAAAAGACTGACTCTATCCCTTTACCGCAACGCCATCAAGTTCGTGCCAATTTTTTCAACGAGCTGCTTTGTATTCAAAACTAATTGCTCAATATCGGATGCTTTGGCAGCATCCAAATGCAGTCCAACCGATACCAGTACAGAAGCATTGCACTCTGTAGCCAAATACAAGGAAGCTTTCTTTGCCAGCTCATCTTCCCTATGCCCATTTACACAAAGAACGGATGCAATCGCTGTTTTGTCGCTGCTGGTAAGACTCGGCTGCAAAACAGCCAGCGCAGCTGCACCAATATGTGCTTTGCCGCCCGTTATGATCACAGCCAAATCTTGCCCACAAAAAGTAACCAACGCTTTAATTTCATACTTTCCGGCACCAGAAGTCAGAATCACTGGATTCATTCTATCGGCCCTTTCCATGGCTGAAATTTCTTATATTGCAAGCCAAACTGCATTAGGATTTTTCCTACAATATGAGCAATCTGCTTTTCTACAGAATCTGCTCCATTATAAAAAGTCAGCATCGGCGGTACTACCTTGCAGCCAAGATCCGCAGCATCCTTGATATTTCTTAGATGGACTTTGCTCAGTGGCATTTCGCGAGGTACGATGACCACCTTGCGATCTTCCTTCAAACAAACATCGGCGGCCCGCAGCAAAAGATTGGTTGCAAAACCAGAAACGATTCCCGCTGCCGTCTTCATGCTGCAAGGAACAACGACCATCCCATCTGTCATAAAAGAGCCACTGGCGATGCTCGCTGCCATATTCTGATTATCATAGACCACATCCGCCTCGGCAATAATCGTTTTGATATCCAGGCTAGTCTCATAAGTAAAGTTTTTTATTGCCCCCTCCGTGATGACCAGATGCGTTTCTATCTCCGCAAAGCTTTTGAGCGCTTTTAATACCTCATATCCCATAACGACACCACTGGCACCAGAAATCCCTACAATCAATCGCATTCTTCTACCTCCTATTCTTTGCTGACAATCACCACAGTCCAATGACTTTCCACCAAGGAATTTCAACCAGACAGGTTATGACAAACAAAACCAAAGTAAAAGGCACGCCAAACCGTACGGTTTCTTTTTCGGAATACATCCCATTTTCTTCGCCCGTCCCTACTAACATCGCTAAGTTATGGAACGGTAGAATAAAATGTGCATTGATTGCCGTATAAGCAATCATAACCGGAATAATCGAGCTCAATCCCATTGGCTGCGTAAACGCCAGCATTGCCGGAATCACAATTCCCATAACGGCAATTACACTGCCAAAACACAAGTGAACGACAATCGAGACAATGGTAATAAATGCCGCCAAAATGAACATATTATGTGGAACGGTCGATGGCAGCAAGGTTTGAGCTATCCAAGCATTCATCCCAGTCGCCGCACCGACACGCCCAATCGCCACTGCTGCTGTCAGAAAAAGCAGCGTCTGGACCGGAACACCACTCCAGCTATTTGGCGTTAGAACTTCGCCAATTTTAGGCATAGCCATCATCACTGCGATAAAAAGTGTGACCCAGCCAATATCCACACCATGGATGGTATCCGTCATCCAAAGAATAATTGCCACAATCACCCAAAAAGCCGTACGCTTCTCTTTGCCAGTCATCCGTCCGAGCTCTGCGCGTTTCTTTTCAATTTCAACCTTGTTGACCGCAACTTCTTTGCTTGGTTTAAATAAAAACATGATCATAAACATGGTTATGACACTTGTTATGATCATCGGCAACCCCATCACCTTAAACCATTCCATCCAGCCGACATCGATTGGTGCGCAGCTTGCAGCCGCCAAAGGATTAATGGATGCATCCCCCGTCAGGAAAATCATCGAAACCGGGATCGATGCGGCAAATACCGTAAAACCAATTTTCACGGCATCTACTTTAGGAATATCCGCGCTTTTAACAACGACTGCCATGACCGACATGATCAAAAAAGCTCGCGGCCAAGGGTGTGGTATAAGCAAAGATAAAATAAACGTCAGCACAAAAATAGAAATAATGATGCTCTTAAAATCCGTGACGTATTTTGCTATATACCAATAGGCGATGCGTTCACCAAGCCCCGATTCCTTTACGGCAGTAGCAATCAAATAGGCGCCAATGATAAGATACATCATCGAACTTGTCCAGGTGGAAAAAATCAGCGTTGGTTCTGCCACCTTAAATACCGCCAGCAAGAGCAAATATAAGCCGGATGTATAACCAGGCTGCGTTATGCCAAAAGCCCAAAAAATGACCGTCATCAAAGAAAATGCCAAACACATCTTTCCTTCATGTGCCAGTCCCGGAATATCTACAAAATACAAAACAATGGCTATGACCAAACCTAATAGGAAGCCAATGATCCCTTTATTCTTCCCCATTTTTTTACCTCCTCATAAAAAAGGTGTGCCTATCCCTCGCAAACAGGTTATATTTCAAACCTTTCGCGAGGAACAGCCGCACCTTTATTTCTTATGCTTCAAAATCTGGCAGCCATTTTTTTGGATCGACTTCCATGAACTTCGCCCGCTCAAAGCGGTGTTTTTCCTTCATCGGAACTGTCGCGTCATATATTATTTTGCAGGCAATCCCATGATCACGGATTGACCAGCTGCAGCTTGGATCATTGGATGGATCGAGCGGATGGCATCGAACTCCCGGAATCGTAACGATATCAATATCGCCTTGCATGCGTGTCGTCATGGCCCACATGACATCGTTCATATCAAAGATATCGACATCCTCATCGACCAAGATTACCTGCTTGAGTTCAGAGAAAGCGGCAAACGCTAAAAGCGCCGCCTGGCGCTGACGCCCTTCATCGGATGGCACACCTTTTTTAAATTGAAGGACCGCCATAAATTTACCGCCGCCCGGTGATGCCGCATAGACATTTTGCAATCTTCCCGGCATAGCCCGCTCTACCATATCAATGATAGAGGCCTCTGTAGGAATCCCTGCCATGTTTACATGTTCTTCTGATGGCCCGATGCAAGTCTGCATAATAGGCTTTTTCCGAGTCGTAATAGCCTTAACCTTGATTACAGGCACTTCAGGATTAGCTGGCCCTGTATAGCCAGGGAATTCCGGCATAGCTTTACCCGTATTGGAATTGATATCTTCTCGCAGGCGCTTGCCAACAAGAAGTTCTCCTTCAATTACATACTCAGCATTGGCTATGCAATTTTCCTTGATGGTCAGGCAAGGCGCAAGCTCAACAGCTTTGCCGCGAATTGCACCAGCAATCGACAATTCATTGAAGCCAAGCGGGGTCGTCGGTGGCTCAAAGCAAGCAGCAATTTCAATGGCTGGATCGACACCGATACTAATCGATATGGGCAATGGTTTTCCCAAGGCTTCTGCTTTTTCACGAAAAGCTCCCAAATGGCGGGCGCCTGGCGTAAAAAACATCGTGATCTCATCTTTGGACTGTAAGCAAAGACGATGAATCGTGACATCCGATTCTCCTGTTTCAACGTCTGAGGCATAGCACATCCCTAGCGTTACATAAGGGCCAGCATCTTCCGGTGTATTCGTCGGAGCCGGTAAAATCTTACGGATATCAAAGCCGGGCTCGGTCGCCTTATAGACAACTTCCTGGCATTGTGCTTTATCTTTATCGATGACCACTGGATCAATTGCCTGCTTTACTGCGTCACGAAGCATAAAGCCAAGTTTTTCTGGCTCTGTTCCAAGTAGTGCCGCTACACGTTTGCGATCCGACAGAACACCGATGACGACACTGGCATCCGGATGCCCTTTTACATTATTAAATACCATGGCCGGGCCCAGTTTCGTTGGACGCGCTACCGTTCCACCTGAACCTACATGCCGATAAATACCAGCCAACTCAGCTGAAGGATCCACGGCTATATCGGTAGAAACCAACTGACCTGGCATTGTTTTTAATAATTGCAATGCCGACCTTAAATCGTTAACTTCATTTGCCATACAAAAAACCTCCTGTTTGTTTACATGCATTCTAAATCGACATGAATGCACCTTACAAAAAAGATGTTACGCTGTACAGCAAGAATACAGTCAAGCGATATCTTCACTTTTTTTAGCAAATTTTATCGGGGCCTGCAACATGCAAAAATCAAAATCCTCATCGCTTCTGTAAAAGGTCGTATCTAATAAGCACATATCAACAATATCGCCGACTAGCTCATAGCCATTACGCTCAAGCCATGCCATAAGTTTTTTTACATGTGTCATATCGTATGGCATTCCATATTTATACATACAAGCATAAAGCCCTGCCGGTAAATCCGTTGCCTGAGAATTTCCATCATTCCACTCTGAAATGAAGCTGCAGCTTCCGGCTCCGGCTAGTGGATTTCCTGCTAAAACAGATTCCTTTTTGATAACCGAGCCGAATCCGCCAGAAGGAACAATCTCCTTTTGGACGATTTCCTTCCACAACCCCATCAATGTCGTATGAAGGTTTTCTTTGTCGATCGGCTGAATATACTCTTTAAAAAGCATTTTTCGCTCTGGCATCGAGCGGATGAATGGTTCTTGCATCTGCATCACCCTGGCGTCTTCTGCTTCCTCATAAATGTTGAGCCTTTGATTTATCGACTCTCTTATTTTATTGAGACGAGCAATTTCATGCAGGACATTTTCCTTTTGCTTTTGCAATAAAATCATTTCCTTTTGTGGGCAGCGCCCTTGAAAATGCAATACAATATCCTTTAAACTAATGTCCAGAGACTTTAAAAAACAAATTTCCCGCAAATACGGAATCTGTTTTTTACTATAAAACCGATAACCATTTTCATCGACTTGAAGCGGTTTGAACAAATCAATTTCATCGTAATAGATCAACGTCTGCCTCGTCAATCCGTGCAATTTTGCCATTTCGCTGATTGATACCAAAGTTTCCAAGAACCATTCCTCCTCTGACGCTCAAAGCTACTTTTATTTATACTATAAAACAAGGTGTATAGTTACAATACAGCTTCTATAAAAATAAGGCACCCTAAAAGAGTGCCTCTTATCCATTTTTTCAACCAGTAACCGCTCCAATGAGCGCTGCGACCAATAAAATCAAATTGACTGGCACCTTTCTAGTAATCGCCAGTGCCGCACTGATCAACATAATCAATACCGCCATGATATCCATGCCGCCATTTCGGAACATATCTGCCAAGACCAGCACCGTGAAACTCGCCAAAACCAGTACCACACCATCAAGGAGTCCTTTCGTCGCTGGCAGATGCGCAATTTTACCGTGGCATTTTTGTACCAATAAAACAAATAACGGCGGCAAAACAAGTGCCAGACAGGCTAGTACTGATCCCGTAAGACCTGCGGTAAGATAGCACAAGCTCACAACCCAAAGGCCATTTGGACCTGGCGTTATTTGTCCAATCGACAAGGCCTCCGTGAACTGCGTCGCCGTCGCCCAGCCATTGGCAAGAAAATCGGCATGCAAACTCGGCAAAGGGCCAAAACCGCCCGTTGAAAATAAGATTGCTTTAAAAAGCAAAACAAAATATAAGAAAAAATCCATGATTCAGCCTCCGCCCTTCACCTTTTCAATATATATCCATAAAGAATCGCACCGCAAAGTCCGCCCATAAGATAGAGCACAGCCACTGGCGGCTGAAAGAACACATAGACAAAGCCACTGCCGAGCAATATCACCCAGGTTGATATAAATGCCAACGGTCCTCGTTTATGGTTGGCCAGAAAAATCGGCTTGATATTTCGCCAATTCGTCGCCAAGGCAACGCCGAAGATAGCCGCAAACACGGTATGCAGCGCTGCCTGTACGCGGGGAATATCACTGACTTTCAAATAAACAGCCGAAATAGCTACTGTTATCGCTGCACTTGGCAAAACAAGGCCCAAGAGAGAAACAAACACGCCCTTCATTCCCGCCAGCTGCTTGCCGATTACTATGGTATAGGCCAAAATATTGATGCCAGGCGTTATCTGGCACATCCCGATGATATTTGCATACATTTCCTCAGTGATCCACTTTTTCTTATAAATAAAATGTTCTTGTATCAAATACTGCGTGATGGCCCCTCCGCCAAAAGAAGTCGCCCCGATTTTGAACCAAACGATGAATAAACTCGTTAACGTACAAGCTGCAGCTTCTGACGAAAACTCATAACCAAGCGTTCCAGCCGCATCGATTTCCAGCTTTTCTTTCTCTTGTTTCATTATTTTCCTCCACTCTATCTATTCCTGCCAAATAATCATAAATCAACAAAAACTTTCAATTTATATTATGCCAACAAAAAAATCTTGTCAAATAAATTGCGATTTAGCCAAAAGACAATTCATACATAAAAATGCCCGGCACCTTTAGGCCGGGCATTTTTATGTATGAATCAAAAGCTCCTATTTTTTTACAGAACTAAGGATGGAGCCGCATATACTCTGGCTGCCAGTTCAGCATCCAGCATATATAATGATTTCGCATCCTGCCCGAATAAATCATATCGTTTGATGATGTCTTCGGTATTTTTTTCTTCCTCGCCTTGTTCTTTTACGAACCAATCGAGAAATTGCATCGTCCGAAAATCTTTTTCTTCATAGGCGGCAGCATAAATTGCGTTGATTTTGCGAGTGACTTCTTTTTCATGGGTAAATGCATCGACAACAGGTTCGCGAAAATCTTTATAGTCTCCCGTAGGCCCTTCGATGGTCGTGAGCTTCACTTTTTCGCCGTTGTTCATGATATATTTCATGAACAGCATCGCGTGGTCGCGTTCTTCTTGGGCCTGGATATTGAACCAATTGCCAAAGCCATTCAAATTTTTATCTTCATAATAGGTATAGATATCAAGATAAATATATGCTGAATACCATTCAAAATTCACCTGTTCATTCAAAAGCCCCGCTAATTTTTCCGACAACATATTAAATCCCTTCTTCCCTTTTATTTTGTAAAGTTCTTACCTCTTCAGTTTATGATTATTTGGCAAAACTTGCAAGCGAAGTTTTGCCAAAACTAAAGAAATCTGTATTTATTCACCGCCCATAAAACGATAGCCGATTCCCGTTTCCGTGATGATATAACGTGGCTGGGTAGGATCTTTTTCCAATTTTCTTCTGATTTGTCCGATATACACACGGATATAATGCGTATCTTCATTATAGGCATTGCCCCATACAGCCTTTAAAAGCTGCTTGTGCGTCAAAACCCGTCCTGCATTTTGTACCATGACCTTGACGATTTCATACTCGGTCGGCGTCAATTTGATTTCACGGTCAGACAGCCTTACCTGATGCTTACTGATGTCAATCTGCAAATCCCCGCAGCGAAGCACCGGTTCTTCCATATCCGTACTTACGCGCCGCAGGCATACACGCATACGGGCAAGCAGCTCACCTGTGCTAAAAGGCTTCGTGACGTAATCATCTGCGCCTAGGTCAAGTGCTTCTATTTTTTCTCTTTCTTCATCTCTTGCCGTCAATACGATAATAGGAACTGCTGACCATTCACGAACCTGCCTCACCACTTCTTTTCCATCCATATCCGGTAATCCCAAATCCACGATCATAAGATCTGGCTTAAAGGTTGCCGCCCGGCATATCCCATCTTTCCCATTGGCTTCAGCTTCATCTATATAGTTATGGGCACTCAATATCAAATGAAGGAGCTTTCGAATCGCTGACTCATCATCAATCACCAACACCTTAAGTTCTGCATCACACACTTTATCACCACCAAAATCATCTGATTTCATACAGCTGCTTCATTTACCGGCAAAGTGATTTGGATCATAGTTCCACCACCGCTGCGGTTAGACGCAAATATCTTGCCGCTATGTGCTTCAATGATTCCTTTGCAAATCGATAAACCAAGACCTGTTCCACTGACTTTTTTCGGTTGCTCAACTCGATAAAATTTGCTGAAAATTTTATTCAAGTCGCCTTGAGGGACCCCTACGCCCTCATCAACAAACGATATCTCTACACAATCCGAACTTTTTTTCAAACAAATCCGGATTTCGCTTTGTGGCTCCGAATACTTTATGGCATTGTCAATCAAATTCACGAATACCTGCTCAAGTAAGACACAATCGCCTTTGATAAACGGCAGATCGGACTCCACTTCAACTTTCATGTGATGGTATTTCAACAGACCTTGCATCCGCCTAAGCGCTGTTCCGACGATATCTTCCAAGTCACACCAATCGAGTTTTAATTTCATCATGCCGCTTTCCATTCTAGCAGTATCCAAAAGATTCGCAATCAACCTTTCCATGCGCAAAGACCCATCTTTGATATTCGACAGCAATTCCAGTCGGTCCTCTTTCTTATAATACTCATCATTTTCCAGCAAAGTAGAGACGCTGCCAAGAATAGCCGACAATGGCGTTTTTAGTTCATGTGAAATCGAATTGAACAATGCACTGCGCAGTTTATCGGTTTCAATCAACATATCTGCCCTTCGAGCCTTATCAGCCAACTGGACCCTTTCCATCGCCACAGCGGCAAGCCTGACCCAGGCATTGACCAATCTATATTCTGCCGGAGTTAAAGTTTCTCGTTCAAGATCGATCCCCAGCACTGCATAAACCTCCGTCTGGCTGTAAATCGGAACATACATGTATTTGCCTCCCGGCAAGGTATCTGTGCTGCAACCGGCTGGTTGTTTATTCTTATACACCCAAGCGGCTACAGCAACTTCTGCATCGCTTAAAAGCATCTTTTCCGGATTTTTATTGATTATTCCCTTTTCCGGGTCATAACTGAATTCATTTTTCATCTGCATTTTTTCATCTGCCATTTTAAGCTGGCTTCGATAAAGTTCATTTTCCGCGTGAAGCGCATTCGTGCTGTATCCTGCCCATCCCGCCAAACTGATGGAAAGAATGAGGAGCACCGCTGCGGCACCACCGAAAATTTTCAGTTTCTTAAATTCTTCCGATGAAAATATAACTTTCACTTCACCGGTTTCTTCATTTTTTTCTTTGATCATCCACTCACCCGTCAATCTATTTCAAAGGAATATTCCTGTTTCTTTGCATCATTTCTTTTCAATCCGGTCAATACGCTTAGCAGACGGATTTTCACCGTTTCTCTCTTCACCGGCACGAACTGCATCTTCTACCCTTTTAGCCACATCAGGCATGAGCGTATTCAGTGCAATACTGATACTTTCCGCTTCTTCTGAAGAAA
>RCMY010005172.1_pt1 | contig 11113 bp, 8 predicted proteins | sample 2041341 | NCBI WGS metagenome assembly RCMY01 (sample SAMN09708234, study PRJNA481090) | Marine sediment metagenome, whole genome shotgun sequencing project.
TTACTATCAGTATGCTGACGCTGTTCCGGGTGATGACGTTTGAAGACTGGACCGACGTGATGTATGAAACGATGACGGTTTACCCACTGAGTTGGACTTTCTACCTCAGCTTTATATTTTTGTCGGCGTTTGCGTTTCTGAACATGATTATTGGCATTGTGGTCAACACGCTGGAAGCGGAGTTCCAGCGCGAAGCAGAAGAGGCGGCAGAGGAGGCCGGTGAGCCGACTTTACGCGAGCTGCGGGATGAGATCAGGGAGCTACGGGTGTTGCTGCAGAAATCACACGTCAGCTAGAGAACATAAATTTGTGCAGACCCACAGGACGGCCTGACGTAAGAAATGGGAACGGCAAGTTATTTCGTGACCGGTTCCTAAGTGAAACGTGGTGTAGTCTGCCGGTTTTGCCTCAAGCGCTTGCCCAACACTTCACTAGTGTGCGCGAGTTCGCATTACGCGAATACTTTGCAATTCAAATACCGTGCAACGGTAAAATGCAACATGGTTGCTGGCGGTCAGTGCTGTTAGAATCATGTGGCGTACCACTGTCGCTGCAAACGGCAGCAGCAGTTGGCTGCTGCAAAAGCTGTGAGCAGCGTATGTGGTCACACATAAGAAAAGTAGTAAAGTAGTAAAGTAGTAATGTCTGAGTTATGGCCGAATCCCCAATCAAGATAAGTGCGATTCAAAAACAATTGGAATACTGGCGTGCCTACGGTATGGAAAATGATCCGTTTGACAATAGCAGCGTAGAAGGCCGCTTTTTCTGGGGTGAAGAAAGGGAAGAGCTGTTACGAAAAGCGCTGCAGCTAGCATGCTGTGCGAGCCAGGCCATTGTGTTTTTTGGGCCTAAAGGCATTGGCAAAACGAAATTCCGGCTGGCACTCGAAGCGCAGCTCGAAGACGACGAGGAGATTGTCGTTGTGTCGCTGCCGGCTGGTCACATGACGACACCGCAACAACTACTGGCCCGGCTTGGCCAAGCATTCGATTTGGACGCGGAGCAACTTGAGCCTGCAGAAATTGAGGTGCAGATCAAAGAGCGCCTGCAGGCAAACGAAAATAGTCAGAATAAATTAGTCATACTGGTCGACGACGCCGACCTGTTACCGGAGTTCACGCTGGCAAGTTTGTTGGTCATGGCGACTTATCCGGACAATTACATCAGCGTGTTGCTGTTTGCCGCCACCGACAGCAAAGGCGTACTGCGCGCCGAATTGCAAAATCAGCAGATACAGCAATTCGAGATTACGCCGTTCGATGCTTACACACTTGAGTCATATTTGCGTTATCGCCTCGACCTGGTGGGTGGCGATCGACACTTTCCTTTTACTGCGGCCGATATTGACGAATTGCTTGAGCAGAGTGGCGGTATTCCGCGTCAGGTTGACGAACTTGCGCGGCTAAAGTTGCTAGCAGCGTTGCAGCCGCAGGCTGCCAGCGCGGCACAGTCGAAGGCAAAGCGTATTTCACTGCCAGCAATAAAACTCCCGCGCGTCAAGTTGCCAACAATAAAGGTCCCAAGCATTACGCCACCGAAGCTGTCGCTGCCGCCGTGGCAACCGTTAGCGGCGGCGGCCGGGCTATTGCTGTTTCTCGGAGGGGCGTGGCTGTTTAGTGGTGGCTCGCCAGACCAGCCGGCTAGACCAAAAATTGCCAGCACACCCACACAAACTAAACCCAAGCCGAAAGCTGAGCCCAAGCCGAAAGCCGAGTCGGTTGCAGCAGCTGCCACCGCGGACCAGGAATGGATAGACACGGCGTTGGCCATGACGCCGGCCGCCGGTAAGCCTGTTGCTGGTTCGGCGGTCTCGCTTGTGGCGACCGCATTACCTCAGCCAGCGTCTGTGCAGGCTGGCGATGCGAAACCAGGCGTAGGCACGGCCAATGAACCGCTACAGTCAACGGCTGCCGTTGCTCCGGCCGATGGCCCGGCAGAGCCGAAACCTGCAGGCGAACCAGCAAAGGTAAAGCTCACGACCGCGAAAGTGAAACAAAAATATATTGATAAGGCCCGAGCAGCTCTGCCTAAGGATGAGATCTATCTGCTTAAATCGCCGAAAAGCAGCTATACATTGCAGCTGCTAGGCAGCTCTTCAAAACTGGGCATGCGTGATTTCGTCAAAGGCAATAAGAACATCGACATTCTGGTGTTTGAGGAAGAGCTGGAAGGCCGACCTTGGTTTGTTGCGGTCACGGGCAGTTTCGACAGTGTGGAGCAGGCCAGGGATGGATTGGCAGAACTGCCGTCTACGCTACGTCAATTGAAGCCATGGCCCAGGCAGTTTAGCAGTGTGCAGGAAGATATCAGGCGTCATCGACTGCGTTCAGAGCGTCCCTAAACTTAACAGCTGATCCGAGCCCATAATCTGCCCCAAACCAAAGCTCAGCACAAATAACAGCGCAGCTGACACCATCTGCAGCAGCATAGCATCCAACTTTTCCTGCGGCTGTGAGGCCACCGCCATGCCATTGACTATCAACAGTGGCACAGCCGTGAGAAAGAGTAGTTGCCAAACGCTTTGCCACTGCAGTATCACGTAGGCCAGCGCGGTAAACGTAGCGACAAACAACAGGCACCAGTGATAACGGCGTGCCCTGGCTAAGCCAATCAGAACCGGGATCGTGCGTTTGCCCGCTTTGGTATCGCTGGCAATATCACGAATATTATTAATGTTAAGCACCGCAACGGTCAGCGTTCCGACGCTGACGGCTGGCAGCACGATATATCCGCTAAGTGTGCCTGCCTGCAAAAAATATGTGCCGAGAACACCGGTCAAACCGAAAAAAACAAATACTGACAAGTCACCAAAGCCGGAATAGCCGTAAGGGTTGTTTCCGGCTGTGTAGGCTATAGCGGCCCATATTGCCGCGCCGCCGAGCAGGGTAAATAGAAACATTAGGAGTAAGCCCTGCGTGTCCAGGGCGAGCGAAATCAGACCGATGCCGGAAACAGTGGCGAGGATAGCCATAAAAAACATAGCGCGACGCATTTCCGCGAGGCTGATAAGTCCTGCTTGCAGCGGGCGATTGAACGTCCTGGGGTCCAGGGCGTCGGCACCGTGCACGCTGTCGCCATAGTCGTTTGCTAAATTCGACAATATTTGCAGGAGAGCTGCGGTTAGCATTGCCAGCGCGGTAATACTGCCATCAAATACGCCGTCGGCCGCTGCCAGAAAAGAACCCATGGCTATGCTTGCTATGGCCAACGGCAGTGAGTGCAGCCGTAGTGCGACAATCCATACCTTTGCTTTGCTTGCTTGCTTTGTTTTAGCCATTGATACCGAACACCATACCTAACTACGCTAAATTGTTGAGCAGCCAGCCCGGCAGCAATATCTGCGGTAGCGTAACCAGTGGCAAAAACCGCGCTATTCTCCAGCTTTTGCTTAAGTCTTTCAACACCATGATCTCGGTGCAGCGGAGCCCTACCAAGGCTCACCACACTAGAGATAAGCAAATTAGACGCGTTTCAGTAACAGCACTTTCAGGCCAACCTGGGCGTAGGCGCTCGGGTTTTTAGCCCAATTGTTCCAGGCTTCCTTGACGGCGGCAAAGTCGCAGTCGACCAGGTTTTCCTGTTGAGTCAGGTCGAGCACGTTGAGGTAGGTCGCCTTGAATTTTTCCATGTTGTGCGGCCAGGTGGAGGGAATAATCAATTTCCACTCACGTTCGAGCTGCCAATGTGGACTGGCGGCAATTGTCGGGTTAATGTTTTCTACAATATTACGATCCAGCCCTTTGTGCTGAGTTGCCGCGATAAATTTTTGGAAAAAATCCATAAACTCGGGCAATTCCGGCTCAAAATAGCGAAGTTCATCGACCGCGTCGATAATCAGGCAGTGGCCGTCGGGTACGACGAATTCCGCTAGCCGCGGCAGGGCGGTAGCGGCGTTGGGTAAATGCTGTAATACCAGCCTCAACATAGCGAAATCATAGTTGCCGGCAATAGTTTCCAGCCGGTCGACAAAAAATTCGACATTATCGGCGTTGGCCTCGAGGTTCGCCACCTCGATCAACTCTTCGGAGAAGTCTATGCCAATAAAACGCTTCTCGGGAAAGCGCGCGGCAAGCTGTGACAGGTAATAGCCGTTACCGGTGCCAATATCCAATACGTTCTTGGCGGTTAACCAGGCCGTGCAGGTGTGATATACGCTAAGCTCTTGCGGCAGTGAAAAGTCTGTTTGCAGGCGATGCAGCAAATTCCAGATTTTCAACGATTGTTGCCCGCTGTTGGACTTGGCGGTGGTGGCGCGCACCGCGTCCTTCTCGACAAGGTCTTGCATAGCCGCACGCTTATTCAGCTTGGCACCCGATTGTACTACTAAAGAACCGTAATAATACTGCCTGGGGAAAGCGCTTTTATAACTGTTTCTTTTATAAAGACCGCTGGTTATGCCATGTCTCTACGTTTCTAGAAATTGCAGCACCAGTTTGTTGAATAATTCTGGCTGTTCGGCGTGTGGCCAGTGGCCGGCATTGGCAATCACTTTCAACTGTGCTTTGGGGAATAACGCCATCACCGCAGCCTTGTGTTCAAGCAGCAGGTAGTCAGAGGTGCCGCCTTTAACAAACAGCGTATTACCAGTGAAAGGCGTGCCGGAATTGCCCTTGGCGACTTCATCGTAATTGGCTTTGATGCCCTCAAGGTTAAGCTGCCAGACGTAATGACCCTGCGGCGTGCGGGTCAGGCTTTTCAGTAAAAAGCTGCGCACACCGGCGTCGTCTACGTGTTGCGCAAGAATTTCATCCGCCTGTTGGCGTGACTGGATGCTGGTCTCAGCCACTGCGGTTAAACCCTCGATCACATTGGTATGCCCATGCGCATAAGGTATCGGCGCAATATCCACAACCACAAGCTTGCTGACCCGCTGGGGGTAACTGAGCGCAATTTGCATCGCGGTTTTGCCGCCCATGGAGTGGCCCAGCAGATGCGCCGACGCTAGTGCTTGATCGTCCATTAATTGCAGCACGTCTGCTGCCATTATCGCGTAGTTCATGTGTACATTGTGAGGCGATTTGCCGTGGTTACGTAAATCAACCGTATACACCGTGAAGCTGGCAGCCAGTGCTTTGGCGACCACGCCAAGGTTGCTGGCCGAGCCGAACAAGCCGTGCAATAAAATAACGGGTTCGCCCTGGCCCGTTTTGTTGAAATTTAGCAGCATGATGTATTGCTCTCCAATTGTGCGACTATCGCGTCGACCACAGCTTGGGTCGTCAGGTTTGCGCAAGGAATGTGGATATCGGCAAACTTGTTATACAACACGCTGCGCTCGTTAAACAATTCGGCAAAGCTCTGCTCGGGTCGCCGGGCGATGCCGCGCTGCTCATAGTTGTGAATGCGCTGTTTCAGTTCCGCAAGCGGTACGTCAAGAAACACGGTGTTACCCGATTTGCGCAATCTTTGCATGCCGGCGTCGCTGTAGACGGCGCTGCCGCCGGTGGCAACGACTTTATTATCAATGTCTGTCGTTAGCAGTACGTCTTCCTCTATAGCACGCAGATTCAGATAGTCGCTTTCATCCAGAATCTGCTGCAGGGTTTTACCCTCCCTGACCTGGATAGCAACATCGGTGTCGGTAAAACCAAGCCCCAACTCTTTGGCTAACAATACGCCTATAGTGCTTTTGCCCGCCCCCGGCATGCCGATTAGAATAATACTTTTGCGCGCTGCATTCCTGTCCACTTACACTGCACTCCAACTTCTTTCCCTCTGCTCAATAAGGTAACATCTTTTACTACGCCAGACAGGACAGAGATATGAGTGATCAACAGCCAACCGACTTGCTGAAAACCCCTCTGTACGACCTGCATACTGAATTGGGCGCAAAGATGGTGCCGTTTGCAGGCTACAGCATGCCGGTGCAGTATCCCGCCGGAATTTTGCAGGAACATCTGCACACGCGCGCGCAGGCGGGGTTGTTTGATGGTTCGCATATGGGGCAGGCCGTGCTTAAGGGCAGCGACGTGATCCGCGCGCTGGAAGCTATCGTGCCGGTGGACGTGGCAGCATTAGAGGTGAACCAGCAAACCTACGCGCTGTTTACCAACGAGGCCGGTGGCATCAGTGATGATTTGATTATCACGCGTTGGGAAGATGATGAATTATTCCTCGTGTTCAACGCGGCTTGCAAGCAGCAGGATCTTGAGCATTTGCGTGAGCACGTCGGCGCAGCGGCGGTTACCGAGCTAGCCGACCGCGCGTTGCTGGCATTGCAGGGGCCGGCGGCCAGGGACGTGATGGCGGAAGTCGCCCCTGCGGCCAGCGAACTGGTTTTTATGCGCTGCTGTCGAACAGAAATTGACGGTGCCGAATGCTGCGTGACTCGCTCCGGCTATACGGGCGAAGACGGTTTCGAGATTTCGGTGCCTGCCACGCACGCCGCAGCGCTTGCGAGGCGGCTACTAACTTATGAGCAAGTAAACGCTATTGGTCTGGGCGCGCGCGACTCGCTGCGTCTGGAGGCCGGCCTATGTTTATACGGCCACGATCTTGGTGTGGAAACAACGCCGATCGAAGCAGGATTGCTGTGGTCGATCAGCAAATCACGTCGTCCTGGCGGTTCGAAAGCCGGTGGTTACCCGGGCTCCGCCGTCATCGAACAGCAACTAGCCGACGGCGTCCAGCGCAAAAGAGTGGGCTTGTTAGCCCAGGGGCGTGCCCCGGTACGAGAGGGGGCAGAGCTGGTCGATGCCAACGGTAACAGCGTAGGTACGGTCACTAGCGGTGGCTTTGGGCCAACGCTGGCAGCGCCGCTAGCAATGGCTTATGTCGATGTAAACGTAGCCACACTGGGCACCGAGTTAAACGCGCTGGTGCGCGGCCGGCAACTGCCGCTAAGCGTCGCAAAAATGCCGTTTGTGCCGCGTCACTATTACCGAGGTTGATATCGCGGCCGGCTTATTGATCGGTACACTATGGTGTCAAGCCCTTTGGCCTGGCTTACTTAGTCTTTTTAGAGTGTAAGCAGCAGGTTCTAAACCCTGCTGCATTAACATATTGGAAACTGCATGTCACAAGAGACCCAAACACTGACCGAGTTGAGCACCAATCAAGATTTTATCCAGCGCCATATCGGCCCGGACAGCAGCGAGCAGGAGGCGATGCTGAAGACCTTGGGCTATGACTCGCTGGACGCGCTGATGGCGGAGGTTGTACCTGCATCCATTCGCATTGAGCAGCCGCTAGCGTTAGATGAGAGCTGCAGCGAACCGCAGACGCTAAGCGAATTACGCCGTATTGCCGAGCAAAACACGGTATATAAATCCTTGATAGGTCAGGGCTATTACAACTGCTACACGCCCACTGTCATTTTGCGCAATCTGTTGGAAAATCCAGCGTGGTATACGGCCTATACGCCCTATCAACCAGAGATATCCCAGGGTCGCCTGGAAGCACTACTTAATTTTCAAACCATGGTGACCGATCTCACCGGCATGGATCTGGCGAATGCCTCATTGCTGGATGAGGCCACCGCTGCGGCCGAGGCGATGAGTCTCAGCAAGCGTATGGCGAAATCCAAAGGTGACGTGTTTTTCGTTGATCGCGACTGCCTGCCGCAAACCATTGCCGTACTAAAGACGCGCGCTGCACCGGTGGGGATCAAGATTGCAATCGGCGACCCGCTAACTGAGCTGGCACAACACGACTACTTCGGCGTGTTACTGCAATATCCTGGTGCCAGCGGTGCGGTGCGTGACTATGCCAAGGTGATCGAGACGGCACACGCGCACAAAGCGCTGGTCACCGTGGCTGCCGACATCCTCGCGCTGCTGTTACTCCAAGCCCCGGCGCATATGGGTGCCGATGTGGCTATCGGGTCTACTCAACGTTTCGGTGTGCCACTTGGGTTTGGCGGGCCACATGCCGCCTATATGGCGACCAAAGAAGCTTTCAAGCGCGGCCTGCCTGGCCGTCTGGTTGGCGTTTCGGTCGACGCGCACGGCGATCAGGCTTATCGTTTGGCCCTGCAAACACGCGAGCAACATATCCGCCGTGAAAAGGCGACCAGTAATATATGTACTGCCCAAGTGCTGCTCGCGGTAATTGCCGGCATGTACGCCGTCTACCATGGCCCAGCCGGCTTGCGGCGCATCGCCCAGCGGGTGCAACGCATGACCGACGTATTAGCGGCCGGTCTTAAGCAGCTTGGCTACGGACCCAGTAACGCTACATTCTTTGACACCTTGACAGTAGCAACCGGCAATCGCGCCGAGGCAATTCATGCAGCGGCACGCGCGCAGCATATTAATCTGCGTGCAATCGACGCGCAGCATGTCGGTATTTCCCTGGATGAAACGGTCACCGAGCAGGAAGTACAAATTCTGTGGAGTATCTTCGCTGCGGACCAAAAATTGGACTTTGCGCTGGTGGAGGCGCAAAGCACAAGCGGCTTGCCGAAGCAGTTGCTACGCGACGATGCGGTGCTGGCTCACCCGGTGTTCAACACATATTATTCTGAAATCGAAATGATGCGCTATTTGCGCCGTTTGGCTGACAAGGATATAGCGCTGGACCGGGCGATGATTCCGCTCGGCTCGTGCACCATGAAGCTCAACGCCGCCACCGAAATGTTGCCGATTAGCTGGCCAGAATTCAGCGCTATTCATCCCTTCGTGCCGGCTGATCAGGCACAGGGCTACGCGCAAATGATCGCCGAGCTGGAGCAAATGCTATGTGCCTGCACCGGCTACGACGCGGTGTCGCTGCAGCCCAATGCCGGTTCACAGGGCGAGTACGCTGGTTTGTTGGCGATTAGTGCCTACCACGCCAGTCGTGGCGACGCGCATCGCCGGGTGTGCCTGATTCCAGGCTCGGCGCACGGTACCAATCCTGCTTCCGCACAAATGTGTGGTATGCAGGTGGTGGTGGTCAAAACCGACGCCAGAGGCAATGTCGACGTGGCAGATTTGCGCGCCAAGGCTGAGCAGCATAGCAGCAATCTCGCGGCTATTATGGTGACTTACCCTTCCACCCACGGTGTATTCGAAGAGCAGATCACCGAAGTTTGCCAGATCATTCACGATCATGGCGGCCAGGTCTATCTGGACGGTGCAAACCTGAATGCCATGGTTGGTCTGTGTGAGCCGGGACAATTCGGCGCCGACGTGTCGCACCTCAACCTGCACAAGACATTTTGTATTCCGCATGGCGGCGGTGGGCCGGGCGTTGGTCCTATCGGGGTGGGCAAGCACCTGGCACCATTTCTGCCCGGTCACGCTACCATGGGGCAAGATGCCCCGGTTGGCCCGGTATCGGCAGCCGCCTGGGGTAGCGCCAGCATTCTGCCTATCAGCTGGAGCTACATCAAACTGATGGGCCGCAACGGCCTCAAGCAGGCCACCGAGGTGGCTATCCTCAACGCCAACTATGTAGCGAAGCGGCTGGCGGCGCATTATCCTATCCTGTACACCGGGGCGAACGGGCTGGTTGCGCACGAGTGCATCGTTGATTTGCGTGGTTTAAAAGAAAGCTCCGGCATTAGTGTAGAAGATGTAGCGAAACGCTTGGTCGATTTCGGCTTTCATGCGCCAACCATGTCGTTTCCGGTGGCGGGCACGTTCATGATAGAGCCTACCGAAAGTGAATCCAAAACAGAGCTGGATCGTTTTTGCGATGCCATGATTTGCATTCGGCAAGAAATCGCTGACGTAGAAAGTGGCGAGCTGGCGCAGGAAGATAATCCGTTGAAGAATGCGCCGCACACCGTCGCCAGCGTCTGTGCTGACGACTGGCAGCATGGCTATTCGCGGGCGACGGCAGCTTATCCCTTAGCTTCATTGCACACTGAAAAATATTGGTCGCCTGTGGGGCGTATCGACAACGTTTACGGCGATCGTAATCTGCAGTGTTCCTGTCCGCCGCTGAGTGAGTATGAATAAGCGTTGCAGTTCGTGCATTTAATAAACAAGCGAGCGCCGCGTAGCGCCGGGAGCATAGTGTGCATTCTTCTATTGTGTTGACCTTTACCGTCAATGACGAGCCAGGCCGGGTCAATTTATTGTCACACACCGTCGTCACCCACGATGGCAATTGGCTGGAAAGTCGCATGAGTTGCCTGGCCGGGAAATTTGTTGGTATTGTCAGAATTCAAGTCAATGACGCTAAACTCGAGGCCTTAACGCAGGGCCTGGAAGAGCTGCAGCAGCATGGCTTTACAATTTTTGTGGAAAAATTCGACGCTGCAAGCGCTCCGGCAGCGCAACAACAGGAGCTGAGTATTACGATTGTCGGTCAGGACCGGCCGGGCATTGTGCATGAAATTTCCCAGGCGCTGGCGCAGCATCACGTCAACGTGACTGAATTGCGTAGTGACGTTAGCAATGCGCCACTGTCGGGAGAGCCTTTATTTGAGGCCGCAGCAGATGCGCATGTGCCGGCCGATCTAAACCTCGACAAGTTAAGCGAGCAGTTAGACGCCGTCGCGAATGAGCTAAATATCGATATTTCGCTGGCGTTGGCCGATGAAAAATAGAGGCTAATCGCTGCGTTTTGTTGATCGTTTACTGTGCTCTAGAAAATTGGTGTAGCTGCTCTGGCTTATTTCAACAAATACATTGACATCCAGCCGGCTCGTAAGCAAAATACTGCCCTCTTTTTTAGGAGGGATTCCCGAGTGGCCAAAGGGATCAGACTGTAAATCTGACGCGCAAGCTTCGGTGGTTCGAATCCACCTCCCTCCACCATAAAACCAAGAGTTGGTTAGAAAAAGTACAGCTTGCGCGGGCGAGTGGGATAAGCGGGTATGGTACAATGGTAGAACCTCAGCCTTCCAAGCTGAAGATGCGGGTTCGATTCCCGCTACCCGCTCCAACACATCACAGGTTGACCTTATTGCGACCGATTGATTAGACATGCTTTGCTCATATAGCTCAGTCGGTAGAGCACTTCCTTGGTAAGGAAGAGGTCACCGGTTCGAATCCGGTTATGAGCTCCATTTACAACTGAAACAACGACCAACTACAACCATTAAATAGCTAAACGTTTTAGCGTTTACTGGCACTGCTGAGGAGACGGGTATATGTCAAAGGCAAAATTCGAACGCACCAAGCCGCATATCAATGTGGGCACCATCGGTCACGTTGACCATGGTAAGACGACGCTGACTGCA
>RCMY010005173.1_pt1 | contig 11113 bp, 8 predicted proteins | sample 2041341 | NCBI WGS metagenome assembly RCMY01 (sample SAMN09708234, study PRJNA481090) | Marine sediment metagenome, whole genome shotgun sequencing project.
AAAAATTATTCCTAGTACTTCTAATTTTTGGAGTTTTTTTGACTAGCTGTGCCGAAAAATTCACAACCGAACAAAAAGACGGCTACGTTCAGGTCTCAAATAGAGATGGAAGCACCTTAGGCTATCATCCTGAATCTGGTGTGATATTGTTGACCGTTGATGGATACGCCTTTAAGGATCTGAACAAAAATGGAACATTAGATTCTTATGAAGATTGGCGATTATCCGCTGATGTGCGAGCAAACGACCTTGCTACTAAATTGACCTTGGTAGATATTGGAGGTTTAATGTTATATAGTTCACACCAATCTATTCCCGGTGCGAGTGGCGGGTTTGGTGCTTCGAATTATAATGGAAAACCTTTTGGAGAAAGTGGCGCTGTGGCCAGTGATTTATCCGACGAACAAAAAAAGTTTTTAAAAGACGACCACTTGAGGCATGTCTTGATTACCCGTGTTGAAACTCCTTCGGCAGCGGCGCAATGGAATAACAATGCACAAGCCTTCGCTGAAGGTCTTGATTTTGGAATTCCGGTCAACACAAGTTCGGATCCAAGGCACGGTACTGATTCGTATGCGGAGTTCAATGCCGGTGCGGGTGGAGCCATTTCTATGTGGCCTGGGACTTTGGGAATAGCCGCCTCTTTTGACCCAACCTTGATGCAGCAATTCGGAGAAATAGCTTCTAAAGAGTACCGTGCTTTAGGTATTGCTACAGCGTTATCTCCACAAATCGATTTGGCAACAGAACCTAGATGGAGCCGTTTTGATGGAACCATGGGTGAAGACCCAGATTTGGCAACCGATTTGTCTAGGGCTTATGTAGACGGATTTCAGTCCACGAACGGAGGTGATTGGGGTTTTGAAAGTGTAAATGCTATGGTCAAGCATTGGCCAGGTGGTGGTCCAGAAGAAGGGGGTCGTGATGGTCACTTTGGTTACGGAGCATATGCTGTCTATCCTGGAAAAAACATCAAAGACCACATACAACCTTTTACCCAAGGTGCTTTCAAATTAGAAGGTGAGACTAAAATGGCTTCTGCCGTTATGCCTTATTATACGATTTCAACGGGAGAAGGGGAAGCCGTTGGCAATGGATTTAACAAATACTTGATTACCGATGTTCTTAGAGGAGAATACGGATATGATGGAGTACTTTGTACCGATTGGGGAATTACTAGGGATGTTTCCTCTATAGACAAGTATGAAGGGAAAAGTTGGGGCGTTGAGACAATGAGCGTAGCCGAACGTCATTATAAGGCAATCGAAGCCGGAATGGACCAGTTTGGTGGCAATAATGCTTTGGTGCCTGTACTCGAAGCCTATAAAATGGGAGTTGCCGAACATGATGAAGACCAAATGCGAAAACGTTTTGAGACTTCCGCCATTCGTTTGTTGAAGAACATTTTTAGAACCGGACTTTTTGAAAACCCGTATTTGGATGTTGCAGAAACCGAAAAAATTGTTGGTAAGGCCGAATATATGCAAGCAGGATATGATGCTCAGTTACGCTCGGTGATCTTACTCAAAAATCAAGGGAAAGCACTTCCGCTGAAGGAAAAACAGAAAGTGTATATTCCCAAAAGATACATCGCGACCAGCACCAATTGGAAGGGGGAGGTAACACCTGAAAAGACAGAATATCCTTTTAACATAGAAGTAGTGTCGAAGTATTTCGAGGTGGTCGAAAACCCAAAAGAAGCCGACTTTGCATTGGTGGGCATCAAAAGTCCGGATAGTGGTGTAGGGTATGATAGGGCTGACCTCGAAAAAGGAAGCAATGGCTATGTGCCTATCAGCCTACAATATGAATCCTACACGGCCAAGGACGCCAGGGAAACGAGCTTGGCCGGAGGTAGCCCTTTGGAGGATTTTATAAATCGCACATACCAAGGTAAAACAGTGAAGACCAACAATACAACCGATATGAAATTGGTCAATGAAACAAAAGCAAAAATGGGCGATAAACACGTTATCGTTATTGTTCATGTTTCAAAACCCATGATATTTTCTGAAATTGAGTCATCTGCCTCTTCGATTTTGGTACACATGGGCGTGCAAGACCAAGCCTTGATGGAAATCATTTCAGGAGCAACAGAACCATCTGCTTTGTTACCCTTTCAAATGCCTGCAGATATGACCACGGTAGAAAAGCAATTTGAAGATGTGCCAAGGGATATGAAGCCCTATGTCGATTCTGATGGGAATGCCTATGATTTTGCATTCGGACTGAACTGGAATGGAGTAATTTCCGATGAAAGGGTAGCCGCATATAAATAGGCTTTGGCTATTAAAATAGAATGATTGTAGAACATTGAATGTTGCTCCATAGCTGCTAACGAATCAAGGGTATTACTATGAACAATTATGTTTTTGTTAATGCTGAGTTCAAGTAATAAGTGTGTTGCACTTATTACTTGAACTTAGATATATTAAAAGGCATCTAAAAAGTTTATTTTAAAAGGAATGGAATATTTTAATCCGCCAAGCGAATATGTAACAATCCTACTTCCTATAGTAAGGATCAGTAATTCAAAAATGATTAATAGGGCCCTCCTACTTTTTGTTACAGGAGTTGCATTTTTATTATTTTCTTATTCCCCTAAAATTTCAAATGTAGCATTGCCAATTGAAAGGGTTCAAGAATTCTCGTTCACCGGTTCAAGTGTTCTAGAGGATAAATGGTGGACGGCCTTTCAAGACGAAAACCTCAATAAATTGATTGATAGCGCAATGCAGTCGAATTTTGATCTGGCAGCAACTTGGCAACAATTTTTGGCGGCAAAAGCAACGGTTTCCAGGGAGGCTTCAAACAAATGGCCGTTTTACGGGACTATTTTCCCAGAGCACACAAATGTTTTTAAAAATGTTCTGAAACAAGTTGCCTCTTTTCAACATAAAAAATAAAAGCTTACGACTAATTTTTTGTAAACTGGAATTTCTCAACTAAACAAACAGTAAAATCAAGGTCAAAACAATCCCTCCTGCTGTAAAATAGAGTCCTTTTTTGAAAACTGAGGTCGTAGGTCTAAACATCCAAAAAGCTGATACCGCAAAGAACAGTAGAGATATTGCAAAGAATATTCCCAACAAAAACAACGGATGCCCTGAATGCATCTTATGAATATTGTTCATTTTTTCAAGCAGAATAGGGAGTTTCTTTTCGGTATACTCTGCTACACCCGTTTTTTTGTTATAAGTCCCTCCTTGAAAGTATATTAGTCCCCCTTCTTCTTTGTCCACGCTAAAGCGGTCTTTTCCTAAGGCCTTTCCCAAATCATCAGTTGCAATATTAGGCTTTAAGTTTTTTTCAATTTGAATTTCCTTTTGTAAATAATCGGTATTCCTGAAGGTCAGCACTATGCCACTAATGGCGTAAACAATCATGATTCCAGCAAGGAAAAATCCTAAATATCTGTGTATAACTCTAAAGTTTTGTTCGGTTTTTCGTCCCATAAGTAATGTATTTAATTAGTTGTCCATAACAACCCAAATCAATATGGCAACATAAAGCAAATACCAAATGATGTGCATGATATATTTTTTTGCCTTATGAACTGAGCTGGCCATTATAAATCTTTTAATGTAATCAGATTTTTTTGTTAAAACAGCCTAAACATAAGTCTCCAGACCGTTCTTACTAACAAACATTATCTATTTTATTGTTGTGCCATTTCCAAATTGATCGTCATTTCGACTTCATCGCCCAAAGTTGGTGTCTCTCCGCCAACCTTATATGCCAAGCGATCTATCGTGCCAGTCAATTTGAGTCCGGCCTTTAGTTTGTTGCTTCGTTGGTCGGTAATGATACCGTTGAGCTTTCCTTCCAATGTTACCGGTTTTGTTACACCGTGCATTGTCAAATCGCCCGTTAGTTTGAACAACATTTTCTCCCCCATTTTTTCAAATGCTGTGGTTTTGAAAGTTATTGTTGGATGAGTCTCCGCGTCGAAAAAATCGGCACTACGTAAATGTTCGTTTCTACGATCATTGTCGGTATCAATACTACCCGTCTTTAATTCTACTGTAAAGGATGGCTCGCTAAAAGCATCATCGGCGGTTGCGGTAATGTCGAATTCACTAAAATGGCCTTCGACCTCTGAAATCAACAAATGGGTAATAGCAAAACCGACTTTTGAATGGGCTCCATCTGCCTTCCAAGTACTCTGTGTGGATATCGTGGTCTGAGATTGGGCTTGGGCGATATTTACAGTAAGAAGTAAAAATCCGAGAAAAAGTAAATAAAATGTATTGCGTTTCATGCGTTCCCTATGTTAGATTATGAAATCCAAATTTGGGGTTTAATACTTAAGCTAAGTTTCTATTTTCTGTAAACGACAGAAGTTGCACCATAAACAGCACATACATATTAAATCGGCGTTTACCTGCCTAATTCTGTCGATGGCGGGTTTTTTGGGCATTACACCGAAAAGTTCAATAGGTTTGTTTCTAAACCATAAATATGAAATCAGGCCTCAGCTTTTTATTAATATTATTCTGTGCGGTTTCCATAGCGCAGCAAAGTGGAAAACGTACAATGCGGAAAACCATCACAGAAGCACCTAATGCTATCCTTGATTCATTCGAAAATGATATTCGAAATGAAATAGCTGCGAAAGACATTGCTGGTGCGGCCTATGTTTTGTACCACAAAGGAGCTGTCGTTCGCATGAAAGCTTTTGGAGAATCCGATGTGGACTCCCACCGGCCAATGCAGACAACAGACATATTCAGGCTGGCCTCGATGACCAAACCCATCGCATCGCTGGCACTTCTGTTGTTACAGGAAGACGGACTAATCAACATGAACGACAGACTGGAAGAGTACCTTCCGGCATTTACCAATCTCGTTGTACTAGATCGGATCGATACATTGAACGGTATGACAGTACTTCAGACCCATCCTGCCAAAAACCCGATCCTTTTAAGGCATCTCCTCACCCACACTGCAGGTTTTGCCAGTCAGCATAACGGAGAATTGAAATCCTTGTACCAGTCCACTTTCAAAGATATTTCCGCCAATGACCTTACCTATTTTGCTGATCAACTCGCAAGCTTACCCCTCAATCACGAACCCGGTGATGGATGGATATATGGTCCTTCGATCAATATTGCCGCGAAGGTAATTGAGCAGGTAAGCGGGATGTCATTTCAGGATTTTCTAGAGAAAAGGATTTTGGGTCCCATGCAAATGCATGAAACCCGTTTTTACCTTGATTCAACCGAGGCTAATAAACTTACGAGTCTGTATACACGTGATGCAAATGGTGTTATGAAAGTCGTAGATCCAGGCACAGTTTCGAGTCGCTTGATTTCAGGCCCAAAAGTACATTACAGTGGCTCAGGTGGACTGACCTCCACGCTGAATGATTATCTGAAATTTTGTGTCATGATCCTCAACAACGGGGTACATGAAGGAATAGTCGTTGCCAAACCGGAGACCATCGCACTTATGAAAACCGACCAGGTTCCCCTGAACATCAATGCGGATTTGAATACTCAGCCGGGTCAACTTACCGAAGGATTTACCTTTGGTTATCAAATTGCGCGAACAGAAAATAACAGATCGCTCAAACCCAAGGGAACCATATCCTGGTTTGGGGCAACTGGATCTATATTTTTCATAGACCCACAAGAAAAAGTTATTGGCATATACATGACTCAAATGCAGCCCTATTCCCACATCAATTCAAGAAAAGACTTTTCGAACTCGATGTTAAAGTCAATAATGAAATGAATTAACTATACATACCGAGTAAATGGATTTTTGTGAAAAAAACTAAGTACAAAAATTTGGAAATATCAATATTTGATTGGTATTGAGCGTTTAATAAGGAGGGTTCCGATGCCGTGAAGGAAGTGGCCCGTTGTCTCTAGTTTTGTAGACAGCAACTAAAAACCTAGTCTTAGTGGCTTTTTATAGCTAGAAAACACAGTAAGCTCAATCGATGCAAGCATAAGATTTAATAAACTCCAAAAAGAGAAAATTACAAGTTTCAAAAAAAGCGAATACGCTGCAAGCGCAGAGACTTAAGCCTTAAGAGAACAAAACCGACGATGACCCTGCCAAATCAGTCGATGGCGGTTATTAATATACGACCTTAACATAAAATGGTATTTTTATAGCATGGCACCAAAACCATCCTTATTAAATAGCACCTCAAAAGAGGTAGTTTTTCAGATATTGCTACATGTCGTGCTTTTCGTGTTTTTCTCGTTCGATAAGAACGAACCGTCGATACAAGAATTTAAAATAGTGACTTTTATAGACTACGCGCTGGGAGCCTTTGTTATCAATTACATTTTGTTGCCCCGTTTTTTCTACAAAAAGAAATACTTGCTTTTCTTTCTGTCCGTTGCGGTCATAGTCACTGCTATCATTATGATCGAGGAACTTGTTCTGGAGGCAGTCTATTATCCAGACACTCGTGGCAAGCATTTTCGTGGTATTGTTTATAGTCTCTTGGATGCCATGCCCGTGATTATGATACTCGCAGGATTTAAGTTTGCTTGGGATGCATCTAAAAAACAACTGGAAGTAGATGAGCTTCGTTCCTCGGTCAAGGAAAGCGAACTACTGTTTTTGAAATCGCAGATCAATCCACATTTTTTATTCAACAACCTGAACAATCTGTATTCTTACGCTATAGAGCAATCGCCGAAAACGCCCTCCATTATTTTAGAACTTTCGTCGGTACTTCGTTATATGTTGTATGATTGCAAAGAGAAATATGTAGCGCTATCCAAAGAAATAGAGCACTTGAAAAACTTCACTCAATTGAATGAAATGCAGATCGAGGAGCGGGGAAAAGTTACTTTTAAAACGAAAAATATCAAATCAGGTTATCAGATCGCACCATTAATTTTGACGGTATTTATCGAAAACGCCTTCAAGCATAGTACCGCGAGCCAATCAAAGGACATTTTCATAGATATCGATATTAAAGTAAGTGATACCGGAATGTTAGCATTTAAATGTGAAAATTCGTTCCAACATGTTACAAATACGGATAATCTATCAAACGGCATAGGACTACAGAATGTAAAAAAACGGCTGCTACTTTTATATCCTAATGTGCATGAACTAACTATTTCCGATTCTGGAGAAGTGTATACCGTTCATTTGACGATGCAATTAAAAAAGGAACCGAAATGATACATTGCATCATTATCGAAGACCAGCCACCAGCCCAAAGGGTATTGAAAAAATACATCGGAGACATGGGCAATATGGTGTTGAAAGCAACTTTTGCCGATGCCCTTCAGGCCATGGATTTTATAAAGGCCGAAACCGTTGACCTCATTTTTTTGGACATTCACTTACCCAAGATTTCGGGTATCGATTTCTTAAAAGCATTGACACATAAGCCCCAAGTAATTTTGACAACCGCATTTTCTGAATATGCTTTGGAAAGCTATGAATATGATGTGGTCGACTATCTTTTAAAACCATTTTCTTTCGAGCGCTTCGTGCAAGCGGTCTCCAAGGTCCCGATACTGAAATCTGGAGGAACCAAGCCCGAAAATCAAATTGAAATCGCATCATCACCCGAAGTGATTTTCATTAAATCAGGTTACGAGCATATCAAAATTGATGTGGCCGATATCCGTTTTATTCAATCCGATGCCGATTATACCGAAATCTTCACGTCCGAAAAGAAATATCTTTCCCAAGAACCGCTTCGGCATTGGGAAGAATATCTAGACCCAAAAAAGTTTGTGCGTATACACAAATCCTACATCCTGAATACTTCAAAAATAAAAAAAATCATAGGCAACCAAGTGCGTTTGGATGAAAGCACGAACCTTCCTATTGGCCGTGCCTATAAAGAACAATTTATGAAAAACCTAATTCGGTAAAAGAAACCCTTAAGAAATTTTAGTTGTACTTCAGTATCTTTAAAAAAGACATAATCCCTTGAATATGAAAAAAATCAGCTTTTTATTTTGTTTAGTATGTATGACTGTCCTTAATGCTCAGAGAGATTTTAGCAAGGCCAAAATAACCTCTGAAAAACTATCGGATAACATTTATGCTTTATTTGGTGAAGGAGGAAATATAGGTTTAGCCATAGGTGAAGATGCAGCCTATCTTATCGATGATCAATTTGGTCCTCTAACTGAAAAAATAGTGGCACATGTACAGACGCTTACCGATAAGCCCATCAATTTTGTTCTTAACACCCATCTACATGGTGATCATACCGGAGGCAACGAAAACTTGGCCAAGGCGGGTGCCATGATAATAGCGCATGACAACGTTCGCAAAAGAATGGTGACTGCAGATGAGCCCCAACCAGAGGGAGCCTTTCCTGTCGTAACATTTAATGATAAAATGACATTGTATTTGGGTAATGGCAAAAGTCTTCATGCAATGCATGTAAATCCGGCTCATACCGACGGGGATACCTATTATTATTTTCCCGAAGATAATGTGATACATATGGGAGATAATTTTTTTAGTGGCCGCTACCCATATATAGATCTTAGTTCAGGAGGGGATATCGACGGATTGATATCAAACGTTTCAATGGCTTTAGGTATAGTCGACGATGGCACCAAAATAATACCAGGCCATGGAGCTGTCTCTTCAAAGGCAGATCTAGAAAGCTATAAGAGCGTTTTGGTCACCCTTCGTGAACGTGTAAAAAAGGCCAGGGACGAAGGTAGGTCATTGGAAGAAACCCAAAAATTAGGCCTGTCGAAAGAATGGGATGCAACCCATGGACAGGGCTTTATCAACGCGGATAGGATTATTGAATTCATTTATAAGTCCGCTGATTAAAAAGACAATATTTAATAGGTTTTCGGCTGTATTGAGGATTATTTGTACGACATAATAAACAGAGGTATGTTTCTGGGGACGGAATATTAGTTTTTTATGGATAAGCTAAAATAAAAACGTATCCCTATCCCTGCGCTATAACCGACGTATTAACCGACCAAGAGGGCGCTTTATCAACCCCTTCCCGTTCTAGCCGCACCAATATTTTTCAGGGCAATCCGGACTTGGATCCTTCATTTTAAGATGCCTTTGATCTTGGTTATTTAAAACGATGGGGCGAACTTACCCTGACCTCCTCTATTTACTACCAGGGGGAAACCAATTCCTTTGAAGTAATACAGGAAGAAACGGAACAAGTAACCTCAGACGGGATACGGATTCTACACTCCATCCCATAAACCTTTCTACCGAACAGTGCTACGGAGCAGAAGCGGCAGTATTGTACAATCCTACCAAATGGTTACGCTCAAACGGGAGCTTTAACTTCTTCGGATTTAATATTGTCGGGGAATTCAATGGTGTGGATTTTGGCAATAACAATGTCAGCTGGTTTTCCAGATTCAGCAGTAAAGTGGGCCTTCCCGCAAAAATAGAATGGCAGACCAATGCCTTTTGCCGTGGCCCAAGGCAGACCGCCGAAACTAAGAACAAGGGGATTCTCTCCATTGACCTTGCCTTTAGCAAGGATATACTCAAGGACAAGGGAACCGTTACGCTAAATGCCAGCGATCTTTTAAATAGTAGAAAGCGGATTTCCTTTACCCAAACTCCATTTTTTACCTCCGATAGTGAATTTCAATGGCGGGAACGGCAAATCAACCTTTCGTTTATATACCGCAACAATCAGAAAAAAGCTAAGAACGGTAATAAACGACATAACAATGATGACGAAAAGGGGCAGTATTGATGCAAATCGATTTACATCAAATAAAACCAGAAACTCAAGCTATAGAAGAGCTATTCTAAACTCTAACTATTTACAGAGATTTCTTTTTGTAAAGAGTAGAATTTTTCAGGTATTATTGATGTGTATTTAAACGGTCGTTTAATTGAACATTTACGTAACTAAACATTCATTGAGTTTATAAAGTTTAAAGTACCGTTTAAATGAACTTTTTTAGTTCCGTAAAAGGTGAATTACCAGAACTATTAAAAAGAACGACAAATGGAACTGGAAACGGATATTTTTGAATGGTGTTTGAACTGTTCCGTAAAACGGCCGATTTATGGGATTGGTACAAATTGTCATATCCGGGAAAAACCTAATTTCTCTTCCCGACCAATTTTTCAACACTTTCCCGAAAGGTCTCGCCGACCGACAGTTCTTTTTCGCCCAGAAAAATACTGTTCTTACGAATGGCAGTAATCTCGTCTATGGCAACTGAGTACGATTTATGGATCCTGATGAATTTATTCTGTGGCAGTTCCATTTCTAAGTCCTTAAAAGTGGTACGTACCACAAGTGGATGTTCGATACTTTTTAAATGAAACTTTATGTAATCGCCATAGCCTTTCATCCAGATAATATCATCGAATTTCACTTTTAGCTGACCGTAATCTACGTTTACGAAAAAATGGTCTGGGGTCTTCTCTTTTGTAACAGAACTTTTAACGGATTTCAGTTCATGTAGTTCCTTGGCACGATTACACGCTTTTATAAAACGTTCCAGAGGCACCGGTTTTACTAGGTAGTCCACAACATCAAGGTCATAGCTTTCCACGGCGTATTGTTTGTAAGCGGTAATAAAGATTACTAAGGGTTTCTTTTCAAGACTGGTGATAAATTGGAGTCCGGTAAGGCCGGGCATCTGTATATCGATGAATATGAGGTCAACGGATTGTGCCTGCATCGTTTCCATCGCCTCAAAAGCATTGTTGCAAGAAGCTACCAGATTCAGGAAAGGTACCTTTCCTATGTTATCTTTTAACAGTTCTAATGCTAAGGGTTCATCGTCGATGGCTATACAGTTCATCATGGCTCAAATGCTAGTTTTAGGGTAACGGCAAACCATTCGTCCGTACTGTCGATATTTAGGTCATGGTTTTTACCATATAAAAGTTGCAACCGTCGTTTAACATTGGTCAGTCCTATACCGGAAACCTTGTCCTTGGCCTGGTCATCATCGATGTACTTGTTCTTTACTATAAAGGCAAGTTCATTGTTGACTGCTTGCAACGAAATATCTATTATTGGGTTTTCTATCATTCCAGTACCATGTTTAAAGGCATTCTCCACAAAGGGGATCAAGAGCATGGGTTCAATGGTGTGCCAATCTTCCTTCAATCCCAAATCTACGTTTAGCTTCAGCCGATCGCCAAAGCGTAGTTT
>RCMY010009652.1_pt1 | contig 11113 bp, 7 predicted proteins | sample 2041341 | NCBI WGS metagenome assembly RCMY01 (sample SAMN09708234, study PRJNA481090) | Marine sediment metagenome, whole genome shotgun sequencing project.
ATACGATAAGGGCTGATGTCGGTGATCACGGTTTTACGTGCGCCCACCTTCTGCGCTACCAGGGCTCCCATGATCCCGATAGGCCCCGCCCCAGTGACCAGCACGTCTTCGCCCACCAGATCGAAACTCAGCGCCGTGTGTACAGCATTGCCGAACGGATCGAATATGGCGGCAATTTCGTCGGGGATATCATCCGGGATGGGAACTACATTGCTTTCCGGGATACACAGAAATTCTGCGAATGATCCCGGACGGTTCACGCCGACACCTTTTGTGTTGCGACAGAGATGCCCGCGTCCTGCTCGACAGTTGCGACAGGCACCGCAGACGATATGACCTTCCCCCGACACTCGCTGACCTATCCTGTATTTGGTGGCCGCTGTGCCGCAATCGACGATCTCGCCGCAGAATTCATGCCCCACCACCATGGGCACTGGTACGACCTTGGCCGACCATTCATCCCACTTCCAGATATGCACGTCGGTGCCGCAGATAGCAGACTTCTTCACCTTGATCAGTACATCACGAGGTCCTGCCTCTGGGATGGGGACCTGTTCCATCCAGATGCCAGGTTCTGGCTTGGCTTTAACCAGTGCCTTCATTTGATTGCTCGTTCGATTGCTCATTTAATGATCTCCATTTGGCGGCCTGTTTCGATGAACGCATCGATGGCATCCCATACCCGTAGCGTGCGAGTGCGTCGCGACCGGCCTGTATGAGTTCAGCGTTATCGGATAACCCAAGATAGTCATTGGCACAGAGGTTGATGACCTCACGGCCAGATTCCAATGATACAGTCCCAGCCTGTTTGCTGGTAATTATGCGCTCGGTCTTGTACAGACCATCTTCCTTCAGGCCGGCCAGTTCGCTTGTTTCAGACCAACGAGTTCTTCGCGGCTATTTGACGCGTTGTAGGGTAGCGCCAACGCCCGTTTGCCGATGAAATCAGCCTGCTTTTTGGCTACGACCCCACCCATACCGATATCGAGCGGCGTTGTGCGTCTGTTGGTATCCGCACCCAGGTGCAGGTAGCCTTTTTCCAGCCTGAGCCGCAGCCAGGCCTCCATGCCGATGCAGGTTGCACCTGAATCCGCGCCTGCTTGCATCGCCATTGTCATCAGTGATTTGCCATAACGGGCAGGCCGCGCGATTTCAACCTTGCCCAGAGGGGAGGCGTCAGACACACCGACAGCTTCTCGCACGGCCTTCATCTCGACCATGACGGCGGCTTCTCGATCTTTGTGGTTGCTGCTGTACCAATCGGGATGCTGCCAGCCGAAGTCCACGAACTCGCGCCGTGATGGACATGATGAGCATGCGCTGGCATCAAACGGCGGGGGACATAGCCATCACCCACCCGGTGCTGTGCGATTGCGCCCATGCGTGTTGCGGTGTAGGGTGGACGAAAGGTGGTGGTACCATTTTCCTGCGGCAATTCCAAGGTCGAAGATGCGCTCGGCATCATGGAGAATCATCTATCGTCACCATTCTCGATCAAGGAACTGGCATCCAGGCTGAATATATCGACTAACGGATTGCTGGCAGCGTTTAATCGACACGCCGGTGCTGGACCGATGGAGGTGTGGTGGAACATGCGCTTGTCTCACAGCCGCTGGCTATTGCTCAATACCAATCGCACCGTTACCCAGGTTGCCTTTGAATGTGGCTTTTCCGACTGTGCGCATTTCCGCCGGTGGTTCCAAAAGACCAATGGAGTGTCACCAAAGGAGTTTCGGGGCAAGCGTCAGACTGTGTCCTGAATGGCCTGCGGGGTCACAGGTTGATCATCACTACCGGATAATAAGGCGCCTTGACATCCTCCCCTCCCTGAAGAAAGGGGATTCCTACGGCGTTCAAGCACATGCCTGAATCACTTCGGCGGAAGGCCGCCCCGCGGGTTCCTGCTTCACTGGGGCTGCCTTAATTGCACACTCGCGCAACTCAGGTCTGACGTCCCCTCCACCGGAATGCCGGACCAAGGCCAACACGGCGTGTCCCGCCGCTAATATGTTCTTTGCCGCATTGATGTCAGCGTTTTCTGCATGCCCACAAGACACACAACAGAAGCTCTCCTGAATCTTGCGGTTCTCTTGCGCTATATGGCCACAGCCTGAACATTGCTGACTGGTGTACTGAGCCGGCACTACAATCAGATCACCACCCGCCCAATTGAGCTTGTAGCCCAACTGTCGGCGAAATTCTCCCCAACCTTGGTCGAGAATCGCCCGATTAAGGCCGGATTTGGCTTTGACGCTTTTGCCGGGGGCTGCTGGGGTGCCGGAGGCCGAACGAGACATATTGCTGACTTTCAGGTCTTCGATACACACCACCGCGTGGTTTTGACTAATGAGGTGTGATTTCTGATGCAGGTAGTCTGCTCGCACATTGGCGATTCGGATATGCAGGCGGGCGATTTTCACTTTCTGTTTTTTCCAGTTGCGCGAATACTTGCACTGACGAGCCAGAGATCGCTGAGCGTGGGCTAGTTGTCGTCGAAGTTGTGCAAAACTGTTCTTTGGCAGATGAATGACGCCGTCGCTTTGTGCGGCAAAAACAGCAATGCCCAGGTCGAGGCCAATCGCCGTTGTGGATGGGTGTGAGGGGGTTTCCACTTGTTGTGCTGTCTGGACAGAAAAGAACCATTTTCCCCCTCGCTCACTGACGGTGATATTGCGTAGCGTGCCGATGACATGACGGCTGTTTCGGTAGCGCATCCAGCCCAACTTGGGAAGAAAAATACGATTGTTACTCTGGTCAAGCTTGAACTGTTTGGGTTCAGGGAAGCGAAAGCTATTCCCACGGCCTTTCTTTTTGTACGAGGGGAAAGCAGCGCGTTTGGCAAAGAAATTTTGATAGGCCCGATCAAGATCTTTGAGCGATTGCTGCAGCGTTTGAGCGGGTGCGAGTTGAAGCCACAGCGTGTTTTCATCTTTACGCCAGGTTGTCAGCTTCTTGCACATCTGGGCATAGCTGATGTACTTTAGTTCGGCCTTATGATTCTCTTGCTGAAGTGCCAATGCCTTGTTGTAGACGAACCGGGAACTACCTGCAAATTGCCACAACTGGCGGGTTTGTTCACCCTTGGGGCATAGCTCGAACTTGAAGGCTTGTAGACGTTCCATGAACTGAATCATACGCTCGACCGTAGATAGTATGTCACAGATTGCCGCAATATACTGTATTTATAAACAGCATCATGAACATGCATTTATACTATCGAATCAGAAAAACCTTCGAACTAGACGAGAAAGAGGCTTCGCCTCTAGCGCTATCCATCCCCGCCCTGAAGGACGAGGCTTTCCGCGCGTTCGGGTAAGACAATTCATCAGAGCCGCAATTTCCACCTCATCAAACGTTTGCACTACAAGTCACTCGAAAACGATACAGCCGATGAGCTTGACGTGGCGCAAGCCAATGCTGAAGCCTTGGGATGCTTGAAGATCGTTGGCGCGAGGATTGTGTTTGTAACAGAGAACAGGCGGCGACTAGTAGCCAGAATGCGCCTGGCGCCGGTACCATGGTTACATGAGCACACAGCATGTGCGTTTATTCGGGCGAGTCTTGTCGATCTGTTATACGTAATGAAGACGTTCTGGGCATCGGTTAATCTGTGGGCTGCGACACTAATGAGGAATCTATAGATGGGTGCGTTTAAAGAGCCACATGGGGGGCAGCTGAAGGAGCTGTACCTGACAGAGTCAGAAGCCGAGGCTGAGCAGTACAGGGCGGGTGACTACCCATCCTGGGACCTCAGTGCGCGCCAGTTGTGCGATCTGGATCTACTGACCAATGGTGCCTATTCTCCGCTGGAAGGGTTTCAGAGCGAAGAAGACTACGATAGCGTTTGCCGGGAAATGCGTCTTCTTGACGGTACGCTCTGGCCTATGCCCATTACCCTGGATGTCAGCGAAGCATTTGCAGAATGTGTATCCGCGAGTATGCGAATCGCATTGCGTGATCCGGAGGGCGTGTTGCTTGCCACCATGGAAGTATCCAGTATCTATCGGCCGGACAAGGAGGTTGAAGCGAAGTCAGTTTATGGAACCACGGATGAAGCGCACGCAGGGGTTCACCATCTGATGAATGAAATGGGGCCTGTATACATCGGCGGACGCGTATTCGGTGTCGAGCCTCAGACACACTACGATTTCAAGCTGCTTCGGGATACACCCTCTGAATTGCGTGGCCGATTCAGGAAACTGGGCTGGCGCAAGGTGGTAGCGTTTCAAACGAGAAATCCGCTACATCGAGCTCATCAGGAGCTGACTTTCCGAGCCGCCCGAGAGGTGCAAGCCAACCTGCTGATTCATCCGGTGGTCGGCATGACCAAGCCGGGTGATATCAATCACTTCACGCGTGTGCGCTGCTACGAGCATGTGCTGGATGAGTACCCTGATCAGACGACGACATTGAGCCTGTTGAACCTGGCCATGCGAATGGCTGGTCCACGTGAGGCGCTGTGGCATGCCATCATCCGCAAGAATTATGGCTGCACGCATTTCATCGTAGGGCGAGATCATGCCGGACCCGGTAACGACAGCGAGGGCAAACCGTTCTATGGTGCTTACGATGCTCAGGAACTGTTTCGCCAGCACGAAGAAGAGCTGGACATCACCATGGTGCCATTCAAGATGATGGTCTATGTAGAGAATCGTGCGCAGTATGTGCCTGAAGTCGAAATAGAGTCGGAAGACACGGTATTGAATATATCCGGGACGGAATTCAGGCGTCGACTGAAAGAAGGTTTGGATATACCCGATTGGTTTTCCTATTCACGGGTTGTAGATGAGTTGCGTCGCGCCTATCCATCACGTGACAAACAAGGGTTTACCCTGTTTTTTACCGGCTTGTCGGGCTCAGGCAAGTCGACTATTGCCAACGCGCTCATGGTCAAGTTGCTGGAGGATGGCCGTCGTCCGGTCACGCTGCTGGACGGGGATGTGGTTCGGAAACATTTGTCCAGTGAACTGACCTTTTCAAAGGAACACCGGGATCTGAACATTCAGCGTATCGGCTTTGTTGCATCCGAAATCACCAAGAATGGCGGCATTGCCATCTGCGCACCCATCGCCCCCTATGAGAAGACACGTGCAGCGGTGCGTTCAGTCATTGAGCAGCTGGGTGGTTTCATTGAGATCCACGTTGCCACATCGCTTGAGGAATGTGAAAGGCGAGACCGCAAGGGGCTCTACAAGCTGGCTCGGGAGGGCAAGATCAAGGAGTTCACGGGCATCAGCGACCCGTACGAAGTCCCTCAAAGCCCGGAAGTCGTTATTGATACCTCGGACCTGACACCCGATCTTGCTGCCCATCGCATCATGTTGAAACTGGAGGCCATGGGCTTGATTGCCTGAGCGCATGCGCGCCACCTTTGATACATTTGCCGTCCAGTATCATCAGAAGGCGCCACGTCGATTTCAAACTGTCGACGTCTGGCCTGTTGCAACAGCGCAAGGTAGCTGGAGGCGTATTCTGAAGCATGCTTGATCACACGGTCGCCGGGCTGCAGATCCAGCCCATAAAAGGCCATATTCCATGCGCGGGTGGCGTTCTCCACCCAGGCAATCTCGTCCGGCGACGCGTTTATCATGGCTGCAAATTCAGTGTCAATCAGGATTATTCTTGAAAGAAAATGGACTCTGAGAGAACCATATATCACGCCTGTTGACTACCTCAACTGCATCACAACCACCAAAATCGCCCTGACTCGTATTTACCAGCAGGCAGGCTGCGGTATCGTCGGCGGTCAGTCCACTCTTGCGATTCTCAAAAAGAAAGACGAGATCCGCAAAACCGTCCCGATTCATATCGCGGATGTGACGGCCAGCTTTGGCGTTCCAGTGGAGAACACCGATATCCGTAACCGCTGCAGGCCCAAAAATGGCGCTGATATCCGTCAGGGTAGTAACATCCAATGTGGTACTACCCAGAAGAGCAACCGGTATGATTCGATGGCTGTTCGTCTGGATTCGGTTACGAGTTGAAAACGGCATGATATCTATTGCGGCCGCTGTAGGACCATTGTCGGTGATCAGCGGAGTCATGCTTCCGGTAAATCTCCCATCGCTGACGAATCCGACCGTGGCCATGAATGCCAGGGGATTTCGCGGGCTGATTGCCGCGGCAGTTTCAATGCCCGTCACGGAAAACATACTCACCCCTTCGTCAGGAAACACCAATGTATCTCCGGTCCGTACGGTTTCCATAACCGTGCCGCTCGACTCATAGGTAACATAGAATTTGTCGTCCCCAATTGCCGGTAACTCGACATAGGCGAAATTCGGATTGCCAGCTTCAGTTCTGAATTCGTACCCGGTTGCAACAGCCGGATCAAGTACCACAGGCACGAGTTTTGACACATACATATTGAACGTCAGAACCCCGTCCTCAGTGATGATGGGAATATAAATGCCGCCTAGCGGAAATGCTTCCTCGGACGCACAGAAACTCAGATGTGAAATCGACCTGCCGAGAGTATTCTCAGGATAATCTGGCATATTCTCATCTCGAAGCTCTAGTAGCGCAATCATGATGCCGTAGCAGCTCGTGTTCTCGGGATCGAGTGATCCCAGCTCACTCAATACACTCGGCACGGTATACTCGGTCGCGTTTCCGGGTAGCGATACATAATGAAACGGTTCGTGGACAGAACGCCGATCACGAATATCGAAAGCGACTGCATCCGGTAAATAACCGTTTGGTACGATCCATTTGAAAGTGGGTGTCGTTCCAGAACCAGAGATAGTGAAATTTTCGACAAAAGGTGGTGGGCTGTCGAAGGTTGTGGGAGTCTGTACGACATGGTCCGGGCAACAAGGATTGGTGAATGTCAATGTCCACGGACCAGTCAAGGTAGTGTTCGATGATTGTCCTGAAGCGTAGCCACTGCTATTGGGCCAGTAAAGCGGAACGCTGATACTTCCCTGAGTGGCAACTCCTGCTGTACCCTCCGCGCTTACGGGTAACGCTGACTGCACACCAAAATTAACATATCGACCGATACCAAAACCGATTTCATTCGCCGTGCCCTGCTCCTGGATATTAAAGGGCCCATCCACCTGAATAACCGGTTGAGCCATTGAGACTGCCGCCATCAAGGGACAAAACAATACCGCGAATGCCACAGTAATCAACTTTTTATTGATACACATTTCCGCCTCTCCATATACCTACAGCTGGTAGATACGTGACTCTCACTTGACGACAGTTCAAGTGTGTCGATTTCACTAGAGGGCGGACGAATACTAGCCAGTCAGCAGAGGATGCTCTAGTCAAGCAATGGAGGTGTTGTTTTTCTACGGCGACAATTCCCGACCTGGACGGATTGATCTGTAAGCAATCGCGGTCAGGCACCTCCAGCTCTACTGCTTACTCCCAAACGCGGTATTGTTCAACTCGATTACGTTACTTGTCCACTTGCACTCCAAACAACGGGTATGACATCCCCACAGCTAACAACTGCGGTCCACCAGCGAATCCGTAGTCAACACAAGAGAAACCTTGGGCAAAGGCTGATCGATGGATGCTGCACAATGTGGAGGCGGGTAGGGGAATGGCTGCGTGCTGGAGATTGATCTCGTGCCAGATGAGTCATGGAATGGGTTGATAGAGGTTCAGCAGGTGCGTCAAACGGTGGATCGGCAAGTACCTGGCAGCCATTCTACTGATGAAACGCTGTCTGTTGGTGTGGCAGCTTGGTGGCGATGAGTCGCTTATGCTTCCTATAATCGGGCCAGGCAGTATCGAGAAACATTCAGAACTGCCCAGGGTTGCAGTACGTACGGAGCAGGCTGAGTGCGGAGTGCTAACCTGAGCGAACGAGCATGCCTTCCGACATGCTGTTCATGTTTTGCCATGTATGTCTATGTCTTGCAACTCAGCTCTGAGAAGAACTATTCAGAATATCAGGGCCTCATTGGCTGTGGCGCCAAGACTGCCGCCGATATTCAACTTCTCACTCAAAAAAGAGCGGGGAAATGCAGGTAGCGCACATCGTTGATCCAGGTAATGGCGCGAAACGCCTTGAGCTGCTCAGCGCTTACCGACCCATCTATTTCCAGCAGTGCGATGGCAGTGCCCTTTCCAGCATCCCGGCCCAGGTGCAAGTTGGCGATGTTGATGTTTGCATTGCCAGCTGTGGAACCGATGGCACCGATGACGCCAGGCGTATCCTGGTTAGTGATGTAGAGCATGTGTTCGCCGAGTTCCGACTCCAGTGCAATGCCCTTGACATCGATCACTCGCGGTCGATTCCGGATCAGTGTGCCGGCCACGTGGCGGCGCATGCTGTCGGTCTCGACGTCCACTGTGATGCGACACTGATACTCGTCCTTGCCATCGCTGAAGGCGTCCACTACATCAATACCGGTCTGCCGCGCAATGTCGCGCGCGTTTACGGCGTTGACATTCGCCTGCTGCAGTTCGAGCATCGACTGAATAATCTGCGTAGTCAATGGATCGGTGTTGACATCTTTGGCATCCCCGGCGTAAGTGATACGAAGGGTACGGATAGGGTCAGTGGTCAGCTGGCCGACGAATGAACCGAGGCGCTGCGCCAGTTGCAGGTAAGGTTTCAGACTGCGCGCCTCCTCAGCACTGAGGTTCGGCGCGTTCAAGGCGTTGGATATCGCATCGTCGAGCAGATAGTCGGACATTTGCTCGGCAATCTGGACAGCGACCTTTTCCTGAGCCTCCTCAGTGGCGGCACCAAGGTGGGGTGTACAGACCACGTTGTCGAGACCGAACAAGGGATTGTCTCGGGCGGGCTCCTCGGCGAATACGTCGAGCGCTGCACCCTTCAGATGTCCGGACTCCAGCGCCACTTTCAGTGCGACCTCGTCGACCAGGCCACCGCGAGCACAGTTGATCAGGAACGAGCCCTGCTTCATCTTGTTGAGGGCGTTGGCACTGATGATGTTGGCGGTTTCCGGCGTTTTCGGTACATGTAGCGAAATGATATCGGAGCTTGTCAGAAGCTCATCCAGATCCACCTTGCGGATACCCAGACTGTCCGCACGCTCCTGGCTCAGGAAGGGATCATAGGCCTGGACGTGCAGGCCATAGCCGATGGCCTTCCTGGCAACGATCGATCCGATGTTGCCCGCGCCGATGATACCCAGCAACTTGCCGGTGAGTTCAGTCCCCATGAAGCGCGCCTTTTCCCATTTGCCTGCATGTGTGGAGGCATTGGCTTGCGGGATGTGTCGTGCCACGGCCAGCATCATCGCCACGGCGTGTTCCGCAGTCGTGATGGCATTGCCGAACGGTGTATTCATGACCATCACGCCACGACTTGTACACGCCGGCACGTCGATATTGTCAACGCCGATTCCGGCGCGACCCACAACTTTCAATCGGCTGGCTTTTTGCAGTAGTTCGGGGGTCACCTTGGTCGCTGACCTCACGGCAAGGCCGTCGAACTGATCAATGATGTCAAGCAACTCGTCGACCGAAAGCTTGGGAGACTGGACCACCTCCACGCCGCGCGCTTCGAATACGGACTTTGCCTGGCTGGACATGGAATCGGAAATCAATACGCGCCGTTTAGCCATGAGTAACTGCTCCTGGTTGTTGGGAGACGAAAACCTCGTGGTAGGCCCAGTTGAGCCAGGGACCCAGTTTTCGGATGTCTTGCTCCTCAACCGTTGCGCCACCCCAGATCCGGAAGCCTGGTGGCGCACTGCGATAGTTCGCGATGTCGAATGCAATACCTTCGTCTGCCAGCAGAGTGACGATGGCCTTGATTTGCGCCTGTTGCGAATCCAGGGTGAGCGCCGTGAACGCCGGGTCGACGATTTTCAGGCACATGGAGGTGCAGGAACGTGTCGTCGGCTGCAGTGGCAGCCAGTCGATCCATGCAGTAGCATTAACAAAGTCATTCAGGGCGGACAGATTGGCATCGCAGCGTGCATGTAACGCAGGGAGTCCACCGATGTCGTCCGCCCAGTCAAGTGCGGAATGCAAGTCTTCAACAGCCAGCATGCTCGGGGTATTGATGGTCTCACCCGAGAAGATGCCGTTGATGAGTTTCTGACTCTTTGTCAGCGTGAAGAGCTTGGGCAAGGCACGCGGTTGCTCTCGGGATTCCAGCGCCGATACTGCGCGCGGACTTAATGCGAGCATACCGTGTGCCGCCTCACCGCCCAGTACTTTCTGCCAGGACCAGGTCAACACATCGACCTTCGTGAAATCGATCGGCATCGCATAAGCGGCGGATGTCGCATCGCAGATGACCAGGCCCTGCCGAGCATCGCTGATCCACTCGAGATCTGGTACGCGGACACCGCTGGTGGTGCCGTTGTAGACCATAACCAGATCGTTGGCTGGATCAACTGCGGACAGATCCGGCAACGCACCATAGTCGGCCTCAAGCACATTGACGGTGGGCAGGCCCAGGCGGTTCAGGTCCTTTGACCAGTCGGAGGAAAAGCTCTCCCAGACCAGGACATCCACGGCTCGCTCTCCCAGCAGCGACCACATAGCCATCTCCACGGCGCCGGTATCGGAACCGGGTACGATGCCCAGCTTCCAGTCCTCCGGCAGGTTCAGGAGTGAAGCAGATCGGGTGATGGCGTCGGCAAGCCGGGCCTTGGGACCGGCAGCACGATGACTGCGGCCCAGATAATCAGTAGACAGTCGGGAGAGATCCCAGCCGGGATGTTTACGGCACGGTCCGGAAGAGAAGCGCGCATCCAATGGACGCACGTCCGGCCGGCCGACGGGGCGATAGGCCAAGTCGTTCACGGTGACAACCTCGAGTTGTAGGGTGGTTTGCTCCACCAGGCCCGCGTAGATTATCACGGCTGGTGATAGGAGGGCGAGTTACGAGAGCGATCTGAGATCAATGAGATCCGCCCAGGTATACTGGAGGCTGGCTATCTCACTGTTACAAAAATTTTCTGCGGTTTGAAATTTGCTTCGCCATTCCCTTGTTATCCGAAAATTGGGACTGTGGTATGGGCCATCGCAAGATCAGGGCAGTCAGGAGACTCCCCAACAGGTTTACTTGTACGTTGCTATTAATCTCTGCTGTTTTGATATCGTCTTGTGGCGGTGGTGGGTCCGCCGAGAGTGGTCCGGATATTGGTCAAGCCAACGGCACGACGGATTCTGG
>RCMY010005174.1_pt1 | contig 11111 bp, 9 predicted proteins | sample 2041341 | NCBI WGS metagenome assembly RCMY01 (sample SAMN09708234, study PRJNA481090) | Marine sediment metagenome, whole genome shotgun sequencing project.
TGTGCCTCGGCCTCGGTCTGCAGCGACCCGCGCGACCCGGGGCGCACGTGACCCTGGCGCCGCGCTTCGTCCGCCACCGACAGCGCGACCGCGGGGGCCACCGAGCGGTCGAACGGCGACGGAATGATGTAGTCCTTGGCCAACTGGTCCCCGACGATGGAGGCGATCGCCTCGGCAGCCGCGATCTTCATGGGGTCGGTGACGGCGGTCGCGGCGGCATCGAGCAGTCCGCGGAAGAGCCCCGGGAAGCACAGGACGTTGTTGATCTGGTTGGGGAAGTCGCTGCGCCCGGTGGCCATCACGTCGACGTGCGGTCCGGCGATGTCCGGCATGATCTCCGGCGTCGGGTTCGCCAACGCGAACACGATCCGTGGACGTGCCATGAGCTCGACGTGCTCGAGGGGGAGGGTGTTGGGTCCGGACACGCCCACGAAGACGTGCGCGCCCTCCAAGGCCTCGCGCTGGCCTCCTTCGAGGTTGCGCGGGTTCGTCGTCTTCGCCACGCGACGACGGACGGGATCGAGCCCCGCCTTCCGGCGTGCCGTGATGATTCCGTCGCGGTCGACGCCGACGATGTCCCTCACGCCGGCCGAGGCCAGGAGGTTCACGATGGCGACCCCGGCGGCGCCGATGCCCTGGACCACGACACGCAGGTCGGCCAGCGGCTTGTCGACGACCTTGGCCGCATTCATCAGTGCGGCGAGGACGACGACGGCCGTCCCGTGCTGGTCGTCGTGGAAGACCGGGATGTCGAGTCGTTGGCGAAGCTTGCCCTCGATCTCGAAGCACCGGGGTGCGGAGATGTCCTCGAGGTTGATGCCGCCGAAGCCCAGGGCGATTCGTGCGACCGTGTCGACGAACAGGTCCGGGTCCTTCTCATCGACGAGGATCGGGTAGGCATCCACGCCGCCGAAGTCCTTGAGCAGCATCGCCTTGCCCTCCATGACGGGCAGGGAGGCCAGCGGGCCGATGTCGCCCAGTCCGAGGACGGCGGTGCCGTCGGTGATGATCGCCACCGAGTTCGACTTGATGGTCAGGCGGTAGGCGGCGGTCGGGTCCTCGGCGATCGCGCGGCAGATCCTGGCCACGCCTGGCGTGTAGACCAGCGCGAGGTCCTTGGCGTCCTTGACCTCGAACTTGGTCTTGATCTCGATCTTGCCGCCCTCGTGGGCCGCGATGACGTCGTCGTTGAGGGCCAGGACCTCGACGCCGGGGACGGCCGACAGGGCGGCGGCGACGGCGTCGCCGTGGGCTTCGTCGCGAACTTCGATGGTCACGTCACGGAAGACCACGTGCCGCTGACCGTCGACGCGGATGGTGCCCGCGACATCCGCGCCCTCCTGCTCGATGACCTCGGTGACGCGCCCCAGCATGCCGGGGGCGTTCTCGATGGCGAGGCGGAGGGTGACGCGTTGAGTCAGCGAGGGCACGTGCGGCCTTCCGGGGGGTCGTCGAGGCTGGGCGCGCGGGCATGGGGCGTGCTGGCGCCTGAGGCTACTTTCCTGACGATCCCCCCGAAGCACACTCCGCCAGGAACCCCGTCGTGAGCGACCTCGAACTCCAGTCGGTCAACACCATCCGCACGCTCGCGATGGACGCCGTCCAGCAGGCGAACTCCGGGCACCCGGGCATGCCGATGGGCTGCGCCCCGTTGGCCTACGTCCTGTTCCGTGAGGTCCTGCGCATCGACCCGGCGGAGCCCGAGTGGGCCGCCCGTGACCGCTTCGTGCTGTCGGCCGGTCACGGCTCGATGCTGCTCTACGGGGCGATGCACCTCGCCGGCTTCGCTCGCCCGACCCTCGACGACATCAAGGACTTCCGTCAGTGGGGCTCGGTCACGGCCGGCCACCCGGAGTCCTACGAGCTCGACGGCGTCGAGACCACGACCGGGCCGTTGGGCCAGGGCTTCGCCAACGGCGTCGGCATGGCGCTCGCCGCCACCCGCCTGGCTGCGGAGTTCAACCGCCCCGATCACGACATCGTCGACCAGAAGGTCTACGCCATCGTGTCCGACGGCGACCTCATGGAGGGCGTGTCGGCTGAGGCCGCGTCGCTCGCCGGCACCCTGGGCCTGGGCAACATCGTCTACTTCTGGGACGACAACGAGATCACCATCGACGGCGCGACGGAGCTGTCCTTCCGGGAGGACGTGCTCGCACGCTTCGACGCCTACGGCTGGCACACCTCACGCGTGGAGGACGTCACCGACCTCGACGCCGTGCGCCTCGCCATCAAGGAGGCGCAGGCCGATGGCCGTCCGTCCCTGATCTCCGCACGCACGGTCATCGGGCACGGCTCGCCGAACAAGGCCGGCACGTCGGGCTCGCACGGCGCCCCGTTGGGTGAGGACGAGATCGCCCTCACCAAGGCTGCCCTCGGCTGGGAGCACACGGAGCCCTTCACCGTCACGGACGACGTCCGGACGCACATGGACGTCCGCGAACGTGGTGCGCAGGCGCGCAAGGCCTGGGAGGACCGCTTCGAGGCCTACCGCCACGAGCACCCCGAGCTCGCCAGCGAGTTCCGCCGTCGCATGGCGGGGGAGCTTCCCCACGACTGGCGCGACGCGCTGCCGACGCTGGAGGGCAAGAAGGCCACGCGTCAGCACTCCGGTGCGGTCATCAACGCCGTTGCGGACACGCTTCCGGAGCTGTTCGGTGGGTCGGCAGACCTCGCCGGCTCCAACAACACCGACATCAAGGACGGCGGCGTCTTCTCCGCCGCTGACCCGCTCGGTCGCAACATCCGCTTCGGCGTGCGTGAGCACGCCATGGGCTCCATCGCCAACGGCATGGTCCTGCACGGCGGGGTCATCCCGTACGTCGCGACCTTCCTGGTCTTCACCGACTACTGCCGCCCCGCGATCCGCCTGTCGGCCATGATGAAGCTCAAGGTCGTCTGGGTCATGACGCACGACTCCATCGGCCTCGGCGAGGACGGCCCGACCCACCAGCCGATCGAGCACGTGGCTTCGCTGCGTGCCATCCCGGGCCTGCAGGTCTTCCGCCCGGCCGACGGCCACGAGGTCATCGGTGCGTGGCGCTCCGCCATGGAGCACGAGGGCCCGACGGTCATCGCCCTGACCCGTCAGGGTGTGCCGGATCTGGGTGGCGACATCGAGGCCACGGCGACCAAGGGCGGCTACGTGCTGCGCGACGTCGAGGACCCGATGGTCGTCCTCATCGGCACCGGGTCGGAGACCTCCCTGGCCGTCGAGGCAGCCGAGCAGTTGGCCGACGACGGCATCCGGGCCCGCGTGGTGTCGCTGCCGTCCTGGGAGCGCTTCCTGGCGCTGCCGGCAGACGAGCGCGCCGCGGTCCTGCCCGTGGGCGTCCCGCGCGTCTCGTGCGAGGCCGGGACGACCTTCGGTTGGGAGCGCATCGTCGGTGATGGCACCGCGATCGGGATCGACCACTTCGGTGCCTCGGCCCCCGCGGAGATCCTCTACAAGGAGTTCGGTGTCACTTCCGACGCCATCGTCGCGGCCGCTCGGGATCTGATCCTGCGCTGAGGCGCTGCGCCTCCTTCGACTTCGGGTGGGGCGCGCCGCGGTTCGCCGCATGCAGGGCGCGGGGGAGGTTGGCCTCCTCCGCTGCCCTGGCTCGGCGGATGAACCAGATCGCCAGCAGCCCGGTTGCCACGGCGCTGATGCCGGCGGCGGCCAGGATCAGACCGATCTCCTTGTTGCCGAACTGGACGAACGAGACCGCCGGCCCGACCAGCCACGCCCAGGACCAGAACGTGACCTGGCGCCGCGCCGTCATGACGGCCAACTGCGCCTCGACCTCGTCGTCCAGAGGCGTGCCCTTGCTGACGGCGCGAGAGATCCGGCGCCGGTCACCCAGCGGGAGGTCGTTCCAGGCGCGACGGAACGCCTCGGGGTCGTCAAGGATCCTGCGGCGGGACATGGCGCACGGCCTTCGGGTCAGCGGGCCGCCCAGCGTACGGTCGCGGCTCCCTCTGCATCCTCGGAGCGACCATGAGCGTCGTCAAGATCAACGTCCTGAACGTCCCCGCTGAGCGCGCTGCCGTGCTCGAGGAGCGCTTCGCGAAGCGCGCCGGTGAGGTCGACAAGCAGCCCGGATTCGAGGGCTTCGAACTGCTCCGACCGTCCGAGCCGGGTCAGCCGTACTACGTCTACACCCGGTGGGCCTCGGAAGAGGCCTTCGAGGCATGGACGTCCAGCCAGGACTTCGGCAAGGGCCACGCGCAGGCCCAGGGCGAAGGCGCCAAGCGCCCCGACGGCCCAGCCGCGACCGGCTCGAACCTCCTGAGCTACGAGGTCGTGCTGTCCGCGGGGCCCTCTGCCGGCTGACGCAGGTCCACGGCCGGCTGACGCAGGTCCACGATCTGTTCGTCATCGCTCCCGGTTCGGGGGCGGCGGTACCACCCCTCGAGGGGCCGGACGAAGCCGTCCACGGCCTCCTCGAGTGCCTGGCCATGCAGTTCGTGCAACGGCAGGAACCGGTTGAGGTCGGGGCTGATTGCGGCGATGCCGGTGTGGGTGAACAGGGTCATCACCCAGGCGGCGAGGTGCTGCGTCGATGCGCCCTCACGCAGGGCGCCGTCTCGCTCGGCCATCGCGACGACCTCACCGATGACCTCCACGAAGTGCTGGTCGAGGGAGGCACGCAGGGCGTTTCGGACCGCCGCGTCGGGTTCAAAGGTCACGGCGAGCAGCATCTGGCGTTCGAGCTCGTTCTCCCGGTGGAAGATGATCCAGTCCAGGAGCATCTGGCGCAGCACGTCGAAGAGTTCCGGGCTCGACGCCAGGTGGCCCTCGAGACGCCGGACCATGTACGCCCTCGTACGCGCGTGCATCTCGTCAGCGACGTACCGGAACAGGTCGAGTTTGTCCTCGAAGTACTGGAACAGCGAGCCCTTGGCCACGCCAGCGTCCCGGGCGACGACGTTCAGCGAGCCCGACGAGAAGCCACGACCACCGAACTCCGCGGCGGCCGCGAGCAGGATCCGCTCACGCTTGCCCTCACTGAGGTTGTGCCACGTAGTGGAAGGCATCCGTCAACTCCCCCGAGTTCTTGACACGAACTGAACCATTGCAGGGAGCCTGCCCCCGCTGACAGCATGTCAACCTTGCTCCCAGTCGTCGATCTCGCCGAGGAGGGCAGCCACGTGGTGGGCCGGGGCGAAGGACGCCTCGGCGGCTCGACGTTGCAGTGTCGCCATGCCGCTGCGGTCGAGGTTCAGCATCCCCACGGCCAGCGCCAGTTCCTGTGTGAGCGTGGTCGAGAAGAAGGGCGGGTCGTCGGAGTTCACGGTCACAGCGAGCCCGGCAGCGGCCATGGCGGCAAGGGGATGGCTGGCGTGGTCCTCGACGACGCCCAACACGACGTTGCTCGTCGGGCAGACCTCGAGGACGACCTGCTCGCGGCGCAGTCGTTCGACGAGGTCGGGGTCCTGCATCGCCCGCACCCCGTGGCCGATGCGGTCGGCGCCCAGCAGGTCAAGGGCGCGGCGCACGTTGTCGGCGCTGCCGGTCTCGCCAGCGTGGACCGCCAGGCCCAGGCCCAGGGAACGGGCGCCCTTCGCGAAGTCGACGAAGTGGTCCTCGGGGTTGGTCGTCTCCGACCCGGCGAGGCCGAGGCCGACGATCGGTACGCCGAGGGCCAGGCCGGCCTCGACCAACGCCAGGGTCTGCGTGCCGCTGTCGGCGCCGTTGTCCCGCACGGCGTCGATGATCAGGCCGGCAGGGGCTTCCGGCACTTCCGCGAGACCGTCCCGCACGGCCTCCCACATGGCCGTGGCGTCCCAGCCCTGGTTGACGAGTGTCGACGCGGTGAAGGTGAACTCACTCCAGCGAACGTGCTGGTCACGCTGGCGCCTGGCCACGTCGCGCGCCACCCGCTGGAGGTCCTCGGGGCGCCGGACCTGGGCGGTGACGGCGAGGTAGGTCCGAACGAAGTGCATGAACTCGCTGTACCTGGCCGGGTAGCCCAACTGACCGTTCTCGCCGGTCTCGAAGGGCAGGGCCTGTGCGGGGTCCAGGCCATGCGACCGGGCGAGGGCCACGGCCGTGTCGGCCGGGATGGACCCCTCGAGGTGCACGTGGAGTTCGACCTTCGGCAGGGCCAGCAGGTCGGAGGGCGGAATCAGGGCTGTGTCGCGCGTCATGCGCGCGACAGTATTCCGTCGGAAGGTGCCGCGGGCGTGAGGTGCGAATTCTTCCAGCATCAACCGCCCTTTGTGGCGGCCAGGCGAGCGGGTGCCTCCGGAGGGGAAGGCATCCGCTCGTCGCATTTTTGCGCCGTAGGATCGTGCTTCCCCGAACCCGTCGGTCCAGCAACCATGCCCGAGAACCACGCCGATCGCATCGCCTCGCAGCACTCCCGTGCGGAGCAGGCCGCCGCGTACCTCGACATCGACGGCAAGCGCGCCCGCCACGACGAGCTCGAGGACCAGGCCGGGCGCCCCGATCTGTGGGACGACCCGGAGGCCGCCGCCAAGGTCACCACGGAGCTGGCCAAGACCGCGGCGGAGATCCGTCGCGTCGAGGAGGTCTTCCAGAAGATCGACGACTTGGCCACGCTCAACGAGCTCGCCCTCGAGATGGAGGACGAGGACACCGGCAAGGAGGTCGTCGCCGGCATCGACGCCATCGCGCGCCAGCTCGACGAGCTCGAGGTCGCGACCCTGTTGTCCGAGGAGTACGACCACTCGGACGCGATCGTGTCGATCAAGTCGGGTGAAGGCGGCGTGGACGCCATGGACTGGGCCCAGATGCTCCAGCGGATGTACCTGCGCTGGGCGGAGAACAAGGGCTACGAAGTCGAGATGTACGACGAGTCCTACGGCGAGGAAGCCGGGCTGCAGTCGACGTCGTTCGAGGTCCGCGGGGGAGCAGGGGAGGCCTACGGGATGCTCCAGGTCGAGCACGGCGTCCACCGCCTGCTGCGCAACTCCCCGTTCGACTCCCAGGGACGCCGCCAGACGTCGTTCGCCCTCGTGGACGTCGTGCCGGTGCTGCCGGAAGCCGAGGGTGAGATCGACATCCCCGACGACGAACTCCGTGTCGACGTCTATCGCTCCAGTGGCCCGGGTGGACAGAGCGTCAACACCACGGACTCCGCCGTCCGCCTGACCCACCTGCCCACGGGCATCGTGGCCTCGTGCCAGAACGAGAAGTCGCAGCACCAGAACAAGGCCGCGGCCATGCGTGTGCTGAAGGTGAAGATCGCCGAGGTGGAGCGTCAGAAGCGCCAGGACGAACTCGACGGCATCCGAGGCGGCCGCCAGAACGTCGGTTTCGGCTCGCAGATCCGATCGTTCTTCATGTACGGGAACCAGATCGCCAAGGACCACCGTTCCAACCATGAGCACGGCAACCCGTCCTCCGTGCTCGACGGCGGCCAGCACCTCGACGAATTCATCGAGGCGGAGTTGCGGCGCCGGGCCGAAGAGCGCTCCCGTGGGGACGTGGACGCCTGAGCGGCGTGTGCGCCGTTGGTAGCGTTGTGTGCCGTCCGACCCTTGTGGGGACCCGATGATCCAGTTGACGAACGTCAGCAAGACCTACCGCCCCAACGGGCGCGAAGAGGTGTCGGCGCTGCGTGACGTCTCTGTCGAGGTCGACAAGGGCGAGTTCGTCTTCATCGTCGGGCCATCGGGCTCCGGCAAGTCGACCTTGATGAAGATCCTCACGCGTGAGGAGCAGCCCGACGAGGGCGACGTCTACGTCGCAGGCAAGAACCTTCGCACGCTCAAGCGCTGGAAGACGCCGATGCTCCGCCGGGAGATCGGCTACGTGTTCCAGGACTTCAAACTCCTGCCGAACAAGACGGTCTACGAGAACATCGCCTTCGCGCTGGAGGTCATCGGCAAGCCGTCGCAGATCATCCACAAGCGCGTGCCGGAGGTGCTCGAGCTGGTCGGCCTGGACGACAAGGCGCAGGCCATGCCCCACGAGCTCTCCGGTGGCCAGCAGCAGCGTGTTTCGGTCGCCCGGGCCTTCGTGAACGCCCCGACGATCCTGCTCTGTGACGAGCCCACCGGAAACCTGGACCCCCAGACCTCCATCGGCATCATGAAGCTGCTCGACCGCATCAACCGGACGGGCGCGACCGTGGTCATGGCCACGCACGACCAGCACATCGTCGACTCCATGCGCCGCCGCGTCATCGAACTGGACAGGGGCGTCGTCGTCCGAGACCAGGCACGTGGCGTCTACGGCTACGCAGGCTGACAACTTTCCGCTCCCGCGAGGGCGAACCACCACCACCAGGGGCTGCAGGTGTCCGCACGTTGGCGCTACATCATCCAGGAGGCCACCATCGGCCTCCGCCGAAACCTGATGATGACCTTTGCCGTGATCCTGTCGATCGCGGTCTCCCTCACGTTGCTGGGCGCGTCCCTGCTGCTGTCCAGCCAGGTCGGCCTCGCCGCCGGTGACTGGTTCGGGAAGATCGAGGTCTCCATCTTCCTGTGCGACGGCACGCGGTGTGCCTCGGTCACCGACGAGCAGCGCGACAGCCTCCAGGATGACCTGTTGGCCGAGCCCGTGGTGGAGTCGGTCTTCTACGAATCCAAGCAGGAGGCGTACGACCGCTTCCGCGAGCAGTTCGCGAACGAACCTGAGCTCGTGGAGTCGGTCTCCGCCGACGTGTTGCCGGCGTCGTTCCGGGTGCGCTTGCAGGACCCCGAGCAGTTCGCGGTCATCAAGGACCGCTTCGAGGCCAGGCCGGGGGTCGAGGACATCATCGACCAACGTGAAGTCCTCGAGGACTTCCTGCGGTTCGCCAACGTGATCCAGGACAGCGCGTTGCGTGTGGCGCTGATCCAGTTGCTCGCCGCCTCGGTGCTGATCGGCAACACGATCCGTGTGGCGGCCTTCGCCCGGCGAGAACAGACCTCGATCATGAAGTTGGTGGGTGCCTCCAACTGGTACATCCGCCTGCCCTTCATCTTCGAGGGCATCATCGCCGGCTTCGCGGGAGCCATGGTCTCGTGGCTGCTGTTGTTGGTCGCGGTGCCGAGACTCGCGAACTCTCTGCGTGAGAACATCGACTTCGTCCCGTTCATCGGGTTCGCGGAAGCGGTGGCTGTCGGGCCCACGCTGCTGCTGACCGGTGTCCTCATCTCCTCGGTCGCCTCGGTGTTGGCGCTGCGTCGGTTCCTCGACGTCTGACGACTGACCCGGTTGGCTGTCCCCATGAATCTCCGTGTGCCCCGTGCCACCGGCATTGCCGGTCTGTCACTCGTGCTCGCCATCCAGGGCATCGGCCCGTCCGTCGCGCCGGCGATCGCGGAGGAGTACGAGCTCGAGGCAGAGCTCGACCAGACCGAGGAACAGCTGGCCAACGCGCGGGCCGCGATGGCCTCGCTCGGCGATGACATCTCGGTGGCGACGTCGGACCTCGAGTCCATCGACCGGCAGCTGTCCAGCATGTACGGCGAACTCGCCGAACGTGAAGCCGAGCTCCTCGCGGCCGAGGCAGAGATGGCCCTGGCGGAGTCAGCCACGGCCGCTGCCGAGTCCGAGGTCGCGGTGGTGACCCAACAACTCACCGCCGCCGAGCAGAAGCGCGAAGCCAGCGAGCAGGCCTTCGACGACCGCATCGTCGCCCTCTGGAAGTACGGGACGGTTGGGTATGCCAGCGCCGTGCTCCGCAGCGACGACGTCAATGAGGCCATCACCCAGGCGTACTTCGTGGGGCGCGTCCTGGAGTCCGACCAGAACCTCGTCGCCAAGGTGCGTGCCGCGCAGGACGCGATCACCGAACAGCGCAGCGCGCTGGACAAGGCCCGGGACCAGTTCGTCCTGGCGCAGTCCGGGGTGCAGGAGGCCGTACTGGCCGTCGCCGCCCTGACGCAGGTCCAGCGTGACCTGGTCGATGCGGTCGAGGTCGAACAGGACCGACGCAAGGGCGTCGTGGACTCGCTGCGGCTCAGCGAATCGCGCTACGCCGCCAGCATCCGTTCGCTGGAGGCAGAGTCCGATCGCATCACGCGAGAACTTGCCGCGTCCCGGTACGCCGCCGGACGCCCGGGCAAGGGCGACTTCGTGTGGCCCACCTCCGGCTCGCCCGGATCCGGGTACGGCTACCGGACCCACCCGATCTCCGGACAGCGTCGACTGCACGCCGGGATCGACATCGGCGCCCCGACCGGGCAGAAGATCGTCTCGGTCACCGCCGGCAAGGTCGTGTCCGCCGGCTGGCGTGGCGGCTACGGCATGGCCGTCGTCATCGACCACGGTGGTGGCGTCGCGACGCTCTATGCGCACCAGTCCCGCGTTGCGGTGCAGGCCGGCGAGATCGTGGCCAAGGGCCAGACCATCGGGTACGTCGGCTCGACCGGCTACTCGACGGGGCCGCACCTGCACTTCGAGGTCCGCGTCGACGGCTCGCCCGTTGATCCGATGGACTGGTACTGAGCGGTCGGCTGGTGGGCATGTTCTTCGAGACCCGCTGAAGGCTCTCGCCATGCCCCAGATCCCCCCCGCCCGCGGCCCCGTCTCCACGTGGCTCGTTGATCTGCTCGGGAACCAGCCCGGCAAGCCGGCGACGGACGGACGGCCCCCGGTCACCGCTGCGGACGTCCTCGGGGACGACGCGCAGATCGCGATGACCATCGCTCATGGCCTGGCGTACGACGGCTGGGACGGGGTCGATGACGGGTGGGAGCACGACCCGGTCCTGGTTGCGGCGCTCAACGCGTGGGAGGCGGTCTTCCTCGACCGACTCCGGGCCGAGATCGGTCATCTCGGTGAAGGTGACGTCGTGGCCTGGCTCGTCGAGTTGGCGACGCCGGATCCCCGCGGCGAGTCGACCTCGGCCTGGCTTGATGCGCATGGCACCGTCGAGCACATCCGCGAGGAGGCTGCTCACCGGTCGCTCTACCAACGCCGTGAGGCCGATCCCCACACCTTCGGGATCCCGCGGCTGCGGGGCGAGCCGAAGGCCGCGCTGGTCGCGATCCAGGCCGACGAGTACGGCGAGGGACGGCTGCACGACATGCACGCCGAACTGTTCGGGCAGACGCTCAAGGGCCTGGGGCTCGACGACACACCCTCCGCGTGGATCGACCACCTGCCGGCGGAGACGCTCGCGACCGTCAACCTCGTCGAGACCTTCGCCCGCTCGCGGCGCTGGCGC
>RCMY010005175.1_pt1 | contig 11110 bp, 9 predicted proteins | sample 2041341 | NCBI WGS metagenome assembly RCMY01 (sample SAMN09708234, study PRJNA481090) | Marine sediment metagenome, whole genome shotgun sequencing project.
GGGATTAACAAAGTCCGGCGTCAGCGGCGACACGCCGCCCCAATCGTTAATGCCAGCCGCCACTAATTGCGGCAGTACACCCGGGCTGAGGTTGGGCGGTGCCTGAATGCTCATAGTCGGGCCGAAGATAAGCCGCGTGACCGCAATAGTCCACAGCAAGTCCGCCAGGTCGGGTTCAGGTGCCTGGCTCATTAAAGTATTCGGTTTGGCACGAAAATTCTGCACTATAATTTCCTGCAGATGGCCATACTGCACATGCACGCGACGCAATGCCAGCAACGACTCAATGCGCTCGCGTCGTGTCTCGCCAATGCCGATTAAAATGCCCGACGTGAAAGGCACATTGGCCTGACCAGCGCGCTCAATGGTTTGCAGGCGCACGGCGGGGTCCTTATCCGGCGAGCCGTAATGCGGACCGCCTTTTTCGCTTAAACGCCTGGAGGCGGACTCCAGCATAATACCCATCGACGCCGATACAGGGCGTAGCAGAGCGAATTCCTCATCGTTCATACAACCGGCGTTGATGTGCGGCAATAAGTTCGTCTCAGATCGCACCCTCTCCGCAACGTGAGCCACATACTCCAGCGTGCTGGCGAACCCCAGCTCCTGCAGCGCGTTGCGTGCGGCGCTGTAACGCAACTCGGGTTTTTCGCCCAGCGTGAACAAGGCTTCCTTGCAGCCTAGCGCTTGCCCCTGGCGTGCAATTTCCACAACCTCATCGGCGCTCATGTACGCGGCGTTGATCTTCTTCGGCGTTTGCGCGAAAGTGCAGTAGTGGCATACATCCCGGCACAGGTGCGTGAGCGGAATAAATACTTTTTTGGAGTAGGTTACAACGTTGAGAAAGTGCCTGTCGCGCAATGCGGCGGCGGCAGTTTGGAGGCCGGCGAAATCCTCCACCTGTTCGAGTTGTAAGGCTTGGTCTTCGCTCGGAAGCTCGCCAATTATTGCGTTAGCGAGTACAGCGTCTAGCAAGGATTTATTCAATTCGGGGTCTCTCTTCTCAAACCTTGGCTGTGGAATGCGGCTTGACTCACCACTTGATGCGTACAGCGCGCAAAGTGCAGCTGCGGTGATGCGAGCAACTGCTGAAGGTCCGGAGGCTCATCGATGTCTAAACTCGCGCCGGCAAGTTCAACGATCTCGGATTGTATGCCGCCTTGCGCGGCAATTGCCAGGTGTTTTTCGCAACTGCCCTGACCATAACTGAAGCGTAATATATCGGGCGGACTGCAGACGAGGCAGTTACTGCCATCCTGGACGCGATCCGGCACCAGGCTTATTTTTGCGTGGCCGCTAAGCGCCAGGTGTCGAGCAAGCAATTGTTGCAGCTCTTGCGCCGAGAGCAATGGCAAATCCCCATGTACAATCAGAGCCGACGCATAACCTTGTCGCGCGAGACCATCGCTGATCGTCTGCAATACGGCATTGAGTCCACGCGCCGGGGCAGGCTCGGTCTGATAATCAACACCCAGGCGCTGAGCAAGCTGCGCGGCGAACGGATCGTTGGACACGAGCAAAACGCGATCCAATCCCTGTGTTGCTGTCAGAGCACGCAGCGTGTCTTCCAACATCGCCGCGACCAACTGAGCGCGCTGCTCGGCGTCTAGATAGTTCGCGAGACGCTGCTTGGCGTGTTGCAGGCTTTTGAACGGCACGACGGCACAAACACCGCTGGCTTCGGTCATACGCTTCAACTTACGGCGTCAATAACGGTTTGCGCCAACGCCTGCCTGTCGCCCGCAGTGCGCATCAAAGTCTGCGTCACCAGGGTTTCCATTCCCAGCGCTTGAATAGCAGGTGCCAGCGCCGCGTCGGCTTCATCCAGCACGAATAGCGTAGCGAGACCTTGATAATGCTGCGCGACACCCAACGCGTCGCACGGCATGTCGAGCTCAACCAGCATTTTCGCGGCCGGGCCTTTTATGGCGCGCCCGGCGATAAGTGGCGATACCGCCACCACGGGAGTTTTGGCCGCTGTCAGCGCGGCGCGCAAACCAGGCAACGCGAGAATTGGATCAACGCTGACGAAGGGGTTGGAAGGACAAATAATAACGCCGCACAGCTGCTCGTCGCCCAACCAGCGGACGATGTCAGCTTGCGGGCTGGCTTTTTCGACGCCATTAAAATAAAAACCAGACACCACCGGCTCGCAACGCTCGGCAACAAAATACTGTTGAAAAGGTAAGTCGCCATTCGCCGTTTTAACGAACGTACGCACCGCTTGATCTGACATCGGCACCAGCCGATGCTTGATAGCAAGCGCCTCCGTCAAGCGCTGCGTCGCCTGTGAAAGGCTATTGCCGCTCGCTAGCATTTGCGAGCGCATTACGTGCGTCGCCAGATCGCGGTCGCCGAGTTGAAACCAGGTATCGCCGTTGAGCTGCTCAAGCGCGTCCAGAAACTGCCAGCTTTCGTTCTTAACTCCCCAGCCACGCTGGGTATCGTTGATGCCGGCCAGTGCGTACATTACGCTGTCGAGATCGGGGCAAATGCTTAGACCGAGGTGTTCAAAGTCATCGCCGGTGTTGGCCACAATCAGCAGCTGCTGCGGAGCCAATACGGCAGCCAAGCCTGAGGCAAGCTTGGCGCCACCTACGCCGCCAGTTAGCGTAATAAATTTATTTTCTGCAGTCATCGGCTAACGAAACAGGTCTTCTGCAGCCGGACGCAGCAAGTCGCGAGAGGTGTGTGTTTGGCTATATTTCAGCTGCGCACCGCGAACAACAACCAGCGGCGTAGCCTCACCAGCCTGGCCCATCATAAAAGACGCAGCAGCAGCCAATTCGTCAGCCACCGCGACTGCAGTGACCTGCAATTTACGCTCGAATAAATCATGGGTGCCGACCAGATCCTGCACCGGTTCTATACCGGCAGTGCCGATGGCCATACCTACCGTACCATTGCGCCAGGCGCGACCAGCGCTATCGTTAACGATAACTCCCAGCTTGGCGGCGTAGTGCGCTTCAAGCTGCGCCTGCAACGCGCTAGCGCTGCGGTCGGAATCTTCGGGCAACAATAGCACTTGCTCCTCGCCCTCACGCTGCACGATATTCGACTGATCAATACCGGCATTGGCATGCACATAACCGAGCCTGTGCTCAACAATCAACACGCCTGGACGATAGCGTATCACCGCTTTCGACTCATCGAGAATAAGCTGTACCAGACGCGGGTCTTTATCGACCTTGAGCGCTAACTCACATGCCTCGGCTGACGCCTGCACACTGCTCAGCAGGCGGTAACGATCTTCAGCCTTCGAAATGACCTTTTGCGCCACGACGACAACGTCGCCCGACTGCAATTGCAGCCCGGCGTTGTCCATCACTTTGATAGCGCATAGTGCAATGTCGTCTCCCGGCTCAACCAGTGGGAAATCGGCTAGCGCAATAAGTTCTAACCGCTTACTCAACGCCAGTGATACGAATGCCGGCGTGAGTTTTATAGCGCTTGTTGATAACAATCAAAATTGATGTCAGCGCTTCTGCGGCAGCCGAATTACAAATTGGGCCGGCGTGATAACCGCGCATGCCAGCTGCTTCGACCAGGGTGATTACTGTCTCGCGCGCTTCAACATTATCACCTGACACCAGTACATCGCATTCCAGGCTGTTGCCTTCCTGTAAGTGCACTGCTGCTACGTTTTGAAATGCCGATACAACTCTGACATCTTCGCCCAACAGATCTTGTGCCGCCTGCCCGGCCGAACCGCTCTCTGGCAGCTGCACGCGCGCCACTTTGGGCGGCACCAGCGGCACGGTAACGTCGATCAGAATTTTGCCTTTCAAAGCCGATTTGACCGTCTCCAATGTACTGGTATGGTGGCTAAAAGGAACTGTCATAACCACAATATCGGCCGCCTCGGCTGCCGCTAAATTCTCCATTGCCTTAACTTGCTCAACCGATGTGCCCCGCTCTGACATCACTTGCTGTAAATCAGCCAGTGCGGCTTCGGCTTTCTCGGCACTGCGCGAGCCAATAATGACTTTATAGCCGGCCTGTGCCCAGCGACGCGCCAGGCCAGTTCCGAGTGCGCCCGTTCCGCCCAAAATTGCAATGCTTTGCAGTTGTTCCTGTGTCATTTGTTACTCTCTTTGATTATCCGAAGGGTGAGTTAAGTCAATTATGCGATTATGACTTAAGTGTCTAATAATTATAATTTATTGATTAATTTGGCTCGGCAACGTGAAGCCGTTGCCCGTAGCTCTGCGCCAGCAAAAACTGTGCAGCCACGCAGCTATGCCGCAGGCGAATGATATACAAGTGCTTACAGCCTTGTATACATAAGGTTTTCTCCTTACGCCAATTCAGCTAGCATACGCGCCAATTTCTGCTATTGGATCAAAAACAATGAGCGTAAAAAAGATGTTAGACATGACCGGCAAAGTGGTTATTGTTACCGGCGGCGGGCGCGGCGTCGGGCGCGGAATTAGCGAAGTATTCCTCGATGCAGGAGCACATGTCATTATTTGTGGGCGTAGTAAACCAGAGGACTTGCCAGTCGTGGATGGCAACAGCGCGTTATTCAGCGAAGCGGATGTGAAAGACCCCGAGGCAGTTCAAGCCTGTGTAGACTTTGTAGTGGCCAAGTTTGGCCGACTCGATTGCCTGGTAAATAACGCCGGCGGCACGCCCGAAGCTGACTCCGCCACCGTGTCACCGCGCTTTAACGAAGCCATCATCAAACTGAATCTTGTCGCGCCGTTTACTTTTGCGCAGGCCGCTAATGCAGTGATGCAGCAGCAGGAAGAAGGCGGCTCTATCATCAACATCGCCAGTGTCAGCGCGATACGCCCCTCGCCCGGCACCGCTGCCTACGGTGCCGCGAAGGCGGGCTTGATCAATTTGTGCAGTTCGCTGGCCGTTGAGTGGGGCCCGAAGGTTCGAATAAATGCCGTCACCGCCGGCTTAATTGTGACCGAGCAATCACACCTGCATTACGGTGACGACGCCGGCATTGCCGCTGTGGGTCGCACTATTCCTCTGCAGCGCATGGCCATACCAGCCGATATTGGCCATGCTTGCTTATATCTGGCGTCGCCGCTGGCGAGTTATGTCAACGGCACCAGCATTGTGGTGCATGGTGGTGGTGAAAAACCTGCTGTGTATGAAGCATCGAACACATAATCTCTATACCTTATAGAACAATAACTTAAAAGCTCTTCCTGCGGGGCTTTAAAACAATAAATTCGCCGTAGAGGACGGCATTACCGACGTCTCGCCAGCGCATATCTCTGTCGTAATGTAGGGCGAAAGCACACGCCCTACGGTTAGACGAGCGGCCTGTTTTCGACCAATTCACATCTGTACACTTTGTGACCAACATCACGCTTTCGTCGTGATGAATTCTGCGCGCTGAAGATGATGTTTAGCACGCGTTGGGTCAAAGCAGAGGCTGTACATGCGATATCGATTTCTTATATCAAGCGCCACTCAACTCCTCGCTGGCGCTTTATTTGCCGTCAATTCAGCGCAAGCTGCCCCAATAGGATTGGTTAAACCCCTGCTTGTTAATTCGATTCAACCCTATCAACAGCAAGAATCTGCGGCCAACCTATTGCGATTGCCGGCTCCAGCAACAATAAAAAAGGCGCGCGGAACGCTGCAAGAGTACCTTCAAGACGTTCCACAATGGCTGGGCACACTCGATAGCAGACGCTATGTTCGACTAGCCACGCAACATTTTGAGCAGTACGAAAACGGCACCGACCTGAACGTTCTGAGTTCGCAGCTGCAGCACGATTTTGCGCAACGTTTGTTGGCAAAATACGTTGAGTATAAGCTGCTGGCTCGAACCGGTCTGTGGTGCAGTGTGCCCCTGCAAACCGGCAAGCTTGACCAGCAAGCCGCGGCAGTACGCTACCTTCTATGGCTGGCGGGTGACTACAAAAACTCGACGGGATTTATCGACGACGGCATACAGTTATGTCAACAAAAACTGCAGCAAGCATCCAACATCGGATTCAATTTAGATGCGACCGCCATTGACGTTCAGCTAGTCGCCAGTATCAAAAGTTTTCAACAGCGCCACGGCCTGATTGCAAGCGGTGAGCTTGACGACAAAACAGTCTTACTGCTCGGACAGTCGCCTGCTTCAATTGCAGAGCGTATTCATCTAAACCTGCAGCGCATGCAAACACTTGATACACCACTACAGGGACGCCATATCGTCGCCAACATTCCCGAGTTCAAATTGGCGCTGCGTGACGGCACTGATACAGTTCTAGAGCTGAAGACAATTGTCGGCAGACTAAGCCGGCCGACACCTGAATTGAATTTGCAGATGACCCATGTAGTAATAAATCCCAGTTGGGGCGTGCCGCGAAAACTGGCAAGACTCGACATCATTCCCAAGATAATAAATGATCGTAACTATCTAAAACGGAAACAATTTAGCGTGTATCGCCGCGGCGAAGACAGCGATGTGCGAGTACCGGCAGAAAGTATCGACTGGGCGGCGATGCAAGAAAAGTTCCCGTACTATCTACGCCAGGCACCCGGCGCAGACAACGTGCTGGGCCAATTTAAATTTGTCACCCCTAATCCGCGCGCGATCTATTTGCACGACACCAACAGCCGTGGGCTGTTTAGCAAAGACGTGAGAGCATTCAGTTCCGGTTGCCTGCGAGTACAAAACCCTGACCTACTGGCACAACACGTGATGCACGATACAGCCTATGCATCGCCCGTTGTTTTGCACAAAAAACTGCAAAGCGGCAATACCCGCTCTCTGCGCGTTGCCAACGGCCTGCCCGTTTACATCGTTTACTGGACAACGTGGGTAGACACCAACGGTCAACTGCAGCAGCGCGACGATATTTATGAAAAAGATATGCTGCCATCCGCAAAATCGCTGTTTGCAAGTAACGAAGTTGTGCACAATTTTTAGCAACTGGCCGTTTCGGCTAACGTGCTGTTTTTGTGCCCGCGAAGCAACATACGCAGTCTCTTCCTGACATTGACAGGGTGCCGTTACAAAAGCCCTATGGATCTCTTGAACTATGAATAAAGCTAACACTTTTGACCGAAGAACTTTTCTAAAGCTCGCAGCCGGTGCCGGCGCACTTGCCAGCTTTCCCGCGCTTGCCAAAAATAATACAGCAGACAAATCGCTCGGTTTTTACCACTTACACACCGGCGAGCAGCTCAATGCCACCTACTGGTCTGAAGGCAACTACCTACCCAGAAAACTGATTGATATCAACTATTTACTACGCGATTTTCGAGTCAAAGAGAGCATTAACATCGACATTACGTTGCTTGATGCTCTGCATAAACTGCACACCGCCGTGGGCAGCAGAAAGGACTATCATGTGATTTCCGGCTATCGCTCGCCGGCGACCAATGCGAATTTAATGCGCCAGGGCCGCAACGTGGCGAAGAAGAGCTTTCACATGAAAGGTCAGGCGATTGATGTGTATTTGCCCGACGTTAATCTGAAACGTCTGCACCGCGCCGCCATCGACCTGAACATTGGCGGCGTGGGTTATTATGCAAAAAGCGGCTTTATTCACATCGATACCGGTCCGGTGCGTCGTTGGGGCTAAATTTAAGAACGCAGCATAGCAGTCGCCAACGGGTTAGAATCAGAGCCTAAGCTGTTCACGGTGAAGCTGATGACCCAGGCAAAACAGAAAATCCACCACCGCGCCTGTAACCTTTGCGAAGCGATCTGTGGTTTGGAAATCGTCACGCAAGGCGACGCGATTGTTTCAATCAAGGGTGACAAAAAAGATCCGCTGAGTCAGGGCTTCATCTGCCCTAAGGCCACTGCCCTGCAGGATATTCTGCACGATCCCGACCGTCTCCGCCAACCAGTCGCACGAAGCGGCAATACGTGGCGAGAAATAAGCTGGGATGAGGCCTATCGCCAGGTAGCGCAACGCGTGTACGCTATTCAACAACAGCATGGCAACAACGCCGTCGGTATTTTTGCCGGCAACCCAAACGTACATAATTACGGCTCGATGACACATGGCAATCAGTTTCTGCGTGCACTGAAAACCAAAAATCGATTCTCGGCGACCTCAGTAGACCAACTGCCGCATCACATAGTCTCGTATTGGATGTACGGCCACCAATTTCTGCTGCCGATACCGGATATTGATCATACTCAATATATGCTCGTACTGGGTGCCAATCCGCTGGCTTCCAATGGCAGCATAATGACGGTACCAAACGTGAAGAAGCGCTTGCAGGCTTTACAGGCACGTGGTGGCAAACTGGTGGTTATCGACCCGCGCCACACTGACACCGCAGCGTTGGCAAACACGCACCATTTTATTCGACCGGCTAGCGATGCCTATCTGCTGCTTGCTATTATTCGTATCTTATTTGAGCAAGACTGGATCCATATCAGCGACTGGCTACCTCAGCTGCAAGACTTCGCACAACTTGAGCAAGCTGTTAGCGCATTCAGCCCGCAGTTGGCAGAGCGGCATACCGGTATTGAAGCGGCGACCATTCACGGCATTGCAAGAGATTTAGCGCAAGCCGACAGCGCCGTTTGCTATGGGCGTATGGGCGTGTCAACGCAACAGCACGGCACGATATGCCAATGGGCAATACAAATCATCAATCTCCTCACCGGCAACCTGGACTGTCGCGGTGGTGCACTGGTGCCGCAACCCGCTTTCGGCTACGTTAAACCCGGCGAGTCCGGCGCTGGCAACTTCGCTCGCTGGCATAGCCGCGTGCGTGGCTTGCCGGAATTTGGCGGTGAGCTGCCCTGCAGCGCCATGGCCGAGGAAATTCTGACGCCAGGCGATGGCCAAATTCGCGCCATGATTACGGTGGCCGGCAATCCGATTTTGTCTACCCCCAACTCACGTCAGCTAGACAAAGCCTTCGAAGCGCTGGATTTTATGGTGGCGATTGATTTTTACATCAATGAGACCACGCGCCATGCCGATATTATTTTGCCGCCGACCAGTGCGCTTGAGCACGACCATTACGACATCGCGTTTCTGCGTTTAGCCGTGCGCGACACCGCCCGTTTCAACGAGGCCGTTGTCGACAAACCCACCAATACGCGACACGACTGGGAAATTTTTAACGGCTTGGGCAAGGCCTTTGCCGAACTCAGCGATGCCCCATATCAGGACTTACCGCCGCCACGCGACCTGATCGATATGGCTATTCAGCACGGTCACTACGGCAGCGCGAGCGAACACGAGCTGCAGCTGAGCGTTGCCAAGCTTTGCAGCGATTATCCTCACGGGATTGATCTTGGCCCGTTGAAGCCCTCTTTAAAAGCACGGCTGTGTACGCCCGATGGGGTCGTGCAATGTGCGCCGACGCAAATCATGCAACAACTGCCGAGTCTGGCGACCGCCAAGATTGACAACGATTTACGCCTAATTGGCCGCCGCCATGTGCGCAGCAACAATTCCTGGATGCACAACTATCGCCGGCTTGTTAAGGGTAAAGCACGCGACCAGCTGTTGATGCACCCGGAAGATATCGCTGCTCGCCAATTACGCGATGGCGCGAAAGTAATGCTGAAATCGCGCGTCGGTCAAGAGCCAGTGACCGTGTTAGCCTGCACCGACATGATGCCCGGCTGCGTCAGTCTGCCACATGGCTGGGGCCACAACCGGCCCGGCATTCAACTCAGCGTTGCCAGCGAACACAGTGGGGTTAACGTTAACGATTTGACCGACGACCAACTGCTGGACCCCATCAGCGGTAATGCCGCGCTGAACGGCGTTAGAGTTAAAGTTTGCGCGCTGTGACGATTGATGCTCGGCGCCGATACGACGCAACGGGCGTACGCTGCAATCACTGGGCGATTGCAGCGGGTTTACACTTTTTTAGGCGGCACGACGCGATATCCTACACGCTGGCCACTTCTCTTTCATCGGCGAGCAGCCGGGGCGCGATTGCGACAAACCCGAGGGCCGCTGCGGGCATAACGACAGCGTAGATTAAGCCGGCGACAGCAAGCTCAGGACGCTGCAGGATGTTGAACGTGATGGCGAACGCCAATGCCAGGTTTTGCACGCCGACTTCGAATGTGATCGTGATGACCTGCGACATCGGCAGTCCGAACACCTTTGCGACGCCATAACCGAAGCCCATTGTGACTAGCGTCATAACAATAACAAGAGGCCCTGCCGTCGCGAAGTGCTCGAGTAAATCCTGATAACTCGAGATGATGCCAAGCAGGAGCACGAGCGTCATCAAATACAAAACGGCTTTGCGAATCGGTTCGAGCGCACGTTTGGCCATCTCAGGAAAAAAGAGGCGCAGGACCATGCCTATTGCTAAGGGAAACACGGTAAATGTCACCAGACTCATTAGCATGCTGGTAGGGGATATCTGCGTGACTTGGACTGCGCCGTAGAACAAACGCAGCGCAAAATCGATCAGGAAAGGAATCGTAAACATCGTAACAACGCTGGTGATGGCCGACAGCGTAACGCAGAGCGACACATCGGCCCGCGAAGCAAACGTATAGGCATTTGCCGTGACGCCGCTCGGGCAGGCAGCGACGATGACGAGACCAACCGCGATTGCAGGCGGCGCGCCGAACAGCAGCGACAGCCCGAGTGCGCCTGCCGGTAAGCCGACTAGCTGCGCGATCAGACCAATCGTTGCGGCTTTGGGAAAGACAATAACGCGCTTGAAATCAACCAGGGTCAGCGAAAGCCCAAGCCCAATCATGACGAGTCGAAGCACCCAGGGAATCACCTCGGCGTTGATAAACGCGGCCTGTTCGTTCAGTTGTTGTAGTAGTTCCAAGGTCTAACCACCTGTTTATTCTCCAAATTATAAAAAGATAAGGGGGTCAAGATAAGGGGGTCAAGTCTTTACTTCACATATTTATCGCGTATCGAGGCCTCGCACTCAATTTCATGAAATATGGTACTTCTATAATATGCAAAAATAATTTTCCCAATATTCTCAACACTCACGGTTAAGCCGTAGCATTTTCCATTTCCAACCTGGCCAAAACTACTTTTATCCAGTCGAACCTCAAAAATCGCTTTCTACCGGCTGGTACGCAGCGATAAACTCCGCCGGCATGCGCTTGGGCTTGCCCGTGCTTAACGCAACGCACACCCAGCGGGTAAGGCCAGTAAACACGGTCTTGTTATCCGCTGGCCGG
>RCMY010005176.1_pt1 | contig 11107 bp, 7 predicted proteins | sample 2041341 | NCBI WGS metagenome assembly RCMY01 (sample SAMN09708234, study PRJNA481090) | Marine sediment metagenome, whole genome shotgun sequencing project.
GACTACCGGCAACCTCCGCAAGCCGCTGTGGGTCTACGGCCGAGACGGAGCACCGTGCCAACGATGCGGCACCACCATCATCATGAAGGAGCTTGGCCCCACGGGCAGGGAGCGCAGGACCTACTGGTGTCCTAGCTGTCAGCCGCCGGTCAGCGGTGGCTGAGGGTTGAACGCGCTAAGCGGCCGAAGCCACCACGCCACCGGACTCGAGAGACTTCACCGAGATCGGGGTCGGCATCAAGATGGCTTCTTCCATCGCTACCGCAACCGAGACCTCGGAAAGGACCTCGGACAAGCGAGCGTCGAGGGCGCCGCAGAGGCTGGCGAGCAGCTCCGAGGATGCTTCTTTCTGGCCGCGTTCGATCTCCGAGATGTAGCCGAGGCTGACTCGCGCCTCAGCGGAAACCTGCCGCAGGGTCATGCCTAGTTCGAGGCGACGCCCGCGGAGAACATCGCCCAAGAGCTGACGAAACAGCACCATGCCGGTCTCCCCTTCTGTTTCTGCCTGCACCTGATCACCCGGTGCAATCCGGTCAGTGGTCCAACGCTACCTGAGATCAGGTTGTTCCGCGCGGACGGCATCCACAAGTTGCCCGAGTGCGGCCGAGTGCGTCGCGGCACAGATCTGTGCGCGGGTCCCCGAGAGGGCGAGTTCCACCGAAGCCACGCCGCCGGGGCCGGCCAACCCGACGAAAACGGTCCCCGCGGGCTTGCCCTCCTGCCGGTCTGGACCAGCAACCCCGGTCGTGCTGAGCGCGTACGTCGCACCAGTGAGTCGGCGCACGCCGGTGGCCATCGCTTCGGCACAGGGGCCGGACACAACCCCCGGACCGGCCACGATCTCAGCGGAGACGCCGAGCACGTCGACCTTGACCGACGTCGCGTAACTGACCACTCCCCCCAGATAGACGTGCGAGGCACCGGACACCGAGGTGATCAGGGCCGCCAAGCCACCGCCGGTCAGCGATTCGGCGGTGGCCAGGGTCGCGCCCACGTCGGACAGCGCGGCGTGGACGGCGACTACCTGGTCCACCGGGTCCTGCACAGGGATTCCATGGGTCATGGCTCAACCCTGCCCGACCAGAGCTTCAGTCACCACCACGATCCGAGACCCGGTGAAGGTCTGGCCCACGGCCGCGCCGCCGCTGAACCGGGTTCCTATCCGTTTCGGGATGCTGACTTCTCCGCTGCGCCCTTCGCTGGCTTCGCCTTGCGCACCTTCACCCGGACCGTCCCGGCTGCGATGATCTGGCCCTTCTCGAGGTAGACGACGTCCAAGAGGTAGCGGCCCGGCTGAAGTGAGCCCGCCTCCAACTCGACCCGCGCGACGCCGTTGACGACAGGCGCCCCACCCAAGACGTCACCGTTGGCGTCACGGATCTCGACCACCCCCGGGCCGGCGGCATCAGTAACGGACACCGGGATGGTCACCGACTGACCGAACCGCAACTTGGTCTTCTTAGCCGAGAGAGTGACGTCGGCCGGCCCCTCCACGTCGGGCAGATCCAGGCCGACGATTTCCGGGTCGTGGTCGGAAGCACGGAAGGGGTCAGCGGCGAAGAAATCGGTCACGTTGTAGTTGGTTCGGCTGTACTCGAAGGCGACGGACTCGCCGGAGTTGATGTTCCAGATGTCGACTCCAGTCACCAGGGCCAAGGCCGCGTCGTTGGCCAACACGTGATCCAGGGACCCCGACAGCCCGGAGAACGAGTAGGTCACCTCACCGGGAGTGTCGGACTTGAGGTTCGTGTAACCCGCGTCGTACAGGACCTGCATCGGGTCCTCCTGGGTGTAGGCGTTGAAGTCACCGGCGAGGAAGATCTCCTCGGTGCCTCGCTCGGCTGCGAACTCCTCCGCGAAGGTGTTCAGGGCCGTGGCCTGAGCGATGCGGTCGGGGTTCGCGTTGCCCTGCCCCGTGCCGTCGTTGTCCCCTGAGCCCTTGGACTTGAAGTGATTGACCACCACGGAGAACGCGTCTTCGTCCTCGCCGCCGGCCAGTTTGAAGGCCTGCGCCAAAGGCTCGCGGGCGTTGGAGAACGCCGGTGATCCGACCAGAACCTTCGAGGCTCCGACCAGGTCGATCGCGGCGGGCCGGTAGATGAAGGCCGTCCGGATGACGTCCTGGTTCTCTAATGCGGGAAGGCCCTCAGGTGCCGGGCTCGGGACGAAGTCCCAGGTGTCGGTGCTGACGGCGGCGTTCAGGGCATCGGTCAGGGCGCTCAACGCGTCGTCCCGGTCGTCCTCGCCCAGAGCGATCGAGTTCTCGATCTCCTCAAGGGAGACGATGTCGGCGTCCAAGGCGTTGATGGCGGCCACGATCTTGCTCTGCTGCCGCTCGAGGTCGTCGTCCTGCGCAGCTCCACGCGGCCCGTTGCCCCCGCAGCGGTTGACCGTGACGCGGTTGTCGTCGCGGTCGGTGTAGTAAGTGCACGTCTCGCCACTGGCGGCTTCGTAGGCCTCGCCGGTGGTGTTGAAGTAGTTCAACACGTTGAACGTGGCCAGGCGTACGTCGCCGCCCACCTGCTCGGGGGCATCGGTGCGGGTGTCGAGGAAGGTGGCGGGCCCGGCATCCTCCGCGGTGACCTGCTGTTGTGGCTGGAAGCGCCAGATGTTGAACCGGTAGTCCAACACGACCGGCTCGGTGAACGTCACGGGCGCACCGACGCGGATGGGGTTGTCCGGCGAGAGGTACGGCAGCGCGATGTCCTGGTTGGCTCCACCGCCGAAGGGCAGGAAGTTGATGCTGGCCCCGTCGTCGAGGGTCACCGCCCGGTCGGCGTTGTCGGCCTCTACGCCGGCGACGTCGCCGTTCTGGGCGTCCTCGACGTCCGTGGGCTGAACCAACGGCGTGGTGCCGCGAGCCAGACCCACTTCGCCGTACTGGTTGGTGGAATAGGTGTTGGTGACCGTGTAGTCCTCAGTGGGAGCGAAGAGTTCGCCCTCGTGGCTCTCCCGCTCGGAAGCGGTGGGCAGCACCGTCTCGGCCACTGGAGCATCGACCACATCGTCGAGAACCCGGATCCCTTCCGGAGCCGGGAGGAGTTCGGTCAGACCTGCGAACTCGGCCACCTCGCCGGTGACCTCGACGTGGTCGCCGACGGCCACCTCGTTCACGAAGGCCGAACCGAACACGTACACAGCGTCGGAGGCCTCAGGAGTCCCCGCCCCCGGGGTCTGCAGGTAGAAGCCGTTGAACCCGCCCTCGGGGTACGCCGCGGTGACGACGCCTCGGGTCACGACGTGCTGGCCGACCAGCGGGCTGGCGTTTCCGGTGCCCTGGATCTGCGCGATCGTGACTTCGGTCGGTTCTGGATCCGGCTCCGGGTCAGTTCCTCCACCGCTGGGCTGAGGGGTCGGTGAACCCGCCGCGAACTCGCTGCTGTTGTTGTCGGCGTCCACAGCCGTGCGGCTCGCCGAGGTGGTGTTGCTCAGGCTGGGCGTCGGGGCGGTTTCGAAGGTGGTGGCCGAGCCGTAGCCGACCATGTCGACGACCTCGGCGCTGCCGGCGATGTCCCCGCCGTTGCCGGCGTACGCCGTGGTGCTGGGTAGGAGGAAAACCTGCCCGTTACCGGAGGACATGTTCAGGGTCGGAGAGGTGATCAGATCCGGCGTCGGGAGCGGCGAGCCGTTCGTCCCAGCAGACGCGACCTGGATCAGGAAGGTCTCGCCTGGTTCAACCGATCCGCTCAGGGCGGCGACGCCGCCGCTTCCGCCGCTCGATGAGCGGTACTGCAGAGCCTTGCCGGCAAGGCTGACGGTGCTGGAACCGTTGTTCTTCAGCTCCACAAAGTCGGCGTTGAAGGGAGCGCCGCTGTTGCCGCCTCCGCCGTAGACCTCGTTGATGACGAGATCAGCGCTGGCGGCCTGGGCGGTCGGGGTGATGGCTAGGGCGGAGAGGGACAGCGCGAGACCGGCGACGGCCGAGGTCCCCACGCGAAACGTTGAGGGCATAACAAAACTTTCCGAGAGAGAGGTGGTTCGATTGTTGCCCGACCGCCACGGCGCCCGTCATGAGCGACAGGCACCGTGGCGAGCAGAAGGTGCTGACTACTTGTTGCGCCGGACGTACAACTTGACGATCTGCGTGTCCGAGGTGGTGGCGTCGTTGCCGAAGTACTTCACCCGGATGCGCTTCTTGCCGGTGGTGTTGTAGGGCTTGACCCGGATGACGATCTTGCCGTTGGGCTTCAGCGACCTGCTGTACTTCCGTCCGCCGGTGAAGGCGGTGACCTTGCCAGCAGCAGGCTGATCCCCAGCGTCGACCTCGACCTTGATGCGGACAGTGGTCCTGCCTCGGAAGACCTTCTTGGGCTTGCGGTCCGCGGTCACCTTGCCGGTGGCCACAGCAGGAGCGCGCCGCACGAAGTCCAGCGGGATCATCGCTTCGGTGTCGGTGGCGGCACCGGTGACGGTGAGCCCGGCAGGCTTGCCGCTGTAGTCCGGGACGGTGACGCTGACCGAGGCGGTGCCGTAGTCGTCGAACAGGTCGACGCCTCTGGTGTTGTTCACCGGGAAGGTGCCCAGCGACTCGCCGTCGAGGGAGACCTCGACCTCGTCGTCATTGACGTCGGTGGGACCGGTCATGGCCAGCGAGGAGAGGTTCATGACGACGGCGTCTCCAACGTCAAGCGGCTCAACAGGTGCGCCTTCGGGGAAGGCGACCCCGACCGAGACCTGCGAGTAGTCAACGGGCAACGGCGAGGCCGCGAACGCTGCGAGGTACTCGGTGGTGGCCACTAGGTCCGTTTTGCCGGTGTCTTGAGGCGCGGTGCCGTTGGCGAGTTCGGTGAAGTTGTCGCCGCCTGAGGCCAGGAACGAGTTGACGGTCACCGAGTAGTCGGCGGCCGCGCGAATCGGTTCCCCGTCCAGAGACATCGACATGATCCGCTTGCCAGCAGCCCCACTCGGGTCATAGGTGTAGGCGAAGCCCCTGGAGATGCCCATTCGGAGGAACGGACGGCTCGACCCCTCAGGCTGCCACTGCTGCTCGAGGACCCGCTTGATCTGGGCTCCTGTGAGATCCATGTTGACCAGGGTGTTGGCGAAGGGCTGTACTTCCGCCGCCTGCTTGAAGGTGAGGTCGGCGGGATAGCCGCCGTCGTTCTTACCGCGCAGGTCAGTACGCAGGCCACCGGGATTCATGAAGGCGATCTGGGCGCCACCGGCGCTGGGGATCCGGGTGGCGTAGCGCTGAATCTCAGCCACGAGGTTGCCCAAGGTGGACTCACCACCCCGAGAATCGTCACCCGAGACGAATCGGGCACGATCGAAGGCGCCAGCGAGTTCGCCGATCTTCACCGCGCCCTTCTCCCCCGCGTCCGCGACGGCGTCAGCCACGATCTGCTCGGTCGCGGGGTCTGCCGGCGCGGCAGGCACGCCGCCGGGCAGGAGCGGCACCAGAGCCGTGTCAACGCCGAGCAGCGTGTCGGTCTCGGGGTCAATGGAGAACTCGAGCTGGTTCAGGTTCATGCCGTACTGACCTGCCGAGACCACGGGTCGTTCGGTGACCGCACGGTTGGACCATTCAGCAACGGGGAACGAGCAGTCGTAGGCCAAGTGAGTGTGCCCGGACACGATCGCGTCGACGTTGGCATTCACCCCGGTGACGATCTCACCGAACTTCGAGGTCGGGTCGTCGTCCATCGTGACGCAGTCGGTGCTCGGTGCGCCCTCGTGGACGAGCATCACCACGACTTCGACGCCCTCGGACTTGAGCTGATCAGCCTCCGCGTTGACGGCGGTGGGGATGTCCTCCACCGCGAGGTCGGCGATCCCGTCGGGCGAGACCAGCGAGGGGAGATCCTCGGTGACCGCTCCGACGAACCCGACCTCGACCTGCGCGTCACCCTCACCGAAGGTCTGGACGAAGGTGGGGTCCAGCGCCGGGTCGCCGGTCGACCGAACCTTCACGTTGGCGCCGATGTAGGCCCATTCGGCACCACCCTCGGGGTTGGTCTGCGCATCGTAGGCGGCCATCACTCGGTTGATCAGGTCGTCGTACCCCTGGTCGAACTCGTGGTTCCCGACAGCGGAAACATCCAAACCGGCTTCGTTGAGGACATCGATGGTGGGCTTGTCGTTAGCCACGAACGACTCGAAGGTCGAGGCGCCGATCAGGTCTCCGGCTGCGGCGAAGACCATGTTGGGGTTATCGACGCGGGCCTGCTTGACGTATCCCGCAAGCACCGCCGCTCCGGCCTCAGCGTTGCGCGCGTTCTTCTGGATGCGGCCGTGGAAATCGTTGGTGGCCAGCACGGTCACCACGACCGGGTCGGCGGCTTGAGCGGGTGAGAGAGCAACACCCGCGAGCGGGGTGGCTACGAGGCCGAGGCTGAGCCCGACGACGAGGGAACGCGTACGAACCCGAGGTGCGAACAACACAGGGATGGACCTTCCGAGGGGTGACGGAGTGTGAGAGGTAACTCACAGCGGACCCTAACCGTCCGCACCGCTCGACGGAACCCCCAACGAGACCCTCGGTTCACTTTTAACCCGGCTTGGGAGACCGTGAGTTGCTCGTTCTCAGTTCTTGACCGGAGTCGAACGCAGATCCGCCCGTTGCCGACAGACGTCGCGGAAGAACTCGAAGCCCGACCACATCGTCATCGCGACTGCGGCTGCGAGAAGCACCTGAGCGCCGTAGAACAGCGCGGCTCCTGGGAACCCGAATTGATCGAAGGCGCCTCCGTGAGCGTCACCGTGAGGCAAGGGCAGCACCAGGAAGCCCAGCGCACCCGCCTGCAGGGTCGTCTTGATCTTGCCGCTGTTCGAGGCTGCGATGACCACCTGCTTGAGGATCGACAACCGTAGAGCGGTCACGCTCCACTCACGCAACAACACGATGATGGTGACCCACCACCAGACGTCACCGGCGACCGACAGAGCGATCAGTGCCATCCCGGTCATCGCCTTGTCCGCGATCGGGTCGGCGATCTTGCCGAAGTTGGTCACCAGACCCCGCGCGCGCGCGATGTCTCCGTCGACCTTGTCGGTGACCATGGCCACAGCGAAGATCACGAAGGCGACGATCCGCCAAGTGGTGGAGTCGCCCCCGTCCACGAGCAGCGCCGCGCCGAAGAACGGGACGAGGATGATGCGCAGGGTGGTGAGCGCGTTGGGCAGGTTGTAGTTGCTCACCGTCTTCACGTCGTTCATCGAGGACTCCCCACGACATGAGCGATGAGGTCGACCCCGTCGGTCGCCTCGACCACCGCGGTCACGAACTGTCCGACCTCGAACTCGCCCTCGGCCTGGCCGATCAGCAGCGTCGTTCCATCCACCTCGGGGCCCTGCTGCGCGGCGCGTCCGACGGTCTCACCATCCTCGATCGACTCGATCAGCACCTCAACGGTTTCGCCGATGCGGTCCTCGGCGCGTTGGGAGGTGAGTTCCTCGACCAGGGAGGACAACTCCTGCACGCGAGCCAATACCTCGTCCTCGTCCAGTTTGTCGGCGTAGTCGGCGGCTTCGGTGCCGTCCTCGTCGGAGTAGCCGAAGACCCCGGTGACGTCGAGGCGAGCGGCTTGGAGGAAATCGCACAGGGTGGCGAAGTCGGCCTCGGTCTCACCGGGGAATCCGACAATAACGTTGGACCTGACCCCAGCGTGGGGGTCGTGGGCCCGAACCTGCTCGAGCAGGCCGAGGAAGCTGTCGGGGTCGCCGAAACGTCGCATGCGGCGCAGCACCGTGGGGCTGGCGTGCTGGAAGGACAGGTCGAAGTACGACGCCACACCAGGCGTGGTCGCGATCGCCTCGATCAGACCGGGTCGCGTCTCGGCGGGCTGGAGGTAGGACACCCGCACCCGCTCGACTCCGTCGAGGGCTACAAGTTCCGGAAGCATGGTCTCCAACAACCGCAGGTCGCCGAGGTCCTTGCCGTAGGAGGTGGAGTTCTCGGAGACTAGGAAGAGTTCGCGTGCACCCTGCTCGGCGAGCCACGCGGCCTCGTGCAGCACGTCGCTGGGCCGACGACTCACGAAGGAACCTCGGAAGCTGGGGATGGCGCAGAACGAGCATCGCCGGTCACATCCGCTGGCCAACTTCAGCGGCGCCATCGGGCCGTGGTCGAGGCGGCGCCGGGTCGGGCTGATCAGCTCGACAGGCTCCAAGGACGTCGCGGGCTGACGCTGGCTGGGGCTGATCGGCAGCAGTTTGCGACGGTCCGAGGGTGTGTGGGGGTGTTGCTTCTCGCCCGCCAGGATGGAGCGAAGCTTGTCGGCGATGTCCTCGTAGTCATCGAAGCCGAGGACGGCGTCGGCCTCCGGCAGCGAGTCGGCCAACTCCTTGCCGTAACGCTCAGCCATACAGCCCACCGCGACGACCTTCTGCGGCCGCCCGGTCTCTTTCAGGTCGGCGGCTTCGAGAAGCGCATCGACCGAGTCCTTCTTCGCGGCCTCCACGAAGCCACAGGTGTTCACCATGACGGTGTCCGCTTCGGCCGGATCGTCGACCAGTCGGAACCCACCAGCGGCCAGGCGGCCGGCCAACTCCTCGGAGTCCACCTCGTTGCGGGCACAGCCCAAGGTGAGCATGGAGACGGCGAGCAGGTCGGATTCGGGGGGCGCAGGAGTCGTCATGAGGCTATTGAGTATGCCTGCAACGGCGGGTCTACGCCGAAAGCCGACGACACCGGTAGGGGTGATTCAGCGCACGACGTACGTCGCCTGCGCCTCCTGGCCGGTCTCCCCCATCGCTCCTCGGTCATCGCCGTCGACGCTAACCCGCAGTGAACCGTCGGTGGTGCTGATCCGGATCGGGGGCGAGACCTGCAAGGTGGTGGTCTGGCCGAAGGCGATCGGACCGTTGAAGACAACCTCGCTGCCGTTGCGCACGATCACCCGCGCTCCCCCACCCGCAGCAGTCAGGACCACCGGAACCTCCGGGGCCACTGAAGCGCCGCTGTTCAAGCCACCGCTGGGGTTGAGCCGAGGTGCTTCCGGCTCGATGGCAGCCGGGTTGTCGGTGATCAGACGAGCCACGGACCAGATCAGCACCACGGTCATCACTGCGGCGATGAGCACCGACCAGTTGGGTCCGCCCCGCGTCCCCCTGATCGAGCCGCTGCCGCCGGTGGCCAGGTCGGCCTCGAAGACCCGACGGGGGTCGATCGGCGCATGGGCGTACAACTCGGCGTACTGATCCAGCAGCGGGTCCGCCTCGACACCCAGCACGCGAGCCAGGGTCTGGAGGTGGCCACGAGCGTAGAAGTCGCCGCCACAGGGGGCGAAGTCGTCCACCTCGATGGCTTCGATGACGTGCGGACGGATGCGGGTGCGCTCGGAGAGGGAGTCGACGCTCAGACCGATTCGCTCCCGGGCCGTGGCCAGGACGGGGCCGATCACCGGGTCAGGCCGCTCCTCGATGAGTGGTTCCTCATCGATGAAATCAGCGATCAGATCGTTCATCTCGGGGGCTGCGCGTCGCACACCGTCAGTTTCAGGAAGGCGGATGGCGGTGTCGTCAAGCGACGGATCCAGGTCGGCCGAACCTTCGATCTCCGCCTGGGCAGCAGCACGGTTCGCGGCGCTCTCGCGGTGCCGGGTGATCTCGGCACGCACGCCGGACATTAAGGCGCGGAGCGGCATCGGGGTGGCACTGGCCTTGGATTCCTCGAACTCGGGCTCCAGCTTCAGCTCCGGTTCCGGTTCGAATTCCAGTGCAGCCTCGCGCTCCTCGGGCTCCTCGGGTGCCTCCGGCTCGTCGTCGAGGTCGATCTGGGCCTCGGTTTCGCGCAGTTCGAGCACGGCGGTGTCGGGTCCGCAGAGTTCGGAGATCGCCTCGGTGAAGGCGTCAGGTTCCACCCCTTCGATGCGGGTGGCCACCGACAACCGCAGCGCGATGTCCTCTTCCTCACCGGCATCCACGGCCGTGATGACCACGAGACCGTCGCGGAACAGACCGCGCCTGGGGTGATGCTCGACCTGGGGAATGTCGGCCCAAGCGATGCCACGCCAGATCGCGCCCCGACGCACCCGCACGCCCTGCTCGTCAGCGATCAACAAAGGCGCGCGTGAATCGGCCAGCAGCGCTGCGTAGGTGCCGGCGATCATCGTCAGAACGCCCAACACCACCCAGTCCAGCGCGGTGGGGTCGCCAGCGATGACGCGGGACAGATAGGCCAGGGCCACGACTGCGGCACCCGCGGCCACCGCCGCGGAGAGCCACCGGCGTCGACGAATCTCCAGCTGCGAGGTGGTCTCGACCTCCTCGTGCCCGCTGGTCTCCAACTCGTCCATCACCGACCCGTCTGTTGGCATGGTCCTCACCTTTCTCGTCACTGCGTCGGTCAGGGGGTTGATGACTCGGTCCGTCAGGTGCGTCATGAGGCTTCTCCCTCGAGAACTGCGATCACCGAGTCCACTTCGTCGGGCTTGATCAGCACGTCGCGAGCCTTCGACCCTTCGCTCGGTCCGACGATCCCTCGGCTCTCCAGGATGTCCATGAGGCGCCCTGCCTTGGCGAAGCCGACCCGCAGCTTGCGCTGGAGCATCGAGGTGGACCCGAACTGGGTGGACACCACGAGTTCGATGGCCTGGACCACCAGGTCCAGGTCGTCGCCGATGTCATCGTCCAGCGCACGCTTACTCGACGCCGGAACGGTCACGTCCTCGCGGTAGGACGGCTGCAGTTGCGTCTTGCAGTGCTGGACGACCTGCGCGATCTCCGCCTCGGTGACCCAGGCGCCCTGAATACGAGCGGGCTTCGAGGCACCCATCGGAAGGAAGAGTCCGTCACCCTGACCCACCAACTTCTCGGCGCCCGGCTGGTCGAGGATCACTCGGCTGTCGGCCAGCGACGAGGTGGCGAAGGCCAGTCTCGACGGCACGTTGGCCTTGATCAGACCGGTCACCACGTCGACCGAGGGCCGCTGCGTGGCCAGGACCAGGTGGATGCCCGCAGCGCGCGCGAGCTGGGTGATGCGGACGATCGCGTCCTCGACGTCGCGCGGAGCGACCATCATCAGGTCGGCCAGCTCGTCGACGATCACCAACAGGTAGGGGTACGGCGTCAGCTCGCGCTCGCTGCCGGCCGGCACCTCGACCTTGCCGGCGCGGACCGCCTTGTTGAAGTCGTCGATGTGCCGGTAGCCGAAGTTGGCCAGGTCGTC
>RCMY010005178.1_pt1 | contig 11104 bp, 10 predicted proteins | sample 2041341 | NCBI WGS metagenome assembly RCMY01 (sample SAMN09708234, study PRJNA481090) | Marine sediment metagenome, whole genome shotgun sequencing project.
AAAGGAAAAAAGGTAGAGGTTCCAACGCTTTTAAAAGAAGCATTCCAAAAGGATGAAGCGTTTAAAAAAAGTTTTGACAGCCTCACTCCCGGAAAACAGCGGGAGTATGCTGAGTATATTGATTCAGCCAAACGAGACGCCACCAAACAATCCCGGCTGAATAAAATTCAGCCTATGATTTTGAAGGGTATCGGACTTCACGACAAGTATAAGAACTGTTAAACAAAAAAAGCCACTTTTCAGTGGCTTTTTTAAAACTATAATCAAAGATTATTTTGTTGTTGTTGTAGCTGTAGTCGTTGTTGCCGGATCTACATTGAGCTTACTGCTCATTTCCATTGAAATTGCCGAGCGATCAAACTTGATTTTTCCCGCCAAAGTTTCAATAACACAACTGCTATCTTTATCATTCAGGTCGACAATCTTACCATGCATTCCGCTTTTGGTAATAACCTTATCGCCTCTCTTTAATTCACTTGCAAATTTTTTCTCTTTTTTAGCGCGTTTCATCTGTGGTGCAATCATAAAAAAATACACTACAGCAAACATGGCTATAAAAGGTAAAAACGAACTGATTCCTTCTCCCATTGATTCTTAAATATTATTAATCGTGATTATGGCCTTCGTGACCAGGTTGTGTGCTCGATTTACGAACTGGTTGTTGCATGATCGATTGTGTACCACTTTGAGCAGCTGGCTGCATTAGACCATCACCACCTTCAATCATTGCTTTAATTCTTACAGTTTCTGCACCTTTTTCAGTATTGGTAGACATGGTGATCGATTTTGTAACCATCCCATTTCCTTTCCCATCAAACTTGACATTGAATTCTCCAGTTTCGCCAGGAGCAACTTGTTTTGTCCAATCTGATGGTACGGTACATCCGCACGTACTTTGAATGTTACTAACAACTAATGGAGAAGTACCGGTATTTGTGTATCTAAATACAGTTTCTACTGGAGTTCCATGTTGTATCGTACCAAAGTCGTGTTCAATTTCTTCAAATTCAATCACTGCAGAGCTACCAGAATTAGCATCTCTTTGTGCTGCTTCTGCAACATTTTCTGATTTAATTTTTGCGGTAGCGTCTTCTTTACAAGACATAAAAGCTACCATACATAGTGCGCTAACACCTAACATCATTTTTTTCATTGTACTCTATTTTAAAATGTTCTAATTAAAAACAAATTTGAAAGGGTAAAAATAAGCATTATTTCTTATTACATCAACCCGCGTCCTATTTTATTTAAATCGCCATTCTCAGTGTATTCCTTAACTATTTTGTCTAAAATTCCGTTAATAAAAAAACTACTCTTCGGCGTGGAGTATTCCTTAGCGATATCAATATATTCATTGATGGTCACCTTTACAGGTATGGACGGAAATTTTTGAAATTCGCAAATGGCCATTTGTAATAAAACGGCATCTAAACTGGCAATACGATCGGCATCCCAATTTTTTGTTTTAGCGGTAATTTCTTCGTGAAATTTGGATCTGTTCAGAATGGACTTCTTAAACAAGGTAGTAGCAAACTCCTTATCCTCCGTATCCTTAAACAATTTTGGGGTAAAATAAGTGGCACTGTTCTCTTGCTTTACTTTTCTTAATAATTTTAAAATCCCCGTATTTACCACAGGCAAATCGTCTAACCAGGTTAATCGTTTGTCTTCAATGTAGTCGTAAAGCTTTTCATTAGGCGCTACAATTTCAGTAAAAACATCTACAATAAAATTCCGATCTTCTTTAAAGTCAGAAACTGAAGTTGCCATATAATCTTTATACAACTCACTTTCCAGAATACTTTTAAACATGATGTCAACGTATTCAAAATCGAGATACCAAAAATCGATTTTACGTTTTTCCATCTCAATTTGAAGCGCACGGTCTTCTCTTAGGAGTTGTAAAACCTCATTATTAATAAATTTGGTGTTGGGATTTTTTTCTTCTTTAGTTGCTAAAATTTTACGTTGGGATTTATCTTGATAATCTTCAGCACGTTTTTGCACTTCAATTAAAAGCGATAACATTAAGAGGTGTAAATCATACATGTGATCTAGACTTTGCAACAAAAACCGCTCATCTTTTTTAAAATCATCACTTTCTCCACCTTTATACGCATAAAGGGTTTGCATCACTTTTATACGAATATGTCTTCTATTTAGCATTTGTAAGAACTTATTAAATTAAAAAGGGCGAAAAGTCCATCCGACTTTTCGTCTTGCAAAAATAGTATTAATTTATAACTTCAAAACAAATTTAGAAGATATATTGCCTTAATTTGCCTGTTCACTTTTTCTCTTGGCAATCCGTTCCTTGGCCGTATTTACCGCAGCCACATTTGGGGTAACGCCATTTGCAGCGGCACGTTCCAAGATATCTAAGGTAGTGTTATATATGTTTTCTGTTCTACGCATAATTTCCTGTTTATCATATTTTTCGAGTTCAGCATATACATTAATAATACCGCCCGCATTGATTACAAAATCGGGCGCATACACAATTCCTTTCTCCTGCAATAGCACCCCGTGCCTATCTTCAGCCAATTGATTATTTGCCGCTCCAGCAATAACCTGAGCTTTTATCTTATTAATGGTATCATCATTTATGGTCGCACCTAATGCACAAGGCGCATAAATGTCCATCGCCTGACTAAAAATATCCTTCCCTTTATAACTTGATACGCCATAAGACGCGCTCACCTTGTCCATGCGTTCCTCACTCAAATCCGTAACGGTCACCTTCGCACCTTCTTTAACCAAATAACCGACCAAAGCCTCCCCTACGTTACCAATACCTTGCACAAAGACGGATTTACCGTTTAAATTATCAGAGCCAAATTTATACTTTGCCGCTGCTTTCATGCCCATAAATACACCATAGGCTGTCACGGGCGAGGGATTACCTGATCCGCCCTTACTTTCAGAAATTCCGGTAACGTGCGGCGTCACTTCTCTTACAATATCCATGTCTTCAGTGGTCATCCCTACATCTTCTGCAGTGATGTACTTACCACCCAATGAGTTAACAAACTCACCAAATTTTCGCATCAATTCTGGGGTTTTTTGAGTTTTGGCATCACCAATAATGACCGCTTTGCCGCCTCCCAAGTTTAATCCGGTAATGGCAGATTTAAAGGTCATTCCTCTACTGAGTCGTAAAACATCATTTAAAGCCTCCCATTCGTTGGCGTAATTCCACATGCGCGTCCCGCCTAGAGCTGGGCCTAAAACCGTATTATGGATACCAATTATTGCTTTTAAACCAGTATCTTTGTCGTTGCAAAAAACAATTTGCTCATGACTATCAAAAGAAAGTTGTCCAAAGACAGGGTCTGCCTTTGCAATTTCCTTAGCACTTATAATTTGTGAATTCATATAATTATATTTTATTCAGCATTTTTAGAGTTTCTAAAAATTCTATATAAAAATAAATTAATATTACAGTTTCAGCAAAAATACAGCAACTAAATTATCATATTGCCAAAACAAATCGGTTGAGTATACCAAATGAAAGAATTAAAACACGTTAATAAATATTTTTACAAATACAGATACAAGCTGCTCGCAGGAATTTTAATAACCATCGTGGCGCGGATCTTTTTACTTTTTACGCCTGAATTAGTTGGCAATTCTGTTGATGTTATTGATAATTATAGAAAAGGCATCACCACGGATATTGACGTTGTTAAAAGTGAACTATTGATTAATATTCTGTATATCGTTGGTGCGGCAATCATTGGCGGAATTTTCACCTTTTTGATGCGACAGACAATTATTTATGTTTCTCGAGAAATTGAATATGATTTAAAAAACGAAGTTTACCAACAATACCAACGCTTATCCTTAGATTTCTACAAATCTAACCGCACTGGAGACTTAATGAGCAGAATTAGTGAAGATGTGGGAAAAGTTAGGGAATACGCAGGTCCTGCTCTCATGTACAGTATCAATACGGCTACCCTATTCATTATTGCCTTAATTTTGATGTTCAATTCCGCCCCGGAGCTTACCTTGTACACCATTATCCCCTTGCCAATTCTCTCCTATTTCATTTACATTTTAAGCAAAAAAATCCATAAACGCAGCACTATTGTGCAACAATGGCTTTCTAAGTTGTCCACTTTTTCACAAGAAACGTTCAGCGGCATCAGTGTGATCAAATCTTATGGATTGGAAGGCTCTACCAATGCTGATTTTGACAAGCTTTCCGCGGAAAGTAGGCAAAAGAATATTGATTTGGTCAAAATTCAAGCTTTGTTTTTTCCTTTGATGATTTTTTTAATCGGATTGAGTAATATTATTGTCATATATATTGGAGGAAAACAATATATAGATGGTGAAATTGAAAGTTTAGGCGTCATTGCAAAATTTATTATTTACGTCAACTTATTGACTTGGCCCGTGGCTACCGTAGGCTGGGTAACCTCAGTGGTGCAACAGGCAGAGGCTTCCCAAAAACGTATCAACGAGTTTTTGAAGCAGGAACCAAGCATTAAAAACAACAATCCAGAGCCTTCAAATATTGAAGGAGAAATTGCCTTTAATAACGTCAGTTTTATTTATCCTGATACCAACATCCAAGCCTTGCACAATGTCAGCTTTCAGTTGAAGAAAGGTGAAACGTTGGCGATAATTGGAAAGACAGGATCTGGAAAATCAACCATTCTCGACCTTATTGGTCGTTTATATGATGTGCAATCAGGTGAAATAACTATTGATGGCACGCCAATTGAAAATCTCAACTTAACGAGTTTAAGAAACAATATAGGCTACGTGCCGCAAGAAGCGTTCCTATTTTCAGACAGCATCCGTAACAACATCATGTTTGGAAAAGAGGACGCTACCGAAGAAGAAGTTATCAATGCAGCTAAAAATGCTGATGTCCATAAAAACATTAAAGGCTTTGCAAAGGGGTACGACACTATTTTGGGAGAACGCGGTATCACGCTTTCTGGAGGTCAAAAACAACGCATCTCCATTGCGCGCGCCATTATAAAAGCGCCTCAAATTTTACTTTTTGACGACTGTTTATCGGCTGTAGATACGGAGACCGAAGAAAAAATCCTCAATAATTTGAATAGAATTACCAAAGGCAAAACGACCATTATTGTGAGCCATCGGATTTCTTCAGCCAAGGGAGCGGACAAAATTATTGTGTTAGACGAAGGTCAAATCATTCAGTCCGGTGCACATGACAGCCTCATTGGCGTGGAAGGCTATTATAAAGAACTTTACATTAAACAGCTAACCGAAAACGATTAATCTATAAGACCAGCACATAGCTTTAAGCCGATGTCTTCATTTCTTTAGTGCTAATTATGCAAGGAAAACCTTCGTAAGTCAAGCCCACGTCTTCGCTTTATAAGAACCGCAAATTAATTCTTAAAATTTCCTTAAAAGAAATCTCAGAAATTGTTGGTTACTATTAATATTTTTTAGATTTTTGGTACGTAAACTGTTACTAATAAAAATAAAAAATCTATGAGTGATCACGGAATGATGGAGAAAGAGGAAATATTCTCTAAGGTATTGCGCGCAGGACGAAGAACCTATTTTTTTGACGTTAGAGCTACCAAAGCTGGAGATTATTACCTTACAATTACTGAGAGTAAAAAATTTACCAATGATGATGGTTCTTTTCACTACAAAAAACATAAAATCTATCTTTATAAAGAAGACTTTAGTGAGTTTAATGACATTTTAAAAGAAATGACCGATTATGTCATTAATGAAAAAGGTGACGAAGTAATCAGTGAGCGCCACCAAAAGGATTTCAAGAAAGATGAATTTGATTCTGAATCTGACACATTAGACGAAGAGCCAATAAAAACTGCAGAGAGCTTTACAAATATCAATTTTGAAGATATTTAAACCGCATACTTTATATTCACCATTAAAACCGCTTCATTGATAAGCGGTTTTTTTATATTTAAACTATAACTACATTGTACTACCAAGATTTACCGCTTATGAAATTCCTATACCTTTTTATTTTTTTAGCATCATCCATTATTCATGGACAAAATCAGACAGACCTCTCCTATTATTTACCTCAAAACACCACTTATAATCAGGCGATCCCTACCCCAAAATCTATCATCGGACATGAAGTAGGCGAATGGCATGTTACCCATGATAAGTTGGTAGAGTATATGAAAGCCTTGGCGGCGAGCTCTGATAGAATCACGCTAGAAAACAGAGGCACCACCTTTGAAGGTCGCCCTTTAGTGCTTCTCACCATTACCGCACCAAAGAATCATCAAAATATTGATGCGATAAGAGAGCGGCATCTGGCTGCAACAGAAGCAGATGCACCATTGGACACCAGCACGATGCCGGTTGTTATTAATCAAGGATTTTCCATTCACGGTAACGAGCCAAGCGGCTCAAATGCAGCACTTTTAGTGGCGTATTACCTCGCCGCTGCAGAGAGCTCTGCCGTAAACAACATGTTAAACAACATGGTCATTCTGTTCGATCCCTCATTTAATCCTGATGGGTTACAGCGCTTTGCGTATTGGGCAAATTCCAACAGAAACAAAAATTTAAATCCTGATCCTAATGACCGCGAATTTTCTGAGGTTTGGCCTGGCGGAAGGACCAATCATTACTGGTTTGACATGAACCGAGATTGGTTGCCTGTACAATTGCCAGAATCGAAAGTGCGCTTAGAGACTTTTCACAAGTGGTTGCCTAATATCTTGACTGACCATCATGAAATGGGCACCAATTCGTCTTTCTTTTTTCAGCCAGGCATCCCGAGCAGAACCCATCCATTGACCCCAAAATTAAATCAAGAATTAACGAGACGCATCGGCGATTTCCATGCGAAAGCGTTGGACAAGATAGGCTCTTTCTATTATACTGAAGAAAGTTTTGACGATTTTTACTACGGAAAAGGCTCAACCTTTCCCGATATTAATGGCGGCATCGGAATTCTTTTTGAACAAGCCAGCTCTAGAGGTCACGTACAGGAAAGCGACAATGGGCTGTTGACGTTTCCATTTACCATCCGCAATCAATTTACTGCTGCCCTATCAACTTTAGAGGCTGCGGAAAACATGCGCGAGGAACTCTTACATTACCAACATGATTTCTTCAACAATGCCCGCGCTGAAGCAAAAAAAGAAAGTGCCAAAAACATTGTTTTCGGAGATGCGAAAGATGCCGCTAAAACTTATGAATTGGCAGAAATCCTGAGAAGACATCAAATTAAAATCTACGAACTTAAGGAAGATGCTACTATTGAGGGCAAAGCCTTTAAGCGTGGCTATAGCTATGTCATTCCCAAAAATCAAAAAAATACACGTTTGATCAATGCCATGTTTGAAAAGCGCACCACCTTTCAGGACAGTTTATTTTACGATGTATCCGCATGGACTTTGCCCTTAGCCTTTAATCTCGATTATGCTGAAGGGGTTTCAAATGCAAACATGGGAGCTTTGGTGACCGATTTAAAAATGCCAATAGGACAGGTTGCTGCCCAAAGCAACTATGCGTATTTGATGGAGTGGCACGAGTATTACACGCCCAAGGTTTTGAATCAAATTCTTAAAAATGATTTGCGTGCACGCGTGGCCATGAAACAGTTTACCACCAACGGGAAAGATTACGATTATGGCACAATCATGATTCCCGTTCAAAATCAATCTAAAAACCCAGATGAACTTTACGCCTTTTTAAAGCAAATAGCCGCTGAAGGCCATGTACAAATTGATGCCGTAGCTACCGGATTAACGCAAGGTATAGATTTGGGCAGCAATCAATTTAAAGCTTTGACCCAACCCAAAGTGGCACTTATTGTAGGCCGTGGAGTATCGCCATATGATGCTGGCGAAATCTGGCATTTGTTAGACCAGCGGTATGATATGACTTTAACAAAACTCGATACGGATAATTTAGAGCGCGCAGACTTAACGCGTTATAACACCATCATTTTACCAAGCGGTAATTTAAGCAAAAGCGCTGCCGATAAATTAACAGGTTGGGTCGAAAATGGCGGGACGCTTATCGGTTTTGAAAATGCGGTAAAATGGCTGACCACAAATAAGCTCCTCACATTAGAATTTAAAAAATCAGAGCGCGTTGCAAAAAATATATCTTTTGAAGACCGTAGCGACTATAACGGTGCACAAGTCATTGGCGGTGCCATCTTTGAGGCGAAATTAGACCGTTCTCACCCCATAAATTTCGGTTACAAAAATGACAGATTACCTTTATTTAGAGGTTCGACCATATTTATAAATCCTGACAAACAGAGTTATAACAACCCCATCCAATACACTAAAAATCCGTTGTTGAGCGGCTACGTGTCAAAATCAAATTTAGATAGTTTAAGTTTGAGTGTTCTGTATCAAATGCAACGCTTAAAACGCGGAAAGGTGGTTGCCTTTACTGACAATACGAATTTCAGAGCCTTTTGGTTTGGCACCAATAAGCTGATGATGAACGCCATCTTTTTTAGAGAAGAATTGTAAAACAAAACAGGAACATCACACGCAATCCAAAGTTGAGACTGCCACGTTATAGCGCGTAACAGTCGAGCTTTGGATTGTCTATTTAAACTATGTCTTCGAGTTTAGGATTTACAGCACCGCCGATCCGTTTTGCACCTTATGTTCCGGATGCAACAAGACCACATCCTTTTCCTTCACCGCCCCAACCACAAGACATTCGCTCATAAATTTTGCAATTTGTTTCTTTGGGAAATTGACAACTGCCACAATTTGTCTGTTAATAAGATCTTCCTTGCTATAAATCGTGGTAATTTGAGCAGAAGATTTTTTAATGCCTAGTCCTCCAAAGTCAATAACCAACTGATATGCGGGGTTTCTTGCCTCTGGGAAATCATGGACTTCTATAATAGTCCCAATACGCAGATCAACTTTGGTGAAATCCTCAAAAGTTATTATCTTTTCCATTCTTAAATTTTAAAATCAGTTACAAGATAAAAAAATAATTTTATGGCCAGAACACCTTCAAATATGTTGCCCTTAGGTACTAAGGCTCCTGACTTTAGATTACTGGACACGATGAGCGATAAAAAGCGTTCTTTAGACAGTTGCAAAGGTCTGAAAGGCACGGTCATTATGTTTATTTGCAACCATTGTCCGTACGTAAAACACGTGAATTCTGAGTTGGTAAAATTAGCCAAAGCCTACAAATCGAAGGGGATTGAGTGTATTGCTATCTCTAGCAATGATGTGGTAAACTACCCATTGGACAGTCCTGAATTGATGAAAAAAATTGGCATGGAAGAAGGTTTTATTTTTCCGTACTTATATGATCAGACCCAAAGCGTTGCCAGAGCCTATAATGCAGCCTGTACTCCTGATTTTTATCTTTTTGATGCACATCTCGAATTATTTTACCGAGGTCAATTAGATGGGTCGAGACCTGGGAATGATATTCCAGTTACGGGTGAAGATTTAAAAAATGCTTTAAATTTGCTGTTGGATAACCAGGCCCCGCCACAAGATCAAAAACCCAGCTTAGGCTGTAACATTAAATGGCGTAAAGAAAACGAGCAGGTTGTCCAATAAATACTAAGCAGGCGATACAATTGCCTTTTTAAAAATTACCAATAAGCGATTTTTATGAAAAAAATTTTACTAGTTATTGGCGTAGTACTGCTTCTTTTTATCATTTTGCTCTACACCTCATTAAATAGCACGCCCGAGGATTATGAAACCTCAACCATCATCAGTCCGGAAAATATCGAGGACATGAATTTTAAGGATTATGATTCGCTCACCATTGCCGCTAGCACGCTATACGAAGCAAACGATTTGAAAAAGATGATGCAAGGCGAACATTACCGCAAAGCTTGGGCCACGCCAATCAGAGTTAAAGTCGCTTTTTTAGATACACTATTGGGAGGTCTTAAGGTCGTAAAGGAAGGTGGTGGCAACCAGACAAAATCTTTAAAACTTGAAGATAGCATTGGCAATAAATACACTTTAAGAAGCATCAATAAAACGCCGGCTCCCTTAGTGCCTGAATTTGCAAAAACCTTAGGCCTTGAGAACATTATCGTCGATGGCATTTCTGCCCAACATCCTTATGCCGCAACAGTAGTCGCCATTTTAGCGGATGCTGCCCACATACATCATACGAACCCAAAGATCTATTTTATTCCAAAACAAGAATCTTTAAAGGAATACAACGACGATTACGGCAACAAACTTTTTATTTTTGAACATGAAACTGAAAGTGGCACCAATTGGACTTCAGAAGATAATGTGAGTGAAATTATTGAAACTGACGATTTACAAGAATTAAAATTAGAACGTGGTGAGAAACTTAAAATTGACGAACGCGCCTTGGTGCGAGCGCGCTTATTCGATTTGGTAATTGGCGATTGGGATAGACATGCCAAACAGTGGGGTTGGATCATTAAAAATACGGATGACGGACAAATCGCAATTCCGCTTCCATCCGATAGGGACAATGCCTTTTTCAATATCAGCGGAATCATTCCTAGTATCATTGCGAGTAAAAATGTAACGCCAGAAATGCGCCCGTTTCAGGCAGACATCGATTATATGCCAGGTTTAATTCACGATTTTGATGTTTACTTTTTAAAGAGCACCCCAGAAACAGTGTTCATTGAAGAAGCACAAAAGCTACAGGAACTTTTAACAGATACCGTAATTGAAAAGGCACTCCGTCAATGGCCAGCAGAGATCTATGACTTAGACGGGGAAGCAATCGATCAGAAACTTAAAAGCAGGAGAGCTGAGTTGCTCACCTATGCAAAAGCATTTAAACAAATTCTGAATGAAAAAGACTATCCAACAAAAATCTTGAAGGGTTCAGAGGATGTAGATTTTAACGGACATTACCTGAAATGTTTTGAATGCTATTAGTCACAATAGGCCATAAAAAAAACGGTCAAAAACCGTCTTTTTCAAATATTGGGGGCAAAAAAAGATAATCAGTGGGGACTGATATATGCTACTTTCGTAGTTCAAAAATATTATAAATGTACAGAGGAGTGTATCGCAAATCGCACAGATTTTAACGGTATACCTATTTCGTTAAATAAAAGCAAAACCCTCACCTATTTCTTTAAAATAAATGTATTTTAAAGTTTCTACGCTAT
>RCMY010005179.1_pt1 | contig 11104 bp, 4 predicted proteins | sample 2041341 | NCBI WGS metagenome assembly RCMY01 (sample SAMN09708234, study PRJNA481090) | Marine sediment metagenome, whole genome shotgun sequencing project.
GGCCGGACACAAGACCGCATCTGACAAACATAAATCACATCAGAAATGTCTTGCTAAGTAGGAGCCATCCACACAGGACGAAGCCGACCGTCTTACCAGAGCTTGCTGCGCGCTGCGTGCTTTTATGGCTTACGAAAATGACCTGGACAGGTTGCCAATAACAACAAGAACCCATGTTCGCCCCCAGCGATGTTGCATAGGCGGAGTAATTATTTAACGTCAAGAATACGTATCGAAGACCTCTGCTCAAACAACAACGGACCAAATGACCAATCATCAGATCAATTTCACCGGTTGGGTCCTGTTTGTGATCTCTGCCATTGGGTTTTGCATCGCCAGCACCGGCAATTTCTGGGCTATGTTCGGTTCTGGGTTCGTTTTGTTGGCCTGTCTGGTCTTTATGATGCCCTATTCCAGATCTCGTAGATGAGCGCACTTACACTCGGATTGATCGCAGCGGTCTGCTGGGGATTGCATGATTTTGCAATTAGGGTTGTGTCGCAAAAGGCTCCGCTGATGGCATCCCTGCTGACCGTATTGGTGGTTGGGCTGGTATTTCACCTTGGAATGATGGGCGTCTCGCAAACTTTTCGCACGATCAGTGGTGCCGCACTTGGGTACGCGATGCTGTCGGGCGTGTTTTTCCTGCTTGCCAGCCTTGGCTTATATGGAGCCTTCCAGCGTGGCCCCGTCAGGCTGGTTGCGCCAATTATCGGTAGCTATCCAATCTTGTCGGTCTCTTGGGCCGTGTACAACGGAACAACGATCACGCCGTCGCAAATGCTGGCCGTGCTTGCCGTAGCGACCGGCGTCGGTTTGGTCGCGGCACTGGCAGACGATGGTACGGGCGAAATACCACCCAAGGGCCTGACAATTCTTTACGCATTCGTGGCCGCCGTGGGTTTTGCCGGCACCTTTGCACTGGGCCAAATGGCAGCTGAGATGGCAGACCCGATGCCAGCGGCACTTGTTACGCGTGTGATCGCAATTGCATTGCTTGCAGGCATAATAGTTTTGCGACGTTTGCCCTATTGGCCCGGCAAAGGGTCGTTGCTGGTTTTGTCGCTGATGGGCATCGCCGACAGTATTGCGCTGGCCAGTGTCGTCGCCGCCGGGAGCATGCAAAATGCGCAGTATGCATCGGTCGCGGCATCTGTGTTTGGACTGCTGACAATCTTGTTGGCTTGGGTTTTTTTGAAAGAACGTATGAGCGTCCTGCAATGGGCCGGGTGTGGTATTACCTTTGCCGGGATCGGATATCTAGCGCTATAGCCGTCCAGCCGCGATTTGTGTTTCGGGGGTATTCACAGAAAATGGCATTGGCTGCCGCCCTTCGCGGTATTCGAGACGAAAGCACTCGCTTTTTTGGCCTAATGTGGCCAGTTGAGTCTTTCTGACACGCATTGCGGCAGTCTTCTGACCGCAGACTTGCCAAGCGCCTATTTGCCGGGCAGACTGAATTCACCGCGCCGTTTGGGCTACTTTCGGGCGCGGGTGATAGCTCTTGCAGGTCTGGTGCTCCCAGATTTGCAACAGTAAAACTACGCGTTAAATCGCTCTTAACCCCCTTTGGGAGGTTGAAAGCCGCGCGTGTCGTTGCTATCTCACGCGCTCAGGCGGAAATTTGATTCGGTGAGCGCGCAGCCACAAACATCATAAACCATTGATATTGCCTTATCATAGCGTTCCCACATCGGTGCGCTTTGATAGGGCAGTTGACGTTTCGGGCGAGGGATCTTTGGGAGGTCCTTCTGGTATGGAAGCGAAAACTGTCCCGATCTGGCACTGCCGCGGACGCCCAAACCGTGTGTTGTGCCGATTAAAAACGGAGATCCATATCCTATGGCAACGACTTTTCTCGGCCAGAAACGTCTTCGAAAGTACTACGGCAAAATTCGTGAAGTTCTGGAGATGCCGAACCTAATTGAGGTTCAGAAATCTTCTTATGATCTTTTCCTTGGTTCCGGCGATCAGCCAGAGCCGATGGACGGCGAAGGCATCATGGGTGTCTTCCAGTCGGTTTTCCCGATCAAAGATTTCAACGAAACGGCAGTTCTTGAGTTCGTAAAATACGAGCTTGAAAAGCCGAAATACGATGTTGAGGAATGTCAGCAACGCGACATGACCTACAGCGCGCCGTTGAAGGTGACGCTGCGCCTCATCGTGTTTGATGTGGACGAAGATACTGGCGCGAAGTCGGTCAAGGACATCAAAGAGCAAGACGTGTTCATGGGCGACATGCCTTTGATGACACCGAACGGTACGTTCATTGTGAACGGCACCGAGCGGGTGATCGTTTCTCAGATGCACCGTAGCCCTGGCGTGTTCTTTGATCACGACAAGGGTAAGACGCATGCCAGCGGCAAGTTGCTGTTCGCATGTCGGATCATTCCGTATCGCGGCTCTTGGTTAGATTTCGAGTTTGATGCCAAAGATTTGGTTTTCTCGCGGATCGACCGTCGCCGGAAGCTGCCTGTCACGACCCTGCTTTATGCGTTGGGTCTTGATCAGGAAGAGATCATGGATGCCTATTACGACACGGTCAATTTCAAGCTGAAGAAGAACAAGGGTTGGGTGACCAAGTTCTTCCCGCAGCGCGTGCGTGGCACGCGTCCGCTGTTTGATCTGGTGGATGCCAAGACGGGCGAAGTGATTGCCGAAGCAGGCAAGAAGATTACTCCGCGCGCCGTTAAGAAGCTGATCGACGAAGGCAAAGTTACCAATCTTTTGGTGCCGTTCGACAATCTTGTCGGACGCTTTGTGTCGTGCGACATCATCAACGAAAAAACTGGCGCGATTTATGTCGAAGCTGGCAATGAGTTGACGTGGGAGCTTGATAAAGCGGGCGAAGTCAGCGGTGGTACGCTGAAAGAGCTTGTGGATGCCGGTGTGACCGACATTCCGGTTCTGGATATTGATAACATCAATGTCGGCCCTTACATCCGCAACACGTTGGCTGCGGACAAGAACCTTGGCCGCGACACCGCGCTGATGGACATCTACCGCGTTATGCGTCCGGGCGAGCCGCCGACCGTTGATGCGGCCTCGGCTTTGTTCGACACTTTGTTCTTTGACAGCGACCGTTATGACCTGTCGGCCGTTGGTCGTGTGAAGATGAACATGCGTCTGGCGCTTGATGCCGAAGACACGCAGCGCACGCTTCGCAAAGAAGACATCGTTTCTTGTATCAAAGCGTTGGTTGAGCTGCGCGACGGCAGGGGCGACATCGACGATATTGACCACCTTGGTAACCGCCGGGTCCGCTCGGTTGGCGAATTGATGGAGAACCAGTATCGCGTTGGTCTTCTGCGTATGGAGCGCGCGATCAAAGAGCGTATGTCATCGGTCGAAATCGACACGGTGATGCCGCAGGATTTGATCAATGCAAAGCCTGCTGCTGCTGCGGTGCGCGAGTTCTTTGGCTCGTCGCAATTGTCGCAGTTTATGGACCAAACCAACCCCTTGTCGGAAGTCACGCACAAGCGTCGCCTTTCGGCGCTTGGGCCCGGCGGTCTGACCCGCGAACGTGCTGGCTTTGAAGTCCGCGACGTGCATCCGACGCACTATGGTCGGATGTGTCCGATTGAGACGCCGGAAGGTCCGAACATTGGTCTGATCAACTCGCTGGCGACGTTTGCCCGCGTGAACAAGTATGGCTTTATCGAAACACCGTATCGCCGGGTGGAAAACACCAAGGTGACGGACGAAGTCATCTATTTGTCGGCAACCGAGGAAATGCGTCACACTGTGGCGCAGGCGAACGCGTCGCTGGATGCGGATGGCAAGTTCATCAATGACCTCGTCAACACCCGGAAATCGGGCGATTACACGATGTCGCAGCGCGAAGCCGTTGATTTGATTGACGTTTCGCCCAAGCAGCTGGTGTCGGTAGCGGCCTCGCTTATTCCGTTTCTTGAAAACGATGACGCGAACCGGGCCTTGATGGGCTCGAACATGCAGCGTCAGGCGGTTCCATTGTTGCAAGCGGAAGCTCCGCTTGTGGGCACGGGTATCGAAGAAGTTGTGGCCCGAGACTCTGGTGCTGCGATCATGGCGAAACGCGCAGGTATCATCGACCAGGTCGATGCGCAGCGTATCGTTGTGCGCGCGACGGCTGATATGGAACCCGGCGATCCGGGCGTGGACATCTACCGTCTGCGTAAATTCCAGCGGTCGAACCAGAACACCTGCATCAACCAGCGCCCCTTGGTGAAAGTGGGCGACACGGTTGGCAAAAACGAAGTGATTGCGGACGGCCCATCCACCGATATCGGTGAGTTGGCCTTGGGCAAGAACGTCGTCGTCGCCTTCATGCCGTGGAACGGTTACAACTATGAGGACTCGATCCTGATTTCCGAGCGCATCGTGCGTGACGACGTGTTTACTTCGATCCACATCGAGGAATTCGAAGTCGCCGCGCGTGACACGAAGCTTGGACCGGAAGAGATCACACGGGACATCCCGAACGTTGGTGAAGAAGCGCTGCGCAACCTCGACGAGGCTGGCATCGTGTACATCGGCGCCGAGGTTGGTCCGGGCGATATTCTGGTTGGTAAGATCACGCCAAAGGGTGAAAGCCCGATGACGCCGGAAGAAAAGCTTCTGCGCGCCATCTTTGGTGAGAAAGCATCCGACGTGCGTGACACGTCGTTGCGTCTGCCGCCGGGTGATTTCGGTACGATCGTTGAGGTCCGTGTCTTTAACCGTCACGGCGTCGAAAAAGACGAACGTGCGCTTCAGATCGAACGTGAAGAAGTCGAGCGTCTGGCACGTGACCGGGACGACGAGTTGGATATCCTTGAGCGCAACATCTATTCGCGTCTACAGGGCAGCCTTCTTGGCAAGATTGCCGTGAAGGGTCCGAAAGGCGTGAAGCCGAAGTCGAAGATCGACGAAGATCTGCTTGAGCAGTTGTCTCGTGGTCAGTGGTGGCAGCTTGCCATTGCGGACGAGAAAGAAGCGCAAGAGATCGAGGCGTTGAACGCACAGTACGAAGCGCAAAAGCGTGCTTTGGATCACCGTTTTGAAGACAAGGTCGAGAAGGTCCGTCGTGGTGACGATCTTCCGCCGGGTGTGATGAAGATGGTCAAAGTCTTTGTGGCCGTGAAGCGCAAGCTTCAGCCCGGCGACAAGATGGCTGGTCGTCACGGCAACAAAGGTGTGATTTCGAAGGTTGTTCCAATGGAGGACATGCCGTTCCTTGGGGATGGTACGCCGGTCGATTTCGTTTTGAACCCGCTGGGTGTGCCGTCGCGTATGAACGTCGGTCAAATTCTTGAAACCCACATGGGTTGGGCGTCGCGCGGTCTGGGTATCCAGATTGACGAAGCTTTGGGTGAGTATCGCCGTTCCGGTGATATGACTCCGGTCCGTGGTGCGATGAAGATCGCTTATGGTGACGATGTTTATGAAGAAGGCATCAAGGATTTGAGCGAAGAGCGTCTGGTCGAAGTTGCAGGTAACGCCGTCAACGGTGTGCCGATTGCAACGCCGGTCTTTGACGGTGCAAAAGAAGCTGACGTGAACGATGCGCTGACACGCGCGGGCTTCAGCCAAAGCGGTCAGTCGGACTTGTTCGACGGTCGCACGGGCGAGAAGTTTGCGCGTCAGGTGACGGTCGGTATCAAGTACCTTCTGAAGCTGCACCACCTTGTCGACGACAAGATCCACGCGCGTTCTACCGGGCCTTACAGCCTTGTCACGCAACAGCCTCTGGGTGGTAAAGCCCAGTTCGGCGGTCAGCGTTTCGGGGAGATGGAAGTCTGGGCGCTGGAAGCTTACGGCGCGGCGTATACGCTTCAAGAGATGCTCACCGTCAAGTCGGACGACGTTGCAGGCCGCACCAAGGTCTACGAGTCGATCGTCAAGGGCGAGGACAACTTTGAAGCGGGCGTGCCCGAGAGCTTTAACGTACTTGTCAAAGAAGTCCGGGGCCTCGGCCTCAACATGGAACTCCTGGATGCTGTGGAGGACGACGAGTGACGCTTTAGCGTCACTCTCACACCCCTCACACAGCCAGCCTTTAAGGATTTAAAATGAACCAGGAACTGACAACAAACCCGTTTAACCCGCTTGCGCCCGTTAAAACGTTCGACGAGATCAAGATCTCGCTGGCGTCGCCGGAGCGTATTCTGTCGTGGTCTTATGGTGAGATCAAAAAGCCCGAGACGATCAACTATCGGACGTTCAAGCCTGAGCGCGATGGTCTGTTCTGTGCGCGGATTTTTGGCCCGATCAAAGACTACGAATGTCTCTGCGGTAAATATAAGCGCATGAAGTATCGCGGCGTTGTCTGCGAGAAATGCGGCGTGGAAGTGACGCTTCAGAAGGTGCGTCGCGAGCGGATGGGCCATATCGAATTGGCGGCACCCGTTGCGCACATCTGGTTCCTGAAGTCGCTTCCGTCGCGGATCGGCCTCATGCTGGATATGACGCTGCGCGATCTTGAGCGGATCCTTTATTTCGAAAACTACGTCGTGATCGAACCCGGCCTTACTGACCTGCAATACGGTCAGTTGATGTCGGAAGAGGAATTCATGGACGCGCAGGACGCATACGGCATGGACGCCTTCACGGCGAACATCGGTGCTGAGGCGATCCGTGAGATGTTGCAGAACATCGACCTTGAATCCGAGGCCGAGCAGCTGCGCGTTGATTTGTCCGAGGCGACAGGTGAGTTGAAGCCGAAGAAGATCATCAAGCGTTTGAAGATCGTGGAGTCGTTCATCGAAAGCGGCAACCGTCCCGAGTGGATGGTTCTGACAGTGATCCCTGTGATCCCGCCAGAGCTTCGCCCGCTGGTCCCACTTGATGGTGGCCGGTTTGCGACGTCTGACCTGAACGACCTTTATCGCCGCGTGATCAACCGGAACAACCGCCTGAAGCGTCTGATCGAGCTTCGCGCGCCGGATATCATTGTGCGGAACGAAAAGCGGATGTTGCAGGAATCTGTGGATGCGCTGTTCGACAACGGCCGTCGCGGTCGCGTCATCACGGGTGCCAACAAGCGTCCGCTGAAGTCGCTTTCGGACATGCTGAAGGGTAAGCAAGGTCGCTTCCGTCAGAACCTTTTGGGTAAGCGCGTCGACTTTTCGGGTCGTTCGGTCATTGTGACTGGTCCCGAGTTGAAGCTGCACCAGTGTGGTTTGCCGAAGAAGATGGCGTTGGAATTGTTCAAGCCGTTCATCTATTCGCGTCTTGAAGCCAAAGGTCTGTCTTCGACCGTTAAGCAAGCCAAGAAGCTGGTGGAAAAAGAGCGTCCTGAAGTTTGGGATATCTTGGATGAAGTCATCCGCGAACACCCTGTCATGCTGAACCGTGCGCCTACACTGCACCGTCTTGGCATTCAGGCGTTCGAACCAGTTCTGATCGAAGGTAAAGCCATCCAGCTTCACCCGCTCGTGTGTTCTGCGTTTAACGCTGACTTCGACGGTGACCAAATGGCTGTCCACGTTCCACTGTCCCTTGAGGCACAGTTGGAATGTCGCGTTCTTATGATGTCGACGAACAACGTTCTGTCGCCAGCAAACGGTGCTCCGATCATTGTTCCGTCGCAGGACATGATCCTTGGTCTCTATTACGTTTCGATGGAGCGCCAGGGCATGAAGGGCGAAGGCATGGTCTTTACCGATGCCGACGAAGTTCAGCACGCTCTGGACGCAGGCGAAGTGCATCTTCACTCTAAGATCAAAGCGCGTGTGAAGCAGATCGACGACGAAGGTCAGGAAGTTATCGTTCGTTTTGATACGACCCCTGGTCGCGTCCAGCTGGGTGCGCTTTTGCCACTGAATGCAAAGGCTCCGTTCAGCCTGGTCAACCGACTTTTGCGGAAAAAAGAAGTGCAGCAGGTCATCGACACCGTCTACCGTTATTGCGGTCAGAAAGAGTCGGTTATTTTCTGTGACCACATCATGACGATGGGTTTCCGTGAAGCGTTCAAAGCAGGCATTTCGTTCGGTAAGGACGACATGGTTATCCCGGACAGCAAGTGGACAATCGTTGATACGGTCCGCGCGCAGGTCAAGGAATTCGAACAGCAGTACATGGACGGCCTGATCACTCAGGGCGAGAAGTACAACAAAGTTGTCGATGCTTGGTCGAAGTGTTCGGATGACGTTGCTGACGCGATGATGGGCGAAATCTCGGCCGTTAAGTTCGACGATACCGGCGCCGAAGCGGAGCCGAACAGCGTTTATATGATGTCGCACTCTGGTGCGCGTGGTTCCCCTGCTCAGATGAAGCAGCTTGGCGGTATGCGTGGTCTTATGGCCAAGCCGTCGGGTGAGATCATCGAAACGCCGATCATCTCGAACTTTAAAGAGGGCCTCACGGTTCTTGAGTACTTTAACTCGACCCACGGCGCTCGTAAGGGCCTTGCGGATACGGCGTTGAAGACTGCGAACTCGGGTTACCTGACACGTCGTCTTGTCGACGTGGCACAGGATTGCATCGTTCGTATGCATGATTGTGGCACCGAAACAGCGATTACGGCCGAACCTGCGGTTAACGACGGTGAAGTCGTCGCGACTTTGGGCGAGCGTATTCTGGGCCGTGTTGCGGCTGAGGATGTGTTGGCTCCGGGGACGGGCGAAGTGTTGCTGACCAAGGGCGAGCTTATTGACGAGCGCAAAGCCGATATGGTTGAGCAAGCAAAAGTCCCAACGATGCGGATGCGGTCGCCTTTGACCTGCGAAGCGGAAGAGGGCGTTTGCGCCATGTGTTATGGTCGTGACCTTGCACGCGGTACTTTGGTCAACCAAGGCGAAGCGGTTGGTATCATCGCGGCTCAGTCCATTGGTGAACCGGGCACTCAGCTGACGATGCGGACGTTCCACATCGGCGGTATTGCGCAGGGTGGTCAGCAGTCGTTCCTTGAGGCGTCACAAGACGGTAAGATCCTGTTCAAGAACGCGAACTTGCTTGCCAACGAGGCCGGCGAAGAGATCGTCATGGGCCGCAACATGCAGCTTGTCATTATTGACGAGAACGACATCGAGCGGGCCAGCCACAAGTTGTCGTACGGTACCAAGGTGTTCCCGAAAGAGGGTGACACAGTGGCGCGCGGCGACAAGTTGTTCGAGTGGGACCCCTATACGCTTCCGATCATCGCCGAAAAGGCTGGTGCGGTTAAGTTCGTCGACCTTGTTTCGGGCATTTCGGTGCGCGACGAGACCGACGATGCGACCGGCATGACCCAGAAGATCGTCACCGACTGGCGCTCTGCGCCTAAGGGCAGCGATCTGAAGCCTGAAGTGATCCTGACTGGCAGCGACGGTGAGCCGGTCCGCAATGATGCGGGCAACCCGATCACCTATCCAATGTCGGTTGACGCGATTTTGTCGATCGAAGAAGGCGCTGACGTAAAAGCGGGTGACGTAATTGCGCGTATTCCGCGCGAAGGTGCGAAGACGAAGGACATCACCGGTGGTCTGCCGCGTGTTGCTGAACTCTTCGAAGCGCGTCGTCCAAAAGACCACGCGATCATCGCCGAGATCGACGGCTACGTTCGGTTCGGACGCGACTATAAGAACAAGCGTCGGATTTCGATCGAAGCGGCTGACGAGACGATGGAGCCGGTTGAGTACATGGTGCCGAAAGGCAAGCACATCCCTGTGGCCGAAGGCGACTTCGTTCAAAAGGGTGACTACATCATGGACGGCAACCCAGCGCCGCATGACATCCTAGCGATTATGGGTGTCGAGGCGCTTGCCGATTACATGATCGACGAGGTGCAGGATGTTTATCGTCTTCAGGGCGTGAAAATCAACGACAAGCACATCGAGGTCATCGTGCGTCAGATGCTTCAGAAGTGGGAAATCCAGGATTCTGGGGAAACCACGCTGTTGAAGGGCGAACATGTCGACAAGGCCGAATTCGATGCGGCCAACGACAAGGCAACGCTTGAAGGTCGTCGTCCTGCACAGGGCGAGCCGATCCTTCTTGGGATCACCAAAGCGTCGTTGCAGACACGTTCGTTCATCTCGGCAGCATCGTTCCAGGAAACGACGCGGGTTCTGACCGAAGCTTCGGTTCAGGGCAAGCGCGACACGCTGGTCGGTCTGAAAGAGAACGTCATCGTGGGTCGTTTGATCCCGGCCGGTACGGGTGGGGCAACCCAGCAAGTACGCCGTGTGGCAGCCGAACGTGACCTGAAGGTCATCCAGGAAGCCCGCGCCGAAGCCGAGGCCGCAGCCGCACTGGCTGCTCCGGTGATGGACGATATCGAAGCGACCGAGATCGACGCCGATCTGATGGAAACACCAGAGAGCCGCGACTGATCAAGGCCTGTTAGAAACTTGAAAAAGCCCCGCTTCGGTGGGGCTTTTTTTGCGTTTGGGGTCGAGTGTTTTGGGCATAACGCCTTGCCCATAAGTACGGCTTGCCCCAAAACTGATTTGCGATGACCAAACAATTAGGTGAACAAGCACGTGACTGGCTCCAGCAACATCCAGTGGCGACTGTACACGAAACTTTTGCGAAATAAATGAACGCCTGCGATACAAGCACATCATTGTACTTGTATCGCAGGCGTTTTAACGTTAGAATTTTATATGTATGCACAAGACTCGGAGGAAGATCATGAAAACCATCCGCGAATTATGGCAATTTTTACGGACGCATCGGCTGAAACGCAAGGTGCGCTGGGCTTTGATTGCGATTTTAGCGGTGGTTTTAGTCGTGGTGATCGGCGGTGTTGCGGTCAATGCCCATGATCGTCAAACCACCACTTCAAGCTCATCTTCTCGTGCCGCGTCATCAAGTGGCCCAACCGCTGCTGAAAAAAGGCCGATTTGAAAAAAGCCTTGCAGTATACCCAAGAGGGGCTGCAGCTGACTTCGCTTAAGGAAAATACCCTTTGGAACGGCCGATTTCAGATTACTCAGGGGGCTATTTTACTGCGAATGGAGAAATTGGATAGCGCACAGATCGTATTGGAAGATGCCAAAACCAAGGTGCTGAATCGTGATTTGGCATTTTTAAACACTCAATTAGGATATGTTTTTGAGCGTAGGGGGCAGCTAGACAGAGCAGCGGATTATGCGTTGGAATCCTTGAGGTTGGGCAATTTAAACAAGGATAAAAAGGCCATTGCTCTTGCCTATAG